>Ga0224722_1000082_pt1 | contig 53465 bp, 47 predicted proteins | sample Balambano_FR1_Me_FD_161646 | JGI IMG/M metagenome (GOLD analysis project Ga0224722, IMG submission 161646) | Freshwater sediment microbial communities from Lake Towuti, South Sulawesi, Indonesia - Balambano_FR1_MetaG | ecosystem: Environmental > Aquatic > Freshwater > Lake > Sediment | place...
CCGCAGATTTCAGCAGCAACCAGCGAAGCAGCATCCGCTTTACCGTCAGGCGTTGGCGGCGTGACGACGACAATACGCGGGACATTGGCGACTTTCGCGGGCGTTGCCAGCATCAGCATCACCGACGGAAATGCGCCTTTACCACGCGGCACATACAACGCGGCGCTCGTGATCGGCGTCACTTTTTCGCCCGCCATCACGCCGGGTTGTATTTGGGTAAACCATAGTTGCTCCGGCATCTGTTCTTCGTGGAAACGACGGATATTATCATGCGCCTGCTCCATGGCGCTGACAACGTCTGGAGAAAGCGAATCACGCGCCGCTGCGAAATCCGCGTTTGAGGCGCGAAGCATTCCTGCATTAAAATCCTTTGCATCAAAGCGGCGGGTATATTCAATGACTGCGGCGTCACCGCGTTCCTTTACCTGTTGAATAACTTCCTCTGCAAGTGGAAACAGATCGTGGATGTCTTTCTCTGCCCGTCGCATCAGGCGATCACGGTCTGCTTCTGAGAGTGTGTTCAGAACTAAATATTGAATCATCAATATCCCTCATCGGCGGTAAACAAAAAGCGCAGAGCAAGCCACACTCCGCGCTATCAAAAGTCTGGTTAAATGCTGCCAGTTACGGTATTGCAACAGCGGTTTGAACGACTTCAGAACGGCGGCGGTCTCCGTTCCAGCGAATATCCGGCACGAGAATGTCCCGCTTCGCCAGAATACGTTCCTTATGAGGCAGCAAATCGTGCAGCATGATTTTGACTTCGGCGACAACATCATGCGTCGGTTGATACCCTAGTTTGAGTAGATTTTCTCGATCCGGGTTGTAATAGTGCTGGTCGCGCTCGGTTCGCGGGTTATCGTAATTGAGAATTTCCGCCTCGATGCCGACCGACAGAGCAGCTTCACGAACTTTTTCTGCCAGTTCTTCAATGGTATAGCATTCCTCAAATTGATTAAACACCCGATACTCGCCCGGCGCGGGTGGGTTCTCAACGGTAATCGTCAGGCATTGCATCGAATCGCGCATCGGCAAAAAGCCGCGTGTCTGCCCGCCGCGTCCATAAACCGTAAGGGGATGTCCAATGACTGCCTGACACGCGAAGCGATTGATCGCCGTGCCGAAACACTGATCGAAATCCAGACGACTGCGTAGGCGGGGGTCATCTCCCATTTCATTTATATGGGTGCCAAATACCACCCCCTGCATGATGTCGGTAGAGCGCAAGCCCCAGGTACGGCACGCAAACATCGTATTGTTCGAGTCGTGAACTTTGGTCAGATGATAGAAACTATTCGCCTGGCGGGGGAACGGCATGGTGTCTTTGCGCCCGCGATATTCAACTTCAAAGAAGCCTTCTGGAATATCTACGTTCGGCGTACCATATTCGCCCATAGTGCCAAGTTTGACCAGATGTGCTTCCGGGCAGACCTCGCGCATTGCCCAAAGTAAATTCAGGCTGCCGATGACATTATTGTGATGAGTATATGAAGCGTGCTGCTGATCAATCATCGAGTATGGAGCGGATGGCATTTCACCAAGATGAACAATCGCTTCAGGTTGAAAATCTGCCAGAGTGTCACGCAAAAAGGGGTAATCGAGCAGATCCCCCTCTTTGAAATTTAAGGATTTGCCAAAATGCTCCTGAAATGCGGCGAGTCGTTCCTCAATCGAGTAAACGGGAATCGCACTCACGCTGCCCATTTCCTCGACCCAGTCTCGCCTGAGAAATTTGTCTATCCCGGCGACTTCATGCCCTCGCCGCGTCAAATATTGCGCTAAACCCCAGCCAAGATACCCGTCAATGCCCGCGATAAAGACGTGCATTTCGTCCTCCAAATGAATTCTACAGTGTACTTTAGAACACGCTCATATCGTGAGCGCTACGTTTCACCAATGCTTAGGCATTCGCAGTTAACAAGCTGACCATTGGTTGGAACTGCTCAATATAACCCGTTGCCGCCAGCAGTTCCGCGTTCAGAATGCTGCAACCTGATGCCCCACGAATTGTGTTGTGAGAAAGCGCCACGAACTTGTATCCCAAAAGCGGGCATTCGCGCAGGCGCCCGATTGTCGTCGTCATGCCGTTTCCTTCAGCGCGATCCCGGCGCGGCTGCGGGCGATCCTGTTGGGTGAGATATTTCACTGGCAGCACCGGCGCAGATGGCAGCATTGGAATTGGATCGTCCCCACGATAATTCGCCCATGCCTGTAAAATGTCATCAAAATCCGGCTGCGCGGCAAGCGATACCGAAACATTTACCAGATGCCCATCAATGACAGGAGCCCGATTGCAGGAAGCGCTGACGAGGGTCTTATATGGTGCTATGTTCTCGCCGTCGAATTGCCCCCACATCTTGCGCGATTCCGTCTCCATCTTGTCTTCTTCGCCGCTGACAAACGGGATCATATTGTCCAGAATATCGAGTGATGCAACCCCCGGATAACCCGCTCCGCTGATTGCCTGAGCGCTCACAACGGACACTTTTTCCACGCCAAAGACTCGCAGAGGAGCAAGCGCCATAACGACGGGCATCACCGTGCAGTTGGAGTTAGCGATTAACGCCCCCGTCGTCCATCCTCGTTTGCGTCGCTGCACATCAATCAGGCGAACATGATTAGCGTTCACTTCGGGGAGCAGTAAGGGTACATCTTCGACCATGCGATTTGTTGAAGCGTTCGTGCAAACGATATGTCCCGCTGTTGCCAGTTCCATTTCGCGTGGGTCTGCCGCTTCCTTAGGCAAGGCTGAAAATACCAACGGCGATTCCAATGCCGCGTTCAGCGACTTCACGGGCAGTTCACGTACAGATTCAGGCGGTTCACCATCTAACACCCAGCGAGTGATATCGCCATAGACATGCCCCGCGCTCCGTTCCGAACCCACAACTTCTGCTACCCGAAACCACGGGTGATTTTCCAGTAATTGCACAAAGCGCTGACCAACTGCCCCTGTAGCGCCCAGTACGGCGACATTCAGCTTATTCAAGGGATTTTCCTTCAACCTATAGAGCCGTTAAATGCCAATCGTCTGCACTTTTACTGCCGGATAAGACCCCAGCAGTTTGACAAAGGAGGCGCGATGCAGCAGTTGTACCAGCGCTTCCTGACAAATCGGGTCCTGCGAATGTCCCTCAATATCCACATAAAAGACCGGCTCCCACGGGCGATTACGACGTGGGCGTGATTCGATCTTAGTAAAGTTGATGCCGCGTGTCGCAAATTCCCCCAGGCACTCGTAAAGCGCACCTGGTCGGTTGCGGGTGGCAAAGACAATCGAAGTTTTGTTGAAGTCGCTGCGTTCAGGATCATCATGCCCTAACACGAAGAAGCGAGTGTAATTGAAGGCAACATCCTCAATCTGGGTGGAAAGCAATTCCAACCCGTACAACTGCGCTGCTAATTCGCTGGCAATTGCTGCCGTGCCATTCGGCTGTTCTTTAGATAGATCGTGCGCTGATCCGGCGGTATCATACCAGGGTACTGGCTGTAAACCATATCGTTTGATGAACTTTTCACATTGGGAAAGCGCCTGCGGGTGCGAGCGAACCTGCTTGATACTCTTGATGTCTGTACCGGGGAGCGCCATCAGCGCGTGATGCACATGCAGGATGATTTCCGCCTGAATTCGCAAATCCGAATCCATCAGCAGTTCATACGCCTGTTGTACTGCGCCTGCCAGCGCATTTTCAACAGGCAGGATTGCGTAATGTACAGCGCCCGTTTGAATTGCCTCAAACAGACGCCCTAAGTCGGGACAGGGATAGACCTCAACATTCTCGCCGAAATGCTGGCGAAGCGCCTGCTCGGAATAAGCGCCATGAATCCCCTGAAAGGCGATGCGGTCTGGCAAGATGAAAACTCCTGTGCCGTTCGCTGAAACTGCGGACTTCCATCCTAGCATAAGGGGTGGTCAGCGTCAACGCGAATTGACAACCGAAAAACGATAGTGATAGAATTTTTCTTATCATGACCCACAATATTGATTGTGTTGTAACCTGATGCAAGAAACACGGCGTCTCATTCTGGAAATTCTTCGTAAGCGTGGTTACGCTACCGTTGATGAAATCGTCGAAGCGCTGCGTCAACTTCGTGAAGATGATATTACGCCAGTTACAGTGCGTCATCATCTGGGTCGTCTGCTGGAAGAAGACCTTGTGACAACGCCCCAACTGCGCCGCCGAACCTCCCCCGGACGCCCACAGTATGTTTATACGTTGTCACATAAAGCCCGTGAACAGTTTCCAAGCAACTATCAAAATCTCGTATCCGGTTTGCTCGTCGCCCTGCGTAATCAACTGCCGCCTGAAGGCGTGAATGTGATTCTCGAAGGGGTAGCAGATCAGTGGGCAGATCAGGCAGCGATCCCCGATCTGCCGATGTTTGAACGTATGAATCTGGCGGTGTTGTATCTAACCCAGCAGGGTTACGAGGCGGAATGGGAAATCGCCTCTAACGGCTATATTCTACATACCCTGAACTGCCCCTATCACGCGATTGCCGAGCGTGAGCAAGCGCTGTGTGACATGGATATTCGACTGATAGCGACACTATTGAACGTCGTTCCACGCCGCCTCAGTCATATCATCGAAGGTGATCAGACGTGTTCCTATTTGATCCCTGAGGCGGTTGAAGCCCAGTAACGCGAATTTTTATGATAACTATCATTTTTATTGACGCTTCTCTTGAGGCATGTTACACTAGACGTATCTTGAACTTGACCTGAAAGGCGGGCTTAAACATGGCAGCACACGAGCCGTTGACACAAGACCTTACGCTTGTTGAAGAACAAATCCTGACGGTTACACCAACCGCACAGCAAATTATTCATTCGCTACTTGAACAACGGAATATCCCTAGCTATTCCCTGCGCGTATTTGTATCAGGTGGTGGCTGCTCCGGGCTGCAATACGGGATGTCTTTTGAAGAATCCCCACGCGATTTCGATATCATCGTTGAAGAAGGCGGCGTCCGGTTGGTGGTTGATCCGACGAGTCTGATGTATCTGCAAGGCGCAACGATTGATTATGTAGACAGCTTGATGGGTGGCGGCTTCCGCATTGATAATCCAAATGCGGTCTCAAGCTGCGGCTGCGGGCATTCTTTCCGCACGAAGGACGGCGAAGCTACGGAAGCATCGGGTGGCTGTAGCTCGTGCAGCAACTAGCGCATTACGTTAAAGAATGAGCGTTGAACAGGGCTGAAAAGCCCTGTTTTTATTTACGAATCGTGCTGACCGCCAAACCCAATATACCGAAACCAAGAAGAACCAGAATCGGAATGATAGGTGGAAGCCCACTCGATTCGACTAGCGTAATACGTTCCTGAGGCGCGGCTGTCTGGGTGACGGCAGGGTTTGTCAGATTGGCTGTCGCAGTGGCGCGAACAACATTCGGTGGATATGTGAATGTGGGTAAAGCGCCCTGCCCAACCGGAGTCATTGCATCAGGATTAGACTCCATAATCCGTGTGAATGCTGTCACTGTCAGAATACCGCCCGGAGTCAGTGTAATGACGCCTTGCGTACTGGTTTGCTCAACCGCTACCGGGTCGAAGGTTGGCTGTGTGCTGAGATCGAGTTCGGGGATGGCATTAACATCGCCCACGATATTTACCAGATCGCCAAATACCCAGCCCAGCCCTGTAGGCGAAGGCTCATAAACAAATTGAAACCATTGAAAATACCGTCCAATAACAGGATAGAGCTCACCACTTCTGATTTGCCCAAGCTGTGCAGCGCCCGTGTCGGGTTGGGCGCGAACATTGGCAAAGTCTCGCGCTTCAATGAAGATTTGCCCCTCCGTCGTAGCCGTTGCAGTCGGAATCGCCAGCGGGTCATCGGCTCCCGTTGGCGCAGCGGTGGCAATATTAATCTGTGCTGGCGTCGCCGTCGGTGGCTCCTGAGCCATCAGTGAAGTTGCGGAAACTACAAAAAGCAGGATGATGAGCCCAAGCCACCGTTGATTCGCTTTACCCACTGATTTCATTTGGTGCAACCTCTCTCATTTGCTCCGCAACGAGCCGGTCGCTGCCATTGACTAAATATCCCTGATATTCCTGCCCACTAATCCCCTCCGTTTGCCAGCCCCCTAGATTCAAAGGTGGGCGCGGCGTTTCATCGCAGGTATCGCAATCCGCAGGAATCCATTCACCATTGTAACGGCGAGCAAAGTGCATGTGCGTCCCGTTTGAAAACCCGCCTTCACAGGAGGGGTGCCCAATCCGATCTCCGGCACTTACGGAAACACCTTCCTCAATGCGTCCTTCGCTGGCAATATGCAGATACAGGATTGTCCAGCCCGTGCTTTCATCTCCGTCCCCATCGAGATCGAGAATAACAGTCCCTTCGTCCACACGAGCAATAACCCCCGGTGCAACCGCCGTCGCATAATAACCTGAAAGGTAACATGACGAATCAACCAGCGTGATATCATCAGGCGGTGCGAAATCAATTGCTGCCCATGCACTGCCACTGCCCCAACCGCCATGTGGACCGCCGGTGTAATACCATGTCTCGCCGGGCGAGAACGGCAGCCTGAGGCTTGGTTGCTCCAAACCTGCTGGAACGAGCGTAGCAAGAGCATTTTCAAATGGATCGCCAAACAAACGACGGTAGGTCTGGATAAACCCATCCACACTTACCTGCTCTGCCCATTCTGGATATGTCGTCATTCGACTCAGGAGATACTGCAAGCCTATCGTTGCCTCATTCAGTTCCGGCGCGACGATCACGCGCGTCCCATCGGTAAACTCCAGCGTCGAAATGCCCCCGCGCTGCCAACCGTAATAGCCATAATTCAAATTATCGGCTGCCCACGTAAGTTGGCGATACAAGCCGCGTCGGTCAACCCCGGATTGCGAGGTTGGCGCTCCCATCGGGTAATCTCGCTGCGTTTCCGACGGCTGCGGATTCGTCAGCCAGCCAGCGCGAAATTCAAGCAGCGCCAGCAGCAAACGGGGGTCTACACTGAACTCAAGTGCGACTCGCTTAACAATCTCCGATGCAGAGTAGGTTTGATCGTTAATTTCATCGGTGGCGACGCGGATGTATCCTGATTGCTCATTGATGAAAGCATCAACGTCGAATTGAGCGCTGCCCGGCGCACGAACCAGCTTGCTGTTGGGCAGCAAAACGACATCACTCCCGCTTACTGTCGGCGCAGGTGGTAGAAATAATACCTGCCCCACTGACAGCGCATCAGGATTGATAAGCTCATTCAGTGAAAGCAGCGTTTCCACGCCAACCCCGTTTCGCAGCGCGATTGCTGTCAAAGTGTCGCCGGGCTGCACGATGTATGACACAGGCGCATTGACAAGCGTTGTATCAGGTATTTGCCTCACTGGATTCACTGCTGTCACCTGTGGTAATGGGGTATGCGTAACTTGTGGCGCAATGACTACCTGCGTAGGCGGCATAAATGTCGCCGTGATCACAATCACCTGAGCCTGATCGCGCACACACGCGAGCGTCGCCAGCACCAAAAACAGCCAGACGAGCAAAATGGCGGTATTGGCGTTTTTCATCCTGATTAAACAACAAGAGCGTACTTTTTGCATCTCATCCGCGTTATGGATACCGTGTAGCAAACAGACGGTAGGCATGAAAATCACAGATGGTTATACTATCATGCAATACGAGGGATAAGAACCTCTTTTGTTCACTTTAAGGAGAAGTTGCGATGGCGACGCGTGAGGAAATTGCAGGCACGTTTAACGTAATGACGGAACGATTTGATCCTAAGAAGGCGGAAGGGATTGACGCAACGATTCAGTTTGATCTGGCAGGCGACAATGGCGGTCTTTACTGGTTGAGTATCCGCAATGGTGAGGCAAAGACAGGCGAAGGTGCTGCCGATAATGCTCGCATGACGATCAAGGCGAGTGCCGATGATTTCTACTCAATGATGAATGGTGGCTTGAATCCCATGCAGGCTTTCATGACAGGCAAAATCAAGGTCCAGGGCGATACCAGCCTTGCCCTGAAACTGATGCCTTTGATCAACGGGTAAGACTGTATTTCAGCATTACAAAAACCGCCCTGTATTCCGGGCGGTTTCCATTTAGCTTCAATCGTCCAACCGCATCATGTAGAGGTTGCTTCCGCCGAGTTCAGCGATTGCCAGTGCGTCTTCAATCGCCTCAGCCAGATCGCGGTCTCGATTCAATTTGGCGTCGTTTGCCAGCAGATTTAGTATGCGAACCGCTTCCTTGCCGCCGATTTCGCCCAGAGACCAGATCGCAACATCGCGCACATCTACATCATCGTCGAAAACGAACCGTGACAGGGCTGGAATCGCTTCCTCTATCTCCAGTTCACCCGCTGCCCGCGCCGCTTCATAGCGAAATTCTGCATCTTCATTGTCAAGTTCCGCCAACACAATTTCTGACCAGCGCTCATCACAGGAGCGCCCCATAGCGAACAGGGCGCTGATTTGCAGGCGCTGATCTTCGCTGTCATAGGCTTCGGCAATCGCCGTCGCCACTAGGTCATGGCTGGAATTTGCCAGCGATTCCAAGGCGCGGCGGCGTACTTCCACATCTTCACGGGGGTTTGTCCACAGCTCGGCTAACACGCGCTGCCCTTCGGCAAACTCGCGTTGTGGTAGTTCTTCAAATTCTCCCAGCAGAATAAACCGCCCCAATGCCGCCGCCGCTGCCGCCCGCACACTTACTGCGGGATCGTGTACCGCCATTGCCATCAGCTTTTCCATCAGGGACAGGCTTTCGTTATCCCACAACAACTCAATTGCGGCTTTGCGAGTCTCCTCACTCGGATCACCCAGCCCAAGCCATGCGAGCGCCATGTAATCCAGATCAGCGTTGTTTTCGCTGGTTTCCACCAGTGCGGTGAGTAAATCCATCCGGTAGGTATCGCTCAAACCGTTCCAGACCGACCGTAACTGAATAATCTCTTCGTCGGACAGATCAGACAGACCATAAATGAGCGTTTTATTTGTAGATTCGCGCATTTCACCCAAGCTCGCCAGCGTTTCCTGAATAGGCGGGCGGCTGGGTCGCTCATTCAATGCGTCATTCTGTAAATCAGATTGCATATCGTGATTTTACCTCAATTGATTCGTAATCGGGTTTGCAATATCGTTCAACAGCGCTACCACCATCAGTGAGAGCAGCACCGCCAGACCGACCAGATGCACCATACCTTCGCGCTCCGGTGCAATCGGACGCCCGCGGATGATTTCGATGATCACAAACAGGATGCGTCCGCCATCCAGTGCTGGAATTGGGAGTAAGTTGGTGATGCCCAGAGCGAAGCTGATCAACGCGATGTATTCAAGGATCATAGTCGGCTGGCGCTCTTCGATACTTTGCTGGATCATGATGGCGCTGCCCTGGCTGATCCCCAGCGGGCTGACAATTCGCATATTTTCAGGCGGCGCTTCACGGTTCGCAACGGCACTGACCAGTTGACTCGGCAGCTCCGCCATCAGGCGCAAAACGGATGTTAGCCGATCTATAGAAAATTGTACCGCTTCGCCAAAACTCATCGGGATGATCTGGGTTTCAGGGCCAATCTCGATACCCATTGCGCCCTGCCCTTCCGGCGGGTTCGCACGCGGAACCAGTGAGACTTCGACATCTTCGCCATTTCGCAGCAGAGTAAGGGTAACGGTTTCATCCAGATTTTCGCGGGTGCGCGTCTGTAAGTCTTCATACGTGGAAATCGTTTCACCGTTAAATGCGATGATGAGATCATTCGGCAGTAGCCCTGCCGCTTGTGCGGGCGACCCGCCGGCGATTCGGTTCACTTGAACACGGTCACTCACCTGAGTTTCCAATCCGATCATCCCGACGATGGCAAACAGGACAAACGCCATGATGAAGTTGGCAATTGCGCCGCCTGCCATGAAGAAGATTCGCGCCATTGGGCGTGCTTCGTTCACGCTCACAGGCTGCGAAATGCCGCGAGATACCGCCTCATCCCGATCCGTCTGTAACGCTTCATCCCCCATTTGTCGCACGACATCTTCACCGAGCGGGCGCACAAAACCACCAAGCGGTAGCCAGTTCAGGGTGACATCTGTACCGCGCCAGGTGAACAGGCGCATGATGCGCGGCGGCATGCCGACTCCGAATTCCAGAATGGTAATGCCGACCATTTTTGCGGCGATGAAATGTCCGAGTTCGTGAATGATTACAGCAGGGATCAGCACGATAATGAAGCCGATGATCACCACAAACGGATTATTGATTGACGACAGATTAAACAAATCAGCCATGCCCAAGCCTTACACTCTGCGCCCGAAAAAACGCCGATAGAGCCATTCTACCATTATAAATCACGATACTCATACCGTTGATGAGAGGGTTTTGATATTTTCCGAAGCAACGATCACCGCTGTACCGCCAACACCAGCCATGCGAACCGCCCTGACATCAGACATTGCTTTGAGGCGTTCACTTACCGTTAACGCTTCATTTTTAACGCAAATACAATGCACGTTCGCGCCCGCATCAAGGGTATAGCAAACCTGTAAGCCCTCAGCCCGCCAGTGTGGAATTTGCTTCATAATGGTGAGGGATGCTGCTTCCCAGTAAAACAGCGGCGGGCGGCTCGTCATCATGACGGCGTGCATGAGATTGCTGTCCCGTTCGACGACTTCCGCAAAAGCAGCAAAATCACGTTCGAGAATTGCCTGTTTGCACAAAGCAATCCGTTCGCTTGCGCCGCTAACCCTTGCAGTCTGCAATTCAGATGTCCACGCGGATTGATGCCCCGCGCTTGAACCAATCGCTTTATGGGATTCGCTTACGACAGCGACTACATCCACCAAATCCCAATGTTCATGGTCAGCGAACGTTTCCGCATACGACTCTTCATGTGTATCGGCGGCATACCACTCGACGAAGCCGCCCGGCACCGAACGAGACGCGGACCCCGATCCGAGTCTGGCAAGGGTGGTCAGTTCACGTTCGCTCAGCGAAATGCCTGCGGCAGCGACACCAGCGAGGCTTAACGCCGCAAACGCAGCAGCGGAAGAAGCGATACCCGCGCCTGTTGGAAAATTATTCGCCGAAACAACGGATGCCTTTTCGCTCATATCAAAGCGCTGGCGCAGACGCTCCAGATGGGCTGCCACGCGATTGAGCGCTTCGCCTGATTGTTCAGCAGCATTCAGTGTAAAGCGATCTTCCGATAGCGAATCATCCCATTCAACCGTCGTCTCGGCGTACAACCCATCCAGATTCATGCTCAGGGAGCCGTTTGCAGGCAGCCTGAGTTTGTCATCACGATTGCCCCAGTATTTGATAAAGGCGATATTTGGATGTGCGCGGGCTGTGGCGCGTTTCACGATATGTCCCTGCCCTACTCTTTAGTCATTGCTTTGCCTATAATCCACCAGGCGCAGTTTTAATACAAGGTGAAAGACATTGCGGTCATTAAGAGGCTTAACTCGCACCATGCGCCCCCGCCAGTGGACGAAAAATGGAGTCGTCTATGCGGGGCTGATCTTTGACGGACAACTTTTTATCCTCGATTCTTTTTTTCGCGTCACGCTAAGTTTTATACTGCTCTGCCTGATTTCTGGCACGGTCTATATCATCAACGATTTGGTGGATGTCGAAAGTGACCGCCAGCACCCGCGAAAGAGTAAACGCCCTCTCGCATCGGGACAACTTCCCGTCCCCCTGGCTATCGGTGCGGCTGTTGTCATTCCCATCATTGCTATCGTTATCGCCTTACTTTACAGCCCTCCGTTTGCGGCAATCCTTGTCCTTTATCTGGCATTGCAACTGGCGTATTCATTCAAGCTCAAGCAGATCGTCATTCTTGATGTCCTGACGGTTGCTGCTGGCTTTGTCCTGCGCGTCGCAGGCGGTGTCGTGGTGATCAGCGTGGCGCAGTTTTCGCCGTGGTTGTATCTGTCTGTTGCGCTGCTTGCCTTGTTTCTCATTATCGGTAAGCGACGACAGGAGCTGCTTGAACTGGCGGAGCAGGCGGGTTCAGTTCGGGTCACACTGCGTCAGTATAACCTCCCTTTGCTGGATGATATGTTCCGCATGGTTATGACGAGCATTCTCATCGCGTACATGCTCTATACCGTTGAAGAACCGTCAGTCTTGCTGGCAGGTACGAACCTGACGTTGCTCACCGTTCCATTTGTCGTGTACGGGGTCTTTCGGTATCTGTATCTGATGCATGTCAAAGGTGAAGGCAGCGCTCCCGATGAAGTACTGCTTAAAGATCGCCCCCTGCAAATCGCTATTATTCTGTGGGGGTTGACATTTGTCTCAATTCTCTACCTGCCTCGTCTCGCTGCGTCATGACAATCTCAGCCAGCGCACCCGCCAAAATCATTCTTTTCGGTGAACATGCTGCGGTTTACGGCAAGCCCGCATTAGCTGTGCCGCTCCCTGATCTGCGTGTAACCGCAACTGTCCTTCCCCATATAAAGCAAAAAAGCGGATTATGGATACACGCGCTCGACTTAGGGCAAGAGATCGTTATTGAAGACGTGGAAACTGTGCTGCGCCAGGACACACCTCACCCCCTAGCGCTTGCGGCAGCCCTCATCCTTCAAATGCTCGGAAAACCGACGCCCGAAGTCTTTATCCAGATCGAATCGCAGATTCCTATTGCGAGCGGTTTGGGCAGCGGCGCAGCGATCTCAGCGGCAATTGTGCGTTCGCTGGCAAAATTATTCGATATTGCCCTCGACCTCGCTGTGATCAATGAGATTGTCTATCAAACCGAAAAGTTCTTTCACGGCAACCCCAGCGGTATAGACAACAGCGTGATAGTTTACGAGCGGGCGGTGTATTTCATTCGTGAGCAACCGCTGGAATTTATCCATATCGCCGCGCCATTTGAACTTGTCATTGCCGACACAGGCGTTCGAGCGCCGACTCATATTGCCATTCGCCGCGTCCGCGAATTGTATGACAGCAATATGCCTCTCGTCAGTGCTGTTCTGGACGAAATTGGCGCAATCGCCGTTCAAGCGAGGCAAATTATTGAAACGGGGCAAACTGAGGCATTAGGTGTCCTTATGTCTCGAAATCACGTCCTTCTTCAGCAGTTGGCGGTTTCATCTCCTGAACTGGACATGCTGGTTGACGCGGCGCTTGCGGCTGGCGCGGTTGGGGCAAAACTGTCAGGCGGAGGGATGGGTGGCAACATGATCGCGCTGGTTTCGCAGGATAACCGGGAACGTGTGCTTGCTGAACTCAGGCGCACGGGCGCAGTACATGTCCTTTCAGCAGTCGTAGGCGGAGAAGGTTAAATGCTGGTCTTTCTGAAGCTCGGCGGTTCACTCATCACCGATAAACGGGTTGAAAACACGTATCGTGCGGAGACGATGGAACGCATCGCCTCAGAGATAGCCGACGCCCAGTCTCAGAATCCTTCTCTCGAGCTGGTGATTGGTCATGGAAGTGGCTCATTCGGACACTATGCCGCAAAGAAACATCGGACGATGCAGGGTGTGTCTGCATCGGAAGAATGGCGCGGGTTTGCGGAGGTCGCCGCGGCTGCCGCTGAACTGAACCATCTCGTTCTGCACACTTTACGAAGCAAAAATATCCCTGCTATGAAATTTCAGCCGTCTGCTTCCGCGCAGGTTGAAAACGGCAATATTCACGATATTGCCATTCAGCCAATTGCGGTGGCGCTAAAGAACGGGATTGTCCCGCTGGTTCACGGGGATGTCGCCTTTGACTCAATCCGCGGCGGAACGATTATCTCTACCGAGACCGTATTCTTCTATCTCGCCCAACGACTTCCTGTGCAGCGTATCATTCTGCTTGGCGAGGTTGAAGGTGTCTATGACCTGCACGGAAGCATCATTTCAGAAATTACTCCGCAAAGTCTGTCCAGCGTTGAAGAAATGCTTGGCGGCTCGTCAGGTGTGGATGTGACGGGCGGGATGGAAACGAAAGTTCGGGATATGGTCGCGCTCACTCAACATGTCCCTGACTTGACGATCCTCATCGCTGACGGTCGGCGTGAAGGTTTGGTCACGCGGCTGCTTTCCGGTGAAATAAGCGGAACGCGAATTCATCGGGGCGCGGGCTGATAGACTACCGCGACAGCCGCCGCGCCAGCAGATTGAGCAGCAGTGCCAGCATGACTATTCCCATTGCTGCCGCCAATGCCACCCACGGCGCAGACCGCAAAACATAGCGCCCATCCGCCAGCATTCTGCCCCATTCAGGCGCAGACGGTTCGCCTCCCAAGCCCAAAAAACTCAGTGCAGCATTGTTGAGCAGGCAGTACAAAAAAATCACCACCCCATACGCGGAGAGCAGTGGGCGTACATTGGGCAGAAAATAATGCATCCACAGCCATCCGTCTGTGCTGCCCAGTGAAATCGCCGCTGTGATGTATGGCTGGTGTCGAATTTCCTTGAACGCTGCGCGGGTAAAAATCGCCATGGGCGCAATTAGTGCAAACCCTGTCGCAATGATCACTTGCAACTCCCCTGCCCCGCTGACGGTGATCAGCGCAAGTGCAAGGATAAGCAGCGGGATCGCCAGCAGCGCGTTCATGAAGGTCGAAAAGACGGCATTAATTCCCTGTTTCTCAATACTCGCCGCCACGCCGACGACAATGCCAATGCTCAACGCAAGTACCGCTGCCCCACTCGCCATGAGCAGTGTGCGCTGACCGCCATATAGAAAGCGACTGAAAACATCTCGCCCCAGTTCATCCGTTCCAAGTAGATTTTCCCATGAAGGCGGCTGCAACTGCTGTTGGGGATGGGTGTCCAGCGGGTCGTGTGGCGCAAATGTCGGCGCTGCGAGAATGATGGCAAGAATGACAGCGACAACTGCCGCAATCCTCTTTTGAGGTCGCACAGGGACATTACGGATTTCTGACACGGGGATCAACCCACATCGAAATAATCTCTGTGATAAACATCACCCCGATAATGAGCAGCGCTGACCACGCCACTATACCCTGTACAACCGGGTAATCCTGGCGCAGCGTTGAATCGAGTAGGGTCCGCCCCAAGCCTGCACGAGCGAAGATCATTTCCGTGATGACCACGCCGCTTGCCAGAAAAGCGAATTGAAGCGCGATAACGGAGATAACAGGCAGTAACCCGACGCGCAGAATATGCCTTCGCGTAATTTGATACTCCGTCATACCTTTTGCCCGCGCCTGCCAGACAAACCCGGCATGACGTGTTTCACGGACTTTTTCCTGTACCACTCGCCCAATTGCTCCCGTGATACTTAACCCAAGCGCTAGGGCCGGAAGAAGCAGCGATCCCTGCGGTAAAGAGGCGTTCAATGGGATAAGCATCGTGGCTGCAAACAGGATGAGCGTACCGAGCCAGTAAGCGGGGGTGCTCAGGAGTAAGATGAGTGTGCTGCTGCTGAACCTACCGGAGATATCTCCACGCAATCCTGCCATACATCCCAACAAAACACCCATGGTACTGCCGAAGAGCAGCGCAGTAGCAGCCAGACTCAGTGTGGGCGCCGCTTGCGTGGCAATAATCGAACTCACAGGTTGCCCGCTGATAAGCGAAACGCCCAGATTCCCGCGCAAAAAATCTGCCCAATATGCGACATATTGATGCAAAACAGGTTGATCAAGCCCTAGCGCCGCTTCCCGTTGAGCAATGATAGCAGGGCTTGCGCCGCTTTCCGCAAGCTGGACACGAATGGCATTGCCCGGCAGCAGTCGCAGCAAACAAAATACGATAGTCACCGCCAGCCACAGCGTTATCAACGCAGCGCCAAACCGTTGAGCAATCCACACGTCACGAACCGGGTACTTGTAAGTTCAAGAGCAGCGGAAACCAGCCATAGGCGTCAAATGCCAGACCCTGAATCTCAGCCTGATAGCCGTTCAGGTTCACATAATCCCGAATCGGCAGCACAAGCGCATGATCCATGATCAGGGTTTGTGCCTGACTGTAAAGACTATGACGCGCATTGGCGTCGGTCTGGCGTTGTGCGTCAAACAGCAGGCTGTCTAATATCGGGTCACCATACCCAGTGTAGTTGTTCACGCCGTCGCTGCCGTAATAGCGGCTGAGGAACGCCGGATCCAAGCCAAACTCATACGTGGCGGCGAGATTGAAGTTCCCCGCTTCAAGGCGTTCCAGAAGCGCCCCACGACTCGGCACTTGATCAAGCACTGCCCGAATCCCGATGTCGCGCCACTGATCCTGAATCAACTGCGCCACCTGCGGAATCAGCCCCCATGTTGGCACAATCAAGGTCACTTCAATATCCGCACCGCCAAAATCGAGATAGCCGTTGTTATCCGAATCGCTGAGCCCCATGGATTGCAGCAGCGACTGTGCCTGACTCAGATCATAAGCGTAGCGACCTGTCACTTCTGGAGCATAAAACGTTGTTGCTGCCGCAAGAGGTCCCCAGGCGACAGGGGAAAATCGCTGGTATACGCTGTCAATGATGGCTTCACGATTGGTCGCATACAGCAGCGCCATGCGAAAGCGCTCATCGTCGGTTGGATAGCGCTGTGTATTCATGAGAAATTGTAACGGCTGTCCCGGAATCGCAACGGGCAATACACCAACTTGGGAATTTCCACCCAGATTTCGCGCATCAGTCGGCAGTAGTTCTCCGATGATATCCACATTTCCGCCTTCCAGCGCCAGTACGCGTGATGGGGGGTCTTCATAAAAGCGAAATGTAATTTCGTCAGGTGCATTTTCAGGAGCGCTCTGGTAACGCGCAGGCATCCACTGGTAATCAGGGTTTCGCCGAAGCGTGATGTGATCACCCGGCAGATAGTCAACGAACTGATACGGTCCGCTGCCAACCTGATGAAACTGATAGACATCGTTAGCATACTGTGCCAGCGCGGATGGGCTGGCGATACCCAGATAAACCTGACTGAGCGAGTCGAGCAGTGGGGCATAGGGTTCTGACAGGCGCAGCAGAATGGTATAATCATCCATAATTTCATAGCTATCGTATGATCCGAGCAGGAAGACAGCTTTTTGCGAGGCGGTGTCAGGACTGGTGATCCGATCCAGATTTGCGGCGACAGCCTGCGCGTTAAATGGTGTATTATCGTGAAAATGGACATCCTGCCGCAATGTGAAGGTGTATTCCAGCCCATCGTCGGAAATCGTCCACTCGCTCGCCAGCCAGGGTAAAAACGCATGTGTGGCTGGATCGCGATAAACCAGCGTGTCATATACCGAGCGCAGGGGAATACCGAGTTCCGAGGAAGCATTAATATGCGGGTCAAATCCAGACGGCTGTAATGTCAACCCGTACACGATACTGGATTGGGGCGTTTCCATCGTCGTACTTGTGCCTGTGCAGGCAGCCAACGCTAAACCGATGAAGGAGATTAACAGCCAGCGTCGAATGGTTTGCATCGTGTTCATTCACTATAGTGTCGTAGCGCAGAGCGCATTAGTATAGCCGAAGTCATCTTTAGAGATAAGCCTGTGTCCACCCGTAGCCGCTACATCAGCCCAGAAGAAATTATTGAAACCCCGTATCCTTATCGGCGCGTTTGGGCAAGTCTGATCAGAGAGGGCGCGGTTCTCTTTGCTACCTGTATAGCCACGTTTGTTTTATGGCGGTTGGTTGCTCCCGAAAACAGTCGGAGCATTAGCGTGGTGCTGGAAATAGGTTTATTGATACTACCAGTTGGATTATGGAGTGTCTTCTCACTTTGGCGTGAACGCAGCGCCGAACAACCCCGAATGCGATTATTTGCGGTGTTCATCATAACTTTACTAGCTGCAAATGCCGTGAGCCTCCTGATCGTCGAAATCGTGTTTCAGCCGTCGCGTTGGCTTCCGCATGAGAGTGCGATCACCCGTATTGTTGGCTATTCGTTTACGGTGGGCGTGGTTCAGGCGGTGACGCAATATCTTGTCGTTTACTATGTTACTTATCCGCAGTATTTTCGCGTTCGCACCGATGCGATCGCCTATTTTTCCGCCAGCGCGATTGGTTATGCGACGGCGCTCAATCTGCGTTTTTTACTTGACACGGAGACCACGCCTGATATTTTCGCGTTCATCGTCTTTAATAATGTCGCTATCAGCCTGGCAATGGGATTTGTAACGGGATTTGGTTTGGCTGAAACGCGGTTTGGAAATCGCACTTCCCCGTTTTTGCTGACGCTCACCATCATTTCTTCTGCTTTGATATATGGCGCATCAGTCGCATTTCGAGCAGGTCTCGTCAACGCAGGTTTTTCTCTGCAAGGTGGCAATGCAAACCCCGTTCTTGGTCTGGCTCTATCCGTTGGCGTGGTGATTGGTACGGGCGTCATTATCTCATTTCTGTTTCGTGTCGCAGAACGGCGTGAAGCTGAATCCGCTTTGGAGCGCAACTAGCGATTATGACAGTTATCGAAGCCAATGCGCCGGTTGAAAGCCTTACACTACGCCAGCGTTACGCCCATTATTTTGTCATCCTCTATGCTGTGATCGCCTTCATTATTGGCATTAACCTGCGCGACGCCGTTTTGTATGCGACGGTGCCCTACAGCAACCAACAAATCGGTATTAATGCCTTCTATCCGCAAAATTGGCTGCTGGACACAGAAGGGGATTACATCTTCCGCGCTCGTGATATGGCGAAAACAGGCTACAAAACAACCATTCAGGTGGATGTGCTGCCAGTTACCGCCAACACTTCCCCCCGAAATATTCTCGACAGTCTGATTTTGAATCGCTCGCAAACACTTTCTCAATTCGATGTGCTAGGTCGTCAGCCGATTACATTAGGGGATGCTGGTATCGTAGGAACGCAGATGTTGTACACTTTTGTGAGCGGTGGTGAGGACCCTTTTCTGGAAACTATCCCTCGCGTGGTTGAAGGTGTTGATGTGCTTGTGATTGATAGCGGGCAAGCCATAATCATCACCTTTCTTAGCGATGCCGCTGAGTTTGATGCGAATTACGCGATATTTGAGCAGTTCCTCAATGACTTCGATTTCTAAACGCCTGATCTTTGTTTTTCTGCTGTTTTGTTTGCTGCTATTTCTCTGTGTTGCGGTTTCGGCACAGGATGGCTTTGATGTCGAACGCATCCAGCGGGCGACAGTATTTATCATGCAGACGCAGAGCGTGGGCGATAATCTGGTCATCACCTGTGTTGGCTCTGGAACGATTGTCAGCCGCGACGGGTTGATCCTGACCAACGCCCACAATACCGTCCCAAATGCGAATTGCCCCGGTGAGACGATCATTATCGCGCTGAATGTCCGCCCCGGCGAACCACCTATTGCCAGTTATCAGGCGGATACTGTGCAATCAGACCCCGGCTTGGATCTCGCTCTTCTCCGAATTTCACGGCAAATTGATGGGCAGCTCGTTGAACGCAGTTCGCTTGCGCTTCCGTTTGTGGAACTCGGAAACTCGGATGCGGTTGAATTGGATGAGACGATTACCGTTGTCGGCTATCCCGGCATTGGGGATGATCCGATTGTGCTGGAGCGTGGCACCATCAGTGGTTTCGCCGCTGAACCCAGCGGTGGAGATCGCTCATGGCTGAAGACCAGCGCGAATATTCGGGCAACGATGTCTGGCGGCGGCGCATTTAACCAGAATGGTGAATTGATCGGGGTCCCTACGACTGCCCCGCTCTCGTCTGATTCACCAGCGGCAACTTGCGCCAATGTGCAGGACTCAAACGATGATGGTTTGATCAATGATGACGATATTTGTATTTCAATTGGTGGTTTTATCAACCTGCTTCGGCCGTCCAGTTTTGCTCGCCCCCTCTTACGAGCAGCGCAGTTGAATCTTCAGGTCGAAGTGCCGTCGCAAGGGCAAACACCCACCACGCTTTTACCAGTCGCCGATCCGCCACGTTTTCGCTATCTGGGATTTGCGCCATCCGTGAATGAGGCTGGAATGCCGACGACAATCATTCGCAGTTTGCCTGCTGGGAGCGACAGCCTCTATTTATTCTTTGATTACGAGAATATGACAGCGGAGACGGTATATGAACTGCGCGTCAATACGAACGGCATTCCAAATCCTAATTTTTCACTCTCTCCTGTGCGCTGGAGTGGTGGACAACGCGGTTTATGGTACGTCGGCAGCAGTGGGCAACCCTTCCCTAACGGAACGTATGACTTCACGCTGTTTATCAACGGGATTGCGGAAGGCAATGCCCGCCTGATCGTTGGTGAAAGCAGCGACACATCCCCTCAATTTGGTGATATTGTGTTTGGCTTACTCGATCTGGATGGCAATGTTACAGGGACGGGCTTTGTGCTGCCAACAGGAACGACGGCAAATGCACGTTTCCTGTATCGCAACATGACTCCTGGTTTGCCCTGGGCAGCCATCTGGTATTATGAGGGGGCAGAAGTCCAGCGTACACCAGCAGATACGGTGTGGCTGGAAGCCGATGGTGCGAACGGCAATAAGACGATTTCTGTTCAGGATCAGACCGGGCTGCCGCCGGGAAGCTATCGCCTTGAACTCTATGTTGAGGGACGACTGTCGGCTGTATCGGATTTTACGCTTGCTGGCGGTCAGGATGGGAATTTCGCCCGAATATTTACCAACACACGGTTCACTACGGCTGGTAGCTTTCAGGAGGCGCAGTCCGCTGCGCCAATCAATACATTTTCCGCAGGGATTACGACCATTTATGCCCTGTTCGACTGGCAGTTGATCGCCAGCGGCACACTATGGCGCGTTGACTGGTCGGTGGATGGCGAACTATTTTACTCGCAAACACAGCCGTGGACGGGTGCTCAGACGGGGGAAAATTTCGCTATGCGTTTGTCCAGCCCTGGCGGCTTGCCGGATGGTTCATATCAAATCGATCTTTTCATCGGTGCATTGCCGTTCGATACCGCTGAAGCCCGCGTTGGCATTGGTCAGTTGCCAATTGACCAGTTTGCAGACCCGGAAGGGATTGTCATGCGTGGGCGTGTGATAGACGCCGTTTCGAGGGAAGGAATCGCAGGGGTATCGGTACTGCTGGTGAGCGAGGATTTCTCTGTCAGTGAATTTACAGCGGCATGGGTGCAGAGCCAGCTTTTCGCCACCGCAACGACGGATCGAAATGGCAATTTTCAGATTGACCGTCCTCTTGCACGAGAAGCCCCGTACAGCATCCTCTTCCTCGCGGATGGGTATCTGCCTGTGACAGCGGATGGCGTCGAAATAACAGATGAAACCCATCCTGACGATGCTCCGATTGAATACGTCGTCGAACTGACGCCAGAGTGATCATGACCGAGAAAATACGTCTTGACCTGCTGGTACATCAGCACGGATTGACGCCAACACGCGAAAAAGCCCGCGCTGTTATCATGGCAGGGGAAATCCTCGTCAATGGTCTGTTGATGGATAAGCCGGGCGTGCGTGTAGCGGAAGATGCAGTTATTACTCTGAAAGCGAAACCCCGCTTTGTTAGTCGCGGAGGTGAAAAACTCCTTGCCGCGCTCCAATCCTTTCCAGTCAGCGTTGAAGAACGAGTATGCGCGGATGTCGGCGCCAGCACGGGTGGTTTTACCGATTGCCTGCTCCAGCACGGCGCGGCAAAGGTCTACGCAATTGACGTTGGCTACGGGCAGATCGCTTACCCATTGCGCGAAGATGCCAGTGTGATTGTGATGGAACGCACCAATGCCCGCCATTTACATGCGCTGCCTGAACCCGTTAGCCTGGTGACGATAGATGCGTCATTCATCTCGCTCACGTTGCTTTTGCCTGTTGTCAAGGGCTGGCTTGCAACGCCGTATGACATTATCCCGCTGATTAAACCCCAGTTCGAGGCGGGCAAGCGCGATGTTGGCAAAGGCGGAGTTGTACGCGATCCCCAAATCCATCGGCGTGTACTGGTGGATACGCTCACTTCTTGCCAGTCGCTCGGCTTTTCAGTAAATGGTCTCATCCGCTCCCCACTGAAAGGTCCCGCCGGCAACATTGAATTTCTCGCCTGGCTCTCCTCAACGTCTCAGTTGGATGTTGATATTCCAAGACTCATCGAAACCGTCGTTTAACTTCTCACGGCGGTTTGCTATACTGAATTTCACTTCTGACGTCACTCGATTGGTATCTGAATGGAACGCGATCATATCCGTAATTTCTGCATCATAGCGCATATTGATCATGGCAAAAGCACCCTCGCGGATCGCCTGCTGCAAATCACGAATACCGTCAGCGCCCGTGAAATGCAGGAACAGCTGCTGGATAGCATGGATTTGGAACGCGAACGCGGCGTCACTATCAAGGCATCGGCGGTACGTATGATGTATAAATCCCGTCACGGGCAGGAATATGAGATTAACCTGATTGATACGCCGGGTCATGTGGACTTCACCTACGAGGTTAGTCGCGCTTTGCAAGCCTGTGAAGGCGCAATTCTGGTGGTAGATGCCAGCCAGGGAATTGAGGCGCAAACACTGGCGAACGTATATCTGGCGTTGGAGCAGGACCTCGAAATTATCCCCGTCCTGAACAAGATTGACCTGCCCGCTGCTCGTCCCGACGAGGTCGCGCAGGAAATTGAAAATCTGCTCGGTACACCTGCTGAGGACATCATCCGTATTTCCGCCAAGCAGGGATTAGGGATTGAGGATGTACTTGAGGCGGTCATTGAGCGCGTTCCTCCACCCAAAGGGAATGTCTCTGCGCCACTACGCGCGCTGGTATTCGACTCGCACTACGACTCATACAAAGGTGTTGTCGCCTATGTGCGTATCATAGAGGGAACGCTGGAAAAGCGCTCCTTACTCAAACTAATGGCGACGGAGGCTCAGTTTGAGCCTGTGGAAATCGGTATCTTCAACCCGCGAATGGAGCCCATCGAACTGCTGCACGCAGGCGAAGTTGGCTATGTCGCTACCGGCTTCAAGACGGTACGTGAATGTCGTGTTGGCGATACGATTACGCTGTTGCATGGCGGCGCGAGGGAAACGCTGCCTGGTTACAAGCAGATCAAACCGATGGTATTTGCCGGAATTTACCCTGTAGACAATGATGACTACGGCGAACTGCGGGACGCGCTGGAAAAACTGCAACTAAATGATGCTTCGCTCGTGTTTGAGCCGGAAAATTCGCAGGCGCTCAATTTTGGCTTTCGCGTCGGCTTTCTAGGCTTGTTCCACATGGAGATCATTCAGGAACGCCTCGAACGTGAATATGAACTGGACATCATTGCCACAGCGCCGAGTGTGGAATATCAACTGGTGTTGAAAGACGGCACGGAAACAACGATTGACAGCCCGGCTGAAATGCCGGATGACCCCAGCGCGATCACTGAAATCCGAGAGCCATGGATGAAGATTCAAATCTTCACACCAGAGGAATTTATCGGCGCACTAATGGAAATGGTGATCAAGAAGCACGGTGAATACATCAACATGGAATACCTTGATAAGTCTCGCGTTATGCTCACATATTTGCTGCCCTTATCCGAACTGATCGTGGATTTTTATGACCGCCTCAAAAGTATTACTCGCGGGTACGCCAGCCTTGATTATCAGTTTGACCGTTATCGCGCCGAAGACCTCGTAAAGCTGGATATTCTGGTGAACGGTGAGCCAGTGGATGCCTTAGCCATCATCGTTCACAAAGTAGATGCCTACCATAAGGGGCAGCGGCTGGTAAGCAAGCTCAAGGAACTGATTCCGCGTCAGATGTTTGCCGTTCCTGTACAGGCGTCGATCGGCAAAAAAGTCATTTCCCGCGCCGACGTGAAAGCACTGCGAAAAGACGTGCTGGCGAAGTGTTATGGCGGGGATATTACCCGTAAAAAGAAACTACTTGAGAAGCAGAAAAAAGGCAAACGCCGCATGAAGATGATCGGCGCTGTCGAAGTGCCGCAGGAAGCATTTATGGCGTTGCTTAGTCTGGATGATGAGAACTAACGGCGCGGTCGCTATGCTTCCTTGAGCATCCGCCATGCCATTGAGAGCGCCCACGTCCCCATAAACTGACGGGCGACATCCGCGCCGCCGCTAAATCCATACGAACGCGAGCGCACAGAGCCGTTGCAGTACACTGCCAGAGCACTCAGGGCTTCTCTATCGGCGTGATCCGTATCGCCGTCTTCGCGGCTGAGAACCGCAATCCCTATCGTCGCCCGTTGCGCGGTTGCGATAGTTGTAGCCAGTTTTTCAGCGATTTCGCGGATTGAATCGCGCTCTGAAATACCGAGCGCCGCACATACGACGGGCAAGCTCTCGAAGTCAACCGTTGAGAACGGCAATTCATCTGCTTGGGCTAGGCGTTCGCTCACCAACGGTGGAACGCCGACTTCACATATCGCAATGCTACCGTGATGAAGGCGAAGTAGATCGGAAATTGCCGCTTCGATTGTGTCGCCGTTGATACCATAAATATAGCTGCCGACACGAGCGCGTATTACAGCTTCTGTTGAGCCGATCATGGCATTAACCTGATCGAGGTTGTCGCCCTTCGCCGTAATGCGAATATCCACCTGCCCGCTGTGCGCCGCCAGCCCTACCGTCGGGTTACTTGCTTCCAGAAGATCAGTTCCTAACGCTTCATCCAGTGCGCTTTCGCCAATGCCCGCCGCCTTCAACACCTTCGCCACAATCATCGTGTCCCCAAGCGCATATTTTTGTTTGAGGTATGGCACAATGTTTTCGGTGAAGAGGAATTTCATCTCACGGGGGACACCGGGAAGCGACAAAACAATATGATTACCCTGCTCGACGATGAATGATGGAGCAGTTCCAACCGGGTTCTCGACAATGATTGCCCCTTCGGGAATATACGCCTGACGAAGATTATTTTCCGTCATCTGTACACGAAAACCCGCGAAACGTTCAGCAATACTGTCCAATAAGGCTTGATGGAAGATCAGCGAACGCTCCGTCGCTGCGGCGACCCCTTCCCGCGTCACATCATCCACCGTTGGACCTAAACCGCCGCACGTAATAACGACCTGAGCGCGAGACAGGGCAATACGAACTGCTTCCGCTATCCGCCGCTGGTTGTCCCCCACGGAAGTCATGAAATACAGGTTTATGCCCAGATCGCGCAGGGCTTTGGCGAGAAATACCGAGTTAGTGTCGGTGATTTCACCGAGCAGAATTTCGGTGCCAACAGCAATAATTTCAGCGTTAACTTCAGACATGGCGCACTTCCACAGCAAATATTTGCAAAATCGTTTCAGAGAAATATAATGGTCTCAAACACACCATTTGCACAAAAGCAACTAGTTTGTGCAATTTCCACAAATTGTTGGTAACGTGTCTTGGTTCTAAATTTTATGGAGGATGTCTCGTGGCTACTTTGTCTTTCCGTCACGTCTGGAAACGCTACGCGGGCAACACCGTAGCAGTTAAAGACCTCAATATTGAAGTTCCTGATAAAGAATTCTTGGTACTGGTTGGTCCTTCTGGTTGTGGTAAATCAACAACGCTGCGTATGTTAGCGGGTTTGGAAGAAATTAGCGAAGGCGAGGTCTATATTGGGGATCGCGTCGTCAACAATGTCGCGCCAAAAGATCGTGATATTGCGATGGTATTTCAGAGTTACGCGCTTTACCCGCACATGACCGTCTACGACAACATGGCGTTCGGTCTTCGTCTTCGTAAAACCCCCAAGCAGGTAATCGATCAGCGGGTTCGTGAAGCGGCTGAAAATCTCGGCATTTCGCACTTATTGGATCGCCGCCCCCGTCAGCTTTCGGGCGGTCAGCGTCAGCGGGTCGCTGTAGGGCGAGCCATCGTCCGTGACCCCGCAGTCTTTCTGATGGATGAGCCGCTATCTAACCTGGACGCAAAACTGCGCGTGGAAGCGCGTTCATTTATCAGTAAATTGCATCAACGGCTTGGCACGACATTCGTTTACGTTACGCACGATCAGGTCGAAGCTATGACGATGGGTACTCGTATCGCCGTCATGAGTGCGGGTGAACTGCAGCAGATTGACAGTCCGTTCAATCTTTATCATAACCCACGCAACTTGTTTGTCGCTGGCTTCATCGGCAGCCCGTCCATGAACTTCTTTGACGGGACGCTCAAACAGGGTGATGGCAAGTTCATCCTTGAAACCGGAAATTATCAACTGTCCATTCCACTATCCATTGCCGAGCCATTTAAGGATCATGCAGGCAAACGGGTGATCTTTGGTATCCGCCCCGAAGATATTCACGATGTGGATTATCAGCCGGGCGGCATTATCCCATCTGTCGTGGAAGCCAACGTGGATGTGGTTGAGCAAATGGGCAACGAAATGATCCTGTATCTGGAAGATGGCGGCAAATCCTATATCGCCCGTACCGATCCCCGTACTCGCGCTCATATCGGGCAGCGGTTGGGCTTGGCATTCAATATGGACAACATTCACCTGTTCGATGTAGAAACCGAATTGTCTCTCTCTTACGAATACAAGAAATCTAAGCTGGAAGACCCTGTTGCGGTTGCAAGTTAGCGGTAGCTTGTAAGAATTTGAGTGAGAGAAGCCGTCTGGTATCATGAGCAGACGGCTTTTTCATTGTTTACTAACGATGTATTTTAGCTACGCCCGCTATCATCAAGTGTAAGAGTTGCCATCAGGGGGATTATGTGAAAGTAACAGCCTATACGAACGCCTCAATCTTTCAGGACTTGGAGCCTTACTGGAATGAACTGCTTCAAAGGAGTGAAACCAACCTGATATTCCTGACATGGGAATGGCAGCGCACCTGGTGGCAAGCCTATGAAAGTGGCGATCTCTGGGTGTTAGTTTGTCGTGACGAAAATGAGGCGGTTATCGGCATTGCTCCATGGTTTATTCAGCATGTCAACGATGAGCGTGTGGTGCGAACGATTGGCTGTGTGGACGTAACGGATTATGTAGACCTGATCGCTGCAAAAGAGTGTATTCACGAAGTGCAATCCGTATTAGCAGCCTATGTGCAGGCACACTATAAACACTTTGATCGAATCAGTTTATGTAATATCCCGCAGGCATCCTCGACCTATCATCACTTCCCTGCGCGGCTGCGCGAACGCGGCTTTACTACCGAGATGGTTTTGCAGGAAGTCTGCCCGGTGATTCACCTCCCGGAGTCGTGGGACGCCTATCTGGAATCGCTGGATAAGAAACAGCGCCATGAAATACGTCGCAAGATACGCCGTGCTGAAAGCGAGGCTGAAATTGAATACTATGTAGTATCTGAGCACAGTGATTTTCAACACGAAGTAGACGTGTTTTTGGAGCTAATGGCTGCCAGCCAGCCAGCAAAAGCCGAGTTCTTACGCAATTCCGCGAATCGAACGTTCTTCGTTGCCATTCTGGGAGAAACCTATGCAAAAGGTTGGCTTCGTTTAAGTTTTCTCAGGATCAATGGTGTGCCAGCAGCCGCCTATTGCGATTTTGATTATGAGGGGCGTATTCTAGTCTACAACTCAGGCTTGTCTCTAAATCATTACCCCCACCTAAGTTCGGGAATTGTCCTGCTGGCGTACAACATTCAAAACGCCATCGAAACAAATCACCAGATGTTCGATTTCCTGCGTGGCAACGAGACGTACAAATACCGCATGGGGGCGGTAGATACATGTGTCTTTAAGTTAATGGCAAGCAAAACGGTGCCAAAGGTTCTTCAGAAAGAACAGGTCAGTGTTTAAGCGCTGACCTGTTGATGTCGCACAGCACTTTTTAGCCCCCATAAGCACCGGGAATATCCGATACAGTGACGTTGATATACGGCTCTCTGCTCGCCATTTCGAGGGCACTTTCTTCGCTGATAGCGACCTGCCCTTTGTGATACAGCACACTATTAAACGCATCGAAACGATAGCGGCGCACGACCCAGCCATATTCAGGATGCTGAAACAACACGTTGAATAGTATTGCCTCATCTGCCGGAATGAGGGCTTCATCCACAATCCAGACTGGCGCGTATTGCTCAAGGTGCGGTTTTACTTTTGCATCTCGTTTCTTGAGCATAACATCTTTCAACATCAGCGCATCATCTCCATGGGTTTATCTCTGACCTCAGTATGTCTATTGTAACGGTTTTCAGCAGATCACCACAAGGCAAATTCACCCTGCTTATTTCAACCTGCCTCTGTATAATGCCGCGCAGATTGAACTAATCAACTGTGAATCCATTTATGCCTCAGCCGCTCTCATATGATGTGTTTGTCTCGCCCTTTACATGGCGCTATGGCAGCGACGCTATGCGTTCGGTGTGGAGTGAAACGAAAAAACGTCGTATATGGCGCCGTATCTGGGTAGAAATCGCCCGTGTGCAGCAGCAAGTTGGTCTCGTAACTGCGGCGCAGGTTGCCGATCTAGTGGCACACATGGACGATATTGATATTGCCCGCGCAGAAGCCATTGAGGCTGAAATTCATCACGATCTGATGGCGGAAGTCCGCACGTATGCCGAGCAGTGTCATATTGGCGGCGGGATTATTCATCTCGGCGCAACCAGCGCGGATATTGAAGATAATGCCGATGCCCTGCGATTACGCGAGAGCATGAACCTCATTCTTGATCTCCTGAGTTCAGTTCTAAGCGAATTTTCAACACTGATCAATAGATATGCAGATCACCCTGCCATTGCTTTCACCCATTTACAACCTGCTGAGCCAACAACAATAGGGTATCGCCTGTCACTTTATGCACAGGACTTACTTGAGGACTGGCAGTCACTAAACGACGTAAATGCGCGTTTACGTGGGAAGGGTTTCAAAGGCGCTGTCGGCACGGGCGCGTCTTATCAGGAACTACTCGGCGGCACAAAGATGTCACCCGCCGAATTTGAGGCAAAGGTGATGAGTGCGCTTCAGCTTGCGCCCTACCCTATTGCCGCACAAACGTATCCACGCAAGCAGGATTGGCAGGTACTTTCTGCCCTTTCAGGTGTTGCGGGCAGTCTGTATAAGTTCGCGTTCGATTTGCGTTTGTTGCAATCCCCCGTTATTGGTGAGTGGCATGAGGGCTTTGAACCGAAACAGGTGGGATCATCAGCGATGCCGTTCAAGCGCAATCCCATTAACGCCGAAAAAATGGATAGTCTTGGGCGATTAGTGAATGCGCTCGTTCAATCCGCATGGGATAACGCCTCACACTCGCTACTTGAACGTACACTGGATGATTCTGCTAATCGCCGCGAAATACTGCCCGTCGCCTTCCTCGCCGTAGATGAAATGCTGCTGGTTTGCGGTCGTATACTCTCGAAATTTCGGGTGGATGAAGCAGCTACGGCGCGTAATCTGGCGCAGTTTGGTGTCTTTGCAGCGAGCGAACGCTTACTCATGACTGCGGTCAAGCGTGGCGCAGATCGCCAACTTACGCATGAGCATATGCGCGAATTGAGTATGGCAGCATGGGCGGTACTTGCACAGGGGCAGCCAAATCCACTGGCGAATATGCTGGTGGACAGCCCATTTCTCAACCAGTATCTTTTGCGTGACGAAATTCTGGATTTATTACAAGCCGAACAGCATATTGGAGATGCGGCTGTTCGCGCACGGGCATTTGCAGCTTACATCACAACCACGCTTCAACGAGGATAACGATGCCGAGAGCATTGATCAGCGTCTATGAGAAACACGGTCTTGTCGAATTTGCGACGGGTCTGGTTAGTCTGGGCTGGGATTTGGTCGCCAGCGGCGGCACAGAGCGCATTTTGCGTGATGCTGCCTTGAACATCACCCCGGTTGAGCAGTTGACAGGGTTTGTCGAATTGCTCGGCGGGCGCGTGAAAACGCTTCATCCTGCTATTCACGCGGGTATTCTGGCGCGTGATCGGGAAGAAGATTATCAGGAATTGCAGCAGAACGGCTATGCGCCGATTGACATGGTGATCTGCAATCTGTATCCCTTCCAGCAAACGATTGCACAGGCAAGCGTTACCTTGCAGGAAGCAATTGAGCAGATTGATATTGGCGGTGTCACTTTGCTGCGGGCAGCGGCGAAGAATTTCTTTCGTACCGTTGTCTTGTGCGATCCCTCAGATTATGAACCTGTTCTCGAAGCGCTCACCAAAGAGGGAGATACCGATTTGGCGCTTCGCCGTGGGCTGGCAGTCAAAGCATTCGCCCATACGCGAGATTACGATACGGCGATACACGCCTATCTCTCGCTCGACGCCGCCCAATCTATTGCATCTTCGGAAGTCCCACAGCAGCTTTCTATCGGCATTCAATTGATAGATACACTTCGTTACGGCGAAAATCCTCATCAAGTCGCCGGGTATTACAGTCGGAAAGCCGCTTCAGGACCCCTTGGCGGAACAGTGCTGGGTGGTAAGCAGCTTTCCTACAACAACATTATGGATGTAAATGCTGCATGGCGGGCAGTATGCGTGTTCAACCAGCCCACCGTGGTAATTGTGAAACACATGAATCCGTGCGGAATCGCCAGCGCGAACACGATCACGGAGGCATTTCCCTCGGCGTTGGCATCCGATCCAGTCTCTGCCTATGGCGGCGTTATCGCCGTCAATCGCGGGGTAGATGAACCCTTTGTGGATTCACTCGGTACGTTATTCATCGAAGCCATTGCTGCCCCTTCATTTACCCCCGAAGCAGTTGAAAAGCTGAATGCCTTGCGAAAATCCTGCCGTCTGGTGCAGATTCCTTCGGCGTTTGATGGCACGGAATGGGAAATTCGCAGTGTTCATCGCGGGTTTCTCGTCCAACAGGCGGATATGGGTGATCCGGATTACGCCAACTTTCAAACCGTGACGCAGCGCCAACCGACTCCATCCGAGGTTGAAATGCTCCGTTTTGCCTGGAAATCGGTTCAGTATGTCAAGTCGAACGCGATTGTACTGGCTGGCAATCAGAAAACGGTAGGGATTGGCGGGGGCTTGCCCAGCCGTGTTGATGCGGTCAAAATCGCCATTTCAAAAGCGGGTCAGCAGGCACGCGGCTCGGTCATGGCGTCAGATGCGTTTTTTCCGTTCGCCGACGGTATCCTCGAAGCCGTACAAGCAGGCATTACGGCAGTCATCCAGCCGGGCGGCTCCATCCGGGATGCAGAGACAATACGCGCAGCAGATGAAGCGGGAATTGCCATGATCTTCACGGGCATTCGGCACTTTATGCACTGATGGTTGAGCCGCAAATGTATGATTTCCCTCTTGAACCTAAAGGGTGCAGTTGCTATACTGATAATATTGCCACCTTAGCTCAACGGTAGAGCAAACGCTTCGTAAGCGTTAGGTTTTCGGTTCAAATCCGAAAGGTGGCTTGCCTCAATTTGCCCGCCGGATCACCGTCCTCAGCGGGCTTTTCTTTTAGAAAGATGTTCACGCATGGCTCAAACCGATCATCCTGTTACCATTGCAGTCGCGGGCGGCACAGGTTCGGGTAAAACAAGTATCTCCACCGCGATTATCGAGCGCGTCGGCAGCCACAATATCGCCTATATCCCTCATGATGCCTATTACAAGGATTTGGGATATGTACCGCTACTTGAGCGCAATATCGTCAATTATGACCATCCCGACGCGCTGGACACGGCTCTCATGCGCGACCACATCATCCAGTTGCAAACATGGAAAGCGGTTGAAATTCCTGTTTATGATTTCACTCGCCATATTCGAACTCAGCATACGCAGCGCGTTGAGCCGCAGCACATCATTCTGGTTGAAGGCATTCTAACACTGGCGGAACCGTCGCTTCGTCCCTTGTTTGACATTAAGATATTTGTGGATACCGATGCGGATATTCGCTTTATTCGCCGCCTGAAACGAGACATTAATGAACGGGGACGCACGCCCGAATCGGTCATCAATCAATATATGGCAACCGTTCGCCCGATGCACCTGGAGTTTGTCGAACCGAACAAACGCTATGCCGACATCATCATCCCGGAAGGCGGGCAAAATCTGGTTGCCATTGAAATGGTGGCAGATCGTATTCGCAGCATGTTGCGCGATCACCAGCAGAGCATTTCCCCTCCAACTTCGGATGTGTACGGGGATTGACGGAGGGCTGACTTATGGTGATACGGATCAAGAACGATACCAATCGCTTTTACGACGCAATTGCCCAGTATTATCCCCTGTTTTACCGTGACTGGGCGACGCAGATGGAGCGTGAAGGTTTAGGCTTGCGCTCGATTTTCCGCAATCGCGGCGTTGAACGGGTATTGGATGCCTCGTGCGGTGCGGGAGCGCAGGCTATTCCGCTGGCGCAACTTGGGTTTAGCGTCGTTGCGGTTGACCCCAGCCCCGGAATGTTGCAAAAAGCGCGACAAATCGCGGTGGAATATGGGGTACTGGATGAGATTCGATTTGTGCAGGGCGATTTTGCCCATTTGCTCGAACAGGTAGAACCGCCGTTTGACGCCATCATCAGCACAGGCAATTCCCTGCCTCACCTTCTGACGGATGACGAAATTGAAACCGCCCTGCTCAACTTTTTTGAACTCCTGCGCCCCGGCGGATTGCTCGTTATCGGAATGCGTGATTTTGGTCCGTTCATGGAAGACCGCCCGCGCTTCATCCCTGGATTCGTCCATGAGGACGATGATGACGCGCAATTTATCACGTTTGATCTATGGGAATGGAATGACGGACCACCAGTAATCGCCACGCAAAGCCTGTATATCATCTCTGGTAAAGATGATTCTTATCAGGCGATGCGGCGCAAGGTTCTATATAGACCGCTTTCGACAGACGAAGTGAAAGTTGTGCTGCTTGAAGTCGGGTTTGAAGAAGTCAGCGACTATCCGGATCGTACCGAGCGCGTACTTGTTGCTCGAAAACCAGTGGCGCTGAAACGCTCACCCGTTTGGATGAAACGAAACAAGAAAGGCTGATCAATGCCAAAAATAATGCCCAAGAACTTCGATTTTGCTGAGTCAGAGCCGCGTATTTACCAGTGGTGGGAGAAAAACGGCTGGTTCAAGCCCGAAGTCGCTCCGCTGGATGCAGAGCCGTATGTCATCAGTATGCCCCCGCCAAACGTAACGGGAGCGCTGCATATTGGTCACGCGCTGTTTGGCACACTTGAAGACCTGATGATTCGCTATCAGCGAATGCGCGGCAAAGCGGCGTTGTGGGTTCCCGGCACTGATCACGCCGGCATTGCCACACAGCTACAGGTTGAAAAAATGCTGCGCGACGAAGGGACAAGCCGCGAGGAAGTCGGACGTGAGGAATTTCTTGCGCGGACATGGGCATGGAAGGACGAATACGGCGGGACCATCTTTCGTCAGCTTCGCCGACTGGGGGCAAGCTGCGACTGGGACAGGGAACGATTTACCCTTGATGATGGGCTGTCGAATGCCGTCCTCGAAGTGTTCGTTCGCCTGTATGAACAGGGATTGATCTATCGCGGGCCGCGCCTCGTGAACTGGAGTCCCGGCTTGCAAACCGCCGTCTCCGATCTGGAGGTGGAGCGCGAAGAAGAGGATGGCAAGCTCTACCTGTTCAAATACCCCGTTGAAAACGGCGACTTCATTCCGGTGGCGACGACGCGCCCCGAAACCATTCTCGGCGATACTGCGGTGGCAGTGCATCCTGAAGATCCACGATATCAACATTTGATCGGGCAGAAAGCGCTTGTGCCAATGCTCAATCGCCCAATTCCGATCATTGCCGATGAGTATGTGGATCGTGAATTTGGCACGGGGGCGCTCAAAGTGACGCCAGCGCATGATTTCAACGACTATGAAATCGCTCGCCGTCAAAACCTGCCGCTGATTAACATCATGAACAAGGACGCCACGATCAATCAGAACGGCGGCGGTTATCAGGGTTTGGATCGCTTCGCCTGCCGTGAACGTCTGTGGGATGACATGACTGAGGCAGGCTTAACGCTTGAGGTGAAACCTCATCGTCTGGTCGTGCCGCGCAGTCAGCGCGGCGGCGAGGTTGTTGAACCAATGTTGAGTACACAGTGGTTCTTGCAGATACAGCCGCTGGCTGAAAAGGCACTACAGGCGGTGCGAGACGGACAAATAGAGATCGTGCCGGAGCGCTTTGAGAAAATCTACAATCACTGGCTGGAAAATATTGAAGATTGGTGCATCAGCCGCCAACTCTGGTGGGGACATCGTATTCCAGCGTGGTTTGATGGAAACGGCAATATCTACGTCGGCAAGGCACCCCCTCCGGGCGATGGCTGGACGCCAGAAGAAGACGTGCTGGATACGTGGTTCAGCAGCGGCTTGTGGCCCTTTAGCACGCTTGGCTGGCCCGAACAGACGCCCGATCTGAAACGCTTTTACCCGACGCACATGATGGAGACGGGTTACGACATCCTGTTTTTCTGGGTGGCGCGAATGATCATGCTCGGCATCTGGTTCACCGGTGAAGCGCCATTCAACACAGTGTATTTGCATGGTCTTGTGCGCGATAAGCTAGGGCGTAAGATCAGCAAAACACTCGGAAATGTGATTGACCCGATAGAACTGGTGGAGAAGTACGGCGCGGATCCGCTGCGCTATGCGCTGGCGACAGGCAGTACCCCTGGCAATGACATCAATCTGGATGAGTCCCGCATTGAACGTAACTGGCGCTTCGTTAATAAAATCTGGCAGATGACCAATTTTGTCGTGCAGAATCTCAACGAAGCGCCGTTGGTGAACCTGCCTGAGCCTGATCAGCTTGATCTACCCTCGCAGTGGATTTTGAGCCGTTTGAACCGCCTGATCGCGTTGGTAACGCGCCTATTTGATAAGTACCAGTATGGCGAAGCTGGACGGCAGATAGACGAATTTCTCTGGGGCGAATTCGCCGATTGGTACATTGAAATCAGCAAAAAACCGCTGTATCAGGGGTCAGATCAGGAAAAGGCGGATACACAGCGGATACTTGTCACGGTGCTAGATTCCTGTATGCGGCTGCTGCATCCCTTCATGCCGTTTGTGACGGAAGAAGCATGGGGGTATCTCCCTCATGAGGGGCAGGCGCTAATCATCGCTGATTTTCCGGTTGCAGATACCCGTTATGAAAATGACGCTACCGAACGCCAAATGGAAACACTGATTGAACTCGTGCGCGGTATTCGCAACGTCCGCGAAGAATACAAGGTTGAGCCGGGACGCAAAATCAACGCGATTGTCGCCGCACCCTCACCGGAAATCGTGCGTGAGTACAGTTATCTTTTTGCGCGGTTGTGCAATGTGGGTGAGCTCACTTTTATAGGGCTTGATCAACCTGCCCCTTTGCAAGCGGCAGCTATCATCGTCGGAGATGTGACGTTTTATCTCCCGCTCGCTGATCTGGTGGATACAGCAGCGGAATGTGATCGGTTGAGTAAAGAAAAGCTGAAAACGGAGGAACAGATTACCCGATCAAACGGGATGCTCTCCAATGAGCAGTTCATCAGCCGCGCTCGCCCCGACGTTGTTGAACGTGAACGGCTGAAACTGGCTGAATTGCGGGCGGCGCTGGATCAGATTGCTGAACGTCTTACTAACCTGTGCGGGGAGTGAGTTGTCAGGCGCTGCCCTGCTGTCGCCGGTAAATGGTGATAGCGGCAGTCTGGGCAGCCTTACGAACCTGAATATCACCATCATATTCGACCACTTCACGCAAGGCGTCCAGTACGTCCGGATCGCCCAGGTCAGACAATTCATGAATAGCGTCCAGCCGCACATCGGAGCGTTTGTCTTTCAGGCGATTCAGGTGATATTCAACCAGTTTCCTGTTCACATCCATAAAAACAAACCCTTCGCGCCTCGCTGTCTACCGCTGCGTCTGTATTATACCCTGCCCTCGCAATCTCTTGATCAATCGCTATAATGACTTTTTCGTGATGAACCACGAGGCGATTCGGATTGGCGTATAAGATTTGCCCGATTTGCGGCACATCTGCCCACCCAAATGCAACCATTTGTGCTACCTGCGGCACGTCGCTGGCAGAAATCCAGGCAATCAATGAACCGCCACGACGCGGCGGGGAGAAGCCTGCATACGAGGGTCAGTTTGGTGAAACCGATCTGCTGGAGTCACAGCTACAATCACGGCGTGAACCCTTATTATGGGCGGGGTTGCTGCTGTTCGTCAGTTTGATTTGTGTAGCGCTGATTGCAGTCCCTCTTGCAATCTTTGCCGGACTTTCACCCGAAACGCCGCTTACTCCTACCGTGTTTGCTGGTGAAATTTCCTCAAGTGGCGTTCCTAATCCAGAGTCGCAGCCGATTCTGTTAGCGACCAATACTCAGCGCACGACGGTCTTGCTCCCAACCGTCACGCCAGCCCCACCAACCGCGACATTGACCGAAACAGCGGGCCCCTGTGAGGTTGTTGTGCAGCCGGGGGATGATCTCGTCAGCCTGGCATATCAGTGCGGGCATCGCAGTCAGGATGTGCTGCCACTCATTGTCGAAATGAACAGTCTGGAATCCGCCGATGTGTTACAGGCGGGGCAAACCCTGCTGATCCCATTGCCTACGGCGACACTCGATCCACTTGTTACACCTCCGGCAAGCGTGACGAGCAGTGCTGATACAGGAAGCGCTATGGAAGTGGCGGCGGCGGATAATACGGATGCGGAACCACCAACACGCACCGCTTTCCCCACGGCAACGCTTCTGCCCGGTGTTCAATGGCATGTTGTTCAGCCAAACGACAGTATGATAGCGATTGCCTTTGAGTACGCCACAACCGCCGAAGTGCTTTCAATGCTAAATCCTGAACTGCCTTTCTCACAGTGCGATTTTCAGTTCGATACAGGGGGACCCGCGTGTTCAGTGCTGCTGCAAGCGGGTCAGCAGCTTCGCGTCCCTGCACCCTCCCCTACCCCTACTCTATCGCCGACGCTTTCCGGCAGCGAGACCGCAACGCCGACACCGACAGCAACCTACAACGCGCCAAGCGTCCTAAGCCCTAATGATCGCGCCGTGTTCGGCAAGGATGAAATCATCACGTTGCGATGGGTGACGACGGGTGTCCTCGCACCCGGAGAAACCTATCGAATTGACTTGTTGGATACGACAGGCAATGTGGCTTACTCGGCGACAACCAGTGAGCTATTCTTTATCGTGCCTTCCGAATGGCAGGGTGGCGATAGCCGACGCCATGAGTATCAATGGACAATTTCGGTTATCAACGAAGCCAGCCCGGATGAATTGCGCTATACCACACCCCCGCGTTATTTCTCGTGGGCAGCACGCGGAGAAACCTCTTGAGTATTCCCAAACCGATTTTGGCAGCCCTCATTCCGATTGGCTTGTGTATGCTGGCGGGCTGTGAATTGACCTCTCCATCCCCGTTAAGCCCGACAGCGCCCGTGACGCCTGAACCAACGGTAACAGTTCTGCCAACGGAGATTGTTGCCCAGCCCAGCGCCATACCTACCGCGTCCGTTTCGCCGGTTGCAAGGCTGGAAAGCCCGTCACCGACATTTACACCTGGTCTTCCGACGGCGACGCTGCCCCCATCGGCAACCCCCGGGCCCTATGAGTATGTTATTCAGCAGGATGACACCCTCCTGTATATCATTCAGCAGCCACCGTTTAATTACCGCGACACACTGGTTCTGGATGAAATCCTGCGTCTCAATCCGCAAATTCTCGACATCAACCGCCTGCCGCCGCCCGGTTCAACCATTCTGATCCCGCGCCAGACCACAACGCCGACACCTGAAGGCTATGATCTGACCCGTGCCGTGCTGCCACCGATGACCGATACGCCCATACCTGTTGTGCAACTTGAGCAGCATATCGTTGTTGAAGGCGAGACGATTCTTGGCGTTGCCGAAAGCAACTCCACGACACTCTCTGCCCTGGCAACGCTCAATCCTGAAATAGGTTTTTTCGGCTGTGATTTCAACAGTCCTTTCGGCGGGTCAGGTTGCACAGTTTCCCTGATTGTCGGGCAAACGGTGAATGTGCCAGCGCTTACACCCACCCCTACCCTTTCGCCAACCTTCTCAGGTAGCGAGACGCCAACTTCGACACCGACTTATGCGCCGCCGGAGATGATCTTTCCGCCGCAAAATGCCAATGCATCCGCCCGCACCTTCCAGTTGCAGTGGTTGAGCGCAGGGATTTTGCAGCCCAATGAATACTATGTCGTGCAGATCGAAGACACCACCAGCGGCGCAACCCATCTTGATGTCACGAGAAACACATCATACGAGCTTCCTTCGGAATTGATTCCAGGAGATGGGCAGCCCCACATCATGCGCTGGCGGGTGGGTATCGGCGTTCCAAATCCTGAAGGCGCATTTCGTCTCGTCGGTGGCGAAGGCGAATGGCGTACTTTTCAGTGGCAGAGCCGTTAGGAACCTAATCTTCCAAATTCCCGCGCCAGTTCATCACTGCTCATGTGGATCATCGTCGGGCGACCATGTGGACATGTCAGCGGCGATTGGCAGCGCTCAAGCTGGCGGATGATACTCTGCATCTGATCCGCGCTTAAGACCTGCCCGGCTTTCACTGCGGCGCGTTTGCAGACACGCTTGATGACCTTGTCCTCAATGGTTTGCTGACCTGGTGCGTTTCCCAACTCTAAATCCGCCAGAATTTGCCGGATAACGCCAACCGGATCGTCATCTGCGAGAATTGCAGGCAGGGCGCGAATGACATAGATATTGGGTCCAAATGGCTCAAGCTGAAAGCCCATCTCGTGCAGGGCAGCCAGATGTTCCTCAAGCAGCCGGGCATGATCCGGCGCAAGATAGATACTCTGTGCGTCGAGAGCGAACTGCTGAATCGTCTCCTGACGCTGATATTCCTCCATGAAGGCTTCATACAGCACACGCTCATGTGCCGCGTGCTGATCAATCAGATACAGTCCAGATGGACCTTCGGCAACGATATAACTCGCGCCGATCTGCCCGACGATCCGTAACAACGGCAGCATACGCGGTTTCGGGGGTTTTCCCAAGCCGTGCGGAATCGCATCCTCAACCTGCGCTGAATCGCCGTTAATCTTGCTTGTGATTAAGCCTTGATGACGGGCATGTTGCCCGCTGTCAAAGATGGGCAAATTGAGGTGATTCTGCTCAGGCGTTCCCTCCAGCGTCCAGACGGAATCCCGGGTAGCTATGTTCGCATTCCGTATTGGCGGAGTCTGAGCATTATCAATCACTGCACGACGCACAGCCCGCTGAATCGCTGAAAATACCGCGTCACTGTCTCGAAAGCGGACTTCTGCTTTGGTTGGATGCACGTTGACATCCACATCTTCCGGCGGCATCTGAATCAGGATCACGGCAACGGGGTAACGCCCCGTCATAAGCAGCGTATGATACGCTTGTATGACAGCATACGTCAGGCTGCTGTCCTGTATCCACCGCCCGTTGACGAATAGCGTTATGCGGCTGCGATCTGCGCGGTTGTAACTCGGCGTTGACGTAAATCCTGAAACGTGGATATTGAGATGCGTATCGTTGACCTCGAACATGCTCTTGAGATTATCCAGCCCCAATGCGCTCACCATCACATCCAGAAGCTGACCACTGCCGTTCGTGCGAAAAACCTCACGCCCATCCTGCTCCAGCACGAAGCGCACGAATGGATACGCCATTGCATAGCGTGTGACAATGGTTGCAACCTGGCGCTTTTCCGTGAGTTCCGACTTGAGGAATTTCAACCGTGCGGGCGTGTTGAAAAAGAGATTTTCTACCGTGATATGCGTCCCACGAGGCGTCCCTACCGAACGCCGCTGCCTGATCTGCCCCGCTTCGATCCGAATAGACGTGCCAGACTCTTCACTTTCATGGCGCGTCGTCATCGAAACACGGCTGACAGAAGCGATACTTGCCAGCGCTTCGCCGCGAAATCCCAACGTTTGTATCTGATACAGATCGTCGGCATGTGTCAGTTTGCTGGTGGCATGGCGGGCAAACGCGGTTTCAACTTCGGCGGATGGGATGCCACAGCCATCATCCACAATGTCGAGGCGCTGCCGCCCATCCCCATGCAGCACAACGCGGACAAAAGTCGCGCCCGCATCTAAAGCATTCTCTATGAGTTCCTTGACGACAGATGAGGGGCGCTCAACCACCTCACCAGCGGCGATTTTTGCGACAACATCAGCGGATAGCAGTAAGATTGGCATGAGAATACATCAGCTACACGAACATTTGTATCAAGTTCAGTCTACGCGAAAATGCGGTTATCTTCAAGCGGCGCTAAATGACGAGGTTTTCTCCTTCAAGCGGGATAGTGAGGATAAATCGGCTACCTTGTTTGTCCTCGCTCTCCACACGGACTGACCCGTTGTGCCGCTGAGCCACGCTTTTCACGATGAACAAACCTAACCCGCTGCCTTTGGTTTTCTTTGTTTCCTCGCGCACAATGCGGGAATGTTTTTGAAACAGGCGCTCTCGATCTTCCGGTCTGATGCCGATGCCGCTGTCCTGCACCGCGATTTCAACTTGATTCCCGTTACGGTGCGCCGTAATCGAGATGACACCGTGATCGGGCGTATATTTCACAGCATTGTCGGTCAGATTAACGATTGCCCGCTCCAGCATATTCTGATCGCCGTTGATGATAGGAACATCATCGTCTACGTGAACTTCAATTGTTTGATGGCGTTTATCCGCCGGAATCAACTGATTGGCAACCACATGCTGCACAATCTCTCGAATGTCCACCGGAGCGCGGGACATTTCATAGAAGCCCGTTTCCGGGTCGAAGCGCCCTGCATCCTGAATGTTGTCAACCAGATTGGATAGCTGGACGATTCCCGACATGATCCTATCCATGAATGTCGTCTGCTGAATCGTTAACTCGCCGGCTACGCCTTCCTGCAGCATATTGACATACCCGCGAATGGTCGTCAGTGGCGAGCGTAAATCATGCGAGACGATATGGATAAACTCGTTCTGATTGCGATATAACTCTTTGTAATGTGTGATGTCTCGCAGCACCATGAGCCACACAGCGTCGGAGTAATCATTTCCAGTGGTGGAAATGGATTGCAGACTGGCTTGAAAAACGCGCTCATCATCCAGCGTAAGTTCAGTTTTTAGGGGTGCAATTGGTAACAGGTCGAGAAGTTCAAACGGCAATGACAACTCGTTTGCGCTTAATCCGAGGACTGACTCTTGCAATTGAAATATCACTTGCGCCTGCGGGTTAAAGCCGGCAAGCCGCCATCCCTGCGTGAAAATCAGCACCGCGTCGGCGGTATCCCTGAGCAGCGCATCCAGAACTTGCTCAGGCAGACGGTTTGCGTAGGGCAAATTGACCACTGTGATTCGACCTTCCATTCCCACACAACAGCGCGATTATAGAAGTCGAAAATCGCTTCGGCAAATCACGTTAGGTCTGCGAGGTGTCGCATACCGTGAAATGTGCTATAAATAAGCCAGTGATGAGCATTCTTTAACTTTGTGGCGGCATGATGGCAGAGAAAATTCTTGTAGTGGATGACGACCTTGACAGCCTCAAGTTGATTGGGTTGATGCTCCAGCGCAACGGGTATGAAGTCCTGGCGGCGAGCGCGGGAAGTCAGGCGTTGGCAAAAGCGACGGCTGACCCTCCGGATTTGATCATCCTCGACGTGATGATGCCGGATATGAGCGGCTTGGAAGTCTGCCGCCGCCTGCGTAAAAATCCGGATACGAAAGGCATACCGATCATCATGTTCACAGCGAAAACGCTAATTGATGATAAAGTGGCAGGTTATGAAGCGGGCGCTGACGATTACCTGACAAAACCGACTCATCCTGCTGAACTCGCCTCTCGTGTGAAGGAGATACTTGCCCGCAATACAACAAAGCAGCAGCCAACGATGGTGGTTGCCAGAGGTGCTACCGTAGGCGTTCTTGGAGCAAAGGGTGGCGTCGGTACAACGACAATCGCCCTAAATATTGCGGCTGCACGTCAGCTGGCGGGCGAGAGTCCAGTCCTAGTTGATTTTCGACTCGGACAGGGCAGCCTGAGCCTAATGCTCGGCGCAGGGCGTTCACAGGGCTTGGCAAGTGTGCTTAGCAAACCGCTGGATGAAATTCGTCCTAAACTGATCGAAAGCGAACTAGTGGCTCATTCATCTGGTTTGCGCCTGCTTCTCTCGTCATCGCGCCCGAAAGAGGCACTGGTCAGCTTTAACCCTGAGTCGGCAATTGGGGTTGTGCGTACATTGCGCTCGATGAGCAAACCCGTTGTGGTTGATCTGGGCAGCGGCTTATCGCCGAATATTCTGAAGATACAGCGTGAAATGGATCATCTGGTCGTGGTCGTTGATCCGCTCATGGTTACCTTGACGATGGCGAAAGACATCTTGCTGGAACTGGATGCTGATCGGAAGGATTCGAGCAAGATTCATGTCGTTGTGGTCAATCGTGCCGCCTCTAGCAATCCGCCTTCATGGAATGAAGTGGAACAAATGCTGGGGCGGGAAATTCGCGCTATCGTCTCGCTGGCATCAGAACTGGCATTTCAGGCGCAGCAGGCGAATACGCCGATTGTCATGCATCAACCGACTGCTATTGCTTCATCGCAGATGATTAAACTGGCTGAAGATATTGCGACACGCCTGCGAACGACGACGAGTATAGTAGAATCCGCAGGTTAATCAACGTTACGGCGAAAACGAAATACTGGAGTGAGGATGAGCGCTAGTACGCCGTCTGTTCAAAAATTGTTGGCACGTTATGAACGAATCATTGAGATCAGCCAGCAACTCAATTCGACGCTCGATTTACAGTCCCTGTTGCGCCATATCGTTTCCGCAGCAACGGAACTCACGGATAGCGAGGCGTCATCAATTCTGCTGCTGGATGATGCGACAGGTGAACTCCGTTTCGAGCAGGCAACCAATATCTCGGCGAATGAGCGTGACGCGCTCGTGGTGCCGATTGAGGGGAGTATCGCGGGTTGGGTCGTTTCACATGGCGAGGCGCGGGTGATTGAGGATGCGCTAGCCGATCCGCTGGTCAACAAAACGGTAGGCGTGGCGCTGAACTTTAGCACACGGAATCTGCTGGCAGTACCGATGCGCTCCCGCTCAAAAGTCGTCGGCTGTCTTGAGGCGGTTAACAAGCATAATAACGAACGGTACAGCAGCGACGATATTAAGACATTGATGATCCTTGCCGGGCAAGCAGCAATTGCGATTGAGAATGCCAAGCTGTTTCAGCAAAGCGATTTTATGTCTGAGATGGTCCATGAATTGCGAACTCCGCTGATGGCACTTAAGACCAGCGCGGTGTTAATGCTGCGTCCCGATTTGCCGTCTGAAAAACGCACGGACATGGTCTTAACCATGCAAGGTGAGACGGATCGTCTGATACAGCTAACGAGCGATTATCTTGATTTAGCTCGTCTGGAATCAGGGCGTGTGCAGCTGAATCTTGCCCCCTTCCCGTTAGTCAAACTTGTCACTGAATGTCTGGATGTCGTCCAGCCTCAAGCCGCCGATCATGGCATTGAGCTTTTGGCGGATGGAGACGATTACGTGATCATTGGGGATCGCGGGAAGATTAAACAGGTTTTGCTAAACCTGCTGACGAATGCGATTAAATACAATCGGGAAAATGGGCGCGTCATCGTTCGCACTTACGAAAGCGTGCATCACGATGAGCCATTTGCCGAAATTGCCGTAGAAGACACGGGCTATGGCATCTCCAAGGAAGATCAGCGCTTCATGTTCCAGAAGTTCTTTCGCACAGATAAGGCGGCATCCACTACTGGAACCGGACTGGGGCTAGTGATCGCCAAGCACATCGTTGAAGGGCATGGCGGCTCAATCTGGCTGGACAGTGAAGTGGATGTTGGCTCAACTTTCTTCCTGACCGTGCCTATTGCCTCCTAATCAGGATAACTGAGGAGCACTTTCAACATGCCCGGTTGTGCCGCTGCCGTGAGCGCAGTCAACCCCTGATCAATCGGGTAACGCGCCTCAATCAAACCATTGACGTCAATCATGCCGTGTTCTAGCAGGCGCAGTGCCGCTTCAAACGGACCGCAGCGGCTTCCGATCACCTGAATCTCATCCACAACTACTCGGGTTAAGTCTGCGGCGGGTAGTCCGACATACGTGCTTTTCAGGATGATCTTTCCGCGCGGCTGAACCAGCGTAAGTGCTGCTGCAAATCCTTCACTTGTCCCCGTGCAATCCACCACATAAGGGAAGCGCTTGCGCGGCAGTTCGGCAAATTCTGCGGCGCGAATGCCCCACCCTGCCAGCAGACGTGCCGGTTTTTCACGCCGCACAACGACGGAAATATCTGCGCCCGTCAATTTAAGAACCTGCGCGACCAGCAGTCCTAATTTGCCCGCGCCGATGAGGGCGATTTGATCACGCGGCATAATGTGTACCTGTGACGTCACCTGTAATGCCGCCGCTAACGGCTCGACAAAGACCGCCTGATCGTCCGTCACATTGTCTGGAACAATATGAAGATTCCGGGTAGTCAGCGCCAGATAGTCCGCGAATGCACCATCATGCTGATGAATGCCGACAGTAGTTCGGTGTCGGCACTGGCTGGGAATACCCTGCTGGCACAGGTCGCAAGTGCCATCAGCGACGTTTATTTCACCGACGACGCGCCGCCCTATCCATTCTGATTGCGATGGACATTGCACAACCTCGCCGACAAATTCATGACCGGGAATGCCTTGGAAACCCATATAGCCGTTCATGATTTCCAGATCGGTATTGCATATCCCCACCCTGATCATACGGATGAGCGCCTGATCCCCTTCGAGATGAGGCTCAGGATAGTCGGCGTGAAAGGCTGCGCCCTGTTGGATGACCAGCGCTCGCATCTCAGCCTTCGCTCGTCTGTAACTGTGGTGCTTTCGCACGGCGGTTGATAAAGGGAATCTCGCCTTTTTCCCATGAAACCAGCAGGGGCACGGCAATAAAGATTGAAGAGTATGTCCCCGTGAGCAAACCGATGAACAGGATGAAAATAAACTGCTTGATCGAATCACCACCAAACAGCAGGATGGCGATCATGATGAAAAACGCATTCAGCTGTGTGGCGAGGGAACGATGGAGCGTTTCCAGCACACTGCGGTTGACAATCGTTTCATACGGTTCGCCAATATGCCTGGGAATATTCTCGCGGATACGATCAAACACGACGATGGTATCCTGAACAGAAAAACCAACGACGGTAAGAACAGCTGTCAAAAACAGCGCATCCACTTCCCATTTGAAGAGCAGCCCTAACAGCGATGCAGCGCTGCACACCACCAGCACATCATGAAACATTGCCAGAATCGCGCACATTCCATAGCGAAACGCATTTGGAACGGAGCGAAACGCGATGACAATAAAACCTGTAACAACCACTGTTGCCACAAGAACGGCGACGAATGCCGCCCGCGATGCCTCCGCCCCAACAGTTGCCGATACGCTCTCAATTCGCAGGCTGTCTTGCTGCACCAGTGCGATTTCATTCAGCGCTTCGGTGATCTGGCGTGTCGTTTCGGGGTCTTGCGAAGTGCGAAGGCGAATAGACCAGCGATATTCATCGGGTGAGCCGATTTGCTGTATACTGACACTGCCGCTGCCGTTTGCCTCAAACACGTCACGGATATTCGCCTCCGTCGCGCCCGCCTCACCAAAGCGCACTTCGTAGATGCTGCCGCCGACGAAATCAATGCCTAGTGGAAAGATACTGCCAGTTGTGATCAGCGAATACAACATGATGATGGTGCCGGGGATGATGATCGCTGTCGAGAAGATGTAATAGTACCGCCGTAGCTGAACAAGACGAAACATAATTTATGCTCCTAACAGCCAGACGCGCTTTTCCAGCGGGCGGCGGAACAGATAGACGATGATGCGAAGGAAAGTTCCAGTAACAATCACCGCCGTAAACAGATTGACCAGCAAGCCGAGTGCAAGCGTAATGGCGAAACCGCTGACGACGCTTGCGCCGGGTGTTTGCCCGAACAAGAAGAGTACGGCACAGATCAATATGGTTGAAAAGTTCGAGTCTCGAATGCTTTTCCATGCCCGATCAAAGCCGGATTCGACGGCGACATCCAATTCCTTATCGGCGCGAAGCTCTTCCTTGATACGCTCAAAAATGAGGATGTTCCCATCCACTGCCGTACCGATAGAGATGAGAAAGCCGGTTATCGCGGGCAAGGTCAGCGTAATCGGGATCAGCTTGAACAGCGCGAGATTGAGGAAGATGAACACGATCAGCGCCAGGTCTGCGGCAATACCTGGCACACGATAATAGATGAGCATGAATAACAGGACGATAAACACACCGATGCTGCCAGCGCGGATGCTCAACGTCACCGATTCTTGTCCTAACGTTGCGCCGACTGTTTCAGCACTTTCTACTCGTAGAGGAATAGGCAAAGCACCGGAGCGTAATTGCAATGCCAACTGTTTTGCTTCCGGCTCGGTGAAACTGCCCTCAATAATGCCGCCTGTATCAAGCTGTGCCTGAATAACCGGCGCGGAGAGGACGACACCATCCAGCACGATTGCCAATGGTTGTCCAATATGACTGGCGGTATAGGGACCAAAAAGTTCTGTCCCTTCAGGAGTGAGTTCAAACGAGATATACCACTGATTGTTCTGATACTGAGCCGTTGCCGCCTGCAAGCCCGAACCATCCATGATCGTTTCAAATGGTTGCCCGGTCACCGGGTTGACCTGCCCCTGTGGAGGCTGCACTTCCTCAACACCGGCACTTTCGTTACTTGCAGAGTCCTGCGCTGCCTGCTGGCGCTGCTGTTCAATCAGAAGCTGTTGGCTGGTCAGAATTTGTTGCCCTTCAAACTGCTGCGCTTGACCGCCCAGTCCGCTAAAGTCAACAAATTCCAGTAATGCGGTTTCCTGAATGGTATTGACTGCCTGCTGCGAGTCTGTGATACCGGGAAGTTCAACGAGGATGCGGTTATTGCCCTGCACCTGCACCGTCGCCTCCGTCACCCCAAGCCCATTAACGCGGCGAGCGACATTGTTGGCGGTTTGCTGTAATTCCTCGATGGTGAATGCGTCTGTGGGGAGTTCTGCTTGAAGGAGAACTCTTAACCCACCGACCAGATCTAGTCCAAGACTTTGCTGAACGTTGAAATTCACCTCGTTCGTGCCGTCATTATCGGCGTCAATATGTATGCCTGTGTTATCCGGAAGGCTGACCCACACACTGAATAAGAGCAGGACGATAATCACGCTGAGCCAGAGAAGTTGTTTCTTCATGGATTTTCCTGTGAGAGTTGTGTTCTGCAATTACCGTCTTTAGTTGTCTTATTTTGCTTGCGGTGTTACATCCGTCGTAGAACTACCCACGACTCCAGCCATCTGCACATTTTGCGCCAGTTCTTCTGGCTTATACGGGCGCATCAGCGAGGCTGTCACGACTCGGATCGTAACTCCGTCAGCAATTTCGAGATAAGCGATACCCGCCTCGACATCAAGGCGCTGGACAGTTCCGATGATACCGCCAAACGTGATCATTTCATCGCCTTCGCGCAGCGCACCAACATACTTCTGCTGTTTCTGAAACTCTCGTTGGCGGGGAAAAATCACAAGAGACCAGTATGCACCCAGCGCCAGTATCATGACAATGGCTAATACGACAAATTCGTTCATCTCTATCCTTGCTCAGTTTAGGGCTGATTTTTACCGTGTTGAGTAAGCAGTCCGCCTAAGGATTGGCTGAAACCGCATTTGGTCGTTGACCACACTCACTATTCTACCTAAAATACCCCGCAGAGTTGCAGTGGCTTAACAGTTGGAGTGTGATGCGGTGGTGAAAAAATTGAGCCTGGTCGGTTTGATGACCATTGTTCTGCTCTTTGTTTCAACGATGGTTCTCGCAGGGGAGCGTGTTCTCTCTATCAACAGTGGTGACGCAAGTTCTGATTGGGTCATTTCCGGCGAACCGTCAATGGTGATGAACGGTTTTGACCTGACTGCTTTCGGCGTTGGACTGCCTGCAACCATAGACCGCGTATCAATTGCAGTGGATGTCCCCGTACCCGGCTCTTCCATTGACGTTGTAATCTATCAGGATGCTAATGGCGGCTCGCCTGTTGATGCGACTGTCGCCGGGCGAACGACGGTGGATATTACGCAGGCAGGGACGTTTACCGCCGTATTTCCAACGCCAGTAACGGTGTCTCAGCCTGCGGTTTGGGTTGGCTTCTATCTGCCAGTTGGCTTTGAATTTCTCGCAGATACCTCCGGCTCATCGGTATTGACGTACTGGGCATGGACGCCAGGTGGACGCTTTGACGTGGCAAACCTCGCGTCGGCAGCCGTTTTAGGTCCGGCTGATGGTTCAGCACCGGTCAATATCAACATGGGCGGCAAGGCGCGGATCACGCTCGAAATTACCGGAGCCGCAGGTTCAACCACATCTGCTCCGCAAACCGCCTCAGGCGGTGCGTTGAATACGGCTTTCTTGCAGCAATACGCGGGTTGCGCGGCAATGTCTTACGATACGGGCGATGAACTTGTCAGCATGCTTGATGAAATCAACCTGCACTGCCGCGAAGTCCCAACGTGGCAATCGCCATCTGCGCCGCTGGGTTATATCCGTCGCGGACCGCTTTACGATGTGCAGATTTACAATCAATCCGGTATTGTACCGGGGCGTTTGAATATCGCGGTTACGCATTGCATTCGCCCCGCGGCGGAAGACCTGAACACTGCTGTGATTGCTAACGCTTACGGTAGTCCGCGAAGCTGGCACCTACTGACGACGCAGCGCTTTGGCGATCTGATCTGTGCCGAAGTTCGGCATGGCGGCAATCTCTCGTACTTTGTGCCGGGACAATAATCAGTCATTAAGCTATCTGACATCGGAGTTTTCATCGAATGCGAATCGTGACCAATGAGCAATTGGCAAAGCGAAACAAGCAAATTGCTCAATACGGATTTCTCGCCAGTTTTCTTGTACCGGTGGGCGGCTTGCTGCTGCTCAACCAGGAACAAGCGAATACGTCAAGCACCACAAGCCTGTTAACGGGTTTTGTGCTTCCATTGCTCATCTTGCCAGTAGCATACCTCGTCATGATGTTCGCCATTCGGCTGCAAAATCTGTGGGTCAGGCAGCCGCGTCCTGAAGAAGTAATCGCCGAAGGGATTAAGGGATTAAGCAATAAGAGTGTCATCTATAATTATTGCTTCTTCCCCGCCCGCCACCTGATTTTTGCGCCGCAGGGGGTTTTCGCCATAATCACCCGCTTTCAGGACGGTGCGTATTCAGTGAACGGCAGTAAGTGGATCAGTCATAAGTCCATGATGAATCGCATCCTGACAATATTCCGAATGGATGGAATGGGCGATCCGTTTGCTGAGGCACAGCGTGCTGCTGACCATGTGAAAAATATCCTCGCCTCAATTGCGCCCGATGTCCCTGTGCAACCATTGGTTGTGTGCGTAGATCCCCGCATTCAGCTAGACATTCACGATCCTACCCTGCCTGTACTGCACGCCAGCGCAAAAATGTCTCCGTCGTTGAAGGATTACCTCCGTGATGTCACGAAAGAGAAACGGCTGTCGCTGACTCAGGAGCAGATCGAAGCCTTTGAACGCGCCAACTTCGCATAATCGCCAGCTTTCACAACGCAATCATCTGCTTCTGCTGGTCGGCATCATCCTGCTCGGCTTTTTGCTGCGTGTATTCCACATCAATACAGTCTCACTGCGTGGGGATGAAGCATTTACGATCATCCATTGGATGCGTGAACCGTTCGGTCAGACAGTCTCGACGATTGCAACGATTGATCCGCAGCCTCCCCTCGCCTATCTGACCTACCGTGCCTATAGCCTGATCATCGGCTCAAATGAGCTAATCGTGCGTTATCTCCCAGCCCTGATAAACCTGCTCGGTGTACCGGCGTTGTATGGTATTGGGCATCGTATTGGTGGGCGACGCTTAGGGTACGTGTGTGCGCTGGTTTTCGCCTGTGCGCCTTATGCGATCTGGCACGCTCAGGATGCGCGGAATTATGCGCTCTGGCTCGCATTTTCCGCAGTGGCGTTATGGCTTGCGTTGTGCGCCCTTGAACGCGGACGCTGGCAAAACTGGTTGTTTTATATCGCTGCGGCTGTTGTCGCCTGCTATCTCTATTACCTTGAACTGTTTGTCTTGCTTTGCCTGAATCTGTACGTTTTTGCGGTTTACTGGCGCTCGTGGCACGTACTGCGCCGCTGGCTGCTGGCACAGGTCATAATCGTCTTGTTTCTACTTCCCTGGTTTGCTCAGCCGCAGCTTCTCTCTGGCGGGGGCTATGGTGGCACGGCTGGGCGTGTTGATCCGCTGCTGTGGTTGACATGGTTCGTGCCAACCCTGTTTTTTGGTGTCGGCTATTCACAATCCACTGCGCCCTATCTGAGTCCGCTGGCTCTCATCGTCTATACAGGCGGCGCATGGGTTCTCTATCGGCGGTATGGGCGGCGGTATGTGCTGCTGTTCAGCTTACTGGGGACAGTTCCACTGTTTCTGCTGGGCATCGTTTCGCTACGCTTGAATGTGTTTGTGCCGCGCTATGTGTTAGCAGCGTCTATCGCGTATATGGTTTTATTTTCCGCTTTCATTGTTGGTATTCTTCACTCACGGAAGCGCTTGATTCGACTAGGTGGAATAGCCGTCACTGTACTGGTGATCGTTTTCGGATTCATAAGTCTATGGAACTACTACTTCGCGCCGGATTATGCAAAATCTCCCGACTGGCGAAGTCTGGCTGAATATCTTGCGACAAACGCATCTACTGATGACAGTATCATCAATACGGCGGCTGATCCAGCGCTGTCGTTCTATCTGAACGAGAATCGCGTTGGCACACAGGAATTTTATCTGCCTGCCAACCCCAACCAGCCCACACAGGAAATTACCGATATTCTGGATCGTCAGCTTGAAGCAGGGGCATTATGGGTCGTCGCGCAAACACCGTTAAACTGGGCGAATAACGGGGTTGTTGAAACCCATCTAGACGGAGTGGCGCAGCAATTACGGGCGATAGAAGTCAACGGATTGCGGGTTCTGGAATATCTGCCGTTCGACATGTCACAGGAAAATCGCTCTGCCCTGACATCATTTGAAGGCGTTGCCGATTTGGTAGACGCATACATATGGCGAGAACCTGACAATAGTTTGACGGTTTGGCTTGACTGGCTGCCCACAGCGCAAACAGCCACCCCGCTGAAGGATTTTGTGCATCTCATCGGCAGTATTAACCCCGAAACGGGAACGCCGTTATGGTCACAGGATGATCAATTTCCTCAGCGTGGACGGATTTCTACGGCAGACTGGCAAACAGGCGAACTGTATCGGGATGTGTTTTCAATTCCACTGAATAATGTGCTAAACGGGGAGTATCAGGTGGTTGTTGGCTGGTACGATCCTGTTACGGGAGAACGGGTGACAACGAATGACAGCGATCACTTTGTCATTGGTACGGTTGAGCTTGAGTGAAGGGCGCAGGCATTACTGACTACGCCCTCAGAATGTGCCTTACGCCATTTCGTCAAGCCGCTTTTGCCACTTTTCGGCTAAACGATTGTAGGATGCTTCCGAAAGTTCTCCGCTTGCCAGCTTCATATCCAGCGAGTCGAGTAGCGCCTGAATTTCCTCTTTTGTTTGCGGATTAGCGGCTGGCGCGGCTGGCGTACTTGCCTGCTGCGGCTGCTGATTCTGCTGCATCATATTCATCATCATCTGCTGCATCTGCATTTGCTGCTGCGCCATTTGCCGCTGCATCTCTGCCATGTCGGGGTTCATTGCTGCGCCCAGCGTTTGCCCGACCCCAAGACCAACGCCAGCGCCAGCAAGTGCGCCGCCCATGCCAGGATTTTCAGCCGCCTTCTGTGCAATATTCAGGCGCTGAATGCGTTCATACGTATCGATGTCCACGTAATTCCGCAGTTCCTCAATTGAAACGTCTTTCGCCGTGAATGGGTTGGACTCAAATGCTTTTATTCGCATCCCCAACGCCTGAAATTTCTCATTCAACTTTGCCAGCATAGCACCTTCCAGATCGCCGAGCAGACGGTTGGCGTCGGGGATGCTCTGCGCCCCCGATTTGAGCAGCAGTTCGCTGACTTCGCCGAGCAGCATAGCCTGGATACGATCTTTGATGTCACGCAGGCGCAGGACCGGCTTGCCGACGCCATACTGCTTGACGAATCGGACTGCCTCATCCACACCAATATCAATGACACCGTGCGTAATCAGCAGCACGACGCCCACGCCTCTGCCCGGCGTCTCCATGACTATTGGTGGGTTTGTCCCCCATGTCACCTGTGGCATGTCCTTCAGGTTAACAAAGTACAGGTCCGCCGTGAAAGGAGTACGTCCGCTGGTTGCCAGTCCAATCAAGCCGGAGAGGATAGGTAGGTTTGCCGTCGAAAGTGTATGCCGCCCCGGACCCAGTGCGTCCAGAGCTTCGCCGCTACGAACAAAAACCGCCGCCTGGCTCTCGTTCACAATCACCTGCGACCCCATACGGAAATCGCCACCGCCCTCCTGTGGCTCACGATAGACCAGTTCGTCATCAGCAACGAGCGTATGATCAACGACATCAATAATGCGCGGCATGGTTTTAATCTCCTCTGTCTGCCAGGCTGTAATCAGGACGATACATCAGAATTGCCGGAAAGTGACTTATCCAGGTTGGTCAGCACATCATCACGCAGCGAAAATGCCTCATTCGCGTCGCGTGTGAGCCGATCAAATCCGCTGATTGCCTCATCAATTCCTGTGTTGCTGTTGGCGGCATCTTCCAGTTTCTTCAATGCCTCATCAAGCTGGTCAACATAACGAATCTGCGCCTCGTCAAAGGCATAAATACGTTCCAGTTCCTCAGAATCTATCTTGACCGATTCCATAAAGCCGGAATAACCGGGGGCAGCCGCACTCACACGATCGCGAAAGGTTTGCAGCTTATCTTTGGCACTGCGCGTCTCGCTCATATACGCCAGGCCGCCATTGTCCAGCAAACGACGCTCAATATCGCTCAACCGGTTGATGCGAATGGTCAGTTGGGAGGCAATATAGTCGCGCAGCATTCGATCCGCCGTGCGCCGCGTTGCCCGATCCATATACCCGCCAAAACCTGGAATTCGGCTGAGGATATTCTCGAATGTTCCCCGCTGGGACACAATCTGCTGATACAGGTCAGACATCGTTTCTCCTTTTAGATATATAAGTCTACAGTCTTGCAGTAACCACTATAGACCAAGGATTGGAATCACGTCAGGAAATATTCAGTACTGCAGAAGCGGCACGCGACCACGCCCTTCCCCGCAAGGGTAATTTCACCACCGCAGTTGCGGCATTGCTTTAAGTCACGCAGTTTACTCGCATCCGCTGAATACAAAGTGCCTTCATTCCAATTTACATAACCGCTGAATACCTGCATTCCCACCAGTTGATGAATCATATCCTGCACCGAGTCAACCGGCACCTGCATTTCCAGCGCCAGATCGCTTACCTGTACCTGTCCGCGACTCTTGACAATATCGAGAAGCTGGCGCTGTTTTTGCATCGTCGAGGTTTCTTTTTGCTGCTGACCGCCTTTGGCGACCAGATACAGACCGAATCCTTCGAGCAGCGCAACGGGGATGAATACAATCCCCGCTCCCAGCGTCATACCCCCTGCGGTGAGATTACCACTGCTCAGCTGGATCGCCAGCCAGATACCCGCGATTAACGCGATACCGAGCCCGAGGATAATCATGAGAATACCGATTGAACGGCTGCTGTTCAT
>Ga0224722_1000083_pt1 | contig 52880 bp, 55 predicted proteins | sample Balambano_FR1_Me_FD_161646 | JGI IMG/M metagenome (GOLD analysis project Ga0224722, IMG submission 161646) | Freshwater sediment microbial communities from Lake Towuti, South Sulawesi, Indonesia - Balambano_FR1_MetaG | ecosystem: Environmental > Aquatic > Freshwater > Lake > Sediment | place...
ACGCCTTACGCTCGCCGAACTGCCCGGGGGGGGCGGCACGCCGCTTGCCCTCGGCCTCACCGCCGCGCGCACGCTGGCCGAGGCGGAGGTTGCACGCGGACGCAGCGCCGCATTGGTGATCCTGACCGACGGCAGAGCCAATATCGCCGCCGACGGATCGCCCGGCCGCGCGCAGGCGATGTCCGATGCCGAGGCTGCCGCCCGCGCCATCGCCGCTCGCGGGATCGATGCGCTGGTGGTCGATATCTCGGCCCGGCCCGGCCCCGAAGGCGCCCAACTCGCGCGCGCCATCGGTGGGCGCTTCCTGGCACTGCCGCGCGCCGATGCGCGGATGCTGCAAGCCGCGATCTCCGCCGCACAGCCCGCACGCGCCGCATGAGCGCGCTCGACTGGGAGCGCGCGGGGCTGATCTGGCCGCACCGCGATGCCAGCCGCTTCGTCGCGCTCGGCGGGGCGCGATGGCACGTGCAGAGAATGGGGGCGGGCGAGCCGCTGCTGTTGCTCCACGGCACCGGGGCATCGGTGCATTCGTGGCGTGGACTGATGCCGGTTCTAGCACGGCACCGCGAAGTCATCGCCATCGACCTGCCGCGCCACGCCTTCACCAGCGGCCACGATGCCTATGCGATGAGCCTGCCCGCGATGGCGCGCGAGATCGATGGGTTGATGACGGCGCTTGACGTGCGCCCAGCCGCGATCATCGGCCATTCGGCTGGCGCGGCGCTGGCGCTGCAATTGGCGCTGGGTCACGGCTATGGCGGGCCGATCATCGGCCTCAGCGCTGCGCTGCGCCCCTTCCCCGGCCCCTTCGCCGAAATCTTTCCCGCGATCGCCAAGGCGCTGTTCGTCAACCCGCTGGTGCCGCGCATCTTTGCCGGGACGGTCGATCTGGTCGGCGGAGCGGAGCGGTTCCTGTGGCGTTCAACCCGCTCGCGGATCGATGCCGCGGGCCTCGCCTGCTACGCCGCGCTGTTGAAGCACCCCGGGCACGCAGGAGGGGCGCTGGCGATGATGGCGAACTGGGACTTGCCCGCACTGCGCACGCGGATCGGCACTGTACGCAATCCGGTGCTGCTGGTGCACGGCGCGCAGGATCCCGCGATCCCGGTCAGCTGGGGGCGCGAGGTCGAAGGCTGGCTCGCCAATGCGCGGCTGGACGTGCTCCCCGATCTCGGCCATCTTGCGCACGAGGAAGCGCCGCAGCAGGTGGCGGGGTTGATCCATACCTTTCTGGCAGAGGCCGAAGACAATCGGACATAGCCACCAACTCCAGCCGTCACCCCCCGCGCAGGCAGGGATGACGAATGCAAGGGGGAGCAAGGCAATGAACAGCGGCACTTTCGGTTGGATCGAGCTGGTATTCTTCTATGGCATCGCGATCGGCATTGGCGTGTGGCAATGGCTGAAGATGGACCGCATGCTGAAGAAGACCCGCGCCGAACGCGCAGCGAAGGAAGCGGCCGAACGGGACCGCCATCCGCCCGCGACTTAAGGCAGCGCGCTCACCCCTGCCCCTTTCGCCTCGGCATCCGGTAGGGCAGCATAAATTGCACCAGCCGCGAGGAGAAGCGCTGCATGTCGAGGCTTTCCTGCACTGCCACCACCTCCTCGCCGGCAAAGCGCGAAGCCAGTTCCGAACGGGCGTAGAACGGGGTGTCCTCCCACGTCCGGCGCACCATCGCCACGCCGATATCCGACCGGGTGCGACGCGCCACCCCCCAGCGGCTGCGCGGCAGCTGCGCGATCGGCGGCAGATCGACCGGCTCGGGCACGCCGTGGCGATCAAACCGCAGCGCGCTCGCAAACAGCGACCCGTCGCCGCGCTCACCCTCGTAACACACCAGCGCGCCGTGGCTGAGATGCGCGCGCGACCAGTGCCACATGTTGAACCCGGTCTCGAGTGGCTCGGCCCCGCGATTGTGATCAAGATAGGCCTTGCCGCGCCACGACAGGCCGGGCGATTGCATCTCCACCGCGATCCGCGCGCGCGGGGCGAGGCAATGCCAGATGTGGCTTTCGCCGGGGTCGAGCGCGAAGGCGGCGCGGTTCAATGCCTCGGGGAATACCCGCACCCGGCCCACCACCCGGCGCTGCCAGGGCACGAACAGGCGGGTGTCGCCTTCGACGATGTCGATGGTGAGCGCCCCGCCCTCCCAGCGCAGGTTGCTCGGCCCGATCGCCAGACTGCTCGCCTCGCGTACCACCGCGCTGCTGCCGCGCTCGGTCATCACCCAGCGGTGCTTCGGGCCATAGAGCGCGACGTTGAGGCAGGCGTGATCGAGCGGATCGCCGCGCCCGCTGCGCTTGTAATAGGGGGAGAACACGCTGCCCAGAAACGCGATGATCGTCAGCCCGTGCTGCCCGTCCTCGCTGATTGCATCGACATACCACCAGGCATAGCCGCCCGGTGGAATCGCTTCGTCGAAGCGAGGTCCTTCGCGATCACCCGCGCGGCCAGCTGCCCGGACAAGGCTGCCATGGGCACCCCAGCCGCCGGATGGGTCGCCCCGCCGGTGCAATAGAGACCGGGCAACCGGGTCTGCGGCCCCTGACGCTGGAAGGAGGCCGCCCAGCCGTGCGACGCTCTGCCATAGAGGGCCCCGCCGGTGGCTGGAAACAGCCCCTCCCAGTCCTGCGGGGTCATGAGCTGGGAGGGAAAGTCCGCCTCCAGCGTGAGGCCGCAGCGGTTCAGGGTGGCCATCATGGCCCTTGTGCATCGCTCTCTCTCCTCAATTGCATAATTATGGGTGTCGCCGTCGGCAGGCGCGTTGACGATGATCTGGAGCCGCTCGCGGCCCGCTGGCGGCGCGGCGTCGCCACGTGCGCTGCGGTCGATGGCGCAGACATAGACGGTGGGTTCGGACGGAGCGCTGCCGCCCGCGATCTCGCGGAACTCGCGCGGGTAATCGCGCGAGAAGAACACGTTGTGGTGAGTGAGCGGAAAACCCTCGGAGCGGGCATGGGCATACCACACCAGCGCCGAGAGCGAGCGCCTGGCGACCGGAATGGCATGGACCGCGCGGGCTGCATCTGCGCCGAAGCGCCCGGCGGCAAGCGCGCCCGGATCGCCGTTGCAGATGACGATGTCGGCAGGGATTACCTCGCCGCCTGCGAGCCTCACGCCGCTTGCCCGCCCGCCCTCGGCGAGAATCTCGGCGACCGCCGCGCCGGTCCGCACCCGCGCGCCCTGCCGCTCGGCAACCGCAGCGATCGCCCGCGCAAGGGCGTGGATGCCATCCTCAATCAGCCACACGCCGCGCGCTTCGAGGTGGGCGATCAGCATCAGCGTGGCGGGCGCGGCAAAGGGAGAGGAGCCGCAATAGGTCGCATAACGCCCGAACAGCTGCCTCAGGCGCGGGTCGGCGAAGTGCTTTCCGAGCGCATTCCACAAAGTCTCGAACGGTCGCATCGCGAGCATGTCGGGGAGCTTGGTGAGGCCCATCCGCCACATCATCGGCATCGGCGTGCTCGCCTTGTCACCGTGGAGGAAGGGGATTTCGAGCACGTTGAAGATCCGCTCCGCCTCCGCTGCGAAGGCAGCATAGCCGCGTGCGGCATCGGCCCCGGCGAAGTCGCGCACCGCATCTCCACTGCGAAACGGGCAGGCATAGAGATCGAGAAGGCTGGTCGCGTCCCACGCATGGCGGGCCAGCACCTCGGCCTGCGTGATGGCGACATGATCTTCCAGCCGTTCGCCGCAGGCAGCGAAAAGCGCATCGAAAACGCCGCGATAGGTAAAAACCGTTGGCCCGCCGTCGATCTGGGCACCATCGACTTCAACGCGGCGCGCCTTGCCGCCAACCCATGCCTCTTTTTCGAGCACCACGACATCCGCCCCGCGCGCGGCCAGCATCGCGGCGCTGGTCAGCCCGCCGATGCCTGCTCCGATCACGGCGACTCGCGTGTTCACCTCGTGCTCCCCGCGTACATCCGGTGATAATCATTGACCTTACGTCTGTCTCTGTCCAATCATTTAGACATATGGGCCGCGACCTATCCCGATCATGAGCCGCTGGGCCACCTTGCGTATTGCCTATGCCGGGCACCGCAACCGGCTCTTCGCGAGCCCCCGGTTCCAGCACTGGGCCGCGCGCCTGCCACTGGTGCGCCGGATTGCGCGCGCGCGCGCCGATGCCGCCTTCGATCTGCTTGCCGGGTTCGCCTATGCGCAGGTGCTGCGCGCCTATGTCGAAAGCGGATTGTTCGAGGTGTTGCGACACGGGCCGCTATCGGTCGCCGCGGTGGCGGACAAGCTGGGCCTGCCGGATAACGCGGCACTGACCCTGCTGCGCGCGGGGCGGGCGCTGATGCTGGCCGAGGAGCCTGCGCCCGATCGCTGGATGCTGGGCGAACAGGGCGCGGTGTTCGCCGCCAACCCGGGCGTGCAGGCGATGGTGCGCCACCACCGCCTGCTCTATGCCGACCTTGCCGATCCGCTGGCGCTGCTGCGCGCCGACCGCGCTGCGCCGACCGCCTTGTCGCGCTTCTGGACCTATGCCGGCGCGCTCCACGGCGACAGCGAGAAGGGCAAGAAAACCGCCGAATATTCGGAACTCATGGCGGTCTCGCAGCACATCGTCGCCGACGAGGTGCTGGCCTCGGTCTCGTTCCGGGCGGTCAGGCGGCTGCTCGATGTCGGGGGCGGACACGGCGCGTTCCTGCGTGCGATCGCCGCGCGCTGGCCCCGGCTCGAACTGGGCCTGTTCGATCTGCCGCAGGTTGCCGAAACCGGCGCGCGCGCGCTCGCCGCAGCATGTGGTGCCACGCGGATTACCGCGCATCCGGGCGATTTCTTCGCCGATCCGATCCCGCCGGATTACGACATGGTGTCGCTGGTGCGGGTCCTCCACGATCACGACGATGCACCCGCACAGGCGCTGCTTGCGAACATCCGCCGCAGCCTTGCCCCGGGAGCGCGCTTGCTGATCGCCGAACCGATGGCGCGCATTCCCGGAGCCGAACCGATGGGCGAGGCATTCTTCGGCCTCTACCTGTGGGCGATGGGCTCGGGACGCCCCCGCAGCCAGGCCGAAATCATCGCGATGCTGCGCGCCGCCGGGTTCCGGTCCGCTCGGTCCGTCGCGACCGCGCAACCGGTCAACGCAAGCGTGATAATCGCCACAGCCTGACGAAAAATGTCCACATTGTTTGACAGTCCTAGGTGTTAGGCGTAGCAAACAGGTGGGAGAACGTAATTTCGGAAGGTTCGAGTCGGTGTTCGCGCCGCGAACATCCGGATCGGAGAGCGGCGATGCACACCCTGGCGGTTATTCTCGAAGCACCCGAGCGCCTTGCGCTCAGGTCGCTTGAGATGACGCCGGTCGGGCCGACCGATGTGGTTGTCGAGATCGCCTGGAGCGGGATCAGCACCGGCACCGAAAAACTGCTGTGGAGCGGGCGGATGCCGCCCTTCCACGGGCTCGGCTATCCGCTGGTGCCCGGCTACGAATCGGTTGGACGGATCAGCGACGCCGGCGACGAGGCGCTCGGACGGATCGGGGACTGGGTCTTCGTGCCCGGCGCGAGCTGCTACACCGACGCGCACGGGCTGTTCGGCGGCACTGCACGGCGCGTGATTGTGCCGTCGGCGCGGGCACTGCCGATCCCCGAACACCTGGGCGAAGCCGGGGTGCTATGCGCACTCGCGGCCACCGCGCTGCACGCGATCAAGGGCGGTTTCGCCCGGCGCGAGGCGCTGCCCGATCTCATCATCGGCCACGGCGTTCTGGGGCGCCTGCTCGCACGGCTGACGCTGGCGCTGGGCGGACAGCCGCCGGTGGTATGGGAGGTGAACCCGGCGCGCCGCCACGGCGCCATCGGCTACACCGTGATCGACCCGGCCACCGACACACGCCGCGATTACCACGCGATCTATGATGCCAGCGGCGATGCGGGCCTGATCGATGAACTCATCCTTCGGCTTGCCAAAGGCGGGGAGATTGTCCTCGCGGGGTTTTATTCCGAACGCGTCAGCTTCACCTTTCCGCCCGCCTTCATCCGCGAGGCGCATTTCCGCGTGGCCGCCGAATGGCAGCCCGGCGATCTCGCTGAAACCCGCGCGCTGATCGAATGCGGGCGGCTCGATCTCAGGGGTCTGGTCACCAACCGCCGGCCGGCGCGCGACGCCTGCGACGCCTATCCCCAGGCGTTCAGCGATCCCGATTGTCTCAAGATGGTTCTCGATTGGAGCGCGTGCTGATGTCCATGCTCGACACCCACACCGCGTCTCTGCGCGACGAGGCGAGCCTTGATCCCGATCCGGTCCACACCGGTGAGGTGAAGAGCGAAACGCAGGTCATTGCGATCTATGGCAAGGGTGGCAGCGGCAAGAGCTTTGCGCTGTCGAACCTCTCCTACATGATGGCGCAGCAGGGCAAGCGGGTGCTGCTGATCGGCTGCGACCCCAAGAGCGACACCACCAGCCTGCTGTTCGGTGGCAAGTCCTGCCCGACGATCATCGAAACCTCCTCGAGGAAGAAGCTCGCAGGCGAGGACGTGCGGATCGAGGACGTGTGCTTCCAGCGCGACGGGGTGTTCGCGATGGAGCTGGGTGGCCCCGAAGTCGGGCGCGGCTGCGGCGGACGCGGGATCATTCACGGCTTCGAACTGCTCGAAAAATTGGGCTTCCACGAATGGGGCTTCGATTACGTGCTGCTCGACTTTCTGGGCGATGTGGTGTGCGGCGGGTTCGGCCTGCCGATCGCGCGCGACATGTGCCAGAAGGTGATCGTTGTGGGCAGCAACGACCTGCAATCGCTATATGTCGCCAACAACGTGTGCCACGCGGTCGAATATTTCCGCAAGATGGGCGGGAATGTCGGCGTCGCGGGCATGATCGTCAACAAGGACGATGGCACTGGCGAGGCGCAGGCCTTTGCTAACGCCGTCGGCATCCCGGTGCTGACCGCAATCCCGGCCAACGAGGACATCCGCCGCAAGAGCGCGAACTATCAGATCATCGGCATGCCGGGCGGCGAATGGGGTTCGCTGTTCGAGGAACTCGCGACCAATGTGGCCGATGCTCCGCCGCTGCGCCCCAATCCGCTCGATCAGGACGGCCTCCTTGGCCTGTTCAGCCCTGACGAGACCGGCGGCAATGTCGAGCTGGTCCCCGCCACTCAAGCCGATATGCGCGGCGGGGTGTTCGAAGCCCGCCCAAGCCTCGAAGTGATCTACGATGAGGCCTAAGGATCGCCTTGATCTAGAATCTCCCCTCCCCTTCAGGGGAGGACCTGGGGGTGGGGACGTGCCTGACGCGGCGCATCCCGACGACACCCCCCATCCCACCCCCTCCTCTCAAGGGGAGGGGCCATCATGCGCGTCGAAGGACACCATGCACCAAGCCGCGCGGGCCGCGGGCAAGCGCGATATCCTCGATCAGTATGCGGCCGATTATCCGGTCGGTCCTCACGATCAACCCCAGTCCATGTGCCCTGCGTTCGGGTCATTGCGGGTGGGCCTGAGAATGCGGCGCACCGCGACCGTGCTCTCAGGCTCGGCCTGCTGCGTCTATGGTCTCACCTTCACCTCGCATTTCTACGGCGCGCGGCGGACAGTCGGCTATGTGCCCTTCTCCTCCGAGACACTGGTGACTGGCAAGCTGTTCGAAGACATCAAGGAAGCGGTCGAAGGGCTCGCCGATCCGGCCGATTACGACGCGATCGTAGTCACCAATCTGTGCGTGCCGACCGCGAGCGGCGTGCCGCTGCGCCTGCTGGGAAAGCAGATCAACGGGGTGCGGATCATCGGCATCGACGTGCCGGGCTTCGGCATCCCTACCCATGCCGAAGCCAAGGACGTGCTCGCGGGCGCGATGCTCGCCTATGCGCGCGAGGAAGTGATGGCTGGCCCGGTCGCCGCGCCGCGCGAACGCTCCGACCGCCCGGGCGTGGCGCTGCTGGGCGAGATGTTCCCGGCCGATCCGGTGGTGATCGGGCAGATGCTCGAGCCGCTCGGCCTCGCCGCTGGGCCGGTGGTGCCGACCCGCGAATGGCGCGAGCTTTACGCTGCGCTCGACTGCGCGGTGGTCGCGGCGATCCACCCGTTCTACACCGCCAGCATCCGCGAATTCGAAGCTGCGGGCCGCCCGGTGATCGGCTCGGCCCCGGTCGGCGCGGAGGGCACCGCCGCGTGGCTGCAATCGCTGGGCGACACGGTGGGCCTGCCGCGGGCCAAGGTCGACGGCGTCAAGAACGCGATGATCGCCGCCTGCAAGGGCGCGATTGCGAACATGCCGATCAAGGGGCGCATCACCGTCTCGGGCTATGAGGGTTCCGAGCTGTTGGTCGCCCGCTTGCTGGTCGAAAGCGGCGCCGATGTGCGCTATGTCGGCTCGGCCTGCCCGCGCACCAAATGGTCCGATGCCGACCGCGAATGGCTCGAAGCGCGCGGTGTGCAGGTGCAGTTCCGCGCCAGCCTCGAGCAGGATATCGCTGCGGTTGACGAATACCGCCCCGATCTTGCGATCGGCACCACCCCGGTGGTGCAGCATGCCAAGTCGCGCGCGATCCCCGCGCTCTACTTCACCAACCTCATCTCCGCGCGCCCCCTGATGGGCCCGGCAGGCGCTGGCAGCCTTGCGACCGTGATCAACGCGGCGATGGGCAACAAGGCGCGCTTCGATGCGATGCGCGACTTTTTCGAAGGCGTCGGCACCGAACATGCGGCGGGCGTGTGGGAAGACCTCCCCGTCGACCGGCCCAAGTTCCGCAAGAAGTACGCCGCGTTGAATGAGGCCGCGCGCAAGGCGTCGGAGGCGATCGGCACATGACGCTCGTCTTGGATCACGGCTTTGTTGGTTTCGTCGTGCTCTCGTCACGTTGCGCGGGAGGCGAAGCATGACCTTGGTCCTCGATCACGACAGGGCAGGCGGCTACTGGGGTGCGACCTATGTCTTCACCGCGGTGAAGGGCTTGCAGGTTATCATCGACGGACCCGTCGGCTGCGAGAACCTGCCGGTCACATCCGTGCTGCACTACACCGACGCGCTCCCCCCGCACGAACTGCCCATCGTCGTCACCGGGCTGGGCGAGGAAGAACTCGGCAAGACCGGCACCGAAGGGGCGATGAAGCGCGCTTGGGCTTCGCTTGACACCGAGCTGCCCGCCGTGGTCGTCACCGGCTCGATCGCCGAGATGATCGGCGGCGGAGTGACGCCGGAGGGCACCAATATCAAGCGCTTCCTGCCGCGCACCATCGACGAGGACCAGTGGCAGTCGGCCGACCGTGCGCTGACCTGGCTATGGACCGAATTCGGACCCAAGAAGATGCCCGACAAGCGCGTGCGCAAGGATGGCGACCGCCCGCGCGTCAACATCATCGGGCCGTCCTACGGCATGTTCAACATGCCGAGCGACCTCGCCGAAATCCGCCGCCTTATCGAAGGCATCGGTGCCGAAGTCGGCATGGTCTTCCCATTGGGCAGTCACTTGGCCGACATCCGCGATCTCGCCACCAGCGATGCAAATGTCTGCCTGTACCGCGAATTCGGGCGCAACCTGTGCGAGACGCTGGAACGGCCCTATTTCCAGGCCCCGATCGGCCTTACCCAGACCACCAGGTTTCTGCGCGCACTGGGGGCTGAACTGGGTCTTGACCCCGAACCCTTCATCGAGCGCGAGAAGCACACCACGATCAAGCCCTTGTGGGACCTGTGGCGCTCGGTCACGCAGGATTTCTTCGGCACGGCAAGCTTCGGCATCGTCGCGGGCGAAACCTATGCGCGCGGGATCCGCGCCTTTCTCGAGGGCGACATGGGCCTGCCCTGCGCGCTGGCGTTCTCGCGCTGTGCCGGGGTCAAGCCGAAGAACGACGAGGTGCGCGCCGCAATCCGCGCGCATCCCCCGCTGGTGATGTTCGGGAGTTACAACGAACGCATGTACATGGCGGAAGCGGGCGCGCGGGGCATGTTTATCCCGGCCAGTTTCCCCGGCGCGGCGATCCGCCGCCACACCGGCACGCCCTTCATGGGCTATGCGGGCGCAACCTATCTGGTGCAGGAGGTGTGCAACGCGCTGTTCGACGCGCTGTTCCACATCCTCCCGCTGGGCACCGAACTCGACAAGGTCGAAGCCACACCCGCCCGCGGCGAGGCGCAATTGACCTGGGATAATGATGCCAAGGCGCGGCTTGACCAGCTGGTCGAAGCCCAGCCGGTGCTGATCCGCATTTCCGCCGCCAAGCGCCTGCGCGATGCGGCCGAACGAACCGCGCGTGGACGCGGCGAGATCGCAGTTACCGCAGACTGCCTTGCGGAAGCTCTACTCGAAGGGACGGGAGCATGACGATGATGCAACCCGCCCTTCCCACCAGTTTGTCGCAGCTGCGGGCGCGCCCTGCATCGGCACAAGCCCATGCCCCCATCCACAAGGGGGCTCTCCAATCCACGTGGGGGATCACGCGGGGATGCCGACGGGGGCCTTCGGGCTCTCATTTTCACCCAAGTAAGCGGAGACAACCCAATGAATGAACGCATCGGGACTCACCTGACGCCTGAAGAGGCGCAGGAAATCCACAAGGGCTTCACGGGGACTTTTGTCCTTTACGTGGCGATCGCTCTGGTCGCTCATGCCCTGATGTGGGCCTACAAGCCCTGGCTCTAAGCCTGTGATGACGCTGCGCGGTCTGCGTCGTTTGGCAGGCAGCGCAATCACCTGATCGGTTCAAGGAAGGAATTTTCCCATGTGGAGAATCTGGTTCTATTTTGACATTCGCCGCGCGCTCGTGGCCCTGCATGTGGGTCTCGCGGTGCTGGCTTTCACCATCCACTTCATCCTGCTCAGCACGGATCGTTACAACTGGCTCGAGCGCGCTCCCGGCGCCCCCGCGCCGGTGCAGGCCGCTATCGAATCGTCGGAAAGCCCGGCGGCCGGATAGCACCTGTCCGAATGTAAGGGGGCAGGTTCGCCTGCCTGCCTCCTGACACTCTGGCGACAACTCAATGGCCCGCCCTTGCGGCGGGGAGGATGGACCTATGGCGCTCCTTAGTTTCGAGCGGAAATACCGCGTGCGCGGTGGCACATTGATCGGCGGCGACCTTTTCGATTTCTGGGTCGGACCGTTTTATGTCGGATTCTTCGGGGTGACGACGGCAATCAGTGCGCTGCTTGGCACCGCGCTGATCTTTGCCGCAGCCGCCCAGGGTCCGACCCTCAACCCCTGGCTGATCTCGATCAACCCGCCACCGGTGGAATATGGCCTGTCGATGGCCCCGCTGAATGAAGGCGGATATTGGCAGATCATCACCGCCTGCGCGGTGGTGGCGTTCTGTTCGTGGGTCGGCCGCCAGGCGGAAATCTCGCGCAAGCTCGGGATGAGCTATCACGTCCCGATCGCCTTTAGCGTCGCGGTGTTCGCCTATGTCACCTTGAACGTGATCCGTCCGTTCTGGATGGGCGCGTGGGGCAACGGCTTTCCCTACGGCATCTGGACCCATCTCGAATGGGTGTCGGGCGTCGGTTACGCGTTCGGCAACTTCCACTACAACCCTGTGCACATGCTCGCGATCACGTTCTTCTTCACGAACTGTCTCGCGCTCGCGATGCATGGCGGGCTGGTGCTTTCGGCGGTCAATCCGAGCGGGGGCACCGACGTCAAGTCGCCCGAATATGAAGACACCTATTTCCGTGATTTCATCGGATATTCGGTCGGCACGCTGGGCATTCACCGGGTGGGCCTGTTCCTTGCGCTCAACGCAGCGTTCTGGAGCGCCATCTGCATCGTCATTTCCGGCACCCTGTATGTCGGCAGCTGGATCGAATTCTGGGATTTCTGGAAGAAGATCCCGATCTGGTCGTAAGGAGCACCTGAACCATGGCGACATATCAAAACATCTTTACCCAGGTGCAAGTCTTGGGACCGCCGGAAATGGGGGTTCCCCTGCCGCCCGAGGAAGACATCCGGATTCCCTTCGCGGGGCACACACACTGGCTGGGGAAAGTCGGACAGGCGCAATTCGGGCCGGTCTATCTCGGGCTCAGCGGCGTGATGTCGCTGGCATTCGGGACAGTGGCAATCTTGATTATCGGTCTCAACTTCTGGGCACAGGCCGGCTGGAACCCGCAGACCTTCATGCGCGAGTTTTTCTGGCTTTCGCTCAACCCACCGGGGCCGGAATACGGGTTCAGCCCGTTCGTGCCGCTCAATGAAGGGGGATGGTTCATCCTGACCGGGGCGTTCCTCACGATCGCGGTACTGTGCTGGTGGGTGCGCACCTATCGCCGCGCCCAGGTGCTGGGCATGGGGATGCACATTCCCTGGGCCTTTGCATCAGCGATCTGGCTGTTCCTGGTGCTGGGCTTCATCCGCCCCCTGCTGCTGGGCGAGTGGTCGCAGGCGGTGCCCTACGGCATCTTCAGCCACCTCGACTGGACAAACAATTTCTCGCTGGTCTACGGCAACCTGTTCTACAATCCGTTCCACGCGCTCTCGATCGTCTTCCTCTACGGATCGGCGGTGCTGTTCGCGATGCACGGGGCGACGATCCTGGCGCTGGGCCGCTATGGCGGGGAACGCGAGATCGAACAGATCACCGATCGCGGCACCGCCTCGGAACGCGGGGCGCTGTTCTGGCGCTGGACGATGGGCTTCAACGCCACGATGGAATCGATCCACCGCTGGGCCTGGTGGTTCGCGGTGCTGACCACGCTAACCGGCGGGATCGGCATCCTGCTCACCGGCACCGTGGTCGACAATTGGTACCTGTGGGCGCAGGAACATTACTACGCGCCGACCACCGAAAACTACGATCCGAGCGGCGCAATCACGGCGACGAGCCCCAAATAGCTCGCCCCTGCGCCGCCACGGCAATGACGGAAACCCGGTCTGGCCCCATGGCCCGACCGGGTTTTCGCTTGTTGTGATTGGGGAAGATCAGCGCGCCAGCCGCGCGCGCAGATCGGCAAGGTGGAGCGGCAATGCCGCCGCCAACGGCAGCGCGATCCACCACCAGTCGGCACCGGTAAGCGCAGCCCTCAACCCTAGCACGATCAGCGCCGCCGGGCCGAGCAGCGCCGCAATCGCGCCCCAGCGCCAGCCGCGCGCGGACCGCAGCCACACCGCCTCGATCGCCAGCACACCAAGCACCACGTCGGCCGCATGCCCCGAGGCGAACAGCCACGCCATCATCGCCGACCGCCCGCTCAGCCGAACGGACCGTTAAGCGCCACCACCGCCCAGTTGAGCGCGCCGGCAAAGCTCACCCACACCAGATAGGGCAACAGCAGCCACGCCGCCGTTCTGGAGAAGCGCCCGCAATAGACGATCATCGTCGCGATCGAGAGCCACAGCACGATCACCTCGGCAAAGGCCCAGTCGGGGCGCTGGAGGCGGAAGAAAATGAGGCTCCAGGTGATGTTGAGAAAGCCGTTGAGCGCAAACAGGCCGATCACCCATTCCGCCGCCGCCGACGTCGGCGCAGCGCGCCACGCGGTGACGGCGGCAAGGGTGATAAGCGCATAGATCAGCGTCCAGCCCATCGGGAACACCACGTCGGGCGGGTTCCAGGCGGGCTTCTCGAGCGCCTGATACCATGGGCCAAGATCGGTCACCGTCGCACCCAGCGCCGCGACGCACAGGGCCGCGACGGTCGCGACCGTCACAGGCAGGATCATCATCCGGTTCATGGATCGGTGATCTAGCGCGTCGCGGGCCTCAAGCCTAGCAGGTGTGCGGTGTCTTTGAGGAAGATGCGCGCGTGCGCCATCGGCCGCGCGCGCACCAGCTTCTTGTGCATGTAGGCCTGCCAGGTCAGTTCCTGCACATCGCGGTCATCGCACATGGTGACGAAGCGTTCGCGCCGCTTGTCGGACGAATACCAGAAATACTGCATCGTCCCGAGGATCCAGAACACTCGCCCGTGTTCGCGCATAAAACGCGCCCGCGCGCTACGCAGGTGCGCGGCCTTGCCGGTCTTGAGGAAGGCGGAAGCGGCCTCGGCCACCATCTTGCCGCCGACCATCGCGTAATAGATGCCCTCGCCCGAGGCCGGGGCGACGATCCCGGCGGCATCGCCTGCGACGATCACGTCGGCGCCATTTTCCCAGCGCTTGAGCGGCTTCAGCGGGATCGGCGCGCCTTCGCGGCGCACCGTCACACAGCGATCGAGCCCGAGATCGTCACGCATCGTCGCGATTGCGCCGCGCAGCGAAAAACCCTTGTTGGCGCTGCCTACCCCGATGCTTGCGGTCTCGCCATGTGGGAACACCCAGGCGTAGAAATCGGGCGAAAGCCGACCCTGATAGAACACATCGCAGCGCGCGGCGTCGAACTGGTCGGTGTTGCGCGCCGGGCTCTTGATGATCTCGTGATAGGCGAACACGCAAGGCATTCGCTCGGCCCCGGGCAGGCACTGCCTCGCCACCGCCGAACGTGCCCCGTCCGCACCGATCACCACCCGCGCGCGCACGCTTTCAAGCGGACCGCCACGGGCGCGCCGGAAGGTGACCAGCGGGTGCGCCTCGTGATCGCGCGCAATCTTCTCAAAGGTCGCGGCGAGCCGCTCGGCCCCCGAATGGCGGGCGCGTTCGCGCAGGGCTTCGTCGAAATCCTCGCGGTCGACCATGCCGACATAGCCGATCTCGCCCACCGGCATGTCGACTGCGCGGCCCGAGGGCGCGATCATCCGGGCCGAACGCGCCTTGGCGACCAGCAGCGACTGCGGAATGTCGAAATCGGCGAGCAGCCGCGGCGGGACCGCGCCGCCGCATGGCTTGATCCGCCCGCCGCGCTCGATCAGCAGCACCGAATGGCCTGCCAGCGCCAGCTCGGTCGCAGCGGTCGCACCCGACGGTCCGCCGCCGACGACCACCGCGTCGTAAATTGCCTCGTTCATGCCAACACCTCCCCTTGCGCCTTGACGATGCTGCTTCGCAGTGCCGCACCACCGGTCGCCTTGACCGCCAGCACTGCCGCCAGCAGGAACGCCGCCGCCTCAATCGCGAACACCAGCTGGAATGCAGCGCCATCGTCGCCGAGGCTGGCGCGGGCAAGATCGACCCCGACCGCGCCGGTCAGCCCGCCGAGCCCGAAGGCGATCGCCTGGCTTGCGCCCCAGACCCCCATGCGCACCCCTTCGCGCGTGGTCGCTCCGGCACCGGCAAGCCCCATCATCGCGCCGATCGCCGCGACCGCGAAGATCCCGTTGCCGATCCCGAGCACAAAAACATTGATCGTCAGCGGCCAGCCCGGCCCGATCACCGCCGCCAGCACCAAGGCGGCAAGCGCAGCGGCTGACAGCAGGCAACCGCTCACCACCCATACGCGTAGCCCATCGGGGCGCCTTGCGGTAAAGGCACTGGCGCCCATTCCGGTGACGATCATGCCCAGCAGGATCCCGCCCTGATGCTGCCCGCCAAGCTGGGTCGACTGACCGGGGGTGAGGCCGAAGATCAGCCCGGCAAAGGGTTCGAGGATCAGATCTTGCATCGAAAAGGCGATCATCGAGACGAAGATGAAGATGGTGAAGCGCCGCGCGGGCGGCTCGTGCCAGATTTCGACCAGCGCGGCGCGCAGATCGGGCGCAGCGCGATTTGCCGCGGCATGGCCGAAACGGCCCGCTTCGGCTTCGAGCCGGAAAGTGGCGAGCACGGTCAGGATCAGCATCGCCAGCGCCAGCCCGGCAGCCACTGCCATCAGCCGCGCGAAGGAAAAGGGATCGATCAGCGCGCCCACGGTGATCGCCGAGGTGACAATCCCGGCGACCATCATCGTCCATGTCACCGCCGCAGCCGCCGCGCGGCGCGCGGGCGCGACCCCCGAGGCAAGCAGCGCCAGCGCCGAAGTTCCGCCCGCGCCTACGCCTGCGCCGATCAGCGCATAGGCAACCACCGAGAGAGTGAGGGCTGCAAGCGGCATGGTCGCGACCATCAACGTCGTCTGGGTCGCAAGCAGCATCCCGCTCGCCAGCACCGCCACACCGCCGATAATCCAGCGAGTGCGAACCGTGCCCCGGTCCGACGCGTGGCCCCACAGCGGGCGGGACAGCTGAACCGCATAGTGCCACGCCACCAGCCCCGCCGGGATCGCCGCAGCCAGTCCGAGTTCGACCACCATCACCCGGTTGAGCACCGTGGTCGCCATCATCACGAGTGCGCCGATCGCGGCCTGGACCAGCCCGATCCGCGCGATGCCGAGCCACCCGAACCCAGTCGCCTTGGCCATGGTCGCAGGCGAGGCGAGCGGTGCGTGCATCAGATGTAGCCTCCCAGCCCAAGCGCCGCGGCCAGCATACCCAGCACATAAAGCGTAACGCCGACCCCGTTGTACCATGGCGCGCGGCGCGCCGGATCGCGCAGCAGCCGCGGCATCGCTGCCAACTGCGCGGCGAGCACGCCCGCCACCACCAGCGCCGAGGCAGTGAGGCCCCATAGCGCCAGCTGAACGATCACCGCGATCTGCGCGCCCGCCATCGTCATGCAGGCAAACCGCGCCGCCGCGCCGACCCCCATGGTTACCGGGAGCGATTTGAGCCCGGTCGCACGGTCGCCTTCCACCGCCTTGAAATCGTTGAGCGTCATAATCCCGTGCGCGCCCACCGAATAGAGCGCCAGCACGATCAGCACTGGCGCTGACGGCAGCGCGCCGAGCATCACGGCTGCGCCGGTAAACCAGCTCAGCCCTTCATAGGTAAAGCCCACCACCGCCGGCCCTGTCCAGCCGCTCGCCTTGAAGCGCAGCGGTGGTGCCGAATAGGCCCAGGCGAAGCCCAGCCCGACCAGCCCGGCAGCGAACACCAGCGGACCGAGCGCCCAGCCCACCGCAGCCGAAATCATCGTCATACCGATCGCGATGTAAAATCCCCAGCGTCCCGCGATCCGGCCCGATGGGATCGGTCGGTCGGGCTCGTTGATGGCATCGACATGGCGGTCGAACCAGTCGTTCACCGCCTGGCTGGTTCCGCACACCAGCGGTCCGGCCAGCAGCACCCCGCCGACCACGAACCACCAGCGCCCCTCCAGCCCCGTGCCCGACGACACCGCGCCGCACATGAACGCCCACATCGGCGGGAACCACGTGATCGGCTTGAGCAATTGCAGCACATCGCGCGGCGCCGGTAGCGGCGAAGGGCGAGTCGAAGGCACCGAATGGTCCATCGCTCAACGCTATGCCTGACAGATTAAAGCGTCAAATTGTTTTGACAGTTGAAATCGCGCAAGCCTTGATTTGCGAGGCGGGATCGGCATGTCGCCGCGGATCATGTCAATCCTTGCAGGCTTCAACGGCTTGACAATCTGATAGTCGCGCCAGCGAGGATGGGTCCGTGCAGGGCCAGCATCGAGCCAACGCCCGGAGAGCAGACTGCTACTCGTTTTCTCCGGTGAGATTGCCGAGTCCGTAGCGGTGCAGCTTGGAATAGAGGCTCTGGCGCGAGAGCCCGAGGATTTCCGCAGCCGAGGCGCGATTGTCCGAGGTGTAAGACAGCGCCGCCTCGATGCACAACCGCTCGATCAGGTCGGTGCTTTCGCGCACGATGTCCTTCAACGACATGCGCCCGACGAGGTCGGTGAGCTGTTCGACCGATCGCGGCATGTCTTGCACCCCCGGCGGCAGATCGCGCAGTCGCCGTCCGATCGGGCGGATTACAAAGGCATAATAGGCATCCTCGCCGCCGGTCCTGACCGCGGAAAGCTCGATCGGTTCACCCTCGACATCGTGGCCGACGCGGATCACCGTGCTGACATTGCGGGCCGCGCCGTGCTGGTCGATCTGGCCTTCGATGAGGTCGAGATCGATGCCCGGACGGCCAATCGATTCCGACAGGTGCCGCCCGCGCAGCTGATCGACGCTGGCGGCCTGGAGCAGCTCGACGAAAGCTGCGTTGGCGGTGACGATTTCAAGGTTGCAGTCGGCCACCACGAAGGCGTCGGGCATCTGGTCGACCAGTTCGAGAATGGGCGAGAAATCAGCGTGTGGCCGGTCGCTTGCCGGGACCAGCCGCAACAGCAGGAACTGCCCGCGATCCTGCGTGAAACCGGTGATCGAGGCGATCACCTCGCGCGCGCCGCGGGCGATGCGGATGAGGACCGGGCTGACCGTATTGGAAACCAGCGCCCCGCCGACCAGCGCCTGCACTGCATCGCGCGAACCCTTGTCGAGCACGCTCGGCAGCTTTTTGCCGGGCAGGCTCGCACTGCGCGCGCCGAGCAGAACATGCGCCGCCGGATTGGCCTCGCGGATACGCAGGGTTGCAGCCTCGATGATCATCACCGCCTCGTTCGAACGCTCGAACAGCATGCGGTAACGCGCTTCGAGCTGGCGCATCTTGAGATAATCGCGTTCGAGCGATTGCTGCACCTGCAGCAACCGCTGCTGGAGCTTGCCCGCCTCGCGCAGATCGCGCCCGAAGGCGATCCGGTGGCCGCCGCCATTGACGCTGAGCACGGCATAGCGGATCGGCACCTCGCCGTCGCGCGCGGGGTGGTTCACCTGCCGCCAGTGCTGCACCTCCCCGCGCCGGGCGGCGGCCAGCATCTCCATGATCTTGGGCCGACTTTCGTCGGTCACCGTCTCGATCCAGTTGGTCCCCACCCAGCCGATGAACGATGGGAACTCGCGCGGATCGAAGGCGGCATCGAGGATCGTGCCGGTATCGTCGAGCACCAGCGTGACATCGCCGGCAACCATCGCCAGCTTCATCGCCGCTTCGGAATCGAGCGTCTTGAAGAGCTCCGCCGCATGCCCGAACGGGTGCTTGCCTTCGATACTGTGTTTGCGGGTGAGCATGACCGGGCGAACCTAGAAGCGGTTCACGTCGCAAGCGGCAGCCGTTCTCACCAGGGTTTCAGCCAGTTCGAGCGCCGACAGGGCATCGGCCCCGGTACCGTCCGCGCCCACTTCCATCGCCATGTCAGGGTTCTGGTTAATCATTCGTCCGCCGACAAGCACGATGATGTAAGGATTGGCCGACACATTGCGCATCGCCCTGATGAGATTTGCGATCGCGGCGCTAGGGCAATCGCGGGTAAGCGTCAATCCGACCAGATCGAAGCGCGCGTGGGACAGCCGGTCGAGCAATTCGCGCCGCTCCGGCTTGACCAGCGCCTCGCTTTGCCAGCCCGCGCGCGAGAACACCTCGTCAATCATCAGGGTGCCGAAGTTGTGAAGATCGCCGGGCATCGGCGAAAACAGCGCGGTGCGCGGCGGGCCGAAACCGGCAGGTTCGACCGGCATGCGCGCGGCGACCTCACGCATCACCTCCTGGAGCCGCCAAAGCCCCATGGTCACGTCGATGAAATCGCAATCGTCGCGTTCCCACATCTCGCCGAGCTTGCGCGCGGCCGGGGCGAGCAGGTCGAGGCAGATTGTCTCGACCGCGGCGCCTTCGGCGATAAAGGCATCGACCTCCTCGAGCAGACTGGCCGCTTCGAGCCGCAGCGGCAGCATCGCAAAGTCCGATGCGGCGGCCGGGCTGATCGGGCGCCCGCGCCTGACCTTGGCACCCGGCTCGCCCGAGCCATGGGCCATGAGCAGCCGCGGAATGATCTCGCTCTCGATGATGATGTTGACGGTGTCGGCATCATCATTGCGCGGGGCCACGTTGCGCCGCCGCACCCGTTCGAGCGGCGCTGCTATCACGCCGCGCAGAACCGCCGATCCCGCGCCGAACATCCCTGAAGGCTTCGCCTCTCCCATATGTCAGACCCTCCCAGGTCGTGCGGAATACCTTCCGCAGGAGGTCATGGCCGCCCCTCCCGAAACAGCCTTGGCTTTGATCCCGAAAAGCCAGCGACTCCGGTTTACGCTTTTTTCCGCAATGGCGCAAACGCGCTTATCAACCAGCGTAACGTCAACATATTGGAACGTCCAATCTGGTTGACACCTGCGCTTGAACGAGCGTAATCTCCGAGTCACACAGCATAAGGCTAACGCAGCAAATGACTCGGAAGGATCACGAATCCCCGGTCGAACCCGAAGCCTCGGCAAAGGGTGCGAGCCACGAGAGAGGAAGGGGCCAGTCGCTATACACCGCGCAGCAGCGCGCCCGTCGCGACGCCTCGGTCTGGACCCTGGTGCAGGCGGTGCTGGCCCCGCTCCAGTTCGCGATCTTTCTGATCAGCCTCGGCCTCGTCCTGCGCACGCTGCTGACCGGCGAAGGTGCATTTGTCGCCGACGCCTCGATCGTGCTCAAGACGCTGGTGCTCTACACGATCATGGTCACCGGATCGATCTGGGAAAAGGTCGTGTTCGGGCGTTGGCTGTTCGCACCGGCGTTCTTCTGGGAAGACGTGTTCTCGATGCTCGTGTTGGCACTGCACACGCTCTACCTCGTGCTGCTGCTGGGTGGGATCGGCGCGCTTGAGCAGCGGATGCTGGTCGCGCTGGCCGGATACGCTGCCTATGTGATCAACGCCGCGCAGTTCCTGTGGAAGCTGCGTATGGCGCGGCTCGAGGCGGTGGTGACCGCGCGGGCGGCGACGGCATGAGCGCGCTCGACGTTCTTGATGGCTGCACCGCCAAACGCGCGCGCCCTGCGGCCGACTCGCAGCGCCCGGTGCTGCGCGAACGCGGCCAGCGCGAGGTGTTCTGCGGGCTTACCGGGATCATCTGGCTGCACCGCAAGATGCAGGATGCGTTCTTCCTCGTGGTCGGCTCGCGCACCTGCGCGCACCTGCTCCAGAGCGCCGCAGGGGTGATGATCTTCGCCGAGCCGCGCTTTGCCACCGCGATCATGGAAGAACGCGACCTTGCCGGCATGGTCGATTGCCAAGACGAGCTTGACCGGGTGGTGACCCGCCTGCTGGAGCGCCGCCCGGATATCCGCACGCTGTTCTTGGTCGGCTCGTGCCCGTCCGAAGTCATCAAGCTCGATCTCGCCAAGGCCGCCCAGCGTCTGGGCGCGGTGCACATGCCGCGGGTGCGGATCCTCAGTTATTCGGGCAGCGGGATCGAGACGACTTTTACCCAAGGCGAGGACGCCTGCCTTGCCGCGCTGGTGCCGGTGATGCCCGCTCTGCCCGCAGATGCTCCGAAGGAATTGCTGATCGTCGGCAGCCTTGCCGATATCGTGGAAGACCAGTTCCTGCGCCTGTTTGCGCAGCTCGGCATCGCGCATGTCGGCTGCCTGCCCGCGCGCAATGCCCGCGAACTTCCCGCTGTCGGCCCCGGCACCCGCTACCTGCTGGCACAACCCTTTCTGGGTGAGACCGCCATGGCGCTTGAGGCGCGGGGCGCGCAGCGGATCGAAGCGCTGTTTCCGTTCGGGGTTGAAGGGACGTCGGACTGGCTGCGCGCTGCCGCACGCGCCTTCGGGATCGACCCGGCTCATACCGAACAGGTCATCGCTCCTGGGCGTGAACGCGCCCGCTTCGCCTTGGCGAAGTTGCGCCCGCAGCTTGCCGGAAAGCGCATCAGCTTTCTGCCCGATTCGCAGCTCGAAGTGCCGCTTGCGCGGTTCCTGCAGGACGAGTGCGGCATGGAACTGGTCGAAGTCGGCACGCCCTACCTCCACCGCGCCCATCTTGCCCGCGAGCTTTTGCGGCTCGGCCCCGCGGTGCGCCTCAGCGAAGGCCAGGATGTCGAACGCCAGCTCGCCCGCGTGCGCGCCGACCGGCCAGACATCACCGTGTGCGGGCTCGGCCTTGCCAATCCGCTCGAAGGCGAAGGCCTCACCACCAAGTGGGCGATCGAGCTTGTCTTCTCACCGATCCACGGCTTCGATCAGGCCGCCGATCTTGCCGAACTCTTTGCCCGTCCCTTGCGGCGGCGCGATCTGCTGGAGGTCTAGACCCATGCAGCTCGCCGTCTGGACTTATGAAGGACCGCCGCACGTCGGAGCGATGCGCGTGGCGACGGCGATGGAGAAGCTGCATTACGTCCTCCACGCGCCGCAGGGCGATACCTATGCCGACCTCCTGTTCACCATGATCGAACGGCGCGCCAAGCGCCCGCCGGTGACCTACACCACCTTCGAAGCGCGCGATCTGGGCAAGGATACGGCGCAAATCTTTCAGGACGCCGCGCGCGAGGCGGTGGCCCGGTTCAATCCGCAAGCGATCATCGTCGGTGCCTCGTGCACCGCCGAATTGATTCAGGACGATCCGGCGGGTCTTGCCGAGGCGATGGGGCTTGCGCTGCCCACGATCCCGCTCGAACTGCCGAGCTATCAGCGCAAGGAAAACTGGGGCGCGGCCGAGACTTTCTATCAGATCGTGCGCCACCTCGCCGACACAACGGTGGTGCGCGCGCCGAAAGACGGCCGCCCCGCGCGCGCCAACATCCTCGGCTCGTGCGCGCTCGGTTTCCGCCACCGCGACGATCTCGTCGAAATCCGCAAGATCCTCGATGCGCTGGGCGTCGAGGTCAATCTGGTCGCCCCGCTGGGCGCGACGCCGCGGGACATTGCAAGGATTGGCGAGGCCGATTTCAACATCGTCCTCTATCCCGAAATCGCAGATGAGGCCGCCCGCTGGCTTGAGCGCACCTTCGCTCAACCGGCTGTGCGGACCGTCCCTATCGGCGTGGGAGCGACCCGCTCCTTTATCGCCGACGTCGCCGAGCTGGCAGGTGCAGATCCCACGCCTGCCCTCGGCGACACCTCTTCGCGGCTCCCGTGGTGGAGCCGCTCGGTCGATTCGACCTACCTCACCGGCAAACGCGTGTTCATCTTCGGCGATGCGACCCATGCGGTCGCGGCGGCACGGATTGCGCGCGAGGAGTTGGGGTTCGAGGTCTGCGGCCTTGGCTGCTACAACCGCGAATTTGCGCGCGACATCCGTGCCGAGGCCGCGCGCTGCGGGATCGAGCCGCTGATCACCGACGATCACCTCGCGGTCGAGGATGCGATCGCGGCCGCCGCGCCAGAACTGGTGCTCGGCACGCAAATGGAGCGGCACATCGCCAAGCGCCTCGGGCTGCCCTGCGCGGTCATCAGCGCGCCGGTCCACGTGCAGGATTTCCCCGCGCGCCACTCGCCGCAAATGGGGTTCGAAGGCGCGAACGTGATCTTCGACACCTGGGTCCATCCGCTGGTTATGGGCCTTGAAGAGCACCTCCTCACCATGTTCCGCGAGGATTTCGAGTTTTCGGACGAGGCGGGGGCGAGCCACCATGCCGCCATCCTCCCCCACCGTAGGAAGGGGACCGCGACGCGAAGCGGCGTGGCGGAGGGAACTCCGTCGCAAGCGCCGAGCCATGAGGCGAAACCCCTCCACCAGCCTGCGGCTGGTCCCCCTCCTACGGTGGGGGAGGATGCCTACTGGACCGCCGAGGCCGAGCGGGAACTCAAGAAAATCCCGTTCTTCGTGCGCGGCAAGGCACGGCGCAACACCGAGGCCTTTGCCGCCGCCGAGGGCCGCGCCGAAATCGACCTTGAAACCCTCTACGATGCCAAGGCGCATTATGCACGGTAAGGTCGCCTCGCCCGCGGCGGTCGACCCGCGCGCGCCGGTCAGGGTGGTGATCGTCACGCTCGACAATCACCTCAAGGGCGCGGTCGACCGAGCCGATGCCGCGCTCGCCCCGGACGGGATCGACCTCAGCCTCTATGCCGCGTCCGAATGGGGCAGCGATGCGGGCGAACTTGCCAAGGTCACCGCCGCGATTGCCGAGGCCGATATCGTCATCGCCACGATGCTGTTCCTAGACGATCACATCCGCATGGTCCTGCCGGCGCTCGAAGCCCGGCGCGAGGCCTGCGATGCGATGGTGTGCCTGATGTCGGCGGGCGAGGTGGTGCGCCTTACCCGGATGGGCCAATACCGCATGGACGCACCCGCCAGGGGCCCGCTGGCGCTGCTCAAGCGGCTGCGCGGCAATGCCGGGAAGGCGGGCAAACCGGGCGGCAATTCCGGCAGCGGGCAGATGAAGATGCTGCGCCGCCTGCCGAAGATCCTGCGCTTCATCCCCGGCACCGCGCAGGATGTGCGCGCCTATTTTCTGACCTTGCAGTACTGGCTCGCCGGATCGGACGAGAACGTGGTCGCCATGGTGCGCGCGCTGATCGACCGCTATGCCGCCGGGGCGCGGATCTATCGCCGCGGCATTACCAAGGCCGACGCGCCGCTCGAATATCCTGATACCGGCGTCTATTATCCACATGGGCCGCAGCGCATTTCCGAAAGCCTGCGGCTGCTGCCGCGCGGGGGCGGGCGCGAGGGCACGGTCGGGCTGATCTTGCTGCGCTCCTACCTTCTGGGCCGCGACTGCGCGCATTATGACGGGGCAATTGCGGCGTTCGAAGCGGCCGGCCTTAAGGTGGTGCCGGTGTTCGCCGCCGGGCTCGACGCGCGTCCGGCAATCGAGCAGTTCTTCATCGGCCGCGATGGCACGCCGACGGTCGATGCGGTGGTCAACCTCACCGGTTTTTCGCTGGTCGGCGGCCCGGCCTACAGCGATGCGGCGGCCGCGCGCGAGGTGCTCGGGCGGCTCGACTTGCCCTATCTTGCCGCGCACGCGATCGAGTTCCAGACGATCGAGGAATGGGCACACCGGCCGCAGGGGCTGTTGCCGCTGGAATCGACCATGATGGTCGCGCTGCCCGAACTCGACGGGTCAACCGTGCCGAGCGTGTTCGGCGGGCGCGCGGGGACGACGGGCGAAGCGTGCACCGGATGCGACCGGCAATGCGCCCGCCCCGCCTCGCACAAGGCGCGTCCGATGCAGGCCTGTCCCGAACGCGCCGAGGCGCTGGCAGCAAGGACGCTGAAACTGATCCGCCTGCGCCGCGCCGAACGCGCCGCCCGCAAGCTCGCCATCGTGGTCTTCAACTTCCCGCCCAATGCCGGGGCGACCGGCACGGCAGCCTTCATGGCAGTGCACGAGAGCCTCTACGCCACCCTCCAGCGACTTGCCGCCGAGGGTTACGCCGTGGACCTGCCCGAAAGCCTCGATGCGATGCGCAGCCGCCTGCTCGACGGCAACCGCGAACGCTTCGGCACCGACGCCAATGTCGCCCACCGCGTTCCTGCCGACGAACATGTCCAGCGCGAACCCCATCTCGCCGCGATCGAGTCCGCTTGGGGCCCCGCCCCCGGCAAGCAGTTGACCGACAGCGGCCACATCCACATCCAGGGCGCGCACTTCGGCAATGTCTTTATAGGGGTCCAACCCGGGTTCGGCAGCGAAGGCGATCCGATGCGGTTGATGTTCGAGGGCGGCCATGCCCCGACCCACGCCTTCAGCGCCTTCTATCGCTATCTGCGCGAGGATTTCGGCGCGCATGCAATCCTGCACTTCGGCACCCATGGCGCGCTCGAATTCATGCCCGGCAAGCAGGCGGGGATGAGCGGGCAGTGCTGGCCCGACCGGCTGATCGGCGACACGCCCAATTTCTATCTCTACGCCGCCAACAACCCCTCGGAAGGGATGCTGGCCAAGCGCCGCTCGGGCGCGACGCTGATCAGCTATCTCACCCCGCCGCTGGCGCAGGCCGGGCTCTACAAGGGGCTGATCGAGCTCAAGGCGAGTGTCGAGCGCTGGCGCGCAACCATCGACGATGCCGACCATGCCGAGGAACGCGCCGATCTCGCGCTGCTGATCGCCGACCAGTGCGCAGCGCTCGACATTGCCTATGCCGCGATCGGCGATCTGCCCGCGCAGCTTTACGAGCTGGAACAGACGTTGATCCCGCATGGCCTCCACGTCTTCGGTCGCAATCCGCAAGGTGCCGAGCGAGAGGACATGCTCGATGCAATGATCGGCGCAGGCAGCCATAACGACCCCGCCCCAGACCGCGATCAGCTTGCCGCGCGGCTCGATGCCTCGGACGAGATGGGCGCGCTGATCCACGCGCTTGACGGCGGCTATGTGCAGCCCGCGCCGGGCGGCGACGTGGTGGCGAACCCGCAAGTGCTCCCGACCGGGCGCAACATCCACGGCTTCGACCCGTTCCTCATCCCGTCGGCCTTCGCCTGCCGGACGGGCAGCGACCAAGCCGAAGAGCTGATCGCGCGGCACGTCAACGGCGGCCAGCCCTTCCCGGAAAGCATCGCGATGGTGCTGTGGGGCACCGACAACATGAAGTCCGAAGGCGTCCAGATCGCCCAGGCGATGACGCTGATGGGCGCGCGACCCCGGCGCGACACCTATGGCCGACTGTGCGGCGCGGAGCTGGTCGCGCTCGAAGAACTGGGCCGCCCCCGCATCGACGTGGTGATGACGCTGTCAGGGATTTTCCGCGACCTCCTGCCGATGCAGACCCGGATGCTCGCCGAGGCTGCGCTGCTCGCCAGCAAGGCCGATGAGCCGGTCGAGGCCAATTTCATCCGTAAACACACGCTCAGCGCCATGGCACAGCATGGCTGCGACATCGAAACTGCGGCGCTACGGGTGTTTTCCAACGCCGAGGGCGCCTATGGGGCCAACGTCAACCAGATGATCGCGGGCGGGGTCTGGGCCGATCCGGACGAGCTTGCCAATGCCTTCGAGACCCACAAGGGCTTCGCCTATGGCGTGTCGGGCCAGCCGGTGCAACAGCGCGAACTGCTGCGCGCCGCGCTCGGCACGGTCGATTTCACCTACCAGAACCTGGAAAGCATCGAGCTCGGGATCAACGACGTTGACCAGTATGTCGACGGGCTTGGCGGGGTGACGCGCTCCGTCGCGCGGGCCAAGGGCGCCGAAACTCCTGTCTACATCCTCGATGCGACGCGCGGGCACACCAAGGTGCGCACGCTGGCCGAACAGATCGATCTCGAAACCCGCACCCGCACCTTGAACCCCAAGTGGTTCGAAGGCCTGCTCGACCACGGCTATGAAGGCGTGCGCCAGATCGAAGGCCATGTGACGAGCACGCTGGGCTGGTCGGCTACCACCGGGCAGGTCGCGCCGTGGGTCTATCAGAAGATCTCCGAAACCTTCGTGCTCGACGAGACGATGCGGCGGCGGCTTTCGGCGCTCAATCCGAAAAGCGCGGGGCGGGTTGCGGGGCGCCTGCTCGAAGCCTGCGACCGCCACCTGTGGGAGCCGGACGCGGCCACCCTCGCCGCGCTTCGCGAAGCCAATGACGAACTGGAGGACCGCCTCGAAGGCGTGTTCGCGGCCGAATGAAACCAAGGGATCGGATATCATGAACCTCCACTCACCCAGATCGAGTTTCAGCCCGCCCGACGGGGAAGGCTCGGTGCAGGTCGAACTCGACCCGCGTGACCGGATCGGCGCCGCTAAGGTTTTCGCGGTCTACGGCAAGGGCGGGATCGGCAAGTCGACTACCTCCTCGAACCTGTCGGCGGCGTTCTCCAAGCTCGGCCACCGGGTGCTCCAGATCGGCTGCGATCCCAAGCACGACAGCACCTTCACTCTCACCAAGAAGCTGATGCCGACGGTGATCGACGTGCTCGAGACGGTCGAGTTTCATTCAGAAGAACTGCGGCCCGAGGACTACATGTTCGAAGGCTATAACGGCGTGATGTGCGTCGAAGCCGGGGGCCCGCCTGCGGGCACCGGCTGCGGCGGCTATGTCGTGGGGCAGACGGTCAAGCTCCTGAAGCAGCACCACCTGCTCGAAGACACCGACGTGGTGATCTTCGACGTGCTGGGCGATGTGGTGTGCGGCGGGTTTGCCGCGCCCTTGCAGCACGCCGAACGCGCGATCGTGGTTGCGGCCAATGATTTCGATTCGATCTTCGCAATGAACCGAATCGTCGCGGCGATCGGTGCCAAGGCAAAGAATTACGACGTGCGGCTCGCCGGCGTGGTTGCCAACCGCAGCCGCGAGACCGACGAGATCGACCGCTTCTGCGATGCCATCGGCATGCAGCGCCTCGCCCACTTCCGCGATGTCGATGCGATCCGCCGCTCGCGCCTCAAGAAATGCACCTTGTTCGAGATGGGCGATGATCCCGAGGTGGTCGCAGCGCAGAACGAATATCTGCGCCTCGCCCAACTGCTGTGGGACGGGGTCGAACCTTCGACGGCGCAGCCGATGAAGGACCGCGATATCTTCGATTTTCTGGGGTTCGAGTAATGGCAACCCGTCTCCCTTCCGAATATGACGCGCGGCGCGAGGCGCTGGCGACCTACTTCGACAGCACCGCACGGCAGGCGTGGATCGACCTGACGTCGGACGCCAAGGTCAGCGGCATCAGGGCAACAGTGCGAGCCGGGCGCGAGGAGATGCGCCGGGTGCTGCTCGATTGGCTGCCCGGCGACCTGCGCCGCACCCGCGTGCTCGACGCAGGCTGCGGCACCGGTGCCTTTGCGGTTGCGGCGGCGTGCCGCGGGGCAGAAGTCACTGGCATCGATGTCGCGGCAGGGCTGGTCGATGTCGCGCGCGAACGCACGCCTTCGTTCGTCGGCCACGGCCGCATCCGCTGGCTGAGCGGCGACATGCTCGATCCGGCGCTCGGCACCTATGCGCATGTGGTGGCGATGGATTCGCTGATCCATTACCAGCCCGCCGATCTGGTCGATGCGCTCGGCCAACTGGCGCAGCGCACCACCGGCACAATCCTGTTCACCTTCGCCCCGCGCACCCGGCTGCTGAGCGCGATGCACGAGGTGGGCAAGTTCTTTCCCAAGTCTGATCGCTCGCCCGCCATCGTCCCGGTGAGCGAGGACGAACTGCGCGAGCGGCTGGCGCGGATTTCGGGCTGGCGCATCGGGCGCACTCGGCGCGTCGCGTCCGGGTTCTACACCAGCCAGGCGCTCGAACTGGTGCGTCGCGGGTGACCCGTCCGGCCCGCCCTCCCCAGCCGCACTGGACCGAGGTGGTGTTCCGCCTGCTCCCGTTTGCGGATGCGGCGAGCGCGGACCTGCCGCTGTCGCGGCTGCTGCGGCTCGCGCTGTTTCAGGTGACGGTCGGGATGGCGATGGTGCTTTTGAACGGCACCTTGAACCGGGTGATGGTGGTCGAACTGGGCACGCCGACCTGGCTGGTGGCAGTGCTGATCGCGGTGCCACTGCTGGTCGCCCCGTTCCGCGCGCTGATCGGGCACAAATCGGATACCCACCGGTCGGTGCTTGGCTGGCGGCGGGTGCCCTATATCTGGTTCGGCACGCTGATGCAGTTCGGTGGCCTCGCGATCATGCCGTTTGCGCTGCTGCTTCTGGGGACAGATGATCGCTTCACGCTCGGCATGGTGGCGGCAGCGGCGGCGTTCCTGTTGACCGGCACCGGCATCCACGTAACCCAGACCGCAGGCCTCGCGCTTGCGACCGACCTTGCACCGGAGGACAAGCGCCCGCGCGCAGTGGCGCTGCTCTATGTGATGCTGCTGGTCGGGATGATGTTCGCCGCTTTCGTCATCGGCGGTCTGCTGATCGATTATAGCGCCACCCGCCTCGTCCAGGTGATCCAGGGCTGCGCGGTGCTGACGCTGGTGCTCAATGTCGTAGCGCTGTGGAAGCAGGAAGCGCGCAACCCCGCGATCACCGCAAGCCAGCGCGACACGGCGACCTTTTCGCAGCTGTGGCAGGCGTTCGTGCAGGACGGGCGCAACGCCCGGCTGCTGACCGCAATCGGGATCGGCGCGGCTGGATTTGCGATGCAGGATGCGCTGCTCGAACCTTATGGCGGCGAAATCTTGGGGCTGTCGGTGGGCGCGACGACCGGCCTCACCGGCGCATGGGCGCTGGGCTCGCTGATCGGCTTTGCGCTTTCGGGACGCTCGCTCGCGCGCGGGTGGGATCCGCTGCGGCTGGCCGGCACCGGGCTGGTGATCGGCGTCAACGCCTTCCTTCTGGTGCTGTTTGCGGGGCCGTTTGGCTCGCCGGTGATGCTCTATTTCGGCGCGCTCGGGATCGGGATCGGGATCGGGCTGTTCTCGGTCGGCACGCTGATTGAGGCGATGAACCTTGCCCGCAGCGCGACGGCGGGGCTTGCGCTGGGGGCGTGGGGCGCGGTTCAGGCGACCTGCGCGGGGACCGGGATCGCGGTCGGCGGATTGCTACGTGATCTGGTCGCCGCGCTGGTCGAGGGCGGCGATCCGGGCGCCGCGATCGCCACCCGGGCGAGCGGATATGCCACCGTCTACATGATCGAAATCGCGCTGCTGCTGGCAGCGATGGCCGCAATCGGGCCGCTTGTGGGCCGCCGCGACCGGCGCCCGCTGCCCGAAGGCGGCGAGGCAGCCGCCCAGCCCTTTGGCCTGCGGGAGTTCCCGACATGACTATCGATGACTGCCCGTCCCCAATCCGGTCCGGCTCCGCCTCAGCCGCGCAATTGATGAGAGGAAATTGACATGAACGCCACCTACATCGTCGGCACTTTCGATGTCGCCGAACTCGCCTTCCTGCTGTTCTTCGGGTTTTTCATCGCGCTGGTATTCTATCTGAACCGCGAAAGCCGCCGCGAGGGCTACCCGCTCGAAGACGAGGTCACCGGCAGGGTCGAGGCCGACACCCGCCTGTTCGACGGTGACAAGAAGGTGTTCAGCCTGCCACATGGCCGAGGCACCTATGTGCCAGAGGACGTCGCGCGCGACAGCACCCAGGTGGCAGGGGTTCAGGCCTTTGGCGGACATGGCGCACCCTGGGTGCCGACCGGTGATCCGATGCTCGACGGGGTCGGGCCTGCGGCATTCGCCAACCGTTCCAAATATCCCGACCTCACCTTCGATGGCCGCCCGCGGATTGTCCCGATTGCGCAGAGCCACGAACTCATCGTGTCTCCTAATGATCCGCAGCTGATCGGGTGGCCGGTGATGGCGGCCGACAAGAAGATCGCGGGCAAGGTCAGCGACATCTGGGTCGATCAGTCCGAACACATAATCCGCTATCTCGAAATCGAGACCGGCACCGGTCGCAGAGTGCTGGCACCGATGCCGTTCGCCGCGGTGCGCACCAGCGGGATGTTCGGCGACAAGCCCGAACTGGTCGAGATCGACGCGATCACCGCCGACCAGTTCGAACGCGTGCCCGCGCTCGAAACCGCGGGGATCATCTCCCGCTACGAGGAAGACCGGGTGCAGGCCTATTACGGTGGGGGCTACATGTATGCGACCCCGGAAAGGGCGGAATCGTGGATCTGAACCAGACCCCCCGGCGGACCGCGGGCGCCCCCCTGCTGCCCACCGGGATCGACCATGCGCTGCTCGAAAACGACGGGCCAAGGGCGTTCGGCGACCGCATGGGTGCGCCCGCGCCCGATGAACGGGTCTTGTGGAAGGGCCGTCCGGCTCTTGCCATGCTGGCCCGCACCGCGTTCCATACCCGGACGGCCGGGCTTTACATGACCGGACTGATCGCGGTTGCGCTGGCGAGCGGCAACAATGATGCCGCGATCGTGGCGGCGGTGCTGGGGATCGCGTTGATCGCGCTGCTCTACGGCCTCGCCTGGCTGAGCGCGCGGACCACGCTTTACATCCTCACCGATGTGCGGCTGATCCTGCGGATCGGCATGGCGATCGAGACACGGGTCAACATTCCGCTCAAGCAGATCGAGGCCGCCGATCTGCGCCTGCGCGGCAAGGGCCACGGTGACATTGCGCTCGAACTCGCGGGCGACCGGCTGCTCGGCTATGCCTTGCTGTGGCCGCATGCGCGCGCCTGGCGCTTTGCCCGCCCGCAACCGATGCTGCGCTGCGTGCCCGAGGCTGCCGCGCTCGCCGCCTTGATCGGCGATGCGCGCGCGCAATATGGTGCGATCACCCGCAATCCGGCCGCGATCAACGAGGTGCCCGCAGCAGGCAGCCAGCAGCGCATGCCGCCCCGGATCATCCCGGGCCGGATCGTCCCGGCCCATCACCGCAGCGAGCCCGGACTTGAGGGAGCCCCGGCATGATCGTGCGCGAGTACGAGAAGGACGAGATCACCGTCCACAAGATCCCGCTGATGCTGATGGGCGGGATCGTGGCGATTTCGCTGTTGTTGACAACGGCAGTCCAGCTCGGATTTCTTGAACGCAGCGCCGTCCCGAGCGAGGCACGCGCCGCAGCCGGGATCGCGCCGGCCGACCAGCGCCCGCTGCGCTTCTTCGACGAGGCCGACGGCACGGTCCGGGTCGAAGACGGGGCGAGCGCGCAGGTGCTCGGCCGTTTCGGCCCCGGCGAAGGCGGGTTCATTCGCGCCGCGGTGCGCAGCCTCGTCCACCAGCGCCGCATCCGGGGCGAGGGATCGGCGGTGGCGTTCGAGCTGATCGCTTGGGAGAACGGCACCATGACGCTGTTTGATCCGGTCACCGATTACGGCATCGAGGTCGCCTCGTTCGGGCCCGACAACCGCGCGATCTTTGCCCGCCTGCTCGATCGGAGCGCCAGCTGATGGCACGTTCGTTCGACACCACCTGCACCATCACGGTTGAACAGAGCCCGGAAGCCTTCCACGCCCATGTCGAGCTTCCGGCCGAGCTCGCGATGGAGCCGGGCGACAAGGTGCAGGTCCACGGCGCGCCGATCGCCATCGCGTTCGGCACCCGGCGCGTATTCGAACGCACCGCCACGGTCACAAGGGCTGGCCCCATCACCCGCGCGCTGACGCGGCTGGCCGCCTATTTCGACCTCGCTGAACTCTACGAAGTCAGCTTCAACGCCGGGAGGATCAAATGAACGCGTACAAGCCGATGACCAGCGAGGAAGCGATGGCGCTGGCGAGCGAGGACACCATGCTGACCCCGCGTTTTTACACCACCGATTTCGACGCGTTGGATGCGATCGACGTCAGCCCGGTGCGCGCCGAATGGGACCAGCTGATCGCGGACATGGTGGGAGATCCCAACAAGCTGCATTTCAAGCATAATGACAGCTTCAAGGGGGTGATCGAGGGGCTTGAACCGGCGCTGCGCAAGGAGTTCACCGATTTTCTCGTCAGCTCGATGACGAGCGAGTTTTCGGGCTGTGTGCTTTACGCCGAAATCGCGCGGCGGACCAAGAACCCCGACGTGAAGCAGCTGTTCCGGCTGCTCGCCCGCGATGAAAGCCGCCATGCCGGGTTCATCAACGAAAGCCTCAAGGATGCCGGGATCGGGGTCGATCTGGGCTATCTGACCAAGACCAAGAAATACACCTATTTCAAGCCCAAGTTCATCTTCTACGCGGTCTATCTCTCCGAGAAGATCGGCTATGCGCGCTACATCACGATCTTCCGCCATCTGGCGCGCAATCCGCAATACAAGTTCCACCCGATCTTCGACTGGTTCGAGGAATGGTGCAACGACGAGTTCCGGCACGGCGAGGCCTTTGCCATGCTACTGCGCTCCGACCCCAGGCTGCTCGAAGGCGCGAACAAGCTGTGGGTGCGATTCTTCCTGCTGTCGGTTTACGCCACGATGTATGTCCGCGATCACAACCGCCCGGTGTTCCACGCCGCCTTGGGCGTCGATCCAACCGAGTATGATTACAAGGTCTTCGCGATCACCAACCAGATCGCCCGGCAGGTCTTCCCGGTCGAACTCGACATCGACAGCCCCGCCTTCCGCCGCCAGATGGAAAAGCTGCGGCTCGCCGCCGCGCGGATCGAGGACGGCAAGGCGTGCGGCGGGATCGGCGGCATGGTCAGCCGCGTTGCGGGGATGGCGGGGGCCGGGCTTGCCTTTGCCCGGATGTATCTCCACCGGCCCCGCCCCAACGCCCTGCCGCGCACCATCAGGCTCCAGCCCGCGTGGTAAGCTGGAGCGGCCATATTGTGCCGTTCATCGTAACGGTCGCGATCTGGTTTGTCGCAACCGGGCTGATCGCCTGGGCTGACAATCGCGAACGCGCGACCTTTTCGCGCAGCCTGCTGATCGGCGGTGTGGCGGGGATTGCGGGTTTGGGGGTGATCCTGGTGGCGTCGCTGTCGGCCGAAGTGTGGGCGGTCTACCTTGGCTTCGTCGGCGCGCTGATGGTGTGGGGGTGGCACGAGCTGAGCTTCCTCACCGGCGCTTCGGCTGGACCGCGGCGAGGGCACAGCGACCCCGCGCTCTCCGGCATCGCCCGCTTCCGCCAGGCCGCCGCCACCGTGATGCATCACGAGGTGGCGCTGGCCTTGACCGCGCTGCTGCTGATCTCGCTTTCGTGGAACCTGCCCAACCAGATCGGCGCGACCGTGTTCGTGCTGATGTTTGCGCTGCGGCTGACCTCGAAGGTCAACCTGTTCGTGGGCGTGCCCAACAGCACCGCTGAAATGCTGCCCGAGCAGCTCGCCTATCTCAAAAGCTATTTCGGCCCCAACCGCATGACCGTATTGCTGGCGGCGTCGATCGTGGCGATCCTGATGCTGGCGGCATGGTTCGCCGGACTGGCACTGGCCGCGCCGATGGGCAGCGCGGCGATGGTGGGGGCGAGCCTGCTCACGACGCTGTGCCTTCTGGGCGCGCTCGAACACCTTTTCCTGGCGCTGCCGTTCCGCGACGGGATGCTGTGGGGCTGGGCGCTGCCAAGGCGCGCCGGGGCCGCGCCGGTCACGGCCATTGACGCAAAAAGATAATCACGAAAACAGAGGGAAACACCATGGATTTCGAAGCCTTTTTCGCCGACGAACTGGAGACCGTCAGGGCCGATGGGCGTTACCGGGTGTTCACCGATATCAAGCGCCACCGAGGCCGCTTCCCGCACGCCACCAGGTTCATTGCCGAGGAAACCCAGGCGGTGACGGTGTGGTGTTCGAACGACTATCTCGGCATGGGCCAGCACCCCGCAGTGCTCGAAGCGATGCACGACTGTCTCGATGAATGCGGCGCGGGTGCGGGCGGCACGCGCAATATTTCGGGCACCAACCACTATCACGTCCTGCTCGAACGCGAGCTGGCCGATCTGCACAACAAAGACGCCGCGCTGCTGTTTACGAGCGGTTACGTGTCGAACTGGGCCGGGCTCGGCACGCTGGCGGGCAGGATCCCGGGGTGCATGGTGTTTTCCGACGCGCTCAACCATGCCTCGATGATCGAAGGCATCCGCTATTCGCGCGCGCCCTACAAGATTTTCCGCCACAACGACGTCGCCCATCTCGACGAGCTGTTGTCGCAATACGGGCCGGACGTGCCCAAGCTGGTCGCTTTTGAAAGCGTTTACTCGATGGACGGCGACATCGCCCCGATCGCCGAGATCCTCGACGTCTGCGAAAAACACGGCGCGATGAGCTATATCGACGAGGTCCACGCGGTCGGCCTCTACGGCCCGCGCGGCGGCGGGGTGGCCGAGCGCGAAGGGCTGATGGACCGGATCACCGTGATCGAGGGGACGCTGGGCAAGGCGTTCGGGGTGATGGGCGGCTATATTGCGGCCAGCGCGAACCTTGTCGATTTCGTCCGCAGCTTTGCCAGCGGCTTCATCTTTTCGACCGCGCTGCCCCCCGCGATCGCGGCAGGGGCTGCGGCAAGCATCCGGCACCTCAAGGTTTCCAGCGCCGAACGCGAATTGCAGCAGAAGCGGGTGCGCGAGGTGCGCCGCGCGCTCGACATCATGGGCATTCCGCACCTTGCCAATCCCAGCCACATCATCCCGGTGATGGTCGGCGACGCGCACAAGGCCAAGCGTATCAGCGATTGGCTGATGGACAATCACGGCATCTACGTGCAGCCGATCAATTACCCGACCGTGCCGGTCGGCACCGAACGGCTCAGGATCACGCCCTCGCCGGTGCACACCGATGGTGACATCGACCGGCTGATCACAGCCTTGTCGGAAATCTGGTCGCAGTGCGAACTCGCCCGGATGGCCAGCGCTGCATAGGCAACCCAGCGGTTCTCCCTTGGACGGGAGTGCGCGAGGGCGGACACCGTGGGGGCGGTGTCCGCCCTTTTTGATTGCCACGAGGGCGCGGTCATCTGATCATGCAAGATCGCTGCATCCGGCCCGGCAAGCAGCACGCTGCAGGCCAGCATCGGCTATGGGGGACATGCTCCCCTGAACTGATTATCCGATCAGCTCATAGGCTTCGGCCAAGGATCGCCCGGCCGGGCCTGAACGCGGCGCACGCGAAAAGGGGCGGCACGGACACCCCGCACCGCCCCCAATTCGCTCACGCCGCAGCGCCGCGTGTTACTTGGCCTGGCTTTCGAGATAGGCCACCAGATTGGCGCGGTCCTGCGCATCCTTGATGCCCTGGAAGGCCATCTTGGTGCCCGGCATGAAGCCCTTGGGATCTTCAAGATAGGTGAACAACACGTCCGGCGTCCAGGTCACGCCGCTCTTCTTGTTGGCGTCCGAATAGGAAAAGCCCGCGACCGAGCCAGATTGGCGGCCGACGATATTGTAGAGCGAGGGGCCGACCCGGTTCACGCCTTCTTCGAGGACATGGCACGAACGGCACAGCGCGAACACCTTCTCGCCCGCAGCGGCATCGGTGGTGAAGCTTGCATATTCCAGCGTCGCGCCGGCAGCCGGGGCTTCGGTCGCAGCCGGGGTCGCGGGAGCCGCCGCAGCGGTTTCGGTGGCTTCGGCCGCCGGAGCATTGGCATCGCCGCCCGCACCGCCGCCACACGCCGAAAGTGTCATCGCGCCCGCCAGCACGGCCGCACCCATCAGGAAATTACGCTTCATGGTCGTTTGTCCTCTGAACTGTTAAGTCCTCCCGCATCCCCGGGGGGGCATAAACCAGATTTCCGGGCATGGAAAGCACCGCTTGGCACGCGCAAAAGTGGCCGTTCGGCACCTTCTACTCCCACCCGCCAACGCACCAGCGGGCGAGCGTATCCCGCCATGGCCCCTGAATTTTTTGCAAGCGTGCGGGCCGCGACACGGGCGATTGCCTTGCCCGCCGGGCGCGCTAGAACGGCGGTCATGCAAAACCTTGCCTGGCATACCAAGATCGTTCTTGCCCTGTTGGTGTTCCTGCCGGTCTATTTCCTGATCGCGGCGGTTGGCACCAGGATCGGCCTGTGGGGCTGGGAGACCGGGGTTCTGGCCTTGACCATGGGCGGCGGAGCGATCCTGATCGCGGTCACCGCGCTGGCGGCGCTGGTGTCGCTGATGCTCGGCGCGCGCAAGGTGCCGCGCCGCAATCTGCCGATTGCCGCCGCGATCATCGGGCTGCTGGTGCCGGGCGCGATCTTCATCGTCTTCATGAGCGCGGCGAGCAGCGCGCGCGACAATCCGATCACCGATATCTCGACCGACACCGCCAACCCGCCCGCCTTTTCTGCCGCAACCCGCGCCGCACGGGACAAGGACGGGGCCAATCCGCTGAACGATTACCAGACGCCGCTCGGCCAACTCGATCTCTACCGCGACCGCGTCGCGCCCGAACTGGCGGTCAAATCGCACGCGCAAATCATCACCGATCGCCGCGACCGCCCGGCCCCGCTGCCGCTGGGCGGGGCGAGCGCGGCCGAAGGCGTCGCCGCGGTCGCGGCAGCGATGGGCGCGATGGGCATGACCGACATCCGCACCGATGCCGCCGCCGGCCGGGTCGAGGGTGTGGCGCGCAGCTTCTGGTTCGGCCTCAGCGACGACGTGGTTGCCCGGATCGGCGCGGCGCAGATCGATTTCCGCTCGGTCAGCCGGGTCGGACAAACCGATCTGGGCACCAACGCCGCGCGCATCGCCGAACTGCGGCAGCGCACCGAAACGCTGCTCGGCGCGGCCAGCCGCTGAGCGCCTCGGGGGCGGCGCGGTGCGCGCCCCGGAACCGCCGGGGCGCTGAATGATTGATTGGTTACGCAGGCCTTGGTTGCGCGCCGTGCAACCGCATCGCGCCCGCGCCCCGCACGTGAAGGTCGGACAGAAAGACTGCCATGCCAGCTGAGAACCCGGAAGATTACGGCTCCCGGCTTTCGCTGGTGAAGTTTTTCAGGATTTTCTTCGACATCCTGAAGCCCGAGGCGAGTTTCTACTGGCTCGCTGCGGTCTATGGGGTGGGAATCAGCCTGTTGTCGCTGGCGACGCCGATTTCGGTGCAGATGTTGATCAACACCATCGCCAACACCGCCCTCACCACGCCGCTGGTGGTGCTGTCGCTGTCGCTGTTCGGCCTGCTGGCGATGTCGGGCCTGCTCTATGCCCTGCGCATCCACCTCATGGAGCTGTTCGCGCGGCGCTTTTATGCCCGCATGGTCGCGGAAATCGCGCTGATCTCGGTCTATGCGCAGAACCCTTTCTTCGGCGACAACAAGGCCAGTTCGCTGTTCAACCGCTTTTTCGACGTGGTCCACGTCCAGACCGCGATCCCGATCCTGTTCATCGGCGGGTTCACGGTGCTGTTGCAGATTGCCGTCGGGTTCGTGCTGGTCTCACTCTACCATCCGCTGTTTCTGGTGTTCACGCTGGTGATGGTGGCGCTGATCTGGGTGGTATGGCTGGCGTGGGGGGGACGCGCGGTGCGCACCGGGATCGATCTGAGCCATGCCAAGCACAAGACCGCCAACTGGCTCCAGACCATCGGCGGATCGAACGGGTTCTTCAAGTCGCAGCGCCGGATCGACTACGCGCTCGACAAGACCGACGCTTTCACCCGCAGCTATATCGACGGGCGCAAGCGCCATTTCCGCCACCTGTTTTCGCAGACCATCGCGTTTCTACTGATGTATGCCGCCGCCAGCGCGGCGCTGCTCGGCCTCGGGGGCTATCTCGTGATCCAGAACCAGCTGACGCTGGGGCAGCTGGTCGCCGCCGAACTGGTGCTGTCGGCGGCGTTCTTCGGGGTCGCGCAGCTTGGCAGCTATCTTGGCTACTTCTACGACCTGTGCGCCGCGGTCGAGGAAATCTCGCTGTTCTACAACGTCGAACAGGAACACCCCAAGGGTGCCGATCCGTTCGAGGGGCCCGATCACGCGATCGTGATGAAGGCGGTGCGCGGCCATGCCCGCCACGAAAGCGCGCAATTCGATCTCGAAATCCCCAGCGGCGCGATCATCATGGCGGCGGCCAGCCACCACGGGGTCCAGAACCTGTTCAACAACCTGCTCAAGATGCACGCCCTGCCCGAAAGCGGCTACACGACGCTTGGCGGGATCGATATCAAGGATATCGAGGCGCATCATCTTCGCAAGAACATCCACGTGCTCGAACGTCCGACCTTCGTCGAGATGACAATCCGCGAATACCTTGCACTGTCGTGCCCCGAAACCGCGCCGCGCCGGATGGTTGCGGCGCTGGAAACGGTCGCGCTGGCCGATACGATCGCCACCTTCGCCAAGGGGCTCGACACCCCGATCGCCGCAACTGGCTTCCCGCTGTCCCCGGTCGAGCTCCAGCAGCTCAAACTCGCCAACGCGCTGCTCGAACAGCCGCGCATCCTGGTGCTTAGCCGCCTCTTCGACCTGATCGACGAAGCCCCGCTCCACCGCGCCGTGCGCCAACTGCGCGAACAGGCCTATTCGACCGTCATCTATTTTTCCAACCGCCGGATCGACTTGGGCTTCGACCGCTTCCTCTATCTTGAAGCGCACCGGCAGCGCTATTTCGACAGCTTCGAGGAATTCTGCCGCGAGGTGAACCGGCAGCCCGTGAATACCACCGGACACGGGCGCCTGATGCGCGCCGGTATCGCCGCGGCAGGAGAATAGCGATGGCGACGCTCAAGGAGGACATGACCCACTTCACTACGCTCGCCTCGATCAAGACCCCGCGGGTCATGCGCGCGGTGTTCGTAATCCTGGTAATGGCGATCCTCATCATGGTGGCGTTCCTGATCTATGTGCCGTGGGTGCAGACCACTTCGGGGCGCGGGGTGGTGACGACGCTCAACCCCAACGAGCGGCGGCAGGACATTAACGCGCTGGTGCCGGGCCGGATCGAGGAATGGTTCGTGCGCGACGGCAGCACGGTGAAGAAGGGCGATCCGATCGTGCGCATCGCCGATATCGACCCGCAGCTGATCGAGCGTTTGCAATCCGAACGCCGCCAGATCGAATTGCAGCTCCAGGCCGCGCAAAGCGCACTCGCCACGGCCGAGATCGACGAGCGCCGCTCGCGCGAGCTGTTCGAGGCCGGGCTGGCAGCGCGGCGCGATTACGAACTGGCGCAGATCAAGGTTGCCGACATGCAGGCGCGCGTCGCCGCCTCGCAGGCCGATCTTAATCGCGCCGATGTCAGCATCGCACGCCAGTCGGTGCAAATCGTGCGCGCACCCCGCGACGGTTTCATCCAGAGCCTCAACGCCGGCGATGCCGCCACCTTCATCAATGCCGGCGACGTGCTCGCGACCTTCGTGCCCGACAATGCCGAACGGGTGGTTGAAATCTTCATCGACGGACGCGACGTCGCGCTGGTAAAGCCCGGCGACCGGGCACGCATCCAGTTCGAAGGCTGGCCCGCGGTGCAGTTTTCCGGCTGGCCTTCGGTCGCGGTCGGCACGTTCGGCGGGCGGGTCACCGCGGTCGATCACTCGGCGCAGGTCAATGGCCGTTTCCGCGTGCTGATCGCCGAGGACCGGCGCGAGCTCCAGGCGTGGCCCGAAGAACGCTATGTCCGCTTCGGCGCGGCGGTGCAGGCCTGGGTGCTGCTCGAAACCGTGCCGGTGGGTTACGAAATCTGGCGCCAGCTCAACAATTTCCCGCCCGAGCTTCCGGCGGATACGGCCGCGGGGCCGACCCCCTGACAATGGCGGCAAGGCGAGCTTCGAGGCGGCTGGGCGTGCTGCTCGGCGCGGCGGCGCTGGCGGCGTTCGCCCCGGCAGCTGCGAGCGCGCAGGATATTGCCCCGCTCGAACAGCCGCGCGAAGCGGCGCGCGCGCCCGGCACGCTGCTGCCCGAAGAGGTGCTGCGCTCCTCGGCCCTCACCTTCCCCGCGATCCTCGAAGCCTTCGAGCGCGAGGCCGCCGCGCGCAGCGATCAGCTCGCCGCCGACGGCGCCTTCGACCTCATGCTGAAGGGCGAGTATTACGACCGCCTGACCGGCTTCTATTCCGGCGGGTTCGGCAAGGTCGAGGCCCGCCAGCCGCTGCGCCCCTTTGGAGCCGAGGTGTTCGGCTCCTACCGCGTCTCCAACGGCGACTTTCCGATCTACGAGAACATCAACTACACCAACGCGCTGGGCGAGGCGAAGGTCGGCGCGCTGTTTGCGCTGCTGCGCGACCGCAATATCGATGCGCGCCGCTTCGCGATCGAGGACACCCGGCTGGCCGCCAGCCAGGCGCAGCTCGATGTCCTGCTGGTCCAGCTCAACGTCCAGCACGAAGCGCTGCGCGCCTACTGGCGCTGGGTCGCGGCGGGCGCGGAGATCGGCGTGTTCGAGGAGCTGCTCGAAATCGCCGAGGCGCGCCAGATCGGGCTGACCCGCGAGGTCGCGGAAGGCGCACGCGCACGCATCGCGCTGACCGAGAACGAACAGAACCTGCTTCGCCGCCGGGCGCTGCTCGAAGAGGCGCGGCGCGATTTCCTTACCGCGTCGAACTCGCTCAGCTTCTATCTGCGCGGCGCGGACGGGCAGATGATCGTGCCGACCCGCGAGATGCTGCCCGAGATTGCGCGCTTGCAGGCGGTAATCCGGCCCGAAACGCTTGCGGCACAGCCGGTGAGCGAAGTGGTCCTGAACCGGCCCGAGCTCCAGACCTTCAGGCTGGCGATCGAACGGGCGACCAACAAGGTCGCGCTGCGCCAGAACGATCTCCAGCCCTCGCTTGATGCCAGGGTCGAATTGTCGCGCGATTTCGGCCAGATCGGGCCCGGGGGGCCAGGCTTCGATTCGACCGACACCGTGGTTGGGCTAACCTTCAGCGTGCCCTTGCAGCGGCGTCAGGCGCGCGGCGCGCTGGGCCGCGCGGAGGCCGAACTACGCGAGACCGAGCTGCGCCAGCGCCGCATCGCCGACCAGATCACCACCGAAGTCGGCAACATCCTCGCCAATCTTACCGCCGCGCTGCGGCTCGCCGATCTGGCCGAGGCCGAAGTCCGGCAGGCGAGCGCGATGGTGCAGGCCGAACGCACCCGGTTCCGGCTGGGGGCGGGCGAGTTTTTCCTCGTCAACGCGCGCGAGGAAGCCGCGGCCAATGCCCAGATCAGCGCGATCCGCGCGGAACTCGCCGGGCGGCTGGCCGAGGCGAGCTACAACGCGGCGACCATGAACCTCATTGCGCTGGGGCTGGAATAGCGGGCGCCGCGGCGGCATCCGGCGCCGGTTCGGCCGCAGCAAGCGCAGCCGCCTCGGCTTCAGCCTTCGCCTTGGCCTCGGCAAGCCCGATCAGATCGACCGGCACGTCGCGCTCATAGGCGAGCACACCCGGTACCGGCGGGATTCGCCCGACCAGCGCGCGCATGAAATTGTTGCGCTTGCCCGCCGCGCGCAGCTGCGCAGGGACCGACGGCAGCGCCGCAAGCGATTCGGGCACGCTCCAGTCCGTCGGGGTCGCGGCACGCTCGGGCAGGATTGTGCGCACAATGGTCGTCTGTTCGAGCGCCGCCCGGTCCGCCCAGCCGAGGCTGAGGAAATCGCCAAGCGAGGTGATTACCCCCGCCTTGGCCTCGAACCTGACCGATCCCATGCAGAAGCACTGCCCCATGATCTGCGCATTGGGGATCACAAACAGCGGGCCGAGATAGGTATATTCGCCCGGCTCGACCTCGATCAGATAGCTGAAGCTTTTGGTTTCGCCCTCGGTCTTGTCGAAGATGTATTGCGGGCCGAACCCGACCAGCATTCGCAACTCGATCGGCGCGATCGCGAAGTTAGCCTCGGTCGGTTCCTCGGGCATCTCCTTGGGGGTGCGGCCGGTTTCGCGCGCGGCATTGTAGCGGGCCACCTGCTTGGGATAATCCTCGCGCGCGTCGTCGAACTCTTCACGCCATTTGGCCTCGTAATTGGCGATTTCCTCAGGGCTCGGGGTCTTGAGGAAGGCGCCTTGTGCACGCACCTGCGGGCTGCGGATGAAGATATAGGCCTTCGCCGGATCGAGCTTCTGCTTGCCCGCGACGATGCTTTTGAGTTCGATCGCCTTGTGTTCGGCGATATCGGGCTTCAGCTTTTCGGCAGCGGCCGGCGCGGCGACGAGCGCGAGCGCGCCCGCGATCAGCGTGACAATGCGGTTCATGGCTCGAGCACCTCCAGCGCGGGTTTGGGACCAGACGCGACCCGCGCCTGCTTGAGCAAGGCGGCTTCGCGATCAGCTGCGTTTTCGCGGTTCAGCCCCTCCTCGAAATGGAACTCCTGCCACAGCCCCTTTTCCAGGCCATAACGATCGTAACCCTTGTAGAACATGCAGTTGCGAAGGTTGATCCGCTTGATCCGGCGGCGCTCGGCACTCCCGAAGATGGCGTCGGCCATCAGTCCGCCAAGCGCCCCGCCGATCCCCCCGGCGAGCGCGCCATACTGGCTCATCGCCGAAGCGACCGCGGCATCACTGGCACCCATATAGAAATTGATCCCGCTGGCGAGCGAATCACATTCGGTGATGTCGGCATAGGCCTGACTGAAATCGGTGCCGGGGCGGTGGAAGAAGAAATACTTGTCGAAATCTGCCGCGATCGCGGGATCGGGGGCGTAGGCGAGATCGGGGATCGCCACCGCTTCGACCTCGGCGCTGGTGAACAGCTTCATTTCCGGCTCGGTCTTGATCGCCTGCGCCTGCGCGCTCACCGGCCACAACGCCAGCAATGCCGGCGCTGCATATTGCAGCAATTTCATGATGTCGGCCCCCAGATTTCCATCCTTTGCCGCGCGAAATGGCAGAGGCACCGGCCCTCTGCAAGCCGGTTTTTGCCGCAAGTCAGAACTTCCCGCGCATGGCCTGATAGGCCGCCGCCGCGACGGTGTTGGCGAGATTGAGCGAACGGATCACCTCTGATCGCATTGGCAGGTGGAACAGGCGGCCCGGATGCTGCGCGATGATGCTGCGCGGTATACCTTTGGTTTCCTGACCAAACACCAGTATTGCATCGGCTGGGTATTCGGGTTCGTAAAAGCTGGTCGAACCAAACTCCTCGAACAGGAACAGCTGGTCGGGCCGCGGGGTGCGCTCGCCAAGAAAGGCGTCCCAGCTGGCATATTCGCTAAGGTTGACGTGCGGCCAGTAATCGAGGCCCGAGCGCTTCACGCGGGCATCGGTGATGGTGAAGCCAAGCGGATGGATCAGGATCAGCTCCATGCCAAGCGCCACACACGTCCGCCCCACCGCGCCGGTGTTGCCGGGGATTTCGGGCTGGACGAGGACGATGGCGAGCGCCACGGGACGTTCGAGGCGGTTTCAGGAGTAACTGAAGCGGGTCGAACGGTCGATCAACCGGAAATCGGTGATCGGTGTGCCCTGATCGTTGGCAACCGAGCAGAACATGGTTGCCAGCTGCCGCCACCACTCGCCCTCGTCGCTGCGCGCGCCCAGCGCTGCCAGCGCGGTTCCGTTGCGCGCCGCCACCGCTTCGGTAAGGCTGCCGAGTGTGGCCCAGTCGCGGGTCCAGCCGCCCGGATCCAGCACGACCAGCGGGTAGACCAGTAACCACAAGCCGAACGGCCACAGCGAGCCCAGCCACCATGCCAGCGCGATCCCGCCCAGCACCAGCGCGGGACCGGCGATGCCGACAAAGCTGCCAGTCACAGGTTTTGGGGGCTCAAATCCCAGTTCGCGCCGGATCATTCTGGCGATACGCCGGGGGGACGGCAGGTTCTGACTGGCAAGCGCGGTCTCAGGGCCAGCTGCGGGATCGAGCCCAACCCGTATCAGCATCGGTTGCAGACGTTGCAGCACGATGGTGCTGCCCGGCGTATCGCCGCTACCGCCGGGCTGGGCCCGTTTCAGGATTTCGTCGAACAGCTCGCCCACGGTCCTGAGGTGATAGAGCTTCTGTTCGAATCTGATCCCAAAGGATTTTTCGATTGCCGTCAGCAGACGATCATAATCGTCGCCATCAACCTGCACCTCCGAGAGCACGCCTTGGCTCATTACCCAAGCTTCCCCTTCAGAAGCTGGTTCACCAGCTGCGGATTGGCCTTGCCCTGCATCGCCTTCATGACCTGACCCACGAAGAAGCCGAACAGCGCTTCCTTACCTGCGCGGTATTGTTCGACCTTGTCGGCATTGGCGGCGATGATCGCGTCTACCGCGGCTTCGATCGCGCCGGTGTCGGAGACCTGCTTGAGGCCTTCGGCCTCGGCGATCTCGTTCGGGTCGCGGCCGGTCTTCAGGACAATTTCGAAGATCTCCTTGGCCTGCCCGCCAGAGATTTCGCCCTTGTCGGCCATCGCGAGGATCGCGGCCTGCGCGGCTGCCGTGGCGTGGGCGGCGTCACCTTCATCGCCCAGCGCCTTCATCACCCCCGGCGCGACCGAGAGCGACCAGTTGGCGACCTGCGTGGCGACAGCGGCGTCACCCTTGCCGGTGGCTCTGCCGGTCTCGGCCAGCAGTGTCTCGAACCGGGCGAAGGTCTCGACCTCGGCGGTCAGTTCGCGCGCATTGTAGGGGGTGAGGCCGAGCACATCGGTATAACGCTTGCGCTTGGCGTCGGGAAGTTCGGGCAGCGAAGCGCGGCATTCGGCGAGGAAATCCTCCTCCAGCACCAGCGGCAACAGGTCGGGATCGGGGAAGTAGCGGTAATCGTGCGCGTCTTCTTTGCTGCGCATGGTGCGCGTGGTGCCGGTGCCGGGATCGAACAGGCGGGTTTCCTGCACCACCGTGCCGCCGCTCTCGAGCACATCAACCTGCCGCATCGCCTCGTGCTCGATCGCCTGCATGACGAAGCGCACCGAGTTCACGTTTTTGGTCTCGGTGCGAGTGCCCAGCCCCTCATCCACGCGGCGCACCGAGACGTTGACGTCGGCGCGCATCGAGCCTTCTTCCATGTTGCCATCGCACGAGCCGACATAGCGCAGAATCGCGCGCAGCTTACGGAGGTAAGCCCCGGCCTCGGCAGGCGAGCGCATGTCCGGGCGGCTGACGATCTCCATCAGCGCCACGCCCGAGCGGTTCAAATCGACATAGGACATGGTCGGGTGCTGATCGTGCATCAGCTTGCCCGCATCCTGTTCGACATGGATGCGCTCGATCCCGATCACCTTGTCTTGCGGGATCCCCGCCTTCTCGTCGGCGTCGATGGTCAGCGATCCCTCGCCCACCAGCGGGTGATAAAGCTGGCTGATCTGATATCCCTGCGGCAGGTCGGCGTAGAAGTAATTCTTGCGGTCGAAACGCGACCACGCGTTGATCTGCGCCTCGATCGCCATGCCGGTCCGCACCGCCTGGCGGATGCATTCGCGGTTGGGCACGGGCAACATCCCCGGCATTGCCGCATCGACGAGGGAGACCTGCGCATTGGGCTCCGCCCCGAACGCGGTCGCCGCACCGCTGAACAGCTTGGCATTGGAGGTGACCTGCGCGTGGACTTCGAGGCCGATCACGACTTCCCATTCGCCGGTGGTGCCGTGGATGCGATAGTTGCTCATTCTCTCATCTCGTCTTTCCGGCGAAGGCCGGAAGCCAGTTCCGGCGTCGCAATACTAAGCTGGATCCCGGATCAAGTCCGGGATGACGAAGCAGGCGCGACTAAGTTTGGTCCTCGTCCTCGATCACCTTGCCATCCGGACCAAAGCGCAGCTCACCATGGTCGACGTTCTTGCGCACCCAGTTGGCGACCAAGAAGGTCACCGGCACTGCCAGCATGATGCCTATTCCAGCGAGCCACAGCGCAGGATCGGTGCCGCCCATATCAGAAATACACCGTGAACAGCACGTGCTCGTTGCGCTGCGCAGTCGATACATAAAAGGCCACCAGTCCCTCGAACCAGCTCGCGGCGTATTCGGCAGCCTCTTCAGCGTCGCCCATCGCTTCGAAGCGACGATGCGTCCGTGCTACCCGCGCGGCCAGATCTTCGACCGAAATATCCGCCAAGGCAGCCGCGACTGCCGGAACATCGAGTGCCCGGGTTAGGCCGACATAGCCATTGTCATCAGATTCAAGGACCTCCCGCCCCATGATCACGTATCGGGCATTCGAGGTATCTGCGAGGCTTGCGTCCTGCGGCTCAAGGTCCAGCGGGCCATCGGGATCGATCCCCAGCAAGGCGGAATGGATGTATGCCCAACTCTTGTCCGTCTGTGCGACGTCCCCGCTTGCGAACTTGGCTTCTTCCACTTCGTTGATAATGTAGTCGATGATGCTATCGTAGCCGACATGCGCCGCTGCAGCAGCGAGTTCGGAGTCCGTCAGGCGAAGGTGCAGCCCGAGCTGGCCCATCTTACCACCACCGCTCCGGCACCGCTGCAAACGCGGCGCGTTGCTCGATCGCCAGCCCGGCGTCGAGCACGGTCTGCTCGTCGAACAGGCGGCCGACCAGCTGCAAGCCGAGCGGCAGCCCATCGGCGTTCATGGTGGCGGGGACGCTCATCGCGGGCAGACCGGCGAGGCTGGCGGGCACGGCGAAGACGTCGTTCAGGTACATCGTCAGCGGATCGTCGTTCATCGACCCCAGCGGAAAGCTCGCGGTCGGCGTTGTCGGGGCGAGGATCACGTCGCACTGCTCGAACGCGCGCTCGAAATCGCGCGCTACCAATGCCCGCACCTTCTGCGCCTGCGTGTAATAGGCATCGTAGAACCCTGCCGAAAGCACATAGGTGCCGATCAGGATGCGGCGCTTGACCTCGTCGCCGAAGCCCGCGGCGCGGGTCGCGGCGTACATGTCCTGCAGGCCGCTGCCATCGGGCAGGTCGCGCAGCCCGTAGCGCACCCCGTCATAACGCGCGAGGTTCGACGAGGCCTCGGCCGGCGCGATGATGTAATAGGCGGGAAGCGCATATTGGGTGTGCGGCAGCGAGATATCGACGATCTTGGCGCCCGCATCCTTGAGCCACGCCTTGCCCTGTTCCCAGCTGTCGAGGATCGCCTGATCGGTGCCCTCCATCCGGTATTCGCGCGGGATGCCGACGCGCTTGCCCTTGAGGTCTGCGTCGAGAGCACCTTCCCAGTCGGGCACCGGCAGGTCGAGGCTGGTCGCGTCCTTGGGGTCGAACCCCGCCATCGCCCCCAGCATGATCGCGCAGTCCTCGACCGAGCGCGCCATCGGCCCGGCCTGGTCGAGCGAGGAGGCGAACGCCACGATCCCCCAGCGCGAGCAGCGGCCATAGGTCGGCTTGATCCCGCAGATGCCCGCGAAGGCGGCGGGCTGGCGGATCGAGCCGCCGGTGTCGGTCCCGGTCGCCGCCGGGGCGATCCGCGCCGCGACTGCCGCAGACGAACCGCCCGAGGAACCGCCCGGGCTCATCGGCTGGTTGCTACCAGCCTTGCGCCATGGCGAGCAGACGTTGCCGAAATGCGAGGTTTCGTTGGATGAGCCCATCGCGAACTGATCGAGGTTCAATTTGCCCAGCATCCCCGCGCCCGCGTCCCACAGCTTCTGCGAGACAGTCGATTCGTAATGCGGCTTGAACCCTTCGAGGATGTGGCTCGCGGCGGTGGTCTGCACGCCATGGGTGGCGAACAGGTCCTTCATCCCGATCGGCACGCCCGCCATTGCGCCCATCTGTTCGCCTGCCGCGCGCGCCGCGTCGACCTTGTCGGCGGCGGCGAGCGCGTGTTCGGGGGTGGTGACGATGAAGGCGTTCAATGCAGCCGCCTCGGCGACGAGGGCGTTGAAGCGCTCTGCCACTTCGCGCGCGGTGAAGTCGCCATCGCGCACCCCGTCGCGGATGTCCTTCACGCCGAGAGAGGTGAGATCAGTCATTGCTTGTTAATCCCCGCGAAGGCGGGGACCTCAGCCCGCACGCGCATCGCTCGATTGCAGGGGGTCCCCGCCTTCGCGGGGACGCACAGATGGGCGAAAAAAGTCACTCGATCACCTTGGGCACGCCGAAGAACCCGTGTTCCGCAACCGGCGCATTGGCGAGCACGTCGGCCTGGCGGCCCCCGCCGGTCAGCGGATCGGCATCGACCACATCCTCGCGCAGCCGCAGGGTGCCCGGGATCACCGCCGCCATCGGTGCAATCCCGGTGACATCGACTTCGCCAAGCTGCTCGACCCACTGGAGGATGCCGTTCAATTCCGGCACCATCCGTTCGAGCGCGGCATCGTCCATGCGGATGCGCGCGAGGCTGGCAATCTTGGCGACGGTGGCCTTGTCGACCGACATTGCGCGCGGCCTCCCGCCTTACTGGCCGGGAACGGGGGCGGGCGCAGCTTCGGGCACAGCCTGCGGCGCGCCGCCGCCCTGGCCGCCCCCGCCCTGCCCCATCTGGCTCTGCATCGCCTGCTGGAGGATGCCCAGATTGCGCTCGAAGGTGGTCTTGCTCATGATTTCGATCACTTCGATATCGAATTCGAGATCGGCATTGGGCGGGATCGGCGCGCCTTGCGGCGGCTCGGCCCCATAGGCCTTGTCGGCGGGAATGAAGAGCGTGTACTTGCCGCCCTTCTGCATCTGCTGCAGCCCTTCGAAAAAGCCCGGAATGGTCGCGCCTTCCTCGATCGGGAAGGGGGTGCCTTCGGGGAAGATGCCTTCAACCGGCAGCGGGATCTCGCGCGATTCGTCGAACACGGTATCGTCGGCGGCGAGCTTGCCCTTGTATTTGATGAACACGACATCGCCCTGCTTGGGCATCGCGCCGGTTCCGGCGACCTCGGTGTCGATCGCCAGCCCGCGCGGCACCGCGGCCCAGGCAAGCCCCGCCCCGACCGCGATCGCGAGCGCGACCCCGATCCACAGCTTGGTCAGCGAGCCCTTGGCGACAGGCTGGATCGGAACGCGGGTAATCTCGGTCATGGTGTGGTCCTGGCTGGCGGCGCACCTCGCGCCGTATCGCTGACGGCAAAAGGGCGCGGGGTTGAGCCGCGCCCTGATGGCTTATCGCACTGGGGGTTTCAAGCGGCTTGCTGTCGCAAATTACCGCCGGGGGGACGAGATCCACGCCTGCGCTGGGATGACGCAACCCTTTGCGTCGCTGGCGCGGCTGAGGTTTGCGTCACTTGCTTCCGTCGCGCTCCATCCGCTTGCGCTCCATCTTGCGGGCGCGGCGCACGGCGGCGGCCTTTTCCCGGGCGCGCTTCTCGCTCGGCTTTTCATAGTGGCGGCGCAGCTTCATTTCGCGATAAACGCCTTCGCGCTGCAGCTTCTTCTTGAGCGCGCGCAGGGCCTGATCGACATTGTTATCGCGAACCATGATTTGCATAAACGACGCACACCTCTTGTCAAAACGCCCAGAGCCCCGCTTTCGAATCTGCGCGGGGATGCGCGGTGAATTTCCAATGGAACAGGGGCGATTCCCCATGGGAGCCGCCCTTCATGCGGTGCTCCGATAGTCCAACACAGCCGCAAACGCAAGCCATCACCGCAAGCCGCCGCCGATTGCGAGGAGGCGAGGCGCTGCGGAGGCGCGGCGCGCGCTAGGCAGAACGCCACACCGCCGCTAAAGCGCTCGGGATGCATTCCCCCGACCATTCCGCTCCTGCCGCCGCCGCTGCTGCGGACAATGTGCGCCAGTTCACCATCGCCGCTGATGACGACGGCGTGCGGCTCGACCGCTGGTTCAAGCGCCACCTGCCGCAGATCGGGTTCGCCACGATCTCGCGCTGGGCCCGCACCGGGCAGGTCCGTGTCGATGGCAAGCGCGCGCGCCCCGAAGACCGGCTCGCCGCCGGGCAGGTGCTGCGGGTGCCGCCGGGCGGAGAGGATGCGGCGCGCAGGCCAACTGCGCCGCGCACCCGCGCGCTTTCAGCCGACCAGATCGCCGAAGCGCATGCGATGGTGATCCGCGAAACGCCGAGCGCGATCGTGCTCAACAAGCCGCCCGGTCTCGCCACGCAGGGCGGCAGCAAGACCACCCGCCATGTCGATGGCCTGCTCGATGCCTTCGTCGCGGATGAGCGCACGCCGCGCCCGCGGCTCGTCCACCGGCTCGACAAGGATACCTCGGGCGTGCTGCTGATCGCCCGCACGCCGGGCAGCGCCGCGAGCTATTCCAAGCGCTTCGCCAGCCGCAGCGCCCGCAAGGTCTACTGGGCGCTGGTGGTGGGCGTGCCGCAATTGTCGGAAGGCGTGATCGATGCCCCGCTCGCCAAACAGCCGGGCAGCGGCGGCGAGAAGATGCATATCGACGAGGAGGCCGGTGCTGCGGCCAAGACTCGTTACCGCGTGGTCGACCGCGCCGGGCAACGCGCGGCGTGGGTGGAGCTCGAACCGCTCACCGGGCGCACCCATCAGCTGCGCGTCCACATGGCTGCGATCGGCCACCCGATCGTGGGCGATGGCAAGTATGGCGGGCCGGATGCTTTCCTGACGGGCGCGGTAAGCCGCAAGATGCACCTGCACGCGCGGCGGCTCATCATCACCGAGCCCAAGGCGGGTGCCACGGAAGATGCTGGCACCGGCGGCAAGCTCGATGTGACCGCCGAACTCCCGCCCCACTTTGCCGCGAGCATGGAGGTGCTGGGCTTCGACCCGGCGATGTCGGACGCCTCGCCGCTGCGGGAGGACGCGCCCGAGAAGACGGCGGAGGAAAAGAAGCAGGCCGCCCGCCGCCACTTCAAGCAGGCCCGCAAGGAAGAACGTGCCCCCCGCCGCGCACGCGGAGCGGCGAACAAGGCGTCGGGGCCGAAGGCCAAGGCCAAGCCCAAGGGCAAGCCCGCCGCCAAGCCCAAACCCAAGGGAGCAGGCCGCAAGCCGACCCGCTGATGCACCCCAACCCGCTCTTCCGCACCGATGACCGCGCCGCGATGCAAACGCTGGTCGATGAGGTCGGCTTCGGCATGGTCTTCGCCCAGACGCCTGAGGGGCCGCGGGTGGCGCACACTCCGCTGCTCTCGGCCGGGGACGGGGCGGAAGCACCCTGGACGGTGCAATTCCACCTCGCCCGCAGCAATGCCCTGACGCGGCATCTCGACGGCGCGACCGCGCTCGTCGTGGTCAACGGGCCGGACGCCTATGTCTCGCCCCGCTGGTACGCCAACCGCGACACGGTGCCGACATGGGACTACATCGCGCTCGAACTCGAAGGCCGGGTGCGCCAGATGGATGACGAGGGCCTCGAGGCGTTCCTTCACGCCGCGATCTTCAGGCATGAGGGCCGGCTGGCGGGCGAGCCGTGGGTGGCGGAGGAATCCTCCGAGAAGGTGTGGTCCGGCCTGTTCCGCGGCATCGTCGGCTTCGAGCTCGAGGTGCTGGCCTGGCGGCCCACGCTCAAGCTCTCCCAGAAGAAGACCCCAGAGGAGCGCGGGGCCATAGCCGAGGGGCTGGAGGCTGCGGGCCACGCCGCGATCGCCGACCGGATCCGGAGCATCACGGCATGAGGCTCGCCGTGTTCGACTGCGACGGCACTCTCGTCGACGGGCAAGCCGATGTGTGCTGGGCGATGGAACGCGCCTTCGTCCGTGCCGGTCTGGCGGCTCCCGGCAATCACGCGGTGCGGCGGATCGTCGGGCTCAGCCTGCCCGCAGCGGTGCGCGCGCTCGCCCCCGAACTTGACGAGGGCACGGTGGCGGCGGTGACCGAATATTACCGTTCGAGCTACCGCGCACGGCGGGCCGAAGGTTTGCTCGACGAACCGCTGTTCGACGGGATCGCCGAGCTGCTTTCCGACCTGCACGCTGGCGGCTGGCAGCTTGCGGTCGCCACCGGCAAGTCGGACCGCGGGCTTGCCGCCTGCCTTGCCGGGCACGGCATCGCCGATCTGTTCGTCTCGCTCCAGACCGCCGACCGGCACCCCTCGAAGCCGCACCCGGCGATGCTCGAAGCCGCGCTCGCCGAGGCCGGGGTTGCGGCGCAGGCGGCGGTGATGATCGGCGACACCAGCTTCGACATGCTGATGGCGCGCAGCATCGGCGTGCGCGCGATCGGGGTAGCGTGGGGTTACCATGCCCCGGCCGAACTGGTCGCGAGCGGTGCGGCCGAAGTGGCGCAAACCGCGGCGGCGCTGGGCGCAGCGCTGAAGGCGCTGGCACCATGAGCCACACGCCGCAAGCTGCCGCCGAACGCCAGGCGCGCGGACGCTACGCCGTGCTCAACCTCTTGCGCCTGATCGCCATTGGCTTGGTGCTCCTGGGCATTGCGATCGCGCGCGGGGTTGTGCCGCTGCCCGCGCAACTGCCCCTGCCCATGGGTGCGGTGCTGGCAGTTGCCGGACTGCTCGGGTTCTTTTTCCTTCCACCGCTATTGGCCCGGCGCTGGAAAGCCGCAGACCGCGCGCGGCCATGATCAGGCGGTTCTATGCGGAAGTGACGCTGGGCGAGGTGCCGGGCCAATAG
>Ga0224722_1000084_pt1 | contig 52795 bp, 49 predicted proteins | sample Balambano_FR1_Me_FD_161646 | JGI IMG/M metagenome (GOLD analysis project Ga0224722, IMG submission 161646) | Freshwater sediment microbial communities from Lake Towuti, South Sulawesi, Indonesia - Balambano_FR1_MetaG | ecosystem: Environmental > Aquatic > Freshwater > Lake > Sediment | place...
GCCCTGATAGGCGCGGCTTGAATCGATGAAGCGGTCGCAGATCACCCATTCGCCGCGTGCCAGCGCGGGGCGGATGAGATGCGCGGCATGATCGGCCCGTGCCGCGGCGAACAGCAGCGCTTCGGCCTGCGGCGGCCAGGCGGTGCAGGGCGGTGCGAGCAGCAGCGCGCGGATCGCTTCGGCCCCCGCGGTGCCGCCTGGCTCGCGGGTGGTCACGACACCGTGCCCGCGTTCCCGCAGCGCGTCGGCAAGCATGCGCGTCTGGGTGGACTTGCCGACCCCCTCCCCGCCCTCAAAGGCAATGAACCGGCCCGGCACGCGGGTCATGAAAACAGCCCGGCAAGCGCGTTGATGACACGGTCCAACGGTCCTGCGATCTTCACCGGATCGCGGACGAACAGCGGGATGTTGGCCGGTGCCATGCCGGGTGCTGTGACATTGAGCACCGCAACCTGTGCGCCCTTTGCCAGCGGCGCTTGCAACGGGCCGTCGTAGCGGATGGTCGCCGTCAGGGCTCCGGTCGCTCCAGGCGGCACGGACACACCGGCCATCCCGCGCGCCACCAGTGCTACGTGGCGGCTGTCACCGCCCTGCACCCGCGCATGGCCAACCACCGCGTCCGGTGCAAACAGACGTCGCCGCTCGAACCGCGTAAAGCCCCACTCGAGATAGGCATGGGCGAGCCGGGCGCGAAGGCGTGCGCTTTCCACCCCGGCCAGCACCATCACAAGCCGCCGACCGCGGCGCTGCGCCGTGCCGAGATAGGAAAAGCCCGCCTCATTGGTATAGCCGGTCTTGATCCCGTCAGCCCCTGCCGCCTGTCCGACCAGCGGATCGTGGTTGACCTGCGGCAGTCCCTTGTAATCGAACCCGGAGCGGCCGATGTAATAGCCGAACTTGTCCGGGTGGCGGGCGATCAACGCGCGCGCCAGGCGCACCAGATCGTTGGCACTGGTGAAAGTGCGGCCTTCGTCGGGCCAGCCATTTGGCGATGCGAACCGGCTTTCGTGCATCCCGAGGCTGCGGGCTGATGCGTTCATTGCGGCGGTCCAGGCAGGCACCGATCCGGCCTGCCCTTCGGCCAGCACCACCGCGCCATCATTGGCCGAAACATTGGCGATCCCGAGCAGGAGATCGTCAACCCGAACCCGTTCGCCCGCCTCGAGAAACATCGTCGAACCCTTGCGCCGCCAATCGCGTGCAGCCGCTGGGCTCATGACGAAGACTTGCGCGGGATCAAGCCGCCCGGCCTCGATCAGCTCAAAGGCGAGGTAGAGGGTCATAACCTTGGTGACCGAGGCGGGCATGAAACGGCGGTCGGGGTTGCGCGCGTGCAGCACCTGACCGCTGGTCAAATCCACCAACAGCGCAACCGGGGCTTCGTGCGGCAAGGGGGGCACCGGGATCACCGCCGCGGTCTGCGCCACCTTGGCACTGGCGGGCAGGACGAACATGCCAAGCCCAAGGATCAGCAGAGTTAACCGGAATGACGCAGGTCTCATTACAGCATCGACTATAACCCCTGCCCCGCCCTGTGGCGAGGCCCGCAGCGCCATCAGTTCACGATTTCGTCCGCCAGAAGGCCCACGCTCAGCGCGTAATAGCTTGAACAATTATATTCGAGGATGACGCGGAAATTGCCGGTCAGCAGCCATGCTGGTGTCCCCGGCCCGTCGGGCTGGAACAGCGACACCATGGTCTCGTCCGGAAGACCGCGCAGGGGGTTCACGCCCTGTGCGCGCCACTCTGCAACGGTCATCCAGCGGCTGAGGCGTTCGTGCACGCGCGGACATTGCGGGGCGACAAGCCGGCTGCGCCACGCGTTGGTGTCGAACCCCGAAGGGACCACCGCGCGCACGCCCCAAGGCTGGCCGCTGCGCCAGCCAGCATCGCGGAAATAGTTAGCGATCGATGCGAAGGTATCGGCACGGTTAGTGAAAATGTCGGCACGCCCGTCGCCATCACCGTCGGTCGCAAGCCGCAGATAGACGCTCGGCAGGAATTGCGGGTTGCCGAAAGCCCCGGCATAGCTGCCGACCAGCTGCGAGCGGTCAAAACCCCTGTCCGCGATCTTCATCAGCGCGACGAACTCGCCGGCAAAGAGTTCGCGCCGCCGACCTTCCCAGGCGAGTGTAGCGAGGCTTCGGGCGAGATCGAAGTCGCCTTTGACCCGGCCATAGCTGGTTTCATGTCCGAAGATCGCAACGAGGATCGGCCCGGGCACGCCATATTCGCGCTCGATCCGGGCAAGAAGATCACGGTGCTGGCCGTAAACCGTCCGACCCCCGCCGATCCGGGCGCTATCGACGTGGGTGGCGATGTAATTGGCCATCGAGGGATAGCCGCGGGTGGTGGTGCTGCCGGGCTGGTTCTGATCGAGCGCGATCACCCTCGGATTAAGCGTGAGGCCTGCCGTCATCCGCGCAATCGTCGCCTCGGAGACGCCTTCGCCTCGCGCGCGCGCCTTGAGCAGTTCGAGATAGGCGTCGAATGCGAGCGCGTTGTCCGAGCGGGCCTGCGCGGTTGCCTGAACCGATCCGGGCGGAGCACCGCTGACGAGCAGCGCGCTCGCGAACAAGGCGGCGGCGGAAAGCAGGCGGGGAATCATGGAGCAAGAGATGTCACAGCTTGGCTGAATTCCCAACAACCGAAGTGGGATGACTTCGGCACGATCTGTGTCTAGGGGTCCCCCTTGCAGGGACAGGTGGCCGAGTGGTTTAAGGCAGCGGTCTTGAAAACCGCCGAGGGTGCAAATCCTCCGTGGGTTCGAATCCCACCCTGTCCGCCAGACACGAGAGGGTTCCATGTTCGCGATGATGCTTGCGGCAGCCTTGCTTGCCTCCCAGCCCGCAGACGCACCCCCTTCCGGCGAGCCCGCTCTGCCGTTGGTCAGTGAAACATGGCGCGAAGCGGCCTCGAACCGGGCGAGGATCAAGGTTGCACCGAGCTTTGTCGACGGTCCGCGAGCCGAGTTGCCGGAGGCAGAGAGGTCGCTCGGTCACCACGGGCCTGTTGTGGTAGAGGGCATCATCGGCATCGATGGCAGGATGACCGAAGCGCGCGTGAAGCGGAGCAGCAAGGCACCGGGCGTCGACACAATCGCGCTCAACGCGGCGCTCGCCTCCACCTTCACGCCCGCGAAAGATGCAAATGGCACGCCCGTGCCGGTGATCGTCGCCATGCCCTTCGATCTGGTCGCCTACAAATCCTCAGAGGCCATGGGTATCTTGCAATACCGCTGCGAACAGTTCGTTCGCGACATGGATTGGTGGAAGTCGGTCAACCCGGACAAGCCATACAAGGATCACGAGCTCTACCAGCTTGAAAGCGGAATGGAGTTCGCCGCTGACGTCTTGCAGGCCAACGGCAATGATGCGCAAACGAAAGGTATCAGCGCAGACTTCGACCGGCGCTGGGAAGCTGCCATCGCTTATTGCCGCAAGAAGCCAAAGATCCTGCAGCGCGACGCGATTTTTCGCTAGGGCACTTGAAGGCGTCTCTACCCCGAAGTCAGCCGCCGATACGACAAGCCGATCGCCGCGCATCTGGCGGGGCAGAGGTCTGGGTGTTGAAGGCAAAGAGGTGGCAGAGCCACCCCATCAGAAATGCAGCGCCCGGCCGTAGGCGTCGAGCACGCTTTCGTGCATCATCTCGGAAAGCGTCGGGTGCGGGAACACCGTTTGCATCAGCTCGGCCTCGGTGGTTTCGAGCACCTTGCCGACAGTGTAGCCCTGGATCAGTTCGGTCACCTCCGCGCCGATCATGTGCGCGCCGAGCAGTTCGCCGGTCTCGGCGTCGAACACGGTCTTGATGAAGCCCTCCGCCTCGCCGAGCGCGATCGCCTTGCCGTTGCCGATGAAGGGGAAGTTGCCGACCCGGACCTCGCGCCCCCCTTCCCTCGCCTTCGCTTCGGTGAGGCCGACCGAGGCGACTTGCGGATGGCAATAGGTGCAGCCCGGGATCGCCGCGCGGTTCAAGGGGTGCGGGTGGACCTCGGTGTTGCCGAGTTCGGCCGCGATGGCCTCGGCGCAGGTGACGCCCTCGTGGCTCGCCTTGTGCGCCAGCCACGGGCCGGGCGTGCAGTCGCCGATGGCCCATAGGCCCTTGCTCTTGGTGCGGCCGTAGGGATCGATCTGGATGAAGCCGCGGTCCATGTCGGCAAGGCCGTCCAGCCCGATGTTCTCGGTGTTGGGCACGATCCCGATGGCGACGATCACATGGGTGAAATCGCTGGTTGCCGACTTGCCCGCCTTGTCCTTGATGGTCGCGGTGATGCCGCCTTCCGAGACCTTGAGCGCCTCCACGCCCGCGCCGGTCATGATTGTGATGCCCTGCTTCTTGAGGCTCTTTTCGAGGAAGGCCGAGACGTCGGCGTCCTCGACCGGCACGATCCGGTCGAGCATCTCGACCACAGTCACCTCGCTGCCGAGGTCGTTGTAGAAGCTGGCGAACTCGATCCCGATCGCGCCTGAACCGATCACCAGCAGCTTCTCCGGCAGCTCGGAAGGGGTCATGGCGTGGCGATAGGTCCACACGCGCTTGCCGTCGGCCGGCGCGAAGGGCAGATCGCGGGCGCGCGCGCCGGTGGCGACGATGATGTGCTTGGCGGTGAGCTGTTCATCGCCCTTGTCCGACGTCACCTTCAGGCTGCTCGCGCCGGTCAGCCGCCCTTCGCCCATGTGCACCGCAATCTTGTTCTTCTTCATCAGGTGGCCGATGCCCTGATTGAGCTGCTTGGCCACCCCGCGGCTGCGCTTGACGATGGCGGCAAGGTCCGCCTCGATTCCCTGCGCGACGAGGCCGAAATCGCCCGCGTGCTGCATGTAGTGGTAGATCTCGGCCGAGCGCAGCATCGCCTTGGTCGGGATGCAACCCCAGTTCAAACAGATGCCGCCGAGGTTCTCGCGCTCGACAATGGCGGTCTTGAGCCCGAGCTGCGCGCAGCGGATCGCGGCGACATAGCCACCGGGGCCGGAACCGAGCACGATTACGTCATAGTCATTGGCCATTGTCGGTGTCCTTGGGGAGGAGAAGCGTTTCCTGCGTCGCGATGGCGCGGGGGCGATTGTCTTCGCCGATCAGCACGAACTTGAAGGTGCCTTTGGCAATCAGCGTAGTCGCCTCGCCGTTGCGCTCGCGGGCGAAGGCCTCGGCGGCGATGGTGAGCGAGGTGGTGCCGGTGGCGAGCACGTCGCAATAGACAGAGAGCTCGTCACCCACCGCCATCGCGCCGGGGAAGGCGAAGTCTGTGGCCGTGACCACCACCGCCTTGCCCTGGCCGACGCGGCTCGCAAGGCTGCCCGCGCCGAGCGCCATCTGCGCCATCAACCACCCGCCGAACACCCCGCCATAGGGGTTGGTGTCGGTGGGCATGGCGGTGACGCGGATCGCCAATTCACCTGCAGGCATGGGGTTAGGCCACCAGCCCCATCGGGTTCTCGCACAGCTGCTTGATCGCCTCCATCAGCTGCGCGCCGTCTGCGCCGTCGATGGCGCGGTGGTCGAAGCTGCCGCTCGCGTGGAGCACCGTCGCGATCTCGATCTGGCCGTTCCCTACATAGGGCTGCTGCTGGCCCGCGCCCACGGCAAGGATCATGCCCTGCGGCGGATTGATCACCGCGTCGAACTGCTTGATCCCGTACATCCCGAGGTTGGAGAGGCTCGCGGTGCCGCCCTGGTATTCGTGGGGCATCAGCTTGCCGTCGCGCGCCTTGCCCGCGAGCGTCTTCATCTCGGTCGAGATCGCGGCGAGGCCTTTTGTATCGGCATTCGTGATCACCGGGGTAATCAGGCCCGAGGGCGCGGCCACTGCCACCGAGATGTCGGCGCGGCTGTAACGGCGCAGCGTGTCGCCATGATAGCTGACATTGCACTGCGGCACGCGGATCAGCGCGCGGGCGAGCGCCTTGATCAGCAGGTCGTTGACCGAAAGCTTCACCCCGTCGGGCTCGAGCGACTTGTTGAGTGCGCTGCGCAGCTCGAGCAGCGGATCGAGGCGGATGTCGATGGTGAGGTAGAAGTGCGGGACGGTCTGCTTGCTCTCGGTCAGTCGGCGAGCGATGACCTTGCGCACGCCCGAAAGCTTTTCCTCGGCAAAGGGTGCACCGCCTTCTATGGCGGGCGAAGGTGCCGGAGCGACAGTGGGAGCTGGCGTGCTCGCCGGTGGGGCCGGTGCCGTAACCGAGGCGGGCGAGAAACTCTCCACATCCTGCTTGACGATCCGGCCATTGGGGCCGGTGCCCTTTACGAGCGCGAGATCGATCGCCTTGTCCGCTGCGATCCGCTTGGCGAGCGGCGAGGCGATGATGCGCGAACCCGAGGTGGCGAGTGCGGGCGCAGGTTGGGCCGCGAGAGCCGGAGCCGGACCCGGGGCCGACGCTGGGACCGCCGTACCGCCGCCCTTGGCAATCGCGGCCTCGACATCCTCCTTGGTGATCTTGCCCTTGGGGCCGGTGCCGGTGATCTCGCCAAGGTCGATGCCGTGGACTCCGGCGAGCTTGCGCGCGGTCGGGGTGGCGGGCGGGGCTTCTGCTGCGGGTGTCGCCGCAGGCGCGGGCGCCGGAGCTGATGCGGGCGCGGCTTCGTCGCCCTCCACCGTAAGCCGCGCAATCACCGCGCCCACCTTCACCCCTTCGCTGCCTTCGGGAATGATGATCTCGGCAATCACGCCTTCATCGACCGCCTCGAATTCCATCGTCGCCTTGTCGGTCTCGATTTCGGCCATGATGTCACCCGATCGCACCGTGTCGCCTGCCTTGACCAGCCACCGCGCCAGCGTGCCTTCTTCCATGGTGGGCGACAATGCCGGCATCCTGATGTCCAAGGCCATGATCCGCTATTCCTCCCGCGATCGGTCGTCCCTGCGTTCTCTGGCCAATTCCCCGGCGGCGGGCAAGGGGGCAGCGCACGGGACTTGCCAAACCATACGAATGCAGGGATAGCTCGCGCCATACGGGGCATCGCCATGCGGACATTTCTGGTCATCATCGACGAAAGCGAGGAAGCGCTGGCCGCCCTTCGCTATGCCGCGCGCCGCGCCGCAGCGGTGGGCGGTGCGGTGCATTTGCTGGCGCTGGTTCCGCAGCAGAACTTTTCCGCCTTCGGTGCAGTGCAGGCCACTATCGAGGCCGAAGCGCGTGACCGAGCGGAAATGCTGGCGCACGGGGTCGCGGGCAACCTGCTTGCCGAAAGCGGGATCATGCCGACGATTTCGGTCAAGATTGGCATGGGCCAGAAAGTCGTCAGCGAGTTTCTTGCCGAGCACCGCGAGGTCGCATCACTGGTGCTGGGGGCGGCCAAGGGCAGCAACCCGGGTCCACTGGTGTCGCATTTCTCAGCGGCGGCGGGCACGCTTCCCTGTCCGCTCTACATCATCCCCCCCGACTACGACGAAACCGAGCGCGATCACCAGGTCTGAGGCGCTATTTTCTGCGCCCCTGATGGCGGATGTTGCCGGGACGCCCGCGCTGGCCGACCATGAACTTGCCGGCTTTCTTCAGGGGTGTCGCCCCGTTGCGGCGGCGATCATCCGGACGCGCCCCGCGCGGCTCGATCGTGCCTGCATCCGCATCGGGAAGCACGAACTTGAGCGCGCCGGTGAGCGGATTGGCCTCGGCCAGTTTCAGCTTCAGCTGGTCGCCGCTGGCAAAAGTGGTGCCGCTGTCGCTGCCGACCAGCGCCTGCGCGGCCTCGTCATGGCGGAAATATTCGCCCCCCAGGGTCGAGATCGGAACGAGCCCGTCACCGCCGAGCCCGACTATGGTGGCGAAGAAGCCGAAGGCCTGCACCCCGGTGATGCGGGTGTCGAACACCTCGCCGACCCGGCCTGATAGCCATGCTGCGACATAGCGGTCGATGGTGTCGCGCTCGGCCTCCATCGCGCGGCGCTCGGTCTGGCTGATCGCGTCGCTGACCTGCTGCAAGCTGTCGCGGTCGCGGTCCGAGAGGCCGCTGGTAGCAGGTATCGATCCTGGGGGGGCGGGCTGTTCGAGCTTGTAGGCATCGACCAGCGCGCGGTGCACCAGCAGGTCCGAATAGCGGCGAATGGGCGAGGTGAAATGCGCGTAGGAGCCGAGGCTGAGCCCGAAGTGCCCGGCATTGGCGGGGCCGTAATAGGCCTGGGTCTGGCTGCGCAGCACCGCCTCCATCACCAGCGCCTTCTCCGCCTCGTCGGAGATGTCCTTGAGCATGCGGTTGAACAGGCCGGGGGTGACCACTTGCCCCAGCGCCAGCTTCTTGCCCATCGTTGCGAGGTAATCGCGCAGTGCGATCAGCTTCTCGCGGCTCGGCGGCTCGTGGATGCGGTAGACGACGGGCGCAGTCTTGGCCTCCAGCGCCTTGGCGGCGGCGACATTGGCGGCGATCATGAAATCCTCGACCACGCGGTGCGCATCGAGCCGCTCGCGAATGGCGATCGAGGCGATGCGGCCCTGATCGTCAAGCACCACGCGGCGTTCGGGCAGCTCGAGTTCGAGCGGATCGCGCGCAGCGCGCGCGGCGGCGAGCGCACGCCAGGCTGCCCACAGGTTGGCGAGGATGGTGCGCTTCTCCCCCTCCCCTTCAGGGAAGGGGGTCGGGGGGTGGGGACTGTCGGATAGGTGGGGCGCCTGATCGGCAGGCCCCACCCCAACTTCTCCCCTGGAAGCGAAGCTGGGCGCAGCCAACGGGAGGGGCTCTCCATCGACAATCGCCTGCGCATCCTCATAGGCGATGTTGTGCGCGATCCGCACCAGCGCGCGGGTGAAGCGGAAGCTCGAAACCTTGCCCTCGGCGCTGATGCGCAGGTGGCAGGCCATTGCGGCGCGGTCCTCGCGCTCTTTCAGCGAGCAAACGTCGGCGCTCAGCACCTCGGGCAGCATCGGCACCACGCGGTCGGGGAAATAGACCGAATTGCCGCGCTTCCTCGCCTCGCGGTCGAGCGCGGAGCCGGGGCGGACGTAGAATGACACATCGGCAATGGCGACCACGGCGTTGAACCCGCCCTGCCCGTCGGGCTCCGCCCAGATTGCATCGTCGTGATCGCGCGCGTCGGCGGGATCAATTGCGACGATCGGCAAGTGGCGCAGGTCTTCGCGGGCCTTGTCGGAAAGCTTGAGCTTCGCCGCGCGCGGGGCTTCCTCCAGCACCTCTTCGGGGAAAATGTGCGGGATGCCGTGCTTGGCGATGGCGATCAGGCTGAACGAGCGGGGTGCGAGCGGATCGCCAACCACCTCGATTATTCTCACGCCCGCACGTTCGGAGCGGCCCACCCGCTCGGCGATCACCAACTGGCCCGGCTCGGCCTCGCCGCGATCGGCAATGGGGGCGGACTGGCGCACGCGCTTGTCGACCGGGGCGAGCCAGGCCTTGCCGGTCTTGTCAATCTCGATGATCCCCATCAGTCCTTCGGTGCGCGAGGGCAGCTTTTTCATCACATGGGCGCGCCACCCCGTCTCGGTCTCCTCGGTGCGGGCGAGCACGCGGTCGCCGCGCTTGAGGGCCGACGCGCGCTTGACGCCGGGGCGCGGACGCGGTTCGCGGATGGTAAGACGCGGCGGCTTGCCGGGGGCTTCGGGATCCCAGTTGTCCGGCTCGGCGATGAGCTCGCCTTCATCGACATCGACGATCCTGAGCGTCGTGACCTTAGGCACGCCGCCCATGCGGTGATAGGCGGTTTTCTTGCCGTCGATCAGGCCTTCCTCGGCCATGTCCTTGAGCAGCGCCTTAAGCTTGATCTTCTCCTGCCCCTTCAGGCCGAACGCCTTGGCGATCTCGCGCTTGCCGGCGGGCGTGTGAGAGGACTGGATAAACGCAAGCACTTGGCTGGCGGTGGGCATCCCCTGGGGGAGCTTGGGAGGTTTGGGCATGATTGGGGCTCTATCCCATATGCCTCGTCATTGCGAGCAAAGCGAAGCAATCCAGAGTGGCACGCATAGGCCCTCGATTGCCGCGGCCCTGACGGGCCTCGCAATGACGAAATCTATTCCTTCGCCATCGGCTCGAACGCACCGCCGGGAACCGCGCTGGATACGGGGGAGCAATAGTCGCCATTGCAGGCGCTGACGCCAAACAGCCAGTCGTCGCCGCGCATATCAGCAATGTAGCTCAATTCGCGACCTTCCTGCGATGCCTGCGCGATAGCCGCTCGCGGTCCATCGAAATAGACCAGGGCTGCATCACCATCGCGCCAGGCGGGTTCGTCCGTCCGACGCTTCTGGACGGCGTAAGTCGAGGCGCCCGCGACCGCATTCCACTTGAGTTCGGTATCCACCCGCACCGCCGAATCGACGCTCACCTTCGGCGGCATCGGCGCCTGCGCGAGCGCATCCAATGCCCGCACGTTCAGCTTCGTCACCCCGGCGAGATAGGCGAAGTCCATCTCCGCAATGGTGTCGCCGAAGACCACGCCGTCCTCGGTGCGCAGGTCCTGATGCTGATGGTCGTAATCCTCGACCCCCACCGAGAAGCGGATCGCCGGATAGCCTTTCTGGAGGAACGGCACCTGATCCCCGCCCCGCCCCATGCGGTCGGCGCGCCAGATCTGGCGGACTTGCAGTTCGTCCGGGTGCTTCGCAGCCAGCCCCGCTACCCAGCGCGAGAGGTTGCGCGAAGGCGTGTCGTTCTCGCCCCCGAAGCGTGTGGCAGCGGCGCGCAGCCGATCTGTCAGGTCGGCGCGCGGGCCTTCGGAGAAGACACGCACAATCTTTGGCTCGCAATAGCCGTCGCTGCCGCAGGAATTGCCGACGATGTCATTGTTGAGAACGGCCTTGACGGTGAAGCCCTGCGCCTCGGCCCAATTCGCAAGGATCTGGCCGCCATGGAGCCCCTGCTCCTCGCCTGACAGCAGCGCGTAGATGATGGTGCTGGGGTATCTCTCACCGGACAGCACTCGCGCCGCTTCGAGCACCAGCGCGCTGCCTGAGCCATCATCATTCGCGCCGGGCGCGTCCCTGGTGAAGTCGAGCGGATCGGACACGCGGCTGTCGATATGGGCCTGCACGATCACGACCTCGTTGGGTCGCTCGCTGCCGCGCTGGATCGCGACGGCGTTGCGCACCAGCGTCGGCGTGGGAATGCGCGGGCCGGTGACGACCTCGCCCACGGGGAGCACTTCGAGGCACCCGCCGCACCGCGCGCCTATGCGGCGAAACTCCGCCAGCCCCCAGTCGACCGCCGCGCCGATCCCGCGCTCGGGGTCGGTCTGCGAGGACAAGGTATGGCGCGTGCCGAAACCAACCAGCGTTTCGACATCGGACTTGAGCCGGTTTTCGGAAACTTCGTCGGCGGGGTGGGTCTGGGCAGCGAGCGGGGCGGCCATGAGTGCGAGGAGAAGGATCAGGTTGGGCATCAGGCATAGGTAGCGGGAACCACCCTTGAATTACAATCCCTCGTCACCCCAGACTTTGTCCGGGGCTTGACTGTTCTTGAAGAGGCCTTGCCCCGGCTCGGGGGCTGGGGTGAGGAGATAAGTTAGTAAGCGCGCGCCACCAAAATGCGCTCCACGGCAGGCTGGCCCGAAAAGATGCACGCACCACCCGCAGGCTCGCCCCCGCGCGGCACGTTGCGGATAGTGAGCTTCACCGCCTTGAGCTTCTCGACCACGGTATCGAGGGCCGCGCCAGTGGGCTTGGCCCATTCGACCTCGACCCAGCCCGGATACTTGCCGCCGGTCTCGAAGTGATCGACCACCGCCTGCCAGTCGATGACGCCGCGGGTGATGCTGGCATCGCGCCGGGCACGGGCCTCTTCGAACAGCGCGGACTGGATCGTTTCGAGCAGCGCGCCCGCCCCTGCCACGAATTCAGAAAGTGCAGGATAGGTGAAGGCAGGCTTGCCGCTTGCGGCGTTCCACAGAGCATCGCGGCGCAGCACCGCGAGCTTGCCCTCGGCCATGTCGCGCGGGCCGACCTCGATTATCACCGGCGCGCCCTTGCGCACCCAGTCCCAGCGCTTGGCCGCCGCCTTGCCGGGCTTCACGTCGAGCAGCACGCGCAACCGCTCGCCGAGCGCTGTGTGTGCGGCCAGAGCGGCGCGCACGCCTTCGCCATAGGCGATCAGTTCCGCATCCTCCGGAGCCTCGCGCAGCATCGGAATGATCACGATCTGCTGCGGTGCGATCGCCGGGGGGACGCGCAGCCCGTCATCGTCGCCGTGGGTCATGATCACCCCGCCGATCAGCCGCGTCGAAACCCCCCAGCTTGTGGTGTGGCAATATTGCTGCGCGCCTTCGCGATCCTGATACTGGATCCCCGCAGCGTGCGCGAAATTGGTGCCGAGATAATGGCTGGTGCCCGCCTGCAGCGCCTTGCCGTCCTGCATCATCGCCTCGATCGACCAGGTTTCGACCGCGCCGGGGAACCGCTCGTTCTCCGGCTTCTCGCCCGCGATCACGGGAAGCGCCAGATCTTCCTCGGCGCAGGCCCGATACATCTCGAGCGCGCGATGGGTTTCGGCGAGCGCATCCTCGCGGGTTTCGTGAGCGGTGTGGCCTTCCTGCCAGAGGAACTCGCTGGTGCGCAGGAACATGCGCGTGCGCATCTCCCAGCGCACCACGTTGGCCCACTGGTTGGTGAGCAGCGGCAGATCGCGCCATGATTGCACCCAGCGCGCCATCGCATCGCCGATGATGGTCTCAGAGGTCGGGCGCACCACCAGCGGCTCTTCGAGCTTCGCCTCGGGATCGGGGATCAACCCGCCCTTCCCGTCCGCGATCAGGCGGTGATGGGTGACGACCGCCATCTCCTTCGCGAAGCCTTCGACGTGTTCCGCCTCGCGCGTGAAGTTCGCCAGAGGGATGAACAGCGGGAAGTAGCAGTTCTGCACGCCCGCTGCCTTGATCCGGTCGTCCATCAGGCGCTGGATGCGCTCCCAGATGCCGTAACCCCACGGTTTGATCACCATGCAGCCGCGCACCCCCGATTCCTCGGCAAGGTCGGCGGCGCTGATGACCTCTTGGTACCACTTGGCGAAATCGTCTTCGCGCGTGACGGTAAGCGCGTGGCGAATCTGGGACACGGGGGCTGGTTCCTGCTTGGTGTGAAGCGCCGCCGGGCCGCGTGGCGCGCCGCGCTTTCAGCGCTATTTGCTCAAGTCGTCCAGCTTCTTTTGCATCGCGGCCATCTGTTCGCGCAGCGCCGCGATTTCGCCCCGGGTGTCGGCGACCGGGGCTTTGGCAGTGTCCTTGGCCTTGCCCATGCCCGGAAGGAAAACGTCGGCCGCGGCGCGCATCATCGCCATGTTGGTTTCATGGATGGCGGTGAAGGGATTGGCGCTCATCCCCTTTTCAAAAGCTTCGCGGATCTTCGACTGGTTTTCCCGGAAATTGGCCATGCTGGCTTCGAGATAGGACGGCATAAGCGCCTGCATCGAATTTCCGTACATCCCGATCAGTTGCCTGAGGAAGCTGACCGGCAGCATCTGCCCGCCATTGGCCTCTTCGTCCATAATGATCTGGGTGAGGATCGAATGGGTGATATCGTCCCCGGTCTTGGCATCGAGCACCACGAACTCGACGTTCTCGCGCACCATTCTGGCAAGATCTTCGAGCGTGATGTAGCTTGAAGTGGCGGTGTTATAGAGCCGCCGATTGGCGTACTTCTTGATGACGACCGCTTCGCCCGTTTCGCCTTTCGCTGCCCTTGCCTTGCCGACCATATCTGTTTTCGACCCTGATAATTGCCCCGATGATCCTCTTTTAGCACCCGCACAAGCTGCGGTGCAATATCGCCGGGCACCGCCATCAACACCGGCGTAGACGCGCGCCGATCACCGTGAGCATTTCGTATGGCGAGAGAGCATTTTGCTGCGCAGCATCGGCAAGATCCCACGGCACCATCAGCCAGTCGCCCACGCCGACATCGGGCGCGCTGGCAAGATCGACCACCACCATGTCCATCGAGACCTTGCCGAGGATCGGCAGGCGGCGACCCTGATGGGTAAGCGCATTGCCGGGGCCGCGGGTGCGCAGGAACCCGTCGGCATAACCGAGCGAGACCGTGCCGACCCGCATCGCGCCAGGTGCAGTGAAGGTCGCATTATAGCCTACCGTATCGCCCGCAGCGAGAATGCGCGTCTGCAGGATCGCGGCTTCGACCTTGACCACGGGACGGATCGCCGCTGCCAGTTCGGGGCGCGGGATGCCGCCGTAAAGCGCGATGCCCGGACGGGTCAGATCGAAGGTATAATCGCGGCCCATCGCGATCCCCGCACTGTTCGCAAGGCTCGCCCGGCGGTGCGGGAGCGCGCTTACAACGGAGCGGAAAGCAGCAAGCTGGCGCGGGTTCATGTCGCTGTCAGCTTCGTCGGCGCAGGCGAGGTGGCTCATCAGAATATCGATATTGAGCGCGCGGATCGCGGGGTGGCTGGCTTCATCCGGCGCGATGCCCAGCCGCTTGATCCCGGTGTCGACCATGAGGTGACAGGTGCCGCCGCCGCTGGCCGACCACAAAGCCGCCTGTTCGAGCGAATTGATCACCGGCACCGCTGCGGTCGCGTGGGCATAGGCGCATTCGGCCTCGCTGCGGACCCCGTGCAGCACAGCCACTTGCACGCCCCTGACATGGCGCATCACCGCTGCGACCTCGCTCCAGTGCGCCACCAGAAAGGTCGTGCATCCCGCATCGCGCAGCACCGGCACGCAGGTATCGACCCCGAGGCCATAACAATCCGCCTTGACCGCGGCCCCTGCCCTAGCCCCAACCGAAAGGGTATCTAGGGCCAGCCAGTTCGAAGCCACGGCGTCGGTGTCGATGGTCATGCGCAGGCTGGGAGGCGGAAGTACCGGTGTGGTCTCACTCATCGGCGAAATCTCGCGGAGGGCCGCCCGGAATGCCCCACCACGCCACCAGCAGGCCGAAACCCACCACTACCCACGTGTACCACAGCCCCGAATAGATATCTCCGGTGCTCGCGACGATCACCCCCGCGATCAGCGGCAGGAACCCGCCGAGGTAGCCCGCACCGATGTGGTAAGGTATCGACATCGAGGAATAGCGGATGCGGGCCGGGAACATTTCCGAAAGCAGCGCCGCAACCGAACCATAGGTAAGCGCCGACAGCACGCCCAACGCCAGCAACACCGCGATAATGCCGATGGTGTTGGCAGCGGCCGGCTGCTGCTTGGAGAAATCGAAGCCATAGTCGGCCAGCGCCGCATGGATGCCCGCCCGGCGCGCACCGCCATCCTCGAACCACCCCGGATCGATCGCCACCGGCGCGCCGCCTGCGGTCAGCGCGATCGCGGTGCCTGGTTTCAGCGTATAGGGCACGCCCGACGCGGTCAGTGTTTCGAGCACCTTGCCGCAGTCGGTCTGTTCGCGCTGGAATAGTTCGGCAAATGGATCGGTGACGCATTGCGGGCCGCTGACCACGATCGGCGTGCGTTCGGCTGCCGCCGCGAGCCGCGGGTTGGCGAGGCTGCCCATCATCCAGAACAGCGGAAACAGCAGCACCAAACTCGCCGCCGCGCCGATGATGATCGGCAATTTGCGCCCGACCCTGTCGGACCACTTGCCAACAATCACGTAGAAACTCATCACGATCAGGCCGGATACCAGCAATATCAGCTCGACCGTCAGGTCAGCGACATGCATCGGCCCGCGCAGGAAGCTCATCGCCGAGAAAAAGCCGGTGTACCAGATCGTTGTCAGGATGCCGGTGACACCGAACAGCGCCACGAAAATGCGCTTGCCGTTTCCGGGATAGGTGAAGCTTTCGACGAAGGGATTGCCTGATGTCTCGCCTGCCTCCTTCATCGCCTGAAACACCGGGCTTTCCGACAGCTTGAGCCGCATCCACAAGGATATCAGCAACAGGATGATCGACAGCAGGAACGGTACGCGCCACCCCCACGCCTCGAAATCCTGCGCCGGGATCAATGCCCGGCAGGCGAGCACCACCATGATCGACAGCACGAAACCGCCGGCCACGCTCGCCTGGATGAAACTGGTGTAGAAACCGCGCTTTTCCGGCGGCGCGTGTTCGGCGACGTAGATCGCCGCCCCGCCATATTCGCCGCCCAGCGCCAGCCCCTGCAACACCCGCAAGATGATGACGATGATCGGCGCGGCCATCCCGATATTGTCGACGGTGGGGATCAGACCGACGCCTGCGGTGGCGATCCCCATCAGCGTCACCGTCACAAGAAAGGTGTATTTGCGCCCGAGCCTGTCCCCCAGAAATCCGAACAGGATCGCGCCGAGCGGACGGAAGGCGAAACCGACCGCGAAGGTCGACCACACCAGCAGCAGCCCGAGCGTCTCGTTGTCGGTCGCGTAGAAGGCATTCTTGAGGATGTAGGCGAGCGTGCCGTAGATGAAGAAATCATACCATTCGAACACCGTGCCCGCGCTCGACGCGCCGATGACCAGCCGGATTTCCTGATCGCTCGGCTCGCGCTCAGCGAGCGCCTGCGCTTCTGCCATATTGTCTCTTTCCCCTTCGCACGCCCGATCGCGCTCTAGCTGTGTGTGGCCCCGGTTGAAAGCGCTGCCACAGCAGCCTTCCACGGCAACAGCAGCGCTCCGTGCCGCGCCGGGTGTTCGCGCGCGGGCACCAGCGCGTCAAGGCCAGGCCAATCGGGTAGCGGCCCCATGCCCTCCAGCCAGACTTCAAGCCCACCGAGCACTGCCGCAAACCGCTGTGGCTCGACCCCGGGAGCCGCCTGTGCCAGCAGCATTGCGGAGGCCTGACCGATCGCGCAGGCGCTCATCTGCAGGCCGATGCGGGTGATCCGGTCGTGCTGGTCAAGCGCCACCGCGATCCGCACGGTGCTGCCGCAGGTGCGCGCTCGGGCATCGGCCTTGAAGGGCAACAAGGGATCGAACGGAAAAGCCGCGAGCCCAGTTGCAAGTGCGAGCAGGGCGGGTGAATAAAGCTTTGCCGGGCGCGCAGCTGTCATTACGGTTTCAGTTCGACGCCTTGCGAAGGGTGATGTCGCGCCTTTCGGATTCGCGCCGCAACTGATCGCGCCGGGCGGCAATCAGGGTCACCAGCTGGCGCGACGCGGCGTCCGTGGCGGCATAGGTGCGCGCCCCGGTGATCCAGTTGGGCCGCCCCTGATATCCCCACGAGATATCGAAACCCAGCACCAGCACCGAAAAGGCGAAGACCGCGATCACCGCGCCCTTGACCCCGCCGAAGCCGAAGCCGAGCACCCGGTCGATCGGGCCGAGGATGGCCCCGTCCGACGCGCCGCTGGCGGTGCCGACAATCACCTTCATCGCGGCGTAGGGGATCAGCAGCAGCAGTGCAAAGGCGAGGATCGGCGTGGTCACGTCCGAATTGTAGAGGCCCATCAGTGCCCCGGTGAGGTCGGGATGGAGGAAATGGATCGACAGGGCGGCAAGGATCCACGCCGCCAGCGACAGCACTTCCTGCACCAGCCCGCGCATGAAACCACCGATGGCGGCCACCGCGACAATCACGAAGATGACGATATCAAGTCCGGCCATGGGCGGCAGGCTTATGCGCTCGCCATGATGTGGTCAACGAGGTTCGCAAGAGCGCCAAGCCCGCGGTATTGCGCGCCCTCTCCGGCAGCCGGATTACCCGCCGGACCGCACGAACGGGTAAAGCCGAGCTTGGCCGCTTCGCGCAGCCGCAGCGGCGCATGGGCGACCGGCCGGATTTCGCCCGCCAGCGACACCTCGCCGAACCATGCCGTCTTGTCGGGAAGCGGCCGGTCCGCGAGCGCCGACACCAGGGCCGCGGCCACGGCAAGATCGGCCGCCGGATCGGTGAGCCGGTACCCCCCGGCGATGTTGAGATAGACTTCTGCCGACGAGAAATTGAGCCCGCAGCGCGCTTCGAGCACGGCGAGCAGCATCGCCATCCGGCCGCTGTCCCACCCCACCACCGCGCGCCTCGGAGTGGCTCCCGATTGCAGCCGCACGATCAGCGCCTGGATTTCGACCAGCACCGGGCGCGTGCCTTCGAGCGCCGGGAACACCGCGCTCCCCGCCAGCGGCTGATCGCGGCCCGACAGGAACAGCAGCGAGGGATTGGGCACTTCCTCAAGCCCTTGCGCGCCCATCGCGAAAACCCCGATCTCGTCGACCGCGCCGAAGCGGTTCTTGAGCGCGCGCAGGATGCGATACTGGTGGCTGCGTTCGCCCTCAAAGCTCATCACCACATCGACCATGTGTTCGAGCACCCTTGGGCCTGCGATGCTGCCGTCCTTGGTGACATGCCCAACCAGCACCAGCGCGCATCCGCTTTCCTTGGCATAGCGGATCAGTTCGAGCGCGCAGCCACGGACCTGGCTGACCGTACCGGGCGCACCTTCGATGGTGTCGGAATGCATCGTCTGGATCGAATCGATCACCAGCAGCGCAGGCGGATCGCCCTGGCCCAGCGTTGTCAGGATGTCGCGTACCGAGGTTTCCGAGGCGAACCGGATCGGCGCGCCTGCCACCCCCATCCGCGCGGCGCGCAGCCGGACCTGCCCGGCGGCCTCCTCGCCGCTGACATAAACCACATCGCTCCCGCCGCCCGCGATGGTGGCGGCGCATTGCAGCAGCAAGGTCGATTTGCCGATCCCCGGATCGCCGCCCATCAGCACCGCGCATCCCGGCACCAGCCCGCCGCCAAGCGCGCGGTCGAACTCGGCCAGCCCGGTCGATGTGCGAACCGGGAGCGGAGCGGGTTGATTGAGCGGTTCGAACACCACCGCGCGCCCGCCGCGCGAGAGATCGTGTCTCTGCGAGAACACTGTCGCGGGCACATCTTCGACCAAGGTGTTCCAGGCCCCGCAATCGGCGCATTGTCCCTGCCAGCGCGGCGATACCGAACCGCATTCCTGACACACGTAACGGCGTTTCGATTTTGCCATGGATACGCGCTGTAACCGGAACAGAAGTTGAACGCAATTGCATCGCGCGCCGCTTGCCCGCTACACTCGCGGCGATGCGCCAGAAGGAACTGCGCCTTGCTCTCGTGTGTTACGGCGGCGTCAGTCTTGCGGTCTACATGCACGGCATCACCAAAGAGGTGTGGCACCTTGCCCGCGCGAGCCGCGCCTTCCACGACCCCGGCGCCGCGCCTGTCGACGGGGTGGCGGCGGCCTATCGCGACTGGCTCGAGCGGATTGCGCGCGAATCGAAAATCCGGCTGCGCGTGCTCCCCGACATCCTGACCGGGGCGAGCGCGGGCGGGATCAATGCGGTGTTCCTCGCGCAGGCGATCTATGCCGGGCACAGCCTTGAGCCGCTCACCGACCTGTGGCTTGCCAATGCCGATGTGAGCGAGCTGACCGATCCCGGGGCCGAGCCAATGTGGCGCTATGCCAAGCTATGGGCGCAGCCGATCGCCGAATGGTTCCTGAGCCGCCCCGGCAACGCGGTGAGCGCGACGGTGTCGCCCGAAACCCGCGAAGAAGTGCGGCGCAAGGTTTCGCGGTTGGTGCGCGGGCGCTGGTTCAGCCCGCCGTTTTCGGGTGCCCGGTTTTCCGGCATGCTCTACGATGCGCTGGTGAGCATGGAGCGCGATGGTGACGGGATCGCGCTGCTGCCGCCGGGGCACCCCATCGATCTGGCCGTCACCGTCACCGATTTTCGCGGACACCGCGCAACCTTGCAGCTGAACTCCCCTGCCGAGGTCGAGGAGAGCGAACACCGCATGCCGATCGGCTTTCGCGCCCGAGTGGATCAGGGCGCAGCGGGCGGACTGGCCGATAGGCTCGAACTGGTCCTGGCGGCGCGCGCCACGGCAAGTTTCCCGGGTGCGTTCCCGCCGCTGACCCTCGACGAGATCGACGAGCTTGCAAAGACACAGAAGCATCTCTGGAAGAGCCGCGGTGCCTTTCTCCAGCGGATCATGCCGGTCCACGTCCGCAATGGCACCATTGACAGCGTCGCCTTGATCGATGGTTCGGTGCTGGTCAATGCCCCGTTCGGCGCAGCGCTGGCGGCGCTGCATGGCCGCCCGGCGCAGCGCGAGGTTGACCGCCGTTTCGTCTATATCGATCCGCGGCCCGATGCGCAGGGCCTGATCCCGGGCAAGCGCCCGCGCGAAGTCGGCTTTTTCGGAGCGATCTTCGGTTCGCTTTCGACCATCCCACGCGAACAGCCGATCCGCGACGATCTGGAACGGATCGAACAGCAATCGCGTGACGCCGCGCGGTTGCGGCAGGTGGTCATCGATCTGCAGCCCGATATCGACCGCGCAGTCGAACGGCTGTTCGGTTACACCTTCCTGCTCGACCGCCCGACCCCGCGGCGAATGGCGAGTTGGCGGGCGAAGGCGCAGCAGGCCGCGGCCGAACAGGCCGGATATGCCTTCGGTGCCTATGCACTGACCAAGTTCGCCGCGATCCTCGATCATCTTGCGCGCCTTGTGCATGCGGCGAGCGGCGGCACCGCAGACGAACCTGCGGCGATTGCCGAGGCGCTGCGGCGCGAAATGGCGGCGCGCGGGCTTGAACGGCTGTGCGATGCGCAGGGCGGTGCGACGCCAGAAGCAATCGCCTTTTTCCGCGCCCATGACGTGGGGTTCCGGATCAGGCGGCTGCAATTGCTGGCGCGCAAGCTCGCGCGCGACTGGCAGGCGGACCCCGGCGTATCAGACGATGCCCGCGATCAGGCGCGCGACCGTGTCTATGCGATCCTTGCGCTTTACGAACGCGTCGATCAGGCCGTGTTGCAGGCCCCGCACTTTGCCGCAATCGCAGCCCGGGCGCAGGCCGAACCGGGTGCGGTGATCGATTTCTGCGCCACCGAGCGGTTGCTGCCCGCTACCGATATTGCCGCCGAAGAACGGCTGATCGACGCGCTCGAAGGGATGGCGAAGGTGCTGAAGCGTCGCATGCTGCTCACCTATCTCGGTTTTCCGTTCTACGACGTCGCGACCCTGCCGCTGTCGCGGCGTGACGGGCTCGATGAGTACAACCAGGTCAAGATCGACCGCATTTCGCCCGAGGACGCGTTGTCGATCCGCAAAGGCGGCACCAACGCGACGCTGCGGGGCATCGAGTTCTACAATTTCGGAGCCTTCTTCAGCCGCGATTACCGCGAGAATGATTACCTGTGGGGTCGGCTGCACGGGGCGGAACGGATGATCGATCTGATCGCCTCGACCGCCGCCGGCGGGCTGGCGGCGAGCAGCATCGCCGAGGCCAAGCGAGCGGTGTTCCTCGCAGTGCTCGAAGAGGAGGAGATCGCCGGTCGATGCCAGCGCGGCCTGCTCGACCAGATCCGCCGCGAAGTTGACGCGCGGATGGGAAAGGGCACTACCTAGGCGCGCGGTGCGGCCGCGATCGAGCCTGTTGCTGCGCCGCCGTGCTGGCGGGCAGGATCACGTGCGATTGCGGCCGCGGCGCGACGCGCTTCCCGCAAATCGTTGAGAACATCGTAGAAGATGCTCGGCAAGGTCAGGATCGCCGCGCGCTCAGCCGCCGAAGGCATCTTTCAGCTTGGCAAAGAAACTGCGGCTTTCCGGACACTCATCCCCGGTTTCGGTGGCCTTGAACTCTTCGAGCAATTCCTTCTGGCGGCGTGTGAGCTTGGTCGGGGTTTCGACCGCCATTTCCACCACCAGATCGCCGCGCCCGCGCCCCTGCAGCACCGGCATCCCCGCGCCGCGGATACGCAGCTGCTTGCCCGACTGGATTCCGGCCGGAATGTCGAGCCGGTTGGTCGAACCGTCGAGATCGGGGATTTCAACGCAGCCGCCAAGCGCCGCGGTGGTAAAGCTCACCGGCACACGGGTCGCCAGCGTGGTGCCGTCACGCTCGAACACGGGATGCGGTTTAACGTGCAGGAAAATGTAGAGATCGCCCGCCGACGCGCCGCGTTGCCCCGCCTCGCCCTTGCCCGACAGGCGGATGCGAGTGCCGGTATCGACCCCGGCGGGGATGTCGACCTTGAGCGTTTGCAGCCGGTCGACCCGGCCTTCGCCGCGACAAACCCGGCACGGGTCTTCAATTACGCTGCCTCGGCCTGAACAGGTCGGGCATGGCCGTTCGATCACGAACAGCCCCTGCTTTGCGCGCACCGTACCGCTGCCGTGGCACAGGTTGCAGGCGCGCTCGCTGGTGCCCGGGGTCGCCCCTGACCCGTCGCAGGTGTCGCATGGCTGACTGACCTCGATCTCGATCTCGGTCGATTTGCCGTGGAAGGCCTCTTCGAGACTGACCTGCAGGTCGTAGCGCAGGTCTGCGCCGCGGCGACTCTGCTGGCGCTGCGCACCCCCGCCAAAGGCGCTGCCGAAGATGGTCTCGAAGATATCGCCGATATCGGCAAAGGCGCCGCGCGCGCCGCCCCCGCCAAACGGCCCGCCGCCGCCGCCGTTCATGCCCTGCGTATAGGCCTGATGGCCGTATCGATCATAGGCGGCGCGCTTTTGCGGGTCCTTGAGGCATTCATAGGCTTCGTTGCAGGCCTTGAATTTCGCCTCGGCGGCATGATCTCCCGGATTGCGATCCGGGTGATACTTCATCGCCAGCTTGCGGTAGGCGCTCTTGAGGGTCGCCGCGTCGGCATCGCGGTCGACTTCGAGGGTGGCATAATAATCGGTCTGGGTAGCCATAGTGCCGCCTTCCTGAACCACCCGTCACCCCCGCCATGGCAGGGGTCCAGCTTCTCTGCCGGACGGCTGAAAGATGAGCTGGATTCCCGCTGTTGCGGGAATGACGCGGTTGTTGTTCAGCCCTTCTTGTCTTCGTCGACCTCGGAGAACTCGGCATCGACGACGTCTTCATCGGCACCGGCCTCGTCTGCGGCCGCAGAAGCGCCCTGCGGACCTTCGGCCTGCTGGCTTTCGTAGATTTGCTGGCCCATCTTCATCGCGGCCTCGGTCAAGGCCTGCGCCTTGGCGCCGATTGTCTCGGCATCATTGCCTTCAAGTGCGGTTTTGACCGCCGCGATGGCCGCTTCGACCTCGCTCTTGGTGGCCGCCTCGATCTTGTCGGCGTGTTCGGCGAGCTGCTTTTCGGTGGCGTGAACCAGACTTTCGGCTTGGTTACGGGCCTCGGCAGCAGCGCGGCGCTTCTTGTCCTCCTCGGCGAACCTTTCCGCGTCCTGCACCATCTGGTCGATATCGGCATCCGAAAGCCCGCCCGAGGCCTGGATCTTGATCGTCTGTTCCTTGCCCGTGCCCTTGTCCTTGGCGCTGACCGAGACGATCCCGTTGGCGTCGATGTCGAACGTCACCTCGATCTGCGGCACCCCGCGGGGCGCGGGCGGGATGCCGATCAGGTCGAAATTGCCGAGCAGCTTGTTGTCCGCCGCCATCTCGCGTTCGCCCTGGTAGACCTTGATCGTCACGGCGTTCTGGTTGTCCTCGGCGGTCGAATAGGTCTGGGTCTTCTTGGTCGGGATGGTGGTGTTGCGATCGATCATGCGGGTGAACACGCCGCCGAGAGTCTCGATGCCGAGGCTGAGCGGGGTCACGTCGAGCAGCAGCACGTCCTTGACATCGCCTTGCAGCACGCCCGCCTGAATGGCTGCACCCATGGCGACGACTTCATCGGGATTTACGCCGGTGTGCGGCTTTGCACCGAAGAAGGCTTCGACCACTTCGCGCACCTTGGGCATCCGGGTCATCCCGCCCACGAGGATCACCTCATCGACCTGATCCTTGGCGATCCCGGCATCCGAAAGCGCCTTCTTGCACGGTTCGAGCGTGCGCTGGATCAACGCGTCGACCATCTTTTCAAGGTCAGACCGGGTGATCGTTTCGACCAGGTGCAGCGGCGTGGTGCTGCCGCCTTCCATGCGTGCGGTGATGAACGGCAGGTTGATTTCGGTAGTGGCCGACGAGGACAGTTCGATCTTGGCTTTCTCGGCTGCCTCCTTGAGCCGCTGGAGCGCGAGCTTATCACTGCGCAGGTCCATCGCCTCCTTCTTCTTGAAGCTGTCGGCGAGATATTCGACGATCGTGTTGTCGAAATCCTCGCCCCCGAGGAACGTGTCGCCATTGGTCGACTTCACCTCGAACACCCCGTCCCCGATCTCGAGGATCGAAATGTCGAAAGTGCCGCCGCCAAGGTCGTAGACCGCTATGGTCTTGCCGTCGTCCTTCTCGAGTCCGTAGGCGAGCGCGGCCGCGGTCGGCTCGTTGATGATGCGCAGAACTTCCAGGCCCGCGATCTGGCCCGCGTCCTTGGTTGCCTGACGCTGGGCATCGTTGAAATAGGCCGGGACGGTGATCACCGCCTGGGTCACGCTTTCGCCGAGATAGCTTTCGGCGGTTTCCTTCATCTTCTGAAGGATGAAAGCGGAAATCTGCGAGGGCGAGTATTCCTCGCCCCCGGCCTTGACCCACGCATCGCCGTTCTTGCCCTTGACAATGCTGTAAGGGACCAGGCCCATGTCCTTCTTGGTCAGCGGATCGTCGAAGCGGCGACCGATCAGGCGCTTGATCGCGAACAGGGTGTTGTCGGGGTTGGTCACCGCCTGGCGCTTGGCGGGCTGGCCGATCAGGCGTTCACCATCCTTGGTGAAGGCGACGATTGAGGGCGTGGTGCGCGCGCCTTCGGAGTTCTCGATCACCTTGGGCTTGCCGCCATCCATGACGGCAACGCAGGAATTGGTGGTGCCGAGGTCGATACCGATTACTTTACCCATTGTTTTCCCATCCATGTGGAACATTGTTGGACACCGCGCCATCCGCCTCCCGCTGACCGGCAAGGCGCTTTGGCGGCTCGATTGTGAGCGCGATATAGGAGCGGTTTTTCTTGGCACAAGAGAGCGCAGCCCCTAGTTCTGCGTGCCTTCCACAAAGGAGACAGGCAGCGTGAAAATGACTATCGAGGCACTCGTCGCAGTTCGGCGCGGTGCGATGATTGCGGGGGCGGCAATGATGCTTGGCCTGACGGCGTGCAGCGACGGCGAAAGCGCTGCGACCGAGGCGGCGGCAGGCCAAGTGCCCGGCATGACCATCACCAACGCGCGGATGGTGCTGGCACCGGTCGCAGGCAACCCGGCTGCTGTCTATTTCGATCTTTCCTACGAAGGCGAGAAAGGCCTAGCGATCCGCAAGGCCGATGTCGAAGGTTCGGGCAGCACCATGATACACGATTACGGCGAGTATGATTTCAAGGTGCAGATGATGGAGGCGCTGCCGGTGGCGCTGACCAAGGGCACCAAAGTTGCCTTCGAGCCGGGCGGGCTGCATGTCATGGCGATGGCGCCGCCCGCGTCGCTCAAGCCGGGTGACAGCGTCGATGTCACGCTGACCATGTCGGGCGGTGCGACCCAGACCTTCGCAGCCGAAGTGCGCGCCGCCGGGGAAGAACGCTGAACGCGCCGTTGACCGGACCGCACGGCAAGCAGGCGGCTTCAATCGCCGCGCCTGTCGCCTGTCCGGTCGGCGGCGAACGCGGCTTGACACAGGGCGAGGTTGCGCTTGCGCGCTCGATGTTCGGGACAGCAATCGACTATGCGCCCGTGCGCATCCGGCGGCGCAAGTTCTTCCCGTTGCATCCGCGCAAGGTGACGATGGCCCCCAACGGCCACCTCCATTTTCACCCCGATGCGGGCCACTACTGCGACGATTTCGCCGCTGCCCCGCTTCACAGCCAAGCTCATTTCATCCACGAAATGGTGCATGTGTGGCAGGCCCAGACGCGCGGAGAATGGTATCTGGTGCTAAACCGCCACCCGTGGTGCCGGTATGATTATGCGCTCAAACCGGGCTGGCGGCTGGGCCAATACGGGATCGAGCAGCAGGCCGAAATCGTGCGCCACGCCTTCTTACTGCGCGAAGGAGCGTCGGTGCCCGGCGCACCGACGCTCCCGGTATATATGGCAATCCTGCCGTTCGACGCGGGCTAGTTGGGGCAGCTCACCCGGTATTCGCGCCCGTCGCGATCGACACGATAGCACTCACCGTCGTTTTTCCTGACAAGCGAGCCGCCGATCCCGCCTGCCGCAGCGCCGATTGCCGCGCCGGTGCGAACGTCGCCGCCGGTCACTGCGCCGACCGCTGCCCCTGCCGCCGCGCCGCCGAGCGCGCCTTCAGCCGCATAGTTCCCGGCGCAGGCCCCAAGCGCAAGGGCACCGCCAACAACCATCGCGGCGTTCGTGAAAAGAGTTTTCATCGCCATTCTCCTGTGAAACGAAGTGGTCTTTCAACAGGGGAACGAGCCATTTATTCCGCGGCTTGTCGCACAAATGCCATGACCGGGGCCAAGGCGTGCGGAAATTGCGCTTATTCGGGAGCCTTTGCTACCGCCACCATCGCGGCACGCAGCAGGCGGTCCCTGATCATCCACCCGGCCTGCATTTCGGAGACCACGGTGCCGGGTTCATGATCCGTGGTGGGCACTTCGAGCATTGCCTGATGCTGGTTGGGATCGAGCGGCAGGCCGACCGCCGCGATGCGGGTTATGCCGTGCCCGGCGAACACCTTTTCAAGCTCGCGCTGGGTCGCCTCAAGACCCACGACCAGCCCCCTCATGCTGTCATCGGTGCGAAGGCTTTCAGGGATCGCCTGCACCGCGCGGGCGAGGTTGTCGGCAACGCTCAGGATGTCGCGGGCAAAGCCGGTTGCAGCATAAGCCCGCGCCTCGTCCTTCTCGCGCTCCAAGCGGCGACGCACGTTCTGGGTTTCGGCCCGCGCGTAAAGCACCTCCTGCTTCACCGTGGCCAGTTCAGCACGCAGCCCCGCAATCTCGGACGCAGCGGTGATTGCGGCGTGATCGACGCCTTCGTCGAAATCCGTGCCCTCGGGAACGCCGTCACCTTCCAGAAACTCGTCGGGAACTCCCTGCAATTCCTTCTCGACCGCCTCGTCGCGGCGCTTGTCATTATCGGTCATGTCTCGATTGGTCCATTCAAGCGATGAGCTTGCCCAGCGATCGGGCGGTGAGGTCCACCATGGGGACGACCCGCGCATAATTCAACCGGGTGGGGCCAATCACCCCGAGCACGCCGACCACCCGCCCCTCACGGTCGCGATAGGGGGAGGCGATCACCGCGGAGCCTGACAGCGCGAACAGCCGGTTTTCGCTGCCAATGAAGATGCGGGTCGCCTCGGCCTCGCGCGCCGAATCGAGCAGTTGCGCAACCGACTGCTTGTTTTCGAGGTCTTCAAGCAGCATCCGCACCCGCTCGATATCGCCCAACGCCGTCTCGTCGAGCAGGTTTGCCGCGCCGCGCACGATCAGCACGGGTCGCGCCGCGGCATCCTCGCTCCACACCGCAAGCCCGCGCTCGACCAGATGTTTGCTGGCATCATCGAGGTGCGAACGCCCGGCGGCGATCTCGGCGCGCATCGCCTGAGCAGCTTCGGCGAGCGTGCGTCCCGCAAGCCGCGCAGTGATGTAATTGCTCGCCTGGTCGAGCGCGCCCGGGCTCAGCGCGCCGTCGATCATCACGATCCGGTTCTCGACACCGCCATCCTCCCCCACTAGCACCGCCAGCGCCCGACCCTGCCCGAGATCGACGAGGTTGAACTGGGCGAGCCGCTGCTCGCGCTGGGGCACCAGCACCATGCCCGCTGCACCAGAGAGGTCGGAAAGGATCGCGCTCGCCTGCTGGAGCGCAGCTTCCACCGGCCCGGCCACGGCCAGACGCGCTTCGATCGCGGCGCGCTCCTGCACAGTCGGTTCGGCCACCCGCATCATCGCGTCGACGAAGATGCGCAGGCCTGCATCGGTGGGCAGGCGCCCCGCGCTGGTGTGCGGCGCGGCGAGCAGGCCAAGCGCTTCGAGATCGGCGAGCACCGAGCGGATCGAGGCCGGCGAGAGGTTCAGCGTCCCGTCCGCCGCCAATGTCTTGGAGCCGACCGGCTGTCCGCTGGCGATGTATTCCTCGACCACCCGGCGAAAGATTTCGCGGGCGCGGGACGTCAGTTCGGTGACGGGGAGCGATGCCATGCACGCAATCTTAGCCTTTGCGCTTGCCGCGACAAGTGGCCGGAGCCTAAGGGCCGGGCAAGCCTCAAACGGAGTATTCCATGCGCCCTTCAGGACGCGCGCCCGATGAAATGCGCGCCATCACCATCGCAACCGGGTTCACCAGGCACGCCGAAGGATCGTGCCTGATCGGCTTCGGCGACACCAAGGTGCTGTGCACCGCGAGCGTCGAGAAGGGCGTGCCGCCATGGATGCGGGGCAAGGGTGAAGGCTGGGTGACCGGCGAATATTCGATGCTCCCGCGCGCCACCCACACAAGGGGGCAGCGCGAGGCGGCCAAAGGGCGGCAGTCGGGCCGCACGCAGGAAATCCAGCGGCTGATCGGGCGGTCCCTGCGCGCAGTGGTCGATCTGCAAAAACTGGGCGAGCGGCAGATCACGCTCGATTGCGACGTGATCCAGGCCGATGGCGGCACGCGCACCGCTTCCATATCCGGGGCCTGGATCGCGCTGCGAATTGCGATCAATGGCCTGATGGCGGCGGGCGAGATCAAGCACGATCCGATCACAGCGCAGGTGGCGGGCATTTCCTGCGGCATCTACAAGGGCACCCCGGTGCTCGACCTCGACTATGACGAGGACTCGAATGCCGAGGCGGACGGCAATTTCGTGCTGCTGTCGGGCGGCCAGATCGCCGAAGTGCAGGCCACCGCCGAGGGCGCGACCTATGACGAGGAAGGCCTGCTGCGCCTCCTGCGCCTCGCCCGCATCGGCTGCGACCGGATTTTTGCGGCCCAGCTGGACGCGGTGAAGTGACACGCAAGATCGGCTCCGGCACCCTCGTCATCGCCACCCACAACACCGGCAAGCTTAAGGAAATCTCGGCGCTGCTCGATCCCTATGGTGCGCGCTGCATCTCAGCCGGGGCGCTCGGCCTGCCGGAGCCGGCCGAGACCGGCACAACATTCGCGCAGAATGCGCTGATCAAGGCGCGGGCGGCGGCGGAGGCTTCGGGGCTGGCAGCGCTCGCGGATGACAGCGGATTGAGCGTCGCGGCGCTCGATGGCCGACCCGGCGTCTACACCGCCGACTGGGCCGAGCGGCAATGGTTCGAGGGGACGCCAGGGCGCGACTGGTACATGGCGATGGGCAAGGTCGAGGGGATGCTGGCCGAGAAGGGCGCGGAAGTAGACCGCTCCGCCGCCTTCCACTGCGTGCTGGCGATCGCCTGGCCCGATGGCGAACACGCCATTTACGAGGGCCGCTGCGATGGCAGCCTGACATGGCCGCCGCGCGGAACGCTCGGTTTCGGCTATGATCCGGTATTCGTCCCCGCCGGGGGCAGCGCAACCTTCGCCGAGATCGCGCCTCACGAAAAGCATCGCATCAGCCACCGCGCCGATGCCTTTGCCAAACTGGTCGCCGAACAATTCGGCTGACGGTTCAGCGCCGCGCAATATGCTCCGCCGGGTCGATCCGCGCGCCCCAGATATTGCCCGCCGGCCAGTAGCGGCACACCAGCACCTCGTCGCGGGCGGTGAAAGCAATCGCGCAGCCGACTTCGCGCGTTTGCGGCCAGATGATCTGGGTGTAGTGGCCGACATCGCTCCAGCGCCCGGTGCGTGAGACATCGGGGAAGTTGCCGGGTTTGAAATAGCGCTTCTCGGCAAGGAAGAAGCCGATCACCTCCGCCGATGACCAGCGCTCGCGCGTGCCCCGCCACAGGTTTTCGCCCTGCCCCTTGCGCAAATCGGGCGGCGCGTGATCGTAGAGATCGGCTCGCGCCAGGTGCACGGCCCAGTCCTGCGCGTCGGCGGCAAGCCTTGCACTCCACTGCAATGGCGCAAGCCCGACTTCGGCCCGCGCCCGGTTGTGCGCGGCGAGCCAGTCATCTGCCTGCGGAGTGCGCCCGCCGGGGCCTTGCGGCTGCGCCGCGCCAGCTGTCATAAGCAGCGCTGGACACACAAGCAGCGCAATCACGCGCGAGGGGCGAAAGCGGGACATGCCATTCCCATTAGCACCCAGGAATTAAGCGAGGCTGAAAACCCGAAAAATGGCGCGTGCGCTCTATATTCATTGGCCCTTCTGCGCAAAGAAGTGCCCCTATTGCGACTTCAACTCGCATGTGCGCGAGGGCGTCGACGTGGCCGCGTGGCAGGCGGCGCTGATTGCCGATCTGCGCGCCGAGGCGGCGGTCGCGGGCGGCGAGCCGCTATCCTCGATCTTCTTCGGTGGCGGCACCCCCTCGCTGATGCCGCCCGCGCTGGTCGCAGCGCTGATCGGGGAGGCACAGCGAATGTGGGGCTTTGCCGAGGATATCGAGATCACGCTCGAAGCCAACCCGTCCTCGGTCGAAGCGGACAGCTTTGCGGCGCTTGCGGCGGTAGGGATTAACCGCGTGTCGCTGGGGGTGCAATCGCTCGACGATGCCGAATTGCGGTTTCTCGGACGGCTGCACGGAGCGGACGAGGCCTTGCGGGCACTCGAAACCGCGCAGGCCCACTTCAGACGGGTGAGTTTCGATCTGATCTATGCCCTGCCCGGCCATACACCCGAATTGTGGGAGGCGCGTCTCGCCCGCGCGCTGGCGCTGGGGACGGGGCACATGTCGCTCTACCAGCTCACCATCGAGCCCGGCACGCGGTTTGCCAGCGACGTGCGCCGCGGGCGGCTGGTGCCGCTCGATGATGACGCCGCGGCCGCACTGTTCGACATCACCCAGGCGCTGACCGATGCCGCCGGGCTGCCGGGCTACGAGACCAGCAACCATGCCCGCCCCGGCGAGGAAAGTCGGCACAATCTCGCCTATTGGCGCTATCAGGATTATTGCGGGATCGGGCCGGGCGCGCATGGGCGAAGGGTCGGCGTGGCGACGGTGCGGCACAAGAAGCCCGAAAATTTCCTCACCGCCGTCGCGCGGCAAGGCGACGGGATCGCCGAAGCGCGCACATTGGCAATGCCCGAACAGGCGGCCGAGGCGCTGTTGATGGGGCTGAGGCTTGCCAAGGGGATCGACCTTGCGGCGCTGGCGCAGCGCTATTGCCTTTCGCAGGCGGCGCTGATCGAAGAGGCTGCGCTCACCCGGCTGGTGCGGCTCGGGCTGATGTGGCGGAACGGGCCGCGCATCGGAGTCGTGGCGCAAGGCCGCGGGCTGCTCGATGCGTTGCTCGCCGAGGTGGTCGCCGACGGCCTGGTGCTCGCGGCGTGAGCGCGGCTGCACTGATCACGCGGTGGCGCGCGCATCTCGCCGACAACCGGCGGCGTTCGCCGCACACCGTGCGCGCTTACGCCGCCGCCGCCGAGCGGCTGTGTGCCTGGGCCGGGCTCGAAAGCTGGGACATGGTCGCGCGCATCGAAGCGCACCATCTGCGCAGCTTTCTGGCCGCCCGACGCGGCGACGGCATCGGCAATGCCAGCACCGCACGCGAGCTATCGGCGCTCAAGGCGTTCATCACTTTCGCCCGCGAGCAAAGCGGCGATCCCGATCCCGCTGCCCCGCGGCTGCGCGGTCCGCGGATCAGGAAAGGCCTGCCACGCCCGGTCACTCCCGACGAGGCGGTCAACCTTGCCGGACTGGTCGAGGACGGCGCGGCAACCGAATGGATCGGCGCGCGCGACCGGGCGGTGCTGCTGCTGATGTACGGATCGGGCCTCCGGATCGCCGAGGCGCTGTCGCTGAGCGGGCGCGATGCGATGCTCGGCGAGGTTTTGCAGGTGACCGGCAAGGGCGACAAGCAGCGGCTCGTCCCGGTGCTGCCGGTGACCCGCGCCGCGGTCGCCGATTACGTGCGATTGTGCCCCTGGCCGCTATCCGCCGCGCAGCCGCTGTTCCGCGGTGCCAAGGGCGGGCCGCTATCGCCCGGGATGGTGCAGAAGGCGGTGGCGCAGGCGCGCCGGGCGCTGGGCCTGCCCGACAGCGCAACCCCGCATGCACTGCGCCATTCGTTCGCTACTCATCTGCTCGGCGCGGGCGCGGATCTGCGCAGTTTGCAGGAGTTGCTGGGCCACGCCTCGCTCGGCTCGACCCAGATTTACACCCGGGTCGATGCGGCAAGCCTGCTCGACAATTACCGCAAGGCACACCCGCGCGCCTGACCGCCCCGGTATCTTGGCGGGCTCAATCCTCGGTGCTCGTGGCCGCCGCCGCCGCCGCCGCCGGGCGCCAGGTGATCACGCGGTAGAGATAAACGAGCACGACCAGCGCCATCATCGCCACCGCGACCCAGCCATAATATTCATCGAACTGGCTGAAATTGTTGCGCAGCACATAGCCGGTGCCGATCAGCACGATATTCCAGATGCCGGTGCCCAGCATCGTCCAAAGCAGGAAGCGCAGCTGCGCCATCCGCAGCATCCCTGCCGGAAGCGAGATCATCGTGCGCACCTGCGGCAGACACCGCGCCCAGAACACGATGGCGCTGTCGAACCGTTTGAAGATCGCGACGATCTTCTCGACTTCGGCCCAGTCGAGCGTCAGCCAGCGGCCATAGCGATCGATCAGCGGCCGGAACCGGGCATAGCCGACGATGCGGCCGATCCAGTACCACACCCAGTTGCCCGCCACCGCGCCCGCGGTCCCGGCCGCAACCGCGCCGACTAAGGTCAACCTGCCATCGGCGACCGCCATGCCAGTCAGCCCCATGATGACCTCCGACGGGATCGGCGGAAAGACGTTTTCGAGAAACATCGCGATGGCAATGCCGAGGTATCCCCAGGCCTCCACCAGATCGATCAAGCGTTCGGTCATGAAATCCGCGCGAGGTCCTGTTTGCCGGAAAGCGACCCCGCTTTGGACAGCGTCGCCTTCAGGTCTGGCTGGCCGCGAGCGCGGGCCATTCCCGCATCAGCGTGCCAAGGTCGAAATATTCGCGCCATACCGCAATTTTGTCGCTGCGAAAGACGAATACGCCGTTGACGGGCAGTTCAACCCAGCCGGTGTCGATCTGGTGGCGGTCCAGCCTTTCGGTGAACACGGTGTCGCCTTGCACTGCCGATCGCAGGATGGTGAGCTCGTTGCTGATTGTCGCGGCGAAGAAGGGTTCGAGCACCGCACGGATGCCGTCAGGCCCCGTAACACTGCCCATCGGCATGTTCGTGTATTCGCAATCCTGAGTAAAATGGGTCAGCGCAGCAGCGTAATCCTTGACTGCGATCGCGTCGATCACGGTTCTGACGGTGGCGAGCAGATCAGACATGGGCGATGATCCTGTAGCAGACGCTACATTGCTATCATCAACCCGCCAGCACAGCAACTCGCCGCTCGATCGCATCCCAGATCAAACCCGCTGTGTCGGTGTGGTTGAAACGGTCAATCGCCACGATGCCGGTCGGCGAGGTGACGTTGATCTCGGTCAACCATTGCCCGCCGATCACGTCGATCCCGACGAATGTCAGGCCGAGGCGCTTGAGATCGGGGCCGAGCGCAGCGCAGATTTCCAGCTCGCGCTCGGTCAGCTGCGTCGGTTGCGCGGTGCCGCCCATCGCGAGGTTCGAGCGGAATTCGCCCTCGCCCGGCACCCGGTTGATTGCGCCCGCCACTTCGCCATCGACAAGCACGATGCGCTTGTCGCCCTGCGCCACTTCGGGAAGGAACGGCTGGACCATGTGCGGCTCGGGCCAGGTCTGGTTGAACACCTCGAACAGCGCAGTGAGATTCTCGCCATCGGCACCGATCCGGAAGATCGCCTTGCCGCCATTGCCGTGGATTGGCTTGACCACGACCGCGCCGTGGGTGGCCATGAAACGACGCACTTCTTCGACCGAGCGCGTCACCAGCGTGGGCGGCATAAACCGGCGGTAATCGAGCACCATCACCTTTTCAGGCGCGTTGCGCACGCTTGCCGGGTCGTTGACCACCAGCGTTTCGTGCCCAATCCTCTCGAGCAGGTGGGTGGCGGTGATATAGCCCATGTGAAACGGCGGGTCCTGACGCATCAGCACCACGTCGACATCTTTGCCAAGGTCGATCCGGATCGGCTCCTCGCGGGTGAAATGCGCGCCTTCGACCCGTTCGACCGTGATCGGAAAGGCATGCGCGAACAAGCGGTCGTCGGCATCCAAGGTCAGGCTGTCGACGTGGTATTCATAGAGCGAATAGCCGCGCGCCTGCGCGGCCAGCATGAGCGCAAAGGTGCTGTCTCCGGCGATATTGATCCGGTCGATCGGGTCCATCTGGACCGCAACGCGCAACTGCATTCGCACCGCTCCCCTGGCCCTGTTCAGGGCATCCATGCATTTGCGATGTGGTATGGACGCCGGCCCGGCGCAAGCAGGATCACATCGATGCGGACATCTTCGCCTGCAGCGGCGTAGCGATGCATCACCACTTCCGCCGCCGCGGCCACCCGCGCAAGTCGGCGTTCGTCGATGGCTTCGGCAAGGCTCGCCCCCCGGGCGCGCCATTTGACCTCGACGAATGCGACAAGCCCAGCACGCCGTGCGACAAGGTCGATCTCGCCGACCTTGGTCTTGACGCGTTCGGCGGCGATCTCCCAGCCCTGTTGCACCAGCCACTGCGCGGCCGCGGCCTCGCCTTCGCGGCCGCGCACTTCGGCCAAACGCCGTTCCGGGGTGAGCCGCGCGCGCACCCTCAGGCTTTCAGTTCGAGCGCGCGGGCATAAAGGACGGCCCGCTCCATCCCGGTCGCCTTTGCGACGATGCCCGCCGCCTTGCCCGGGCCGGCGCCCGCGAGCGCGGCGCGCAGCATCGCATCGGGATCGGGCGCGGGTGCCTCGCCATCGGCAGGAGGGCCGATCAGCACCACGATCTCGCCCTTCGGGGGATTGGCGGCATAGTGATCGGCGAGCATCGCGGCGCTGCCGCTGCGGCATTCCTCGTGCAGCTTGGTCAGCTCGCGCGCCACCGCGACCATGCGAGCAGGCCAAAGCTCTGCAATCGCGCAAAGGGTGCGGATCAGCCGCGGCGCGGTTTCGTAGAACACCAGCGTCGCGGCCACCCCGGCGAGCGCTTCGAGCGCCTCGCGCCGCGCCTTGTCCTTCGCTGGGAGAAAGCCAGCAAACAGGAACCGGTCGCTCGGCAAGCCCGCAATCGCGAGCGCGCTGACCGCAGCACAGGGGCCCGGAATGCTGGTCACCGGGACCCCGGCGGCGCGGGCTTCGCATACGAGCCGGTAGCCGGGATCGGAAATCAGCGGCGTGCCCGCATCGCTCACCAGTGCCACTGCGGCGCTACGGGCGGCCTCGATCACCCGCGCGCGCGCCTCGGACGGGGCATGGTCGTCGAGCCGTTGCAGCCTGGCCCTGATGCCCAGGTGCTGCATCAGCTTGCCCGTGACCCGGGTATCCTCGCAGGCGACCATGGCGCAGCCACGCAGCACCGCAATCGCGCGCAGGGTGATGTCGCCGAGATTGCCAATCGGGGTGGCCACAATGTAGAGCCCGGGTTCGGGAATCCCGACAGGGATCGGTTCAGGCGCCGTAGTCATCGCGGCTACGATCATTGAAGCAGCAGCAAAGGGTCGGCAAGGATGAAGCGCATGACGATGCCGAAATGGGCAGACTGGCTTGCCGTCGGCGGGCGAGGGATCATCGCACGTCAAACCGCGATTTTCCTCGCTGCTATGCTGGCGGCGGGATGCCAGGTCATCCCCAAGACCGATGTCTCGACTGCCCCGCCCCCGCCTGCGCCCACGCCCGAACCTTCGGCCACCGCGCTGCCGGTCGATTCGGGGCGTCACCGGATCGCGCTGCTGGTTCCGATGAGCGGCGAAACCGCGCCCGTGGGGCAGGCGATCGCCAATGCCACCACGATGGCGCTGCTCGATACCAATGCCGACAATCTGCGGATCACCACTTACGACACTTCGGCAGGGGTCGCCGGGGCGGCGCGGCAGGCGATTGCCGATGGCAACCGGCTGATCCTTGGCCCGCTGATGGGCGATGCCGTGCCCGGTGTGCAATCCGCCGCGCGCGCCGCCGGCGTGCCGACGATCACTTTTTCGAACGATCCGCGGGTCGCCAGTTCGGATGTGTTTGTCATGGGGCACGCCCCCGAACAATCGATCCGCCGCTCGGTCGAATTCGCGCGCAAGCGCGGCGCGGCACGGTTTGCCGCGCTGCTGCCCGAGGGCGATTACGGCCAGCGTTCGTCGGCTGCGCTCGACAATGCCCTGCGCGATTACGGCGGTGCGCTGTTGCGCCGCGAAAGCTATGCGCGCGGCAACACCTCGATCGTCAGCGCGGCGCAGCGGCTGCGCAGCGTCGGCGGCTATGACACGGTGGTGATCGCCGACAGCGTCCGGCTTGCGATCGAGGCTGCCGACGAATTGCAGCGCGGCGGCGCGCGCACCCGGGTGCTGGGCACCGAGTTGTGGAGCGGCGAGGCCGCGCTCGCCAGTGCCGCGGCGATGAACGGGGCGCTGTTCGCATCGGTTTCGGACCAGCGCTACAAGCGTTTCGCCGAAAGTTACGAGGCGCGCTTCGGCGCAGCGCCTTACCGGGTCGCGACGCTGGGCTATGACGCCGTGCTGCTGACACTGCGGGTCGCGCGCGATTGGAAGGTCGGCACGCCCTTCCCCAAGAACGAGCTTTACGACCGCGGCGGGTTCCTCGGGGTCGATGGCCCGTTCCGGTTCACCCGCGGCGGGATCATCGAGCGCGCGCTCGAAGTGCGCGAGGTCCGCGGGCGCGAGGTGGTGGTGGTCGATACCGCGCCTACCGGCTTCGCCCGCTGAGCAAAACCGCCGCGCGGCGCTTGTGGGAGGCCCGCGCGCCGGGCTATTGCTTCGCCATGTCCGATAGCCCCCCCGATGATATGTTTGCCGCCACCGTCACGTCGAGCGGGGATTACAACGCCTCCGCGATCGAGGTGCTGGAAGGGCTCGAACCGGTCCGCCGCCGCCCCGGCATGTATATCGGCGGCACCGACGAACGCGCGCTCCACCACCTCGCCGCCGAGGTCCTCGACAATGCCATGGACGAAGCGGTGGCCGGCCACGCCACCCGCATCGAGATGCGGCTCGAGGAAGGCAACCGCCTGATCATAACCGACAACGGCCGCGGCATCCCGGTGGACGAACACCCCAAGTTTCCGGGCAAGTCGACGCTCGAGGTGATCCTTGCCACGCTCCATTCGGGGGGCAAGTTCTCGGGCAAGGCCTATGCCACCAGCGGCGGGCTGCACGGGGTCGGGGTGAGCGTGGTCAACGCGCTGTCCGCCCATACCCGGGTCGAAGTCGCGCGCGACCGGCAGCTTTACGCGCAGGAGTTTTCGCGCGGGATCACCCAGACCGCCTTGCAGAGCCTCGGGGCAGCCCCCAACCGCCGCGGCACCAGCGTGGCCTTTACTCCCGATCCGGAAATCTTCGGCGACCGGACATTCAGACCCGCACGGCTGTTCCGGCTCGCGCGGTCCAAGGCCTACTTGTTCGCCGGGGTCGAGATCCGCTGGAAATGCGCAGCCGCGCTCGCCAGCGAAGACGTGCCGCCCGACGCGGTGTTCCGGTTCCCGGGCGGACTTGCCGATCACCTCGCCGAACAGGTCGGCAGCCGCGAATGCGTCACCGCCCAGCCTTTTACCGGACGCCAGGATTTCCCCCCCATCAACGGCGAAACGCAGGGCCGGGTCGAATGGGCGATCGCCTGGCCGCTCTATTCCGACGGGGCAACCAGCTGGTATTGCAACACCGTCCCGACCCCTGATGGCGGCACCCACGAACAGGGTTTGCGCACCGCGCTGACCCGGGGCCTGCGCGCGTTCGGCGAGCTGGTCGGCGCCAGGAAGGCCAAGGACATCACCGCCGACGATGTTATGACCGGCGCGGAAGTGATGCTCAGCGTCTTCATCCGCGATCCCCAATTCCAGTCGCAGACCAAGGACCGCCTCACCTCGCCCGAAGCCGCGCGGCTGGTCGAGAACGCGGTGCGCGATCATTTCGACCACTTCCTCGCCGACAACATGGAGCGCGGAAAGGCGCTGCTCGGCGAAGTGATGGAGCGCATGGACGAGCGCCTGAAGCGCAAAGCCGAACGCGAGATCAAGCGCAAGAGCGCCACCAACGCCAAGAAGCTGCGCCTGCCCGGCAAGCTCACCGATTGTTCGGGCGAAGGCGGGCGCGAGACCGAGCTGTTCATCGTCGAGGGCGACAGCGCGGGCGGCAGCGCCAAGCAGGCGCGCGACCGCAAAAGCCAGGCGATTCTGCCGATCCGCGGCAAGATCCTCAACGTCGCCAGCGCCACCGCCGACAAGATCCGCGCCAATTCCGAGATCGCCGATCTGGCGCTGGCGCTGGGCTGCGGCACCCGCAAGGATTGCGATGCTGACAATCTGCGCTACGACCGGATCATCATCATGACCGACGCTGACGTCGACGGGGCGCATATCGCGACGCTGCTGATGACGTTCTTCTTCCAGGAAATGCCCGACATCGTGCGGCGCGGCCATCTGTTCCTGGCCCAGCCCCCGCTCTACCGGCTGACTGCGGGCAAGGAGAGCCGCTATGCCCGCGACGATGCGCACCGCGCGGAGCTGGAAGCCAGCGTGTTCAAGGGCAAGAAGGTCGAAGTCGCACGCTTCAAGGGTCTTGGCGAAATGAACCCGGGACAATTGCGCGAAACCACGATGGCGCCTGAAACCCGCAGCCTCATCCGCATCACTCTGCCGGCTGAATACGAACAGCGCGCGGGCGTGGCGCGGCTGGTGGATGAACTGATGGGAAAGAACCCTGAACACCGCTTCAACTTCATCCAGAACCGCGCGGGCGAAGTGGACCGCGATCTGATCGATGCCTAAGGCGCGCGCACTGGCGTTCGCCGCGCTGCTGCTGATGCCGCATGCGGGACCGGCGGCGGCACAGCCCGGGGCGGTGGCATCCGCCGAAAGCCAGTCGGCGCTCGAACAGCGCGCCGACCAGGTTGTGGCGCTGTTCAACGGCGAGGCGGAGCCCGAAGCAATGTTCACCGACGGCTTTCTCGCCGCGGTCGCGCCGCTCCAGATCAAGGCCCTGACCAGCAATCTCACCGCGCAATTCGGGCCCGCGGTGGAAGCTGTGCTCGGCGCTCGGGCACAAGCCACGCGCGCGGCGCTTGAAGTGCGTTTCGAACGCGGGATCGCCAAGGGCGCGATTGCGATCGATCCGGCGGAGGGAGGGCGCATCACCGAACTGGTGTTCACCACGGTCGATGCGCTCGCCAAGCCGGACGACAGGCCCGAAAAGATCGCCGCTGATCTTGCCGCGCTTCCGGGCAGCGTCAATGCGTGGTTCGCGCCGCTTGACGGCAGCACCCCGGTGATCGCCATCGGCGCCGACCAGCCGCTGGCGCTGGGATCGACCTTCAAGCTCTATGTGCTGGCCGCGCTCGCCGAAGATGTGAAGGCCGGGCGGCGCAAGTGGAGCGACGTCGTGACGCTCACCGAGAAAAGCTTTCCCAGCGGGCAGTTGCAGGAATGGCCCAAGGGTTCGCCGGTGACGCTGCACACGCTCGCAACCCTGATGATTTCGATCAGCGACAACACCGCCACCGATCAGCTGATCGCGGTGCTTGGCAAGGATCGCGTTGTCAAAACGATGCAGGACAATGGCAATAGGAGCGCGAACCTGAACTATCCGTTCAAGACGACACGTGAGTTGTTCATCACCAAGGCCAATGACGGCCTCCTCGAACTGCTGCGCAAGGCGCGCGGCGGCGATGAAGAGGCTTACGATGTCTACATGACGCTGCTTTATGCGCCGTGGACAAATCCTTCACTCGAAGACATCAACGCCGCATTCGCCAGCGGCCCGCGTGCGCTCGACATCGAATGGTTCGCCTCTCCCGCCGATCTTGCCAGGCTGTTTGCCCATATGCGCGCCACCGCTGATCCCGAGGCATTCGAGATAATGGCAATCAACCCCTCTGCGACGCCCGCGATCCTCGCCAACTGGGATTACATCGGCTTCAAGGGCGGGTCTGAGCCGGGCGTGCTCAACCTCACCTGGCTGCTGACCGACAAGGCGGGCCGTGACTGGGTGCTGACCCTTGGCTGGAACAATCCCGCTGCGGTGGTCAACGAGGGCCAGCTCGAAGGGATTGCCCAGCGCATCCTGCTGCTGCCCCGCTGATTTGACCATCAGATTTGGGGAGCCCCACCCCCTTGCGCGGGGCGGTGTCGCCGCTTATCGCTGCGGGCCGAAAATCAGTCTCGCAGGAAAACCCATGACCGATCAGCAGGCCACTGGCCAAAAACGCTTCGAAGGCACCAAGTCCTACATCGCGACCGAAGACTTGAAGGTCGCGGTCAATGCCGCCGTCACGCTGCGCCGTCCGCTGCTGGTCAAGGGCGAGCCCGGCACCGGCAAGACTGTGCTGGCGCATGAGATCGCCGCCGCTCTGGGCGCGCCGCTGATCGAATGGAACATCAAGTCGACCACCAAGGCGCAGCAGGGCCTCTATGAGTATGACGCCGTCGCCCGCCTGCGCGACGGGCAGCTGGGCGAGGAACGCGTCCACGACATCCGCAACTACATCAAGAAGGGCAAGCTGTGGGAAGCCTTCACCTCGCCCCAGCTCCCGGTGCTGCTGATCGACGAGATCGACAAGGCCGATATCGAGTTCCCGAACGACCTGCTGCAGGAATTGGACCGGATGAGCTTCGACGTTTACGAAACGCAGGAGCGGGTCGAGGCGCGCGAACGCCCGATCGTCGTCATCACTTCAAACAACGAGAAGGAACTGCCCGACGCCTTCCTGCGCCGCTGTTTCTTCCACTACATCAAGTTTCCCGATCGCGAGACGATGCAGGACATTATCAACGTCCACTTCCCCGACATCCAGAAGCTGCTGGTCAAGAAGGCGATGGATATCTTCTACGACCTGCGCGAGGTGCCGGGGCTGAAGAAGAAGCCATCGACCAGCGAGCTGCTCGACTGGCTCAAGCTGCTGCTCAACGAGGACATGCCGCTCGAAGTGCTGCAGGACAAGAACCCGGCCAGCGCGATCCCGCCGCTCCACGGTGCGCTCTTGAAGAACGAACAAGACGTGATGCTGTTCGAACGGCTCGCCTTCATGGCGCGGCGCAATCCGGGCTAATCCGCGCGCGCCGCTCTTGCCCGGGGCGCGCCGGGGCTTATGATACATTCCCCGGAGGGAGGGTATCATGAATATTTTCAAATTCCTATTTCTGGCAGGGGGGCTTGCCTGCACGATCGCCGCGCCGCTCGCAGCAGAAGAACCCCCGTCTGCGCGTCCCGCATCGACCTGGAGCCACGACCGAAGCGGCCTCACCCTCCCCGAAACGCTTGCCGGGTTCGCGCGCGGCGACAGCAGGCAGTTCGACAAGGAAGGCTACAATATCGGGGTAAGCTTCCGCGATGATGGGTCGGGCAGCTGGGCCGACCTGTTCATCTACCGCGCCGCCCCCGCCTCGGTCGCGGTTTGGGGTGATCGCGCCGCAGCGGCGATGTTCGCCAACCCGATGCTGAGCGATGTCGACGTCAATGCGGCCAGCACCGCGCGCTTCACGCCGCCGGGCGGCGCGGGCGAGGAGAGCGGTCTCAGGATCGTCACGCCCACCAGGGGCGACCTCACCTCAAGCGGGCTGGCGCTGTGGCTTCACGATGGCTGGCTGGTGAAGCTGCGGATGAGCTCGAAGACGCTCGATTCCGCCACGCTTGAGGCGCGGATGGCGCAGTTCATCGCCGCGGTCACCTTGCCCGCCGCCGCCCGCCCTGCCCCCGTCTTCGCCGAAATCCGCGACTGCGCCGCGCCGATGAAGCCGGGAAAGAAGGCCAAGCTGGTGCAGCTCGACATGATGGGCTCGATCATGATCGGTGGGCTGCTTGGCGCGATGAACAACGAGACGCTCGAGGAAGCCGGGCGCGCGGACGCGAGCGTTGCCGCCGATCCGGTGTGGTGCCGCGATGCTGCCTCGCAGCCGCAATACGGCGTTTACCGCCGGGAGGACGGCGTCGAAGGCTTTCTCGTCGCTCTGGGCGATACGGGCACCAGCCTGTCGGTCGGCAGCTTCGACCTCGGCCCGCTGATGAAGCCTTCGCGCGGTTATCTGGTCCGGCAGTCGGACGGGGTGACCGAGCAGGTCTATCCGCCCTTCGACCGCCTTCCAGCCCCCGATCAAGTGCTCGGCCTGCCCGGAAATGTCGGTCCGGTGTTCAGCGCGGGCGTGCTTCCGGGCGACACCGGCAGCACGATCATCGTCACAACGCGGTAGAAACCGTCGTTTGCCTGCATTGAGGCAGCGTTCCCGCAATGTTTCACGTGAAACATTGGCCGCGTGCGCGCTGCCTCAGTCGAGGCTGTAAGCCAGCTCGAAATCGCCCCAGCGCCGGCCACCGATCACCAGGGGGACATAGACGTTGCGCACCACGACATAGCTCGCACCGTCGCCTTCCTGCCGATAGACCGCCATCATAAACGGCGCGGTCGAATGCTTGGCCTTGCGGTCGATAGCCTCGAGCATGATCCGCCCGTTGCGGCAGAACTGGGTGTCGTGGCCGAGATCGCCCGTGGGCGCGCGCGAGCGTTCCGTGAGGTGGGTGGGCAGGAACCCGTTCATGTCGGTGCAGGCCGCCGCCAGAACACGGGGGTCGCTGGCCTTGGCGCGGTCGAGAAAGGGGCGCCATTCGGCATGCGCCCAGTCTGTCAGCGCGGTGCGGAACAGCGGCGGGTTGGTGCCCGCGACCGGAAGGTAATCGGTATCGAACAATCGGCGCATGTCGATCTCGCCCGCAGCCAGCGCGGCTTCGGTGTGCGCTGTCAGTTCCTGCGCGAGTTCCTGCGCGCGCGCCACCATCAGACTGTCTTCGGGGCTGAGCCCGGCGTGGACGATGCGGTCGAACATTTCGCTGGCGAGGATTTCGAGATCCTCCATCTTACGATGCGCACCGTGAAGCCGATCCTCGTTGGCCCGCGCGGCGCCATCGAAGCTCGTCAGCACCCGCTGGACCTTGTCGACATGCCCGCTGATCGTGCCGGTCGAGCGCGCGATCACGTCGTTCTGCTTGTCGACCTCCTCAACCAGCGCGCCGACATTAGCGAGGCTGCTTTCGATCCGCGCGACCGAGGCCTTGGCCTCGCCGCTGGCGGTGGCGCCTGCCTCGATCCGGGCGATGACTTCCTCGGCCTCGCCGCCAAGAGCATCGATGGTCTGGGCGATTTCCTCGGTCGCCTTGCGGGTGTCGTTGGCGAGGCTTTTGACCTCGGCGGCAACCACCGCGAAGGTGCGCCCCGCCTCGCCCGCACGCATCGCCTCGATCGTGGCGTTGAGGGCAAGAATGTTGGTGGTCTCGGCGATGTTGTCGATATCCTGCGCACTGCGGCGCACCTGTTCCATCGCCGCGGAAAAGCTGGTGACGTGCTGGCCCAAGGTGTCGACCAGTTCGATCAAGCCGGCAATCTGCCCGAGCGAGGACTGGATCAGCGCGGTGCCTTCCGAAAGCCGCTCAATCGCACGTTCGGACAATAGCCGGGCTTCATCGCTCGCTTCGGCGACCTTGGCCTGATCGGCCTCGAGCGCGGTGACCGTCTCGCTCAGGGCCTCATGCTCGGCGCGCAGCACCTGCGAGGAACGGATCACCGCCTCGACCACCCCGGCCACGTCGGTGCAGCCCACCGTCACCGCGCCGCAACTCTCCGGGATCATTTCCAGAGCCTTGCCGTTGGCCGTGTCGATCGCGGTATGTTGCATGATTATTGGCGCCCCTTGCCTTATCTCCCCGATCAGTAACCGGCGATGGTTAGCGAAGGCTTAAGCGTTGGCACGCAGCCGCCGGTCAACACACGGGGCTGGTCAAGCCGCAGGCGGCACAGTAGGACTGAGGCCATGTTCTTCAATTTCGTCGACGAGCTGCGTGCGGCCGGGATCGGGGCCAGTTTCAAGGAGCACCTCACGCTCCTCGAAGCGCTCGACAAGGACGTGATCGAACAGACCCCCGAAGCCTTCTACTACCTGTCGCGCGCGACCTTCGTAAAGGATGAGGGCCTGCTCGACCGTTTCGACCAGGTGTTCCACAAGGTGTTCAAGGGGATCATGACCGATTACGGCCAGAACCCGGTCGACATTCCGGAGGACTGGCTGAAGGCCGTCGCCGAGAAGTTCCTGACGCCCGAGGAAATGGAAGCCATCAAGTCGCTCGGTGACTGGGACGAGATCATGGAGACGCTGAAGAAGCGGCTCGCAGAACAGGAAAAGCGTCACCAGGGCGGCAACAAGTGGGTCGGCACCGGGGGCACCAGTCCGTTCGGCAATTCGGGCTACAACCCCGAAGGCGTGCGGATCGGCGGCGAGGCGAGGCACGGCCGCGCGATCAAGGTGTGGGAAAAGCGCGAGTTCAAGAACCTCGATTCGACCCGCGAACTCGGCACCCGCAATATCAAGATGGCGCTGCGGCGGCTGCGCAAGTTCGCCCGCGAAGGCGCGCAGGACCAGCTCGATATCGACGCTACCATCGCCGGCACCGCCAAGCAGGGCTGGCTTGACATCCACATGCGCGCCGAACGCCGCAATGCCGTCAAGCTGCTCTTGTTCCTCGATGTCGGCGGGTCGATGGACCCTTTCATCAAGCTGGTCGAGGAGCTGTTCAGCGCCGCCACCAGCGAGTTCAAGAACATGGAGTTCTACTACTTTCACAACTGCCTCTACGAAGGCGTGTGGAAGGACAACAAGCGCCGCTGGCAGGAACGCACCAAGACCTGGGACGTGCTCCACAAATACGGGCACGACTACAAGATCGTGTTCGTCGGCGATGCGGCGATGAGCCCCTACGAAGTGACCCACCCCGGTGGCAGCGTCGAGCACATGAACGAGGAAGCAGGCGCGGTGTGGCTGCAACGCGTCACCAACACCTACCCGGCGACCGTGTGGCTCAACCCGGTGCCCGAAAAGCAGTGGGGTTATTCCCAGTCGACCAAGATGATCAAGCAGCTGGTCGGCGACCGGATGTATCCGCTCACGCTCGACGGGCTGGACGACGCGATGCGCGAGCTGTCACGCAAGCACGGGGCGTGAGATTTCTCTACCCCTTCCGGTCCAGCTCCGCATCCAGATGCAAGCTGCACCGCCAGAAAAAGAACGTCGGCACCAACCCCAGCACCGCCGCGCCGTAGAGCACGTAGCGCACGCTATCAGCGCCGTAGGCCGGTTGCAGCCAATCCGACAGCACCCCGAAGAACAGCGGCCCCAGCCCCAGCCCGATCAGGTTCTGGAAGAACAGCAGGCTCGCCGCCGCAATCGCCCTCGCCCGCAGCGGGACAAGGCCCTGCGCCGCCGAATAGCACGGGCCGTAGTAGAGCGAATTGAACACGGTCGGCAGGAACAGCAGCGCCAGCGCCAGCGGCCAGCTTGGCGCCTGGTAGGCAGCGATCGCCAGCGGCACCGCCAGCGCCATGCCGATCGCGGGTGCGCTCAGCACATGGCGGCGGCGAAGGGCGCCGAAGCGATCGGCAAGATAGCCGCCCGCCCAGGTGCCCAGCATCCCCGCCAAGCCTCCCAGCAGGCCGAACCACAGCCCCACTTGCCCCGGTGTCAACTCGTGGGTGCGCTGAAAGAAGATCGTGGTCCACGTGGTCTTGCCGTAAGCGAGGAATGACGCCGCAGATCCGGCCACCAGCAGAAGCACGAAGGCGCGCGAACGCATGATCTCGGCCACCGCCTCGCGTAGCGGCAAAACGGCGGCTTCGCCGGGCGTCTTGAGCCGCGCTGCCACCGGCGCTCGACGCGGGTCCCTGAGCACGAACCACACGATCAGCGCGAAAGCCACACCGGGCAGGCCGACGATCACGAAGGCATCGCGCCATCCCACATGATCGGCGAGCGTGCCGCCGATCACCATGCCGAGCAGCGTGCCCACCGGGATGCCGAGCGAATAGAACGCCAGCGCCGACGCGCGCCTTTCGGGCGGCACGATGTCGCTGATCAGCGAATGCGCAGGCGGGGTGCAGCCCGCCTCGCCCACGCCGACCCCGATCCGCGCAAGCAGCAGCTGCCCGAAGTTCTGCGCCAGCCCGCACAGCGCCGTCATCACCGACCATATGGCCAGCGCCACCGCGATAAGGCGCGGACGACTTGTCGTCGGGCGGTCGGCGAAGCGGGCAATGGGGATGCCGAGCACGGTGTAGAACAGCGCGAAGGCCAGCCCCGTCATCAACCCAATCTGGGTATCGGAGAGCTGGAGGTCACGGGCGATGGGTTCGGCGAGGATGTTGACGATCTGGCGGTCGATGAAGTTGCAGACATAGACGGCGAGCAGGATACTCAAGGCCATTTTCGCCGATTGCGCGCCGCTGCCACGCGCTGCCGCGGTTGCCATATCCCGTTCTCTCCCATCGGTGCCGGCCGCACCGCCATCTCCATGCGGTTGGGATCGTGCCGGACTGCCGCCGATCAGTAAAGCAGATGTGGGCGCACCGCGGCAATCCATGCGGCTTCGTCGTGTGACGTCATGGCGTCGAGGTCGTGCGGTGTTGCGGTCTTGTCATCGACCCATTCGCGCAAGGCTGCCCCGCCATTGATCACGTCGATCGCGAGCCGGGTGAGTTCGTATTCGTAAGGGAAATCGCGCCACAGCGGATAGTCGCGATAGAGCGTCCGGATGGCCTTGAACGCCAGCGCCTGCAAGCGCCACGGCTTGAATGCATGATGCGCATAGAAATCGCCTTCCGCGTGAATCATCAGGCCATTACACAGAACTCCTGTGTACTTGTGAAAGGTTGGTTCGAACCAGCATTCGCGGATCGCGCAGCCCGCTAGCCAATCCGGCGCGAGCTTGCGCATCACCTTGAGCACCCCGCCTGCGTCGATGTCGGGCGCGCCGAGAACGACTTCCAATGGCCGCGTGGTTCCGCGCCCTTCGGACAGCGTCGTGCCTTCGAGCATCACCGTCCCGGCATAGCAGCGCGCCATGTTGAGATTGGCGGCATTGGGCGAGGGATTGATCCACAGCCGGGACGTCGGCCAGCCGAAACCCGGTGCCTCGTCCGGACGCCAGCCTTCCATCGCCACCACTTTGTATTGGGCGTTGAGGCCGAAGTGGTCGATGAACCAGTGCCCCATCTCGCCCATGGTGAGCCCGTGGCGCATCGGCATAGGGGCGGCCCCGACGAAGCTTTCCTGCCCCGGCACCAGCAGCATGCCCTCCACCGGTCGCCCGGCGGGATTGGGCCGGTCGAGCACCCACACCTCCTTGCGCGCCGTGGCTGCTTCTTCGAGCAGGTAGAGCAAGGTGGTGACGAAGGTGTAGATCCGGCAACCGAGGTCCTGAAGGTCGAACAGGAACACGTCGGCGCTCGCCATCATCTGCGCGGTGGGCCGCCGCACTTCGCCATAGAGCGAGAAGATCGGGATCCCGTAGCGCGGGTCGATCTCGTTCGCGGTTTCGACCATGTTGTCCTGCTTGTCGCCCTTGAGACCGTGCTGCGGGCCAAAGGCGCTCGTCACATTCACTCCAGCGGCGATCAGCGCATCGAGGCTGTGGGTGAGGTCTGACGTCACGCTGGCAGGATGCGCCACCAGTGCCACCCGGCGGCCCTCAAGTTCGCGCAGCAGTTCGGGATCGGCCAGCAGCCGGTCAATTCCGTTGTTCATGCGCGGTTGGGTGAAGCAGGCTTGCAGCAAAGGCAATGGCATTTGCGAAGGCGCAGCCTATATCGGCGGGGATGGACTGGACCAGCGCTTCGATTGCCGCCGCCTGGGCGATCATCCTCGGCGGGGCGGGCGGCGCGTTGACCGAGATCGGCCAGTGGTATCGTGACCTGCGCAAGCCTGCATGGCAGCCGCCCGACTGGCTGTTCGGCCCGGCCTGGACGGTGATCCTCGGCCTTGCGGGCTGGAGTTTCTACATCGGGCTGACCGAGGCCCCCTCGCCCGCTGCGCGCGCGGGGGTGTGGACGCTGTTCGCGGCGAATTTCGCGCTGCATTTCGCCTGGTCGCCGCTGTTTTTCAAGTTGCGCCGTCCGGACTGGGCGCTGGCGGAAAACGTGCTGCTGTGGGCCTCGGTCGTCGGTCTCATGGCGGTGCTTCCGCGGCTGATCGGGGATAGCTTTGCAGGCTGGCTCAACGTGCCCTATTTCATCTGGGTGAGCTTTGCCTACGCGCTCAACTGGAAGATCGTCCAGCTCAACCGGCCCTTTGCTGCCTAGCTGCGCTCGACGATCAGCTGGCGACACGCCTCGGAATGGAACTCGGGCTTGCCTGGCGCGAAGGCCAGCGCCCAGAACTGCAACGCGCCATCCCGATGTTCGACGATCGCATTGAGCGCGACCTGCGCCGGGGCGAGAAGATCGGCGGCGATGCTGGCCCTGAGCATAAGCCCGGTGGCATTGTGCGAACAGGCGACCGCGATCGCGCCCAGCGGGGCATCGCGCATGCCTTCGCGGAAGCTGTCGAAATCATACGCCGCCCAGCGGCCCGAGGGCGACAGGTTGAACTCGCGATAGGACGTCCCGCCGAGCGGTTGCCAGAAGATCTCGAAACAGGTCGTTTTCCACAAGTTGTCGGTGCGCGCGGATGGGCCCGGCTCGGGCAGAACGATGTCCCCGATCGTCCCGTCGAGCGCGAAAATCGCTTCGCACCCCTGGCCAGTTGCGGTGAGCGCGGCGGTGACCGCGCGGATCGGGCCCAGATCGCAGGTCTGGTGAAGCATCAGCGGTTGCATGCACGCGCTCATGCCCAGACCGCGGCGAACCGGCAAGACCCTTCCCGTCGCCCGCCCCCGCTGGTAAGCGCCCGCGCCATGATGTCGTACGAATCCGAACTGCTGCGCGTTCTCGATCAACGCGGTTACATCCATCAGGTCACCGATGCCGCCGGGCTCGACGCGCTCGCCGCGCGCCAGATCGTGCCGGGCTATATCGGCTTCGATGCGACCGCCCCCAGCCTCCACATCGGCAGCCTGGTGCAGATCATGATGCTGCGGCGGCTGCAACAGGCCGGGCACAAGCCGGTGGTGGTAATGGGCGGCGGCACCACCCGGATCGGCGATCCCACCGGGCGCGACGAAAGCCGCAAAATGCTGAGCGATGCGGCGATTGATGCCAATATCGCCACGATCTTCACGGTGTTCGACCGGCTGCTCACCTTCGGCGACGGGCCGACCGATGCGGTAATGGTCAACAATCACGACTGGCTCGGCCAACTCGGCTATATCGAGCTGCTCCAGCAGGTCGGCACGCATTTCACCGTCAACCGGATGCTGACCTTCGATTCGGTGCGGCTGCGGCTCGAACGCGAACAGCCGATGACCTTCCTCGAATTCAACTACATGATCCTGCAGGGCTATGATTTCCGTCACCTGGCGCACACCATGGGGGTGCGCCTGCAGATGGGCGGATCAGACCAGTGGGGCAATATCGTCAACGGGATCGAACTTGGCCGCCGGATGGACGGGACCGAACTTTACGGGCTCACTACGCCGCTGCTGACCACCGCCGACGGTGCGAAAATGGGCAAGACTGCCTCAGGAGCGGTTTGGCTCAACGAAAGCGAGCTAGGGGCCTATGATTTCTGGCAATATTGGCGCAATGTCGATGATCGCGACGTTGGCCGTTTTCTGCGGCTGTTTACCGATTTGCCGCTCGATGAAATCGGCCGGCTCGAAGCGCTCGAGGGTGCGGAAATCAATGCGGCCAAGGTCGTTCTTGCCAACGAAGTCACGCAGTTGGTGCGGGGGAGCGAGGCTGCCGTGCGGGCCGAGGCGACCGCGCGCGAAGCTTTCGCTGGCAGCGGTGCGGGCGAGGACTTGCCGATGCTGGCGACCGGGCCTGAAGGCATCCGCCTCGCCGCCCTGCTTACCGATCTGGGTCTTGCAGCCTCGGGCGGCGAAGCCAAGCGCAAGCTGGCCGAAGGCGCGGTCAGGCTCGACGGCGAAACCGTAACCGACCCCGCGTATCTGGTGCTCCCGCCCGAGGGGGCGATCTTGCGGATCAGCCTCGGCAAGAAACGCCACGCGCTCGTGCAACGCTGACACGCGGCAGGCTTGCGGCGGGCAGAACCTGATTTTTACCATTTTTCAGCCTTTATGCGGCATTCACGGCTTTAAAGAAAAGCTGACTGAAGGATCGCACAACGTGGTAGGCGGAGCCCATCTCAATGTCACCGACATGCGCCGTGCCGCGCGCCACCCGGTCGATTTTCCGGCGATCGTCGAACATTTCGTCCATGGCGACCTGCATCTGCACATCTGCAACCTGTCAGCGCACGGGTTCATGGTCGACGATGCCGCCCATTTGCAGCGCGGCGACCGGATCATCATTCGCCTGCCCGTGGTCGGGCGGATCGAAGCCTATGTGATCTGGACCCGCGATACCCGCGCCGGGTTCCAGTTCGAACGGATCATCCGGCTCGATGATTTCATCGCGATCATCGATCAGCTGCAACCCAATCCGCGCCTGCGCCGCCGCCGCTAAGCGGTTTGCTACCCACATCATCGCCGCCCTGACCGGCTTGGCAGCGGCCCGCCCGCCTGCCATGGCGCGCGGGTGACGGCACCCACTTCTCCGCTCCGGATCGCCGATTACCGGCGCTACTGGCTCGCCCGCTTTCTGGCGGTGTTTGCGACCATGTCGATGGTGGTGCTGCTGGGCTACCAGTTCTACGAGGTCGCGCGCGCAGATTACGGCATGAGCGTGGCGCAAGCCTCGTTCCAGCTCGGACTGCTCGGACTTGCGCAATTCGTTCCGCTGTTTGTGCTCACCCCGCTCGCAGGGCTAGCCGCGGACCGCTTCGACCGCCGCCATGTTGCCGCCTTTGCGAACGCGATCGACGCGGCAATCGCAGCGGTGCTGGCGGTGCTGACCTGGCAGGACGCATTGACCTTGCCGCTGCTCTACGCGCTCGCCGCGGCGCATGGTGCGGCGCGGGTGTTCGTGGGTCCGGCGATGAGCGCGATTGCGCCCAATATCGTCCCGGCGGCCCTGTTGCCGCGCGCGATCGCGCTCAGTTCGACCGCGTGGCAGACCGCCAGCGTGGCCGGCCCGGCGGTGGGCGGCCTCGTGTTCGCGGCCGCGGGGTGGTTGCCGCACGCGATATCGGCGGTGATGCTGGGCGCGGCGATGGTGCTGTTGCTGACGATCAGGCCGGTGCGCGCGCAGCACGACGGTCCGCGCGCGCGGCCGCTGCGCCAGATCGTGGAAGGGCTGGCGTATGTCTGGCGCGAGCGGTTTCTGCTGGGGTGCATAACACTCGATCTGTTCGCGGTGCTGCTGGCGGGGGCCACCGCGCTGCTGCCGGTGTTTGCGCGCGATATCCTGTTCGTGGGACCTGAGGGCCTTGGCCTGATGCGGGCGGCGCCTGCCCTCGGCGCGGCGGTGGTGGCGCTGTGGCTGTCGGTCCGCCCGCTCGAACGCGAGGTCGGGATCAAGATGCTGTGGTCGGTCGCGGCCTTTGGCGCGCTGACCATCGCCTTTGCCTTTTCGCGCAGCTTTCCCTTGTCGCTGGCGATCCTCGCGCTGCTCGGCGCCGTCGACATGATCTCGGTATTCGTGCGATCATCGCTGGTGCAGTTGTTCACCCCCGATGACCGGCGCGGACGGGTGTCGGCGATCTCGGGCCTCGCGATATCGGCATCGAACGAGCTTGGAGAGATGCAGTCGGGGCTTGCCGCAGCAGTGCTCGGGGTGACCGGGGCGGTTGTGTTCGGCGGGGTGGGTGCGATAGTCGTGACATTGGTGTGGGCGTGGTATTTCCCCGAACTGCGCCGTGCGCGCAGTTTCGAACCCGAGGCGCTCAAGAGAGAGGTGACGACATGAAAGCCCAATCCATCCTCGCCACCATCGGCGCGACCCCGCATATCCGGCTTGCGCGGATGTTCCCCGATCATGAAGTCTGGGTGAAGTCCGAACGCGCCAACCCCGGGGGATCGATCAAGGATCGCATCGCGCTCGCGATGGTCGAGGATGCCGAGCGGTCCGGCGCGCTCGGGCCGGGCGGCACGATTGTCGAGCCGACCAGCGGCAATACCGGGATCGGGCTTGCGATGGTGGCGGCGGTCAAGGGCTATCGGCTGATACTGGTCATGCCCGAAAGCATGTCGATCGAACGCCGCCGCCTGATGCTGGCCTATGGCGCGAGTTTTGACCTGACGCCGCGCGAAAAGGGCATGAAGGGGGCGATCGAGCGCGCGCTCGAATTGGTCGCCGCAACCCCCGGCGCGTGGATGCCGAGCCAGTTCGACAACGCCGCCAACCCGGAGGTCCACGCGCGCACCACCGCGCAGGAAATCCTCGCCGATTTTGCCGATACGCCGATCGACGTGATGATCACCGGGGTCGGCACCGGCGGGCACCTGACTGGCTGTGCGCAGGTGCTCAAGCAGCACTGGCCGCAGTTCAGGGCCTTTGGCGTCGAGCCCGAGTTGTCGCCAGTCATCAACGGCGGTCAGCCGGGACCGCACCCGATCCAGGGCATCGGCGCGGGGTTCATTCCCGGCAACCTCGATACTGCTGTCATCGATGGTGCGATCACGGTCGGTGCGGAGGATGCCAGGGAGATGGCCCGGCGGGCGGCGCGCGAGGAAGGGATGCTGATCGGCATTTCGAGCGGCGCGACCCTTGCGGCGATCGCTAAGAAACTCGGCGATTTGCCTGCTGGCGCGCGGATCATGGGGTTCAATTACGACACCGGCGAACGCTATCTTTCGGTCCCGGATTTTCTGCCGGTCGAATAGACCGTCCCTTAACCCGGCTGCTGTATGGCCTTGACCGATAAGCGATGCGTCCGCTCGCTTGATCGGGAATGGCATGCATGAAGTTCATCAAGCTTGAATCGCGCGGCGGCAATTATCTGGTGGTGGCCGAGAACGTGGCCTGGCTGCGCACGGGCGAGAACGGCCAGACCAATGTCGGCATCATCGGCGGGCAGCCGCTGCTCGTGACCGGCTCGATCGAGGAGGTGGCGGCGAAGATTCTGTCCGCGTCCGAGCCCGAAGAACAAGCCGCTGGCGCGCAGCCTGCCGCCGCCGTCCCGGCCGCGCCGCAACCCGCGAGCGCACAGAACCCGCCCCCGCCGCCCACGATCGCCGCGGAACGCGCGGCCGAACAGCCGGTCGCGGTCGCAGCTGTCAAGGAAGTGCCTGCCGCCG
>Ga0224722_1000085_pt1 | contig 52759 bp, 42 predicted proteins | sample Balambano_FR1_Me_FD_161646 | JGI IMG/M metagenome (GOLD analysis project Ga0224722, IMG submission 161646) | Freshwater sediment microbial communities from Lake Towuti, South Sulawesi, Indonesia - Balambano_FR1_MetaG | ecosystem: Environmental > Aquatic > Freshwater > Lake > Sediment | place...
TCCCGTCGCGGTGGCTTGACCAAACGTGCACAACAGGTAATCGCTATACAGGTCGAGCAAGTCTTGTGTCATGTCATCATTTTATGGTCGCGTGGCTGCTTCACAGCTGCGTAACGTGAGTGAGTAAGATTGGCAAATGTGCAGAAATATCAAGACCCTGTACAACTTTGAGCCGCCGGCGACCAGTGATGAGATTCACGCCGCGTCGCTGCAATTCGTGCGCAAGCTGAGCGGCTTCAACAAACCGTCCAAGGTCAACGAGGCCGCGTTCTACGCTGCTGTAGATGAGGTGGCTACGGTTGCGGGCCGATTGCTCAACTCACTCGAAACGAACGCGCCGCCGAGAGATCGCACCGATGAGGCGGCCAAGGCCAAAGCGCGCTCGGCCAAGCGGTTCGCGGCGTGATGTCTCTTGTTGGCGCGGGACTTAGGACAAAAGAGAGGCGCAGTCTTACATACGCGTCAGCTTGCCTGGCGGGATGGGTCCCGCTGATGTTTTCAGCACGAGCATCCGCACACTGCCCTGTTGCTGCTGGCTGACGCCGTAAACGGTCAGGCCGGTCGTGTCGTAGATGGACACGACCTTGTCCTCTTCGATCACCAGCCGCGAGGCGTTGGGGAAATAGGCGTAGCGCACGTTGTTCTGGCTGCTGGCCATGCTCGGCTGGCCAAACTCCTTGGGCCACCACGCCGTTGACGTGTCTTCGGATGCATCGGGCAGTGCGGCAATCTCGGCGATCAACCCGGCCACGCGGCCCTTGAGCGCGTCGTTAAACATGTCGCCGATTTGGAGCATGCCACCCTTCATCCATTGGCCATAGCCGCCTAGCTCCGGGTGATCGAACTGGGCCATCGTGCCGTGGCCGACGCGAAGCGCTTCGCGAACCGTCTCGGCCGCGGCCAGCGAGAAGCCGTATTTGCGCGCAATGGCTTTGAGTGTCATTTGAAAATCCCGCGCGCCAATATACTCTCTGCATGCTCACCCCTCACTCCCTCACCTGCGAATACTTCACCAACCTCATCGGCATGGACGTGCCACAGCCGCGCCTGAGTTGGAAGAGCAGCGCGCAAGGTCGCGGCGCGCGGCAGTCGGCCTATCAGATCGTCGTCACCAGCGGTGATGTGACGCTGTGGGACAGCGGCAAGGTTGCGTCCGATGTGTCGGTGCATGTGCCCTACGCTGGGCCTGCGTTGCAGCCCGGCCAACGCTGCCATTGGCGCGTGCGCGTCTGGGATGAGACCGATTCAGCATCAGACTGGAGCGAGGTCGCGTTCTGGGAGATGGGCTTGCTGTCGCACGCGAACTGGCAGGCCGAATGGATCACGCCCGAATGGAACGAGGACACGGCGCAATCGCAGCCCGCGCCGATGCTGCGCCGTGAGTTCAAAGTCAATAGCGAGGTTGTCTCGGCGCGTCTGTATGCCACCAGCCTCGGCCTGTATGAGTGTTGGCTCAACGGCCAGCGCGTGGGGGATGCGCTGCTGACGCCGGGTTGGACGAGCTACGACCACCGCGTGCAATACCAGACTTACGATGTAACGGCCATGATTCGCACGGGCGACAACGCGATTGGCGCGCTGCTGGGCGATGGCTGGTTCCGCAGCTACCTCGGCTTCGAGGGCAGGCGCAACACCTATGGCACGCGCCTGGCCTTGTTAGCTCAACTGCACTTCACCTATGCCGATGGCCGAACCGAAGTGATTGGCACCGATGCAAACTGGCGCGCGGATCGCAGCCACATCGTGATGTCGGACATCTACATGGGCGAGGCCGTTGATGCGCGGCTGGAGCAGGTCGGTTGGGCCAGAGCCGGCTTCGACGACAGCGCATGGCATGGCGTGCGCACCCTCGATCACCCCAAGGACATCGTGGTTGCCCAGGTCGCACCGTTCATCCGGCGGCACGAAGAAATCAAGCCCGTGCGCATCTTCCAGACGCCCAAGGGCGAGACCGTGCTGGACTTCGGTCAGAACATGGTCGGCTGGGTGCGCTTGCGTGTGCGTGGCCCGGCAGGAACCACGATCACCATTCGCCACTTTGAAGTGCTCGACCAGGATGGCAACGTTTACCTCGACAACTTGCGCAGCGCGACACAGATCACCCGCTACACGCTCACGGGCTCAACCGACTCCGATGAAGTGTTCGAGCCGCGCTTTACGTTTCAAGGGTTTCAGTTCATCGCCGTCGAGGGGTTCCCCGGCGAGCCAACGCAGGATAACTTCACCGGCATCGTTGTTCACTCCGACATGCCGATGACCGGCAGCTTCGAGTGCTCCAACCCGATGATCAACCAGTTGCAGCACAACATCGTGTGGGGGCAGAAGGGCAACTTCGTGGATGTGCCGACCGATTGCCCGCAGCGCGACGAGCGGCTGGGCTGGACCGGTGACACGCAGGTGTTCATCCGCACCGCCTGCTTCAACATGGCCAGCGGCGCGTTCTTCACCAAGTGGCTGCGCGACCTGGCGGCCGATCAATTGCCCAGCGGCAGCGTGACGTTTGTGGTGCCAGATGTGATCGCGCGCGGGTCAGATGGCCGCTCGCCGTTCGGTGGGGCGGGCGCGGCCGCCTGGAGCGACGCGGCTGTCATTTGTCCGTGGACGATTTACCTGTGCTACGGCGATACGCGCATGTTGGATGAGCAATACGACAGCATGGCCGGTTGGGTGCGCTACATGCGCGAGCACGCCGACGCCGATTTGATCTGGCGCAAGGGCTTTCAGTTTGGCGATTGGCTGGACTATCGCGGCATGTTCGCCCTCACGCCTGCGCCGGTCACGAATGCAGAATTGATCGGCACGGCATTCTTTGCCTACAGCACGGCGCTCCTGGCCGAGATGGCGCGCATCATGGGCAAACACGATGACGCGCTGGCGTATGCCGAGTTGGCGAACAAGGTGAAGGCAGCATTCACTGCCGAGTTTGTGGCTGCGTCCGGCCGTGTCGGCCCAAACACGCAGACGGCGTATGTGCTCGCCCTGCACTTCGACTTGTTGCCAGAGGACTTGCGCCCGAAGGCGGCCGAGCGTCTGGCCGAGTTGGTGCGTGGCAACGGCTATCACCTCACCACCGGCTTCGTCGGCACGCCGTATTTGTGTCACGTGCTCAGCCGCTTTGGTCATCTCGATGTGGCCTACGAGTTGTTGAATCAAGAGACCTATCCCTCGTGGTTGTATCCGGTAAAGAAGGGCGCGACGACGATCTGGGAGCGCTGGGACGGCATCAAGCCCGACGGTAGCTTTCAGGATGCGGGCATGAACTCGTTCAACCACTATGCGTATGGCGCGATCGGCGAATGGCTGTATCGCACCGTTGCCGGCATTGACGTGGATGCGGCCGAGCCGGGTTACAAGCACGTGCTGATTCAGCCGCAGCCGGGCGGTGGGCTGACGCACGTTCGAGCGATGCTCGATTCGCCATACGGTGTCGTGTCGTCGGCATGGCAATTGAGCGATCATGACTTTCACTTGCAAGTCACTGTGCCAGCGAACACCCACGCCACGGTGCGCCTGCCCGCAGCGGCGTTGGATCAAGTAACCGAAAGCGGGCGTGCGTTGACTGCTGGCGACGGCATCAGTGGTGTGCGGCTTGAAGGCGATGTGGCCGTGATCGAGATCGGCTCAGGCGAGTACGCGTTTGTCACCACCGCGCTCAATCAGGCCAAGGCGTTCGCGAACGTGCGCCATGTGGCTGGGCGGCTGGATCGTTACAGCACGCTGCGCGAGTTGCTGGCCAACGACGCCACCAAAGCGGCCATCACGCCGATTCTGGGCGAAGCGGCGCTCAACAATCCGATGGCCGCGCGGGTGATGGATGCTTCGCTGGCCCAATGGGCGGATAACATGCCGGCCTTCATCTCGGCGGAGATGCTCAGCGACGTTGACGCCGCCCTGAGCGCCCTGCCGGCCTCGTGAAGCTGCGCTTTACCACTGAACGCCAGTTCTGGATAAGCGTTGAGCGTAACCCTGTCATGCTGAGCGCGCCGTGAAGCCTATGCATGCCAATCCATGACTGCGCGCGAAGCATCTCTGCGCCGGTTATAGTGCATGTCGGCTGAGATAGAGATGCTTCGCGCGCACAACGCCAGAGCCTGCCGGGAACGGTGGCGCGCTCAGCATGACAGCCGCTGCGTTATCTAGAACTGACGTTACTTGGGATTTCTGACCGTGAAGATTGTTGATCTGGCCGGCGAACCGGACGCCATACGCGAGCAAGCAGCCTCGTTATTGGTGGAGCACTTCGACTCGCCATTTGGTTGGCCGTCACTTGGCCCGGCGCGTGAAGAAGTCGCGCACATCCTTGCGGAGGGTTTCGCGCGTGGCATGGTCGAGAGCGACGAGCTTCTCGGCTGGATCGGCGGCTTGCCTGAATATGACGGCCGCGTGTGGGAGCTTCACCCCATCGTGGTGCGACGCGAACACTGGCGTCGCGGCATCGGCCGTGCGCTCGTCGCCGCGTTTGAGGCTGAGGCAGCCACACGAGGCGCGCTCACCGTCACCCTCGGCACGGACGACGTCACAGACATGACATCGCTCTCTGGCGTGAATCTGTATGACGACGTGCCGCGCCACATCGCACAGCTTCGCGACCTCGGCCAGAACCATCCGTTTCAGTTCTATCGCCGCCTCGGCTATGTGGTCACGGGCGTGATGCCGGACGCGAATGGACGCGGCAAGCCGGACATCTTCATGTCCAAGCCGATCTTCAAGTAGCCTGCGGCGGCTCGTCAACGCGGCCAATCTCGCCGTCAATCGTCACCCGAAAAAGCTTGAGACCGCGTTTGGCCGACGGTTTGAGCACCGCGCCGGTGGTCACGTCGTAGCACGCGCCGTGCCACGGGCAGGTGATGCGCACGCCGTCGAGCTCGCCCTCGTGCAGCGGCCCGCCGGCGTGGGCGCATTCGTCTTGCGTGGCATAGAACGCCCCGCCTACGTTGTAGACGCACACGTAGGTTTCGCCGACCATGCGTTGCATCATCTTGCCGGGCGGCACATCGCCGACGCGGAATTCGTTGAGGTGAATGATCGGCTCAGACATCTTGCTCCTTCGTGGGCCGAGATGCTAGCACGTAGCGCGTCAGGTGTGTTGTGCGATGATCTCGACTGCGCGCGCGACGCCGTCCTCGGCGCGAATCTTCGCGCCCAACTCAGCGGCCTTGCCCTGCATGGTCGTGTCAGTCGTGGCGCGCTGAATCGCCTGCGCGAGGGCGTCGGCAGTCAACTTCTGTCGCGGGATCGGCGCTGGCCCCACGCCCAACGCGGCCACGCGCTGGCCCCAAAACGGCTGATCGCCAAAAAACGGAATCACGATGGACGGCGCGCCTGCGCGCAAGCCAGCCGCAGTGGTGCCCGCCCCGCCGTGATGCACCACCGTGGCCATGCGCGGGAACAGCCACGTGTGCGGCACGGAGCCGATCATGAGCACGTTCTCCGGCAGCGCATCGGCGCGCAAGCCGCCCCAGCCCGACGACAAGATGGCGCGCTGCCCGGTCTGCGCCAGCGCCCTCAACACGATGTCCGTCGTCTCCTCGGGCTTGCGGCTGCCCATGCTGCCAAAGCCGATGTAGACCGGGGCAGGGCCGCGCTCCAGAAAGGCCATCAGGTCTGGCGGCGGCGTCCAGTCGCTCGACTCTTGCAGAAACCAGTAGCCGGTGAGGTGAACGCGATCTTCCCAATCTGTAGGCCGCGCGATCACCGATGGGCTGAAGCCATACAGAACCGGCGACTGCTGCAAGCGTGGGCTGCCAAACGGCCCGAAGAACGGCGCGGGCTTTAAGCCCAACACTTGCTCGCGCGCCAGCGTGTCGGCGGCGCGCACGCCCTGCCAGATGGCCTGCTGGGTGAGGGCATGCGAGGCGCGCGTGAGCGGCTTGGGAACGGTCGGCCCGGACGTGGGCAACAACACGCTGGGGAAGTCGCGCGTCGGCGTCATGGGCGTGAGATACGCCTGGACGAGCGGCAGGTTCAGCTTCTCGGCAATCGCCAATCCGTTGAACAACCCGCCCAGCCCAGTTAGCAGCAGCTCAGCGTCGCGGCAGGCGGCCAGCGCGTCTTGGGCCGATGGCACCGCCGCGCCCTTGAGCGCCTGGGCCTGAAAGCGCGTGATGGCGATGAAGTCGCCCTTCTCGATCAGCGCGCGCATCTCCGGGCTTTCGGCCACGGCTTGCACGTCTCCGCGCATGGCGCGGAAGGGCAGGCCGGCGGATTGGGCCAGCCCGGCGTAGTTCTCGTGCGAGACGAGGCGCACGTCGTGTCCGGCATCGTGCAGGCCCTTGCCGAGGGCGACGTATGGCTGCACGTCACCTCGGCTGCCTGAGGCGAGGATTGCGATTCGCATGGTGTGTTTGTTCAACGTCAGTTGTGACAAAGCATTGGACATACGCCTGTGCCGCCATCAGCTGGAAGCCAGGGTTGCGGTGTAGAGACGCGCCATGGCGCGTCTCTACGTAAGTCAATCAACGCGAAGCGGAATAGTCTGCATGTTCGCCATCAACGACCGCTGGAACCCGGCTGTCTATGCGGTCAACTTCTCCGCCAGCGCGTCCAAGATGAAGTCCACGGATTGGGCGTACGCCGGGCCAAGCCCTTGCACGGCCAGGTCGGTCAGGAAGATCGTCTGCATCAGCGACGAGAGTTCCAACGGCTTGCAGCGCACCTTCAGTCCAGTCTCGCGGAAGATGCCGAGGATTTCGGCCGCGAAGGCTTCTTCGTCGCTGATGGCCGTGCGCGCGCCGTCGAGCGACATCACCCGCAACAGCGCGGCCATGTCGTCGCGCGAGACCTTGTTGAGCAACGGCGCCTCGCGATAACGCCGTAGCGCGTCGCGCAAGAAGGCGAGCATGCGCGCCTTGGGCGTGCGCCCTGGCCGTGCAGCAAACGCCCGCAACTGGTCGCGGTAGCTGCGCTCGGCCTCGGCGAATAGGGCAATGAACAGCGCTTCCTTCGAGAGGAAGAACTGATAGAACGCGCCCTTGGAGATGTGGGCCGCCCGCGCCAATTCCTCGACGCTGGTCTTGCCCATGCCGACCGCGATCAGCCTAGCGCGGCCGGCGTCGAGCAGGTTTTGGCGGATGGCGTCTTTCTCGCGCTCGTTGAATCCTCTCGGCATCGTGTGTTCCGTGTGACCGCTTCGTCATTCACGGTCACACGGATGATACGGAGGGCGACGGCGTGCGTCAACGATTTTGGCCGGGCATGACCGGGGGTCACAGGAGTTGTGGGTGAGGATGGCGGGTGCGGAGCGCCATCCGCTGCCTGTGTTGTTTGGCCTGCGATGAAGCGTCTAGCCACCCGACACTTTTGCAATCGATCAACTGAATGCCATGCGCTCAAAAGTAACGTTGTCATTCCGAGGCTCGGCGAGTCCCTGATCCTTTGGCCCGATTCGGGCCTCAGAATCGGGATCGAAGGAGAATCCCTGATGCCGAAATCAACAAGGGTTGACATCGGTGAGCCGAGTCTGACCTCTACTTGCCAACTCTTGAGGGATTCCTCGCAAAGCCTGCTCAGAAACATGCCTTCGGCCGTAGGGGTCGCTCTACCCCATGCGGGGCACGAGTCCGTAGCGACCCTGGTAACCCGACGACGGCGCGCTACGGAGAGCGCGCCCTACCGTTTCTGCCGCGTCATCTGGCCTGCGGCCATCTTGAACTCGGAATGACGGGCTTACTTTTCTCAAGAAATGGACGGGTTGAACAATTGCGACTGCGACTCTTGTTTCGAGAAACTGTTCGGTGGCTAGATGAAGCCTCAGTGAAGCATCGCCTGCCGCGTCACTCGGCATACTCCGTCGCCAACTCTGCCTGCTTCAGCACGAGCTGGGTTGCGTCCTCCGAGAGGTCGGGTGGGTAGCCGTACATCGCCAGCAGCCGGCGGACTTTCCGCCGCAGGTCCGCCCGCACGCTCTCCCGCTGCGTCCAGTCCAGCTTCGGCATCCGCTTGACCATCTCCGCCAGCTCGCGGGCCATCAGTCGCAACGTGTCCGACTTCATCACCTCTTTGGCCGACCCGTTCTCCGCCAGGGCGTCGTAGAACGCCGTCTCCTCGATGCTCAAGCCCAACTCTTCCCCGTGGCGCTTGGCCTCGCGCACCCACTTCGCCAGTTCCAGAAGCTGCGCAATCATCTGCGCCGTGGTGATTTGCTTGTTGGTGTAGCCGAGCATCGCCTTTTCCAGCGCCTCGCGGAACTGCTGGGCCTGCACGAGGTTGGTCCGCTCGCTGATCTTGATCTGGTCGTTCAGCAGCTTCCGCAGCGTCTCGAGCGCCAGGTTCTTCTGCTCCAGCGCCGCCACGCGCTCCAGGAACGCGTCGGAGAGGATGTCCAGCCGCGCCGCATCCAACCCGGCCGCGGCGAATAGGTCAATCACGTCGCCCGCATCCACTGCGCCGCCGATCACCTGCCGCACGGCCGCGTCAATGTCGCCGGACCCGCCCGCGCCCGCCTGCGGCCCCGCCTCGTCGCCCAGCCGCTTGCGGATCATCGCCGCGACGCGCTGGAAGAACGCCAGGTGCGGGGCGATCTCCCGCGTCTCTTCCCGCGGAACGGCCAGCGCGAAGGCCGTCGCCAGCCGCTTGACCATCCCGCGGAAGCGCTGCCAGCCCGTCTCCTCGCCGATGGTGTGCTGCACATCCAGCACGTGATCAATCGCCCCCAGGTATACGCGCAGCACGTTCTCCGGCTCGGCCTCCAGCGCCGCCGCGTAGTCGCAGCCGTAAAAGAACGTCCGCAACTGCTCGAACGCCGACCGCATCGCCGGGATGGCCTCGTCCTGCAACTCCTTGACCGGCCTGTCTGTCTCCCCCGTCGCGTTCGCGTAGGTCGCCAGCGCGTCGGCCAGCGGGTCGGCCAGCCCGATCAAATCCACGATCAACCCGCCGGGCTTTTCGCCATACACGCGGTTCACCCGCGCGATCGCCTGCATCAGGTTGTGCCCGGCCAGCGGCTTGTCCAGATACATCGTGTGGGCGCTGGGCACGTCGAAGCCCGTCAGCCACATGTCCACCACAATCGCCAGCCGGAAGTCGTCGGCCGGGTCCTTGAAGCGATCGGCCAGCGCCTTCCGCCCCGCCTTGCTGTGGACGTGCCGGGCTATGTGCTCGGGGTCGTCCGGCCCGCCAGTCATGACCACTTTGATCGCGCCCTTCGCGTCGTCATCGTCGTGCCACGCCGGGCGCAGCTTGCGGATCTCGTCGTATAGCCGCGCGGCGATTTCGCGGCTCATCGTCACGATCATCGCCTTGCCTTCCATCGCCGCGCGGCGCTGCTCCCAGTGCTCGACGACGAACCGCGCCACCCGCTCCAGCCGCTCGGGCGCGCCATACAGCGCTTCCAGCGGGATGCGGATGTCCTCCGGCGTCTCGCGACCGTCTTCGTCGCGGGCGGCGTACTCCGCAATCTTCGCTTCGGCTGCCTGCGCGCCGGCCTCGTCAATCGTCAGCTTCACGATGCGCGGCTCGTAGTAGATCGGCACCGTCGCGCCGTCGGCCACCGACTGGCGGATGTCGTACACGTCGGCGTAGTCGCCGAAGACGTGGCGCGTGACCCGGTCGCCCGCCGTCAGCGGCGTGCCGGTGAAGCCGACGAACGTCGCGTTCGGCAGCGCCTCGCGCATCCAGCGCGCCCCGCCGTCTACGAACCCGTATTGGCTGCGGTGCGCCTCGTCCGCCATCACGACGACGTTGGCCCGCTGGCTGATCGTGCCGTGCGCCTCGGTGAACTTGTGGATGGTCGTGAACACCACACCGCCGCTCGCGCGGTCGAGCAACTGCCGCAAGTGCTCGCGGCTGTCGGCCTGCACCGGTTCCTGCCGCAAGAGCGCCCGGCCCATGGCGAAGGTGTCGAACAACTGGTCGTCCAAATCGTTGCGGTCGGTGACGATCACGACGGTTGGGTTGGCCATCTCCGCCGCCCGTACGAGCGTGCCGGCCAGCATCAGCATCGTCAGGCTCTTGCCGCTCCCTTGGGTGTGCCAGACCACGCCGCCTTTGCCCGTGGCAGCGGCATCCTGCCGCTGATCCGGAGAATTCAGCGGCTGGAAGCCACTGCCACTCGAATTCACCGGCTGGAAGCCGGTGCCACTCCCACGCCACCGCCAACCCTTCAATCCTGCCTTACTCGGGTTCTCCAGTGTGTATTCAATGGCATGTTCAAAATCGTCCTGATCGCGGATCAAGTGGTCGTAGGACTCTTTCTGCCAGAACTCGCCCTGCCTTCCCAGCAGCCGATTGGCCTGCGTGGCGGTGTAAGACTTCCACGAGTGCGTGATCTGATCCAGCCTATAGCCCGGCAGCGGATGAACGACGACATGCACATGGTTGGGCATGACGCACCAGGCAAGGAGCCGATACCGTTCCCCGTCGAAGTGCTTTAACGCCCCTTCGACGAGGTTGGCGATCTCCGGCCGATTCATCCAGCAATGACCGGAACCGGCATTGAGAAACGTCTCGACCTTCTCCGAGAACAGATGCTCCAGTCGTCGCTGCTCGAATTCCGAGAGCGGCTGCTTGGTCCGACGCGCGCGATCCAGAATGTCCTCTCGCTCATGTTGCCAGGCCGAAACAACCGACTGCGGTAGCGAATCGGCCAACCGAAACGTCACCGCATAGGTCGCTCCATCGCGCGTCCAGTGCGGAAGATAGGCCCCCTGCCGAATGTGCAACGTGGCAGTGGCAGTGGCATCCTGCCGCTGATCCGAATTCACCGGCTGGAAGCCGGTGCCACTCCCACTCCACTTCATCGCGCCGATCACGCTCGCCCGCGCCGTGCGCACCGCGCGGAACTGGTGATAGCCCGCCACCTTCTTGACGATGTTCCCGCGCTCGTCTTCCTCGAACGCCACGCACGCGCGCAGGTAATCGAGCAGCGCCGCCGGGTTGAGCAGTTCGCGGATCAACGCCTCCAGCGTCGGCTCGCCGCCAGATGCCGGCCGCCACGGCGTGAACCGCTGCCGCCCGCTGGTGATGCTGCCCACCCGCGTCAGCAGCCCGTCGCTGGCGACGAGCAGCAGGTTCGGCACGAACAGGTCGGGCGCGAGCGCCTTGTAGCGCCCGAGCTGGTCAATCGTGACATCCAGCGTCGCCGCGGCGTTGGCCGGGTCTTTCAGCTCGATGACGACCAGCGGCAGGCCGTTGACGTACAGCACCAAGTCCGGCCGGATCGTCCTGCCCGTTGCAGCGGCATCCTGCCGCTGATCCGGAGCATTCACCGGCTGGAAGCCGGTGCTACTGCCACTGCCAACAGTGAGCTGGCGGACGACGAGGAAGTCGTTGTTGGCCAGGTTATCGAAGTCGAGCAGCCGCGCCCGCCCGCCGCGCGTCTCGCCGGTGGCGGCGTCCTTGTATTCGACCGGCACGCCGTCGGTCAGCAGGCCGTGAAACCAGCGATTGTTTTCGATCAGCGTTGGGTGCGGCGGGCGCGCGAGCGAGGCGACGACGGCAGCAATGGTCGCCTCGGGGAGATGCGGATTGAGCTTGCCCAGGGCGGCCTTCGCTCGCCGGAGCAGGAGCACGGCCGAACTGTCGCCTCGCTCGGACGCATCGTCGAGATCAACGCCGCGGGCTGCGGTCAGACCAAGCGCGTTCAGCCGGGCGACGGCATCGTCCTCGACGTGCAGTTCGGTCGGCGACTTCACGCCATCGCCTCCACGCTCGCCTCAGCCTCCCGCACTCGCACCCGCCCACTCAGCAGCCGAGGCAGGAGGTAGTCGCGCAGGGCGGCGAGTTTGGAGGATTCAGCCTCACCTGCTGCGACAAGGTCGCGGAGTGGCATGGTTACTTGCTCAAATGCATCCCGCACCGCCGCCGGTGGCACAAGCACGTCCGTCGCGGCGAAATGTTTGGGACGGACGGCCGGATACGCGCTGCCGTCGGCGTTGGCAACGAGGTAGTCAACAAACTCCTGTCGCGTCGTCAGTTCGTAAAGGTATGACGGGCCGAAGGTGGCGGGTGAGAGCACCGCGAATCCGGTGCTTGCGATGCGAGACTCCGGCGGCGAGTGGATGAACAAGTACGAGCGTCGGTTCGGTCGCACGCATGACCAGATCGTGTCACCGTGCCGCACACGGCGACGCGCTCGACTCGGAGCCTCCGCGAACGACACGCGTTGAACGCCGTCAAGACGACCCACCGTCACAGAGGCGATGTCGATGTATTCGATCTCGCCGTCGATCTGGCCCGTCCGGACGCTTTGTTTGTTGATGTCGCAGAAGTCGCCGAGCTTGCCTACCTCCCACCCCTCCGGCACCGGGCCGAGGGGGGAGTCGGTCAGGCGGTCGGGGAGGGCAGCGAAGGCGGCGGCGGGCATGCCTGGGAAACGGGTGACAGCGGCATCCTGCCGCTGTCCTGAAAGACCCACCGGCTGGAAGCCGGTGCCACGTGCCTTAGCCTTGACCGGCTCGAAGTCCACGAACCACGCCTTGAACGTCGCCCGCGCCAGCTCCTCCAACGCCCGACCCGTCCGCCGGTTCTGCTCGACCTTGTGATCCAACGGGCCAAGGACTCCGACGATCAACTCCTGCTCGGCAATACTCGGCAGCCGAATTGGAAGGGCACGCGCGGAGCCAACGTTGAAGTGTTGCTGGACGGCCCCGACCAGATGCGATGCGACGTGATGGGCGGCAGCTTCATTGACGTAGTAGGCAAGAAAGCCCGCATTGATGCGCGGGCCGGGACGAATGATGACCAAGTCGGAGCAGTTCGCATCGGCCAACTCGTCCGGCACTACTGCGCATGTCCCCGGCGCACCAGTTCGCACAACAACGACATCGCCAGGGCGTAGGCGTGACTTTGATAACTGACTGTGGAAGTCCGGAGGAATGAACTTCACGTCGTCGAGGTCGATTCGCAATCGCTGCACGTTCTGCGAGCGGAGAAATGGAACGCCCGAATCGACGTATCGTGACGCCATCGGTCCAACGTGGCCAACGGTGACCTCTTCGGCGACATCGCCTAGTGCGACTTCGGGCCAGTCACTTCGCATCGATTCCCTCAAGTCGCTCACGAACAACTGCCGCTAGGCGCTCCCCCTCCTTCAGTTGTTCCTCCAACTCCGCCACGAGGCGCGGGTACTTCTCGGTGAACGGCTCGGCGTCGTCCTCCTGCTCTTCCGCGCCGACATAGCGGCCGGGGGTGAGGACGTGGCCGTGCTTGGCGATCTCGTCGAGCGTCGCGGGCTTGGCGAAGCCGGGCGTCGGCGCGAAGGCCCAGGTAGCAGCGGCATCCTGCCGCTGGTCTTTTGTGGCATCAACACCCTGCTGCTGGTCTTGCGGATTCACCGGCTGGAAGCCGGTGCTACGGTGCCAATCCTCCCACCAGTCCGGGGCAGGCTCGCCGCGCCAACGACGGTAGGTGTAAACGATCCGGCCGACGTCGGACGCGGGCAGCGGGTCGCTCGTGCCCGGCACGCACTCGGCCGCTTCGATGCCGGTCAGCACACGCAGCACGCGGGTCTGCATCGTGCCGAGTTTGCGGGCGTCAATAAAGAGCGTTTCGCCCTTGCGCCCGCCGGGGCGGTGCGGCGTGCCGCGGCGGACGTTGCGGCCGGTCTTGTCGCGGGTGAGGAACCACAGGCAGACGGGGATGCCGGTGGTGAAGAAGAGTTGTGCGGGCAGGGCGACGATGCAATCCACCAGGTCGGCCTCGACGATCTTGCGGCGGATGTCACCCTCGCTGCCGGTGTTGCTCGATAGACTGCCGTTGGCCATCACGAAGCCGGCCACGCCGCCGCCGCGGCCGTTGGGCGGGGCGAGGTGGTGGATGAAGTGCTGAATCCAGGCGTAATTGGCGTTGCCGACGGGCGGGTCGCCGTATTTCCAGCGCACGTCGCCGCGCAGCAGTTGGCCCGACCAGTCGCTGACGTTGAAGGGCGGGTTGGCCAGCACGAAGTCGGCCTTCAGATCAGGATGCTGGTCGCGCAGGAACGTGTCGGCTGGCTGCTCACCCAGCCTGGCCTCGATGCCGTGGATGGCGAGGTTCATGTGGGCCAGCCGCCACGTCGTCGGGTTGCTCTCCTGCCCAAAGATCGAGACGTCGGTGCGCTGGCCGCCGTGGGCCTCGACGAACTTTTCGGACTGCACGAACATGCCGCCGCTGCCGCAGGCCGGGTCGTAGATGCGGCCCTCGTACGGTTCCAGCATTTCGACCAACACGCGCACGACCGAGCGCGGCGTGTAGAACTCGCCGCCCAGCTTGCCCTCGGCGGCGGCGAACTTGCCGAGAAAGTATTCGTACACCCGGCCAAGCGTGTCGCGGGCCTTGCCTCGGCTGCCCTTGAAGCCGATGCCGGCGATCAGGTCTATCAGTCCCTTTAGCTTGACCGGCTCGATGCCGCGGCGGGCATAGTCGCGGGGCAGCTTGCCCTTGAGGTTCGCGTTGTCGCGCTCGACGGCGAGGATCGCGTCGTCAATCAGCGTGGCGATGTCGGGGCGTGCCGCCTGGTTTTGCAGATTCTGCCAACGCGCTTCCGGCGGCACCCAGAAGACCCGCTCGGCCGTGTACTCGTCGCGGGATTCGAGCAGGCGGTGAAGCTGTTGGCCCTGGATGCCGTCTTTCGTCAGCTCGACCTGCAGGTCGTCGCGCCGGCTTTCGAAGCTGTCGGAGATGTACTTGAGGAATAGCAGGCCGAGGACGACGTGCTTGTACTCCGCGGCATCCACCTGCCCGCGCAGGGCGTCGGCGGCTTTCCAGAGTGTGTCGGCATAGTTCAGGTCGCTAGGCACTACGTCGTTATTCGTCATCGAAGCTCCGCGTCGTTGCTGTTGTCATGAGATCTTAATAGAACTCGAACCTGCCCGCGAGTCATCGTTCGATAAGGACCTCAAAACTCTCTTGACCGCGGATCGCATCGAACGACTCATAAGCGTGGAACGACATAGTCTCAGTAGTTGAAAACATCGGCTTGCGCTTGCCGTGTCCGCCCACCGATAAATCGGCGGGCTACAAAACAGCCCCGGCTGAAGCCGGTTTTAAGTCCCAAGCTTGGGACGCTGCTCTGTAGCACGGCCATCTTATGGCCGTGTGAACGCGGCAAACGGCGAAACTTTCCACTACCCGGATGTGCGCGGGCAGGGCGCCGGGCCGCATGTTGCTGAATCACGCCATGACCGTATTCTGCGCAACAGAACTGGATGTGAACGAGCAGAACGAGCAGGCCGTGGGCTTTTATCTGAAGATGGGGTTCGAGGTCGTTGGCCGGTCGGATCTGGACGGCACGGGCAAGCCGTATCCGCCGTTGCACATGCGCCTGTCCGCGCCGATCAAAGATCAACTTGCCCGCTGATGACCGTTTGCGACTGCCCGCCGATCCAGATGCGCCCCTCGGCATCCTTGCTCATGTGGATGCGCCCGCTGCGGCCCAGCGCCGTGCCCTGCGCGGCGATGTAGTGATCGGGCGCGAGGCCTTTGCCGATCAGCCACTGGGCGATGCCCGCGTTCAGGCTGCCGGTCACCGGGTCTTCGATGTGCCCGTCGAAGTAGGCGAAGGCGCGCACCTCGAAGGCGCATTCGTTGCCCGGCGGGTGCGGCCCGACGAGGCCAAAGTCCACGCCCTTGAGCAGTTCGTAGTTGGGCTTGGCCGCCAGAACTAACTCGGCCGAGCGCAGATACAGCCCGATCCAATTTGGCCCGTTCACCAGCCACTGGTGGCCGAGCACATCCTCGCGAGTTATCGCCAGCGCCTCGATCAGCCGTGCCAGCAGCGCGTCGTCCAGCGGGCCGGTCTTGCGCAAGGGTGGGGCGGCGAAGGCCAGCCGCTGCCCATCGCGCCGAATCGGGATCAAGCCCGCGCCGCACTCTTGCACGATGACGCCGGCCTGTTTTGGCTTGCCGCCCGCCTCGAGCCAGGCGTGGCAACTGCCCAACGTGGGATGTCCGGCAAAGGGCAACTCGATTGAGGACGTGAAGATGCGCACACGATAGTCGGCCTCGGGTTGCGCCGGCGGCAACAGGAACGTGGTCTCGCTCAGGTTGGTCCAGTTGGCGAAGCGCTGCATGGCTGCGTCGTCCAGGCCCTCGGCATCCACCACGACGGCCAGCGGGTTGCCGCCCAGCGGCGTCTCCGCGAACACATCTACTTGGGTGAATCTTCGTTGCATGACGCTCGAATGAGAAGCTACTGTTGGAAGCTATCCCGGTATTGTCTTGACAGCAGAATCACGCGACCCGCTGCCGCAAGGCTTCCTGAGCCACTGTGTTGATGCTCTTTCCCTCAGCTTCGGCAACAATCGCAAGCTGTTCGTGAAGTTCCGGTGAGATGCGCAGATTGAACTTGCCGGAATAGCTCTTGCGTGGCTCGATGCCCTTCTCGCGGCATACCTCCAGGAACACCCGAAGCGAGCGCCTGAACTCTGCCCGGAGTTCCTTAGGATTCTTGCCATAGAAATCGGCCCCGCCATTCAGACCGAGAATCTCTCCCCGAAAAGAATCTATCTCGGCGTCATATTCAATCTTCGCTCGATACCCATCTACGATCATCATGTTCATGGCACGACTCCATGTTGCTCCAGCCACTTGCGGACGCTAGCGACCGCGCCTTTGTCCGTGTTCGGCGAGGGATGTGGCCTATGGAAGACCCGCACCTCATTGAACAAAACGATTGCAACGCGGCTTCCTTCACGCTGAATGACCTCCCCCCCAAGTTCTCTGAAGAGCGCCTCAATATCCATCCATTGGATGTTGCCACTGGTTGGATGCGCGAAGAGTGATTCGAGCGTGCGCTGGTGCTTCCGCTTCATGGGAAGTACTGCATGGTATCACAAGCTGATACTATGCTGCGACTATCGATGCCGGTGCACACCCCAGCCGAGATACTTGCCCAGCGCCTCGCCCACGGCGTCGGCGCAGCGGCTCATATTCATGGCCACGTGGTGCTCGAAGCCGTTCTCGCAGATGTAGCGCAGCAGCGCCTGCATGTTGTCCACCCGCACCACGCCATAGCCGCCAAACGTGCTCATCGGGTCGTCGGTGGTCTCGCCCTCGCCGACGTAGGCCTCGATGCGGCCCTTGAAGTCGTTGGTGCTCACGCGGCAAAACGTAAACGGATCGCGCTTCACCCGGCCATACATCGTGCCGTAGGTATTGGCCGCGCCGACCGTGCCGGCGATGATCTCCTGATACTCCATCACCGGGATGTCGGTGAACACTTGCGCCGGCAGGTTGGAACAGTGAAACACCACGGCCTTGTCGGGGTCTTCGCCGTAGTTGTTGTTCCAGTCCACCAGCGCGCTGGGCTGGCCCGACGCAAGCGCCATGGCATACATGCCGACCACGCCGGCTACGTCGGTCTCGCAGGCGCTGCTTTGCAGGCGGTCGCTCATCATGCTCATCACAGTGCACGGCACCACGCCGAAGTATTCCTCCATTGAGGTCCAGCATTGAATGGCGGTCATGTCGAGCTGTGTGTCGTCCATCCACCGCTCGATCACCACGCCCAGCTTGGCCATCTTGTTGAGGGCATCCTGCGGCACGTTCGGGCCGACGTTGGCGTAGGCGCGGATGCGGTCAAGATACGCTTTCACCACCGGCTCGTCGTTGCCCAATTTGCCGATGCGGCCAAACGCCTCGCTCAGGTCGAGCGTCTCGACGCTAATGCCGCTCAGCTCGAACAGCTTCTCGCTGTAGCGCACAGTGTTGAACGCTTGAGGCCGGGCGCCGAGCGCGCCGACACGGGCGTGCTTCAGCCCTTTCACCGTGCGACACGTCGCCACGAAGTTGCGCAGGTCTCGCTTGAAGCTCTCGCTGGTCGGGTCGCACGTGTGCAGTGTGGTGAGGGTGAACTTGATGCCGTATTGGGTCAGGTTGTTGCACGCGCTCATCTTGCCGCAGAAGCTGTCGCGCCGGTCGGCGATGGTCATCTTGCCGGCGTCGTCGTTGAAGGCCTGCACCAGCACCGGCACGCCCAGGTCGGCCCAACGAATGGTGTTGGCGATGGCGCGCTCGTCGCCGAAGTTGGGTAACGTGACGAGGATGCCGTCAAGCTCGTCGCGGTGTTGCTTGAACAGGTCGGCATACAGCCGCGCCTCGTTCATGCTCTCGACGGAGCCGTAGGCCGTGGCGTCTTCGGGCGCGATGATGGCCTTGATGCCCAATTCGCTCAACACGTTGAGCACGGTCTTGCGACCTTCGACGCACAAATGCTTGGGGAAGAAGCCTCGGTTGCCGACGATGACGCCGAGGGTGGGTTGTTTCTGCGAAACAGAAGTTGCCATAGCGCATCAGGTTTAGTTGATGCGGGGCAACTTGGCAAGCGCTATCCGGCGATCATCACCGCCACCTGCCATACCAACACGGCGCTGCCCATACTCCAGCTCAGCGCGCGCGGCAGGTTGCTGCGGATGAGCGCCTGGATCACCTCTTCAGATTTGCCGTTTTTGTCCAGCCATTGATGTTTTGGCACCTCGACAATCGCGGTCGTCGCCAGAATGATGATCGCGCACGCCGCCACGATGAGCGCGGCCAGCAGCGGCATGCTGGGCGGACGCAGCAGCACCAGCGCGATGCCCAACAGGCAGGCCAGCACGGCGGGGATCACGAACACCGGGATCAGCCGCCGGCCCGACTCGACGTGAAAGGGCACGAATTCTTTCTCGCCCACCAGGCTGTAGGTCGGGTAGGCCATCACTTGCAGCAGCCAGCACCCACTCATGCCATACACGAACAGCACCGCACAGACCAATAGCACAAACTCAGACGCAGTCATGTCACGCTCCTTTCGAAGAGTGCCGTAGAAAGAACAGATGGACGCACCTCTCGGCTACGGCGCTAGCATTTCGAGCGTCCCTGATCCCGCCCCGCGTTCCGCGAAGCGGAACCGGGATCGCGGGAGAGAAGCGCCGAGACTTCGGCGTTTCGTAGTCGAGAAAGCGCCTCCGCTCGAGATGCTATCTCTGCGAAGTTAAGCACTCCTTCCTTTCGTGCAAGCGTAGACGTTGACGTAGCGTCAAAGTCAAGGGGTGAGCGGTTGAACGGGCACCTGGAACTCCATCGTCACGGGCTGGTCGTGCCGGGCGAGGTCGTTCTCAAAGCCCGATAGGTGCCACTCGCGGCACGGCCCCGACGAGGCAAACGCGTTCTCGCCCAGCCAGGCATACAGCGCCGTCAGGGTGTCGCGCGCCTGCCACAACGTGCCGTGATGCACGGCGGCCGCCAGCAGCTTATGCGCTGGCAGCTCGCGCACGCCGCCCGAAAATTCGCCCCGTGGTGCGACAGGCGCTCGCACGCATACCCCGGCCTCGATGTCCACATCTTCTTCGGTGTAGCCGTCGTTGTGGTAGATCACGACCTCGGCGGCGGGCAGGTCGCATAGCTCAAGTTTGTATAGCCGCGCTGCATCGTGGGAGGCACTGAGCATGTCGCGCCGCGCGCCGAGCACGTCGCGGATGCTGGGCACGACACGCCGCTCCGTCACGACGACGCAAGTGGAGCCCGCCTTCAACACCACGTCGTGCCTGGCGGGTTGACCTTCGCGTTCGATGCGCGTCAACACGGCGCGCACGCGCGTCATACGCTCTTGTTCGGCGCGCATGTGCTGCTCAATCTCGCGCTGTCTGGCGTTGAGCATGTCGCGCAACTGTTCGACCGTCACATCGTCGCGCAGCACATGGGCGATCTGGTCGAGCGACAGGCCGAGGTCTTTGAGGGCGAGGATGCGATTCAGGCGCGGCAGTTGCTCCAGCGCGTAATAGCGGTAGTCGCTGGACGCATCCGTGCTGGCTGGCTTGAGCAGCCCGATCTGGTCGTAGTGACGCAGCGTGCGCGTGGAGACTTGCGCCAGTTGCGAGAAGTCGCCAATTTTGAGCAGGCGAGGCATGCGACGATTGTATGAGTGAGCAGTGCGTCACCAACTCGGGATCGGCTTCTGCAACCCATCCTCGATCCACAGGAATTGACCGTTGATAGAAGCGGCTTCATCCGAGCACAGACGCAGCACCAAATCGGCCGCCTTCTCCGGCGGGTCGCCGCCGGTCTCCTCCACCCACTGCACCCACTCGCGATAGCCCGCTGCGATGGGCAGTGCAGCGGCCTGGTCGCGGATGTCGGCCCACATCTCGGTCTTCACATCGCCGGGGTGGATGGCATTGGCCGTCACGCCGCTGCCCTCAATCTCTACGGCCAGCGCCCGCGTCAGCCGGTTGAGCGCAACCTTGCTCACTGCATAGGCGCTGTTGAGTGGGCCGGGAGTGTGCAACGCCGCTGCCGAGCTGACGTTGACGATGCGGCCCCAGCCCGCATTCACCATGTCGGCGACAAAGGCGCGGCACAACAAATACGGCGCGTTGACGTTGAGCATCTGGGTCGCCATCCACGCCTCGGCGTCGCCATCTTGTATGAGCTGGATCGGCCCGAACATGGCGGCAGCGTTGACCAGGATATGGGCCGGGCCGAGCGTGTTTGTCACAAATTGCTTCACGTCATCGGCGCATTGCGGCTGCATCAAGTCGGCGGTGATGAGATGAGCCACACCGCCCGCGGATTCGATCTCGCGCGCGACTTCGCCCAAGGCGGCTGCGTTGCGCGCCACAAGCGCCACGCCCGCGCCATGTGCGGCCAGCGCTAAAGCAATCGTCTTGCCCAAACCTCGGCTCGCGCCGGTGACCACTGCGACCCTGCCATGTAAGTTCGGTGATGTGCCCATGCGGCGAGTGTAGCGGGCGCAGGCACAGCGTCAATTCCGCGTTCTGCGTCACAGCCGCCGCCGCAACGAATCTGCCGTCGCTGCCAGAAAGGCGGGGATGTTGACGCTGGCCATGATCTGCACATCCTCGGCCAGCGTCGTGTCCTCGTCTAAAAACTTGAACACGCGCTGCGGCGGGTTGCGCGAGAACAAGTCGGTGAACACGTGCTTGCCCTGGTCGCGACCCTCGTCCAGCACGTTCAGCAGCACGCTGTCGAAGAGTTGGTAGCGTTGGTTGGGTAGGGCGATATGAGTGTGTGGTGCACCGGTGGTCTTGAGTGCGTGCGCGATCTGGTGCGATTGGCGCTGGATGCGCTGGAACGTATAGCCGGTGCTCGGCTTGGTGCGCCCGCCGGCCGTGCCGATGTTGAACACGCGCGCGCCAGGCTGCGTTGGAAAGGGCGCGTCGGTCATGGGGATCACACCGAACTCTTCGTGTTGTTCCTCGTAATCGGTAATTTGTAATTGGTCGTGGATATAGCTTTCGAGCCGGCGCTGGTATTCGTCGCGCGGTAACAACGCAGGAGAGAAGACGGTGAATTCCACCAACGCCGTATGTTCATCAAATGGCAGCACGTAGACAAAGCGTGTGTCATCTGCCTGATCTATGCGGAAGTCCATCAGCGTCGCCACAGCCGGGTCAAAGGCGCGCTCGGGCGTCTGAATCACCCAACCGAGGAAGTGTTGCAACAAGTGGTGATGGTTTGGTGCCTTTGGCGCCGGGTGGAGCTGAATGCTGTTGAACGCCCAAGCCCCGCGATAGGTCTTGCCACCCGCCTGAACGAGCACGCCCTCGGCTGCATCGTCCACACCCGTCACATCGGCGAAGACCTGAGTGATGTTCGGTTGCGCCTTCAACCAATCGGCCATGAACCGATAGAAGTCCATGCCGCGGATCATCTTGTAACGATACGGCGCGAGGTCGAGAACTTTCGAGAAGGCCTCGCCATGAAACGCGACGCGATCCCACCGGCGAAATACGACCGGCTCGAACGCACTTTCGCCCTGTTCCCAAAAACACCATGTGCGGTCGTTTTCGGTCTTCGGCGCGCGATCCAACAGCAGGATGCGTTTGTCATTCAGCCCGGCCAAGTTGAGGCGGTAAGCCAAACTCAGGCCGGCTGCGCCCGCGCCGGTGATGATGTAGTCGAAGTCTAGTGAAGCCACCCTCACCCCAGCCCTCTCCCAAAGGAAGAGGGTGCTATCCGGGCAACGCCTCGCGCAGCACGCGCAACCAGTTGCCGCGCATGATGTTCTCGACGTGCTTCGGGTCATAGCCGCGCCGCAACAGCTCGTCGCCGATCTTGTAGTGGTCACGCACGGTGTTCAACTCACGCGGGATATCGTTGTAGCCCAGGCCGCCGTCGAAGTCACTGCCAATACCGACGTGGTCGGCGCTGCCGGTCAACTGGCAGATGTGGTCAATCATCCGTACCACGTCGTCCAATGTCACGTCGTCCTTCTTGCCGCTCCAGTCTTTTTTCAGGAAGCGATTGAACGGAACCACGCCGATCACGCCGCCGCGCTCGGCAATCTGTTCGATGGCTTGGTCGGGCAGGTGCCGGGGCGTCGGCACGAAGCGATGGCAGTTGCTGTGGCTGGCGATCACGTGCTTGCCCTCAAATACGTCCAGCGCCTCGGACAGCGATTCGTGGGACATGTGACTGACGTCGAGGATGACGTTGAACTGCGCCATCACGTCAAGCAGTTCGCGCCCCAGCTTGGGCAGCCGACCGCCCTTCCACGTGCCGCCGCTGTAGCGCGTGGTGTCCCAGGCCGGGCCGACGATGCGCAAGCCACGCTCGTACCAACGCTCCAACTCTTTCGGCTCGAGGATTGGATCGGCGCCCTCCATGAGCGGCACAATGCCAACTTGGTAATTCGTTGTTGGTTGTTGGTAATTGGTCAACCAACAACCAATAACCACTTCCAAATCCCGCTTCGTCGTCACAAGTCTGATGTGCGGCTGTTCATCCTCCCAGCGGCGATAGAAGTCGAGCTGGCCCATGCCGAGCCGATGCGCCTCCGATTCGTCTGAATAGGTGGGCAAGTCGTCGCTGATCGTATGCGACGCTGGCTCGGTGAAGATCGTGCCGAAGACGATGCCCACCCGGCCACGAATCAACTCTGGTAATCCGACTGTGCATTGACCGCTCTGCTTCTCGCGCTCCGAGCCGCGCTCAAGTTGGCGCGTGTAGCACGCCGAGCGGTTGTAGTCGCGCCGCTTGTAGAGCACGTTGTAGGCCATGTCCAGATGGGCATCTACGATCAGTGGGTGTCGCGTGGCGATTGATGTTGTGACCATACGATGTGAATCCGATTGTAGCGAGTGTGACTCGGGGCATGTCATATCACAGCCGCCACTCGCATATCCCAATTTCTAAGTGCACATGACATATTTCGTGAATGCCCCTTGACTAGAACAAATGTTCGGATTATCTTGTCTCGCACAAATGTTCTAGAGAACGTTGAGCCTGTTAACACTGAACCATGTATCGCAAGCTGAGTCAGTCTGCCGACCGAATCGAAGCCGTCCTGCGCGAGCGCAAGGCACCAGCCGCCGTTGTGGGCGGCAAGGTGTTGCCCGGTTTCGTCGAGATGTTGCTGCGGCCTGCGCCGGGCACCAAAGTCAACCAAGTGCGGGCGCTGCAGGCCGATCTGGCGCTAGCGCTCGGCAACAGCAATGTGCGCGTCACCCAAAGCGGCACGCACCTCTCGGTGCAGATCCCGCGCGAGACGCGCAAGCCGGTGAAACTGACTACGCTCATGACGACCGCCGGGACGCCGCCATCCTATACGGCTGTGCTTGGTTTGGCGGAAGACGGTGCGACACTCATGGCTTGCCTCGCCTCGCCCGACGTGTCGCACATTTTGATCGCCGGTGCGACTGGCTCCGGCAAGACCTCGCTCGCGCAAAGTATCGTGTTGAGCCTGTGCCAGTTTCATCGCCCCAGCCAGTTTGGCCTGATCGTGATTGACCCCAAGCGCACCGATGCATCTGCGTTCACAGATAGCGTGGCGCGGCACATGCTGCTTGGCGTGGCCCGGACGACCGAGGAGGCGCATTCAGCCTTGACGCGCGTCCTCGATGTCATGGAGAAGCGGCCGGCGGGGCGTGAGCCCATGCCACGCGTGGCGGTGTATGTGGATGAGATGGCCGATCTGTGCCAGACCGGCGGGGCGCCAATGGTTGACATGCTCACGCGCATCGCACAGCGTGGGCGAGAAGCCGGCATCCACCTGATTGGGTGCACGCAAAAGCCATCGGCTAAAGCAGTCGGCTCGTTGCTCAAGGCCAATCTGCCATTGCGCCTGGTCGGTCGCGTTGTCTCGGCGGAGGATGCGCGCGTGTCCACGGGCATGCCCGGCACGGGCGCGGAGAAGCTGATGGGGAGCGGCGATTTCATCGCGGTCGCGTCGGGCAAGGTCATTCGGTTCCAGGCTGCATTGCCGGTCTGATAGCAATAGACAACGAGGCGTTATGGACAAAGTCAACAAGGCAGTCGCAGTCTCCATCATCATCTTTTCAATTGTGCTGGCCGGGTTCATTGGCGCGCGGGTGGATCAAATGACGATCGCTCTGCTGGGCGGCACGTTTATCGGGCTGGTGGTGGCGATTCCGGCGACTGTGCTCGTGGTTCTGGTGGCGACGCGCCGCCGCGAGGAAGCGTCAATCGAGCGCGCGCAACGTTACTCCGCACCCATGCCGCACAGTCCGCCGCAATATTGGGTTATGCCCAATCAAGCCTATGACCCGCGCATGACGCAAGTGATGCAGATGCCGCAGTCGCAGCAATTGCAACAGCCCATCGCCCCGCCAGAGTTCATGCTGCCGTCATCGCGCCGGCGCTTCTACATGATCGGCGAAGGCGGCGAGGTCAAGGAGATCGAAGCGCCACGCGAGGCTGATCCCTACGACGACACGCGCTTTTAACTGCTTACTTCGACGGACCCCTTTTCACCGTGGTGGGGCAGCCCGGGCGCAACGCTCGGGCTGTCCCCGTTTTCGTGTCTAGCTCAGGTCTTCGAGCACGCACTCGGCCGCGGCCATGCCCGACAGCGTGACCAGTGGCACGCCGCCGCCAGGGTGGGCGCTGCCACTGGCGAAGTACAAGCTGCGAATGCTCGAATCCCGGTTGCCCGGTCGCATGAACGCGGCGGATTTGGTGTTTGACGAGAACCCGTAGATCGCGCCGCGATGCCCGCCATAGGTGTTCTGCAAGTCCAGCGGCGTGAGCGTTCGTTCGATGGAGATCAAGGATTGGGGATTGGAGATTGGGCTGATGCGATCCAAACGACTCGCTAGCAACCCCTTGATGTGTTGTGTGTAACGTTCGGCCTCCTGCGTCCAATCGTAGGCATCGCTCAGGTGGGGCGCGTTGACCAGCACAAACCAGTTCTCACAACCTGGCGGCGCATGATCGTGATCGGTCTTGCTGGTGATACACAGGTAAATCGTCGGATCGCGCGGCGCAACCTTGCGGCTGAAGATGTCGTCGAACTCGCGCTGGTAGTTGGCGCTGAAGAAGATGTTGTGATGCGCCAACGCATCGAATTGCCGCCTCACGCCCAACATCAGCACGAACCCACTGCACGATGGCTCCAGCTGGCTCCCTCTCCCCTTGGGGGAGAGGATAGTGGGCTTGTGGCCCGAATGGGCTATGAGGGGGACTTGGCCGAGTAGCTTCTCTCTGGCCCACGAGTAGTCTGCATTGCATACCACCGCATCGGCTCGCAGGGCCTCGCCGGACTCCAATGCCACACCCACAGCCGATCCGCCCTCCACGCATATCTCCTGCACGGTGCAGTTGTATCGAAGTTCGACACCTAACTCTCTCGCCAGCCGCTCCCAAGCTAGCGCGAACTGGTAGATGCCGCCGCGCGGATACCACGCGCCTTGCGCCATCTCGACGTGCGCAATGACGTTGAGCGTGGCCGGCGCTTGATAGGGTGAGGAGCCGTTGTAGGTGGCGAAGCGGTCGAACAGTTGCACCAGATGCGGGTCTTTGAAGTGCGCGCTCACGGCCTGGTGCATCGTCCGCAGCGCGTCAATCTTCAGCACGTCAGCCAGCGGCAGCTTGAGCAGGTCGCGCGCCGCCGGCTTTTGGCGATACAGAAATGGCTCGCTGACCACGTCGTGCAGTCGCTTGGCATAGCGCATGAACTTGCGATAGCCGTCCACGTCGCGCGGGCCGAAGGCGCGGCGGATGTTCTCGCACATCGCATCTTCGTCGGCCACCGCGTCTATCGTCGCGCCGTCGGGCCAGAAGTAGCGCGTGATGGGATTCAGGGGGACGAGGTCGAGGTAGTCGCCCAGCTTGCGGCCCGCCTCGGCGAACAACCGCTCATACACGTGCCGCATGGTGATGACCGACGGGCCGGTGTCCCAGCGGAAGCCATCGGCGCGCACCTCGCCCATCTTGCCGCCTGGCCGGTCGAGCTTCTCAACAACCGTGACGCGATGCCGGCGCGCCGCCAGCCGGATGGCCGCGCTCAACCCGCCGATGCCCGCGCCGACGATGATGATGTGCTTACTCACATCTGCGCTTTCTGCCAAGTGCGCAAATGCTGTTTCCAAGACTCTGGCATTTGCCGTATAGCCCTTGGCCAGTTCAAGTTGTCTTTGAGAAACACGCGCACGCCATATTTCCTCAGATAGCGAATTAGTCTAGATATCCAGATAGATTGTGGAGCAAACTTAGTGCTGCCTGGGCCTGTCATTGCACCGATGACTGCCCACTCAATGCCACTAAAGTCAATCTCGGGTATTTCTGCAATCAGTGGCTCAAAACTGATCCAGCGAATCGAGGCTTGAGTGTTCTGCAAGGATTTGACTGTCGAATTGAGTGTCCCTGGTCCGATCACGGTGGCCCCAGCCCAAACATTGTTAGGCAGGTGTCCCAGTTCGGGGTATCTGGTGGGGTTTTTTGTCAATATTTGGAACCCATGCTGGGGGTGTTGTGACGGTGTATCGAATAGGGCTGCTTGTATATAACTATCGGGCACCGTGCGACCCATAAAGTCAGTCATCGAACCCCAGAATATCCGTTGCGGTGTTGCCCAAGGTGGCAACACCAAACGTTCAGGGTGCCAATCCAGCTCTGTATCAAAATCCTTGCTGAACTGGGACCTGAATCGCTTGGTTATTCGACGTGCATAGCAAAAAGTACAGCCGTGAGCGCAACCAACTAGAGGATTGATGGTGTGATCCGTCCATTCAATATTTTTGTACAGACCATCCTTAGTTTTTTTGCTCGACATGCAAGGTAGTCTAGCTCAAATGTTCTCAAAGAGCATTGACGTTTGCCCTGCGTCATCTCGACCTACGGCTTGTTGCCAGAACTTTGCTCCGAGTGGATGACGCGACGCAAAGACTAAGTGATAGAGTGGTTGGCCGGTCTCAGACTTAATCAGCTTGGTATGGATTAAGTCTCTTCGGTAGTGGAGTGTCGTCAAGCCATTGACATACAAATTGAGGAAGTCAGGCGCCGCTTTGCCACCAGTAAGACGCCGGTCACTCCAAACCGTTCGCCAAGATTTGTCAGGCATGAACAAGTCAAGTCGAGCATCATTCTCCTCTTGCGACCATCTTTCTGCATTGCGTACTAGGGTCATGTTCCCCGGAAACAAGATGACCAAGTCGATGCGTTCTATAGACGCTAGCTTCTTGACCGTAGACCAGTGACATTCGATGCCAAAACCATCGAGCACGGCCAAGTTAACACACGGTGCTCGACCGATGGATGACACTATGCTATCGACAGCTAGATTGCAATCAGAGCAAGTCACCTTTACCTGCGTCGCCGCCCCCAAGTTCAAACTGGCGATTCGGGATTGCAACGAATTCACTGACTCGGAATCGATATCGTTGATGAAATACTTCGTGAAGGGAAATTTGTGAGACAAAGCTTCTAGCGAAGCCGACTTCTCTTCTTGCCCATCATCGTCATAAACATTCATTCCCGGTCCAGAGAACAAGTCGATGTAACTCCGAGCGTGTCGCCACCTATCTTTCGTGCCAGTACAAAACTGATCGATGAGGCGACGCATGTAATGTAGCTTTTCTCCAGAGTGGCGTTTCACTTGAAGTGCACGAAGGCCGTCTTGTGCGCGGACGTAAATGGGTTTGGTTGACATTGTCTCGACCTTCGACGTATTACCCCATCTAAATTGTCAGTTTGCTCACCACTCACTTCACCTCTTCCAGCCGCAAACTCAAAGCCGTGCTCGCCCCGTCGGCGCCCATGCTGATGCCGTAGATCGTCGTCGCCGCCTCGACCGTGCGGCGGTTGTGCGTGATCAAAATGAACTGCGTGTTATCGCTTAGGCTCTCGACCATGCTGCGGAACCGGCCGACGTTGCTCTCGTCCAGCGCCGCGTCCACCTCGTCCAGCACACAAAAGGGCGTGGGCTTCACCTGCAAGATAGCGAACAGCAGCGCCGTGGCCGTCAGCGAGCGCTCGCCGCCCGACAGCAGCGCCAGCGACTGCGGCCGCTTGCCCGGCGGCTGGGCCTGAATGTCCACGCCGCACTCATCAATGTTCTCGGCGTTGATCAGCGTGAGCTTGGCCTGCCCGCCGCCGAACAGCACCTTGAACGTGCCCTGAAAAGCATTGGCGATGGCATCGAACGTCTGCCGGAAAGTGTCCTTCATCACGTCGTTCAATTCAGCGATGACCTGCGTCAGCGCCGCCGATGCTTTGTCCAAGTCCTCGCTCTGCTCGGTGATGAATTTGTGCCGCTTCTCCAGCTCCTCGAACTCGGCCTGCGCCTCGTAGTTGATCGCGCCCAGCCGCTTGATCTGCCCGCGCAACTGCGCGATGCGCTCGTCCAAGCCTTCGGGTAGTTCGTCTACTTCGGGCAAATCGTCCAGGATTTTCGATTTTCGATTGCCGATTGCCGATTGAGCGTCCACATCGCTTTCTGCGTTTTCAATTCTCAATTCTGCATTTTCAATTTCTGTACTCGCCCTCAGCTTCAAGTTCTCCAGCTCATCGTTGTGGCGGGCCAGCTCCAGCGTGGCCGTGTTGAGCTGGCTCTCGCGCTCGCGCAACGCCCGCTCGGCCTCGCGTTTGCGCCCGTCCAACTCGCTCAGCTTGCCTTCGATGGCCGCAATCTCAGCTTGGATCGGCGCGATGGCCGCGTCCGCCTCGCGCCACGCCGCCTCGGCTTGTGCAGCGGCGTCTGCCAGTTGCCCCAACGTCGCTTGCGCTTGTTCTTGTTGCGCGGTCAGGTCGGCCATGCGCTGGGCCTTGGCGTCGCGTTGGGCCAGGGCAGCCTGGTGCGCCGCCGCGCGCTCGTGGCTGAGCATTTCCGCGTTGTGCAGCGCGCCCAGCGCCGTCGCCACAGCTGTCTGCGCAGCGTTGAACGACTCCAGCCAGCCACCGGCCAATTGGTTGCTGAGCGCCATGTCCGCCTCGGTCAATGCAGCTTGCGCCTCGGCCTGGGCCGTTTGGCGCTGTGTCAGCTCGGCATTCGCTTGCGCAAGTTGCTCGTCAAGCGCGGCGATCTCTTGCTCGATCGCGTCCATGTCGCCGGCCAATGCCGCCAGGCTCTCCTCGATCCGGCTGACCTTGCGCTCAGCTTCGTCCACCCGCCCGCGCCGGGCCAACGTCTCCTTGGCGAAGACATCGCGCGAACGCGATGCATCCTCCAGTTCGCGCCGGGCTGCGTCGAAGGTGCGCTGCGCTGCGTCGCGATTCTGTTGCGCCTTGACCAGATTGGCCTTGGTCGTCTCGACGTCCAACTCGAAGGCCTCCGGCGCTTCTTGGCCCAACACCAGCGGCGACCGCGTGCCCGCCGGCAGAGACAACGTGCCAATGGCGTGAGCGACCTCGCCGTCGCGCGTCACGCACAGGCAGCCATCGGGCAATTGCGCGGCCAACGCCCGGGCCGCATCCAAGTCACGGGCGATGAACATGCGCCCGGCCACGATGCGCAAGGCCGGGCGCAACCAATCGGGCGCGCTCAGCGCATCCATCAATGAGCGCGCCGCACTGGCGTGGGCATGCTCGGCCAGGATGCGGTCGTTGCCAGCGCGCGCTTCGTCCATCGCCCGCAAGGCGTGGGTCATGACAATGGCCATGCGGCCAGAGGCTTGCTCGGTCAGCCAGGCGCGCACCCGCGTCAGGCCAACTTCGCTCATCTCGCTTGTGCCGGGCGAGATCACCACCGCATCGAGCATGTCACCCAGGGCGGCCTCGACCGCCTTTTGATCATCCTGATGAAACGACACGAGCGACGACAGCACCCCGCGCACGCCGGGCATCTGTGCGCCGGCAGCCGCTGCGGCCAATTCGTCGGCGCTCTGCTGCGCGCGCATCTCGGCGAACAGCGTCATGCGCGTGGTCAGCTTCTCTTCGGCCTCGGCCCCGGCCAGCGCGCTTTGCGCCGCGGTCAGCGCGTTGCGGGCGTCTTCGATCGCCTGCACAGCCGAGTCATATTGCGCGTCGAAGAGATTGGTCTGCGATGTGTCATGGCCAATCGAGGCGGTGATCTGGTTGAACGTTTCCAACTCGGCCTCGCGCTGGCTGCCCAACTCACCGGCGCGCCTGGCCATGCCATCAAGCTGTTGTCGCAATGCGTCCTGCCGCGCCCGCAGGCCGGCGGCCTGGTTCTGCGCGGCCAGCCACTCGGCGTTGGCAGTTTGCGCGCGCACCTGCGCCTCGGCCCGTCGCTGCTCCAATGTGGCGCGCTCGGTCTGGCGATCGCTGGCGGACAGCTTGGCTGTATCGAGGTCGTTTGCTTGTGCAGCGTGGGCAGCCTGTGCGGTGGTCAGAGCGGCTGTGGCTGCTGTGGCTCGGGCGGCGATGGCTTCTATCTCAACCGCGTGCTGTGCAGCATCGCGTTGTGCCTCAGCGGCCAATTGCGCCAACGCTGCGGCGCGCTCGCGCATCACCGCCAACTCACGCGCCGCGGCTTCGTTGGCCTGGCGGGCAGAGTCGCGCCTGGGTTGGGCCTCGGCCAGCGTGTGTTGAAGGGCGGCCCGCTCGGCGCGCATGCCCTCGCCCTCGGCGTCGCGCGCGTTCACGGCCGCCAGCGCCTCGGCCACGGCCTGTTGGGCCGACGTCTGCGCGCTGGTTGATCCGGCAATAGTGTGTTGCAGCGCGCGGTAGTGATAGCCCAGATACACGCGGGTGTGCCCCTCAAGTTCGTCGGCCAACACCTTGTATTGCCGAGCGCGGGCCGCCTGGCGCTCAAGTTGGTTCAGGCGCGGCGTGATCTCGGTCAAGATGTCGCGGGCGCGCTCCAGGTTGTGGCGCGTCTCGTCCAGCTTGCGCAGCGCGTCCTCGCGCCGGTCGCGATATGCGCCGATGCCGGCCGCCTCCTCAAACAGCGCCCGCCGCTCTTCGGGCTTCTGCGCCAGCGCGTTATCCACCAGGCCCTGGCCGATGACGGTGTAGGTGCGTTCGGCCAGGCCGCTGTGGCCGAGCAGATCGCTCACATCGCGCAGGCGCACGCGGTTGCCGTTGAGCACATATTCGTTTGCGCCGTCGCGGTAGGCGCGCCGGCCGATCTCGATCTCGCTGAACTCGATGGGGAAGAAGCCGTCGCTGTTGTCGAAGGTGAGAATGACCTCGGCCATGCTGGCGCGCGGGCGCTTGGCGCTGCCGCTGAAGATCATGTCGTCGGTGCGTTTGCCGCGCAGCAGCGAGAACTGCTGCTCGCCCAGCGCCCAGCGGATGCCGTCGGCGACATTGCTCTTGCCGCTGCCGTTGGGGCCGATGATGCAGGTGATGCCATCGCCAAACTCGAACTTCATTTTGCTGGCGAAGGTCTTGTAGCCGGTCAACGTGAGGTATTTGAGGCGCATTGCGGGGCGGATTGTAACCACGGAGGGCACGAAGGACACAAAGACAGAAAGGTGTCCGAGACAGACTGCCTCCTGCCCAAATCAATCAGTCTCGATCTCAGCCCTCGAATGTAGCCAATGGCTTCATCATCGGTGTCGGCGTTGGCGCGATCAGGGCGATGTGCTCGCGGATGACCCGCAGCCATAGCTCGGCGTGGGCCTCCAGTCCTTCGTCGGAGAAGTGGCAGCCGTCGTAACGATAGCGTTCATCGAGTTGATCGGTGTCCGGCCCCGCAAAGATGTTGAGTGCCGGGTTGACCAAGTCGTGCTGTGCGGCGCGGATCGTGTCGTTGGGCAAATACTCGCCGCAGCGCGTGGCCAGTGCCACGAAGGCCGGCGCATCCACACCCAAGCCGCGGATGGCGTTGAGCATGCCCATGAAGCGCTGCTGGTAGTCCTCTTTGCTTGTGCCGAGCACGGCGTCGCTTTCGCCCTGATGCCACAGCAAGTGGGTGAAGGTGTAGCCGGCTTGCTGCGCCTCGCGCACGTTGCGCAGCAGGTCTTTGTGCAGTAGCCCATCCGGTGCCCACAGCGCGATGTCGGTCGCGCCAATGGACGCCGGCACAAAGATCACGCGGTCATACAGCTTTGAGGCGATGAGCTTGTCGCCCAGGCGCGTCCAGACGCTGCCACCGCTGCCGTTTGCGCCGGGGAGCGGATCACGCGCCCGGCCGGATTGGCCGCGGAAGAAATACAGCACACGCGGGCCGGCCAGCTTGCGGCTCTCGCCCCAGTTGCCGGCGTTGGACTGGCCGAACACCAGCGCGACCATGGTGCGTGAACGTGGTGGTTGCGGCGTGGGTGTGGGCGTAGATGCTTGGGCGGAAGAGGGTGTGGCAGCGACCAACAAGGTGATGATGACCGTGGCGAGGGCAATGAACTTCATGATGTTCAGGGTAGGGGTGAGGGCATAGCAGCGGGACCATCGCGCAATTTGATCTTTGTGCAGCCGCTGCTACGCCCCTACAAGGGCAGCGATGCGACAAAGAGGACAATTGCCAACACGACGAGCACTGCCGCGACGACGAGAAGCGCCGATGATGCCCACACCTTTCGCCCATGTGCTTGATGCGCTGCCTCGCCGTGTTGCATCTCGCGCACATTGGCCGAAGGCGCGCCCAGCACGCTGCCCAGCCACCATGCTCGGGCGCAGTATTTGTATTGAGCCAGGTCGCTGGCGCGAATAATTTGGGCAGAGGAGCGGCGGGGTGATGGTGCAGAGGTGAGTTCTTCTCCCCCGCTCCCTTGCTCCCGCGAAGCGGCTCCTCTGCCCGATTGCGTCTTCATCCCACCAACTTGTAGCCGCGTCCGCGCAATGTGGTCAGATACCTCGGCTCGTCCACGCCCGGCTCCAGCTTGTTGCGCAAACGGCTGACCAGTTTCTCGATGCGCGCGTCGTCCACGTTGTCGAGATAGGTCTCGCCCCACACGTTGGTGACGATGGTGTATTTGTCCACGATCTTGTTCAGCCGGCCATACAGCAGCAGAAGCAGCTTGTACTCGAGCTCAGTCAACGGCTCGACCTTGCTGCCGTCCACATACACCTCACCCGAATCCACATCCACCAGCACGCCGCGCTGCGCCGCCGGTTGGGCCAGCGCCTGCCGACGGACGAACGTTTGCCATACCTCGCCCACCAACACGTCGTCCCGGCTGACCAGGCGTTTGGCGCGCAAGCCGGCCAGAGCTTCCGGTTCGGCGCGCAGGCCGTCGGTGTGCGAGATCAACGCCTCGTGCTCGGCGTCGGTCAGTTGCGCCCACAGCTTGGCGCATTCGGCCCGCACATTGGGTTGGTCGTCCAGCGCCTGCTGTGTGAGCGCATACGCATCGGTGCGCGCGCTCTCGGGCGCACCAGCGGCGATACGACACCATGTGTCGGCTACGGCATCCAGCATGCCGGCATGGCCGCCGGCCAGCCGCACAATGAAAGCGATGTCCTCATTGCTGGCGACTTGATCTTCAGTCAACTCACGCGCTAACGCTGTGGCATCGGCTGCATTCAAAAAGCCGAGCCAGCGCTCACGCGTGTCGAACAGCTCGATAAACTCGCTGGCCTCGTGATCCTGCCGGATGCTGGGCAATGGCCGCTCGGTGGCCGTCACGTAGGTCAAGCCGTCTCTGAACTGATCCTTGAGCGCGCGCAGGTTGAGAAATGCGCGACCGGCCAGTTTCTCGAACGGGTCGTCGAACTCGTCGAAGATCAGCGTGAGCTTGCGGCCAGACTGCTCGCACACAGCGCGAATCGCGTCGTCGAAGGCGATTGGGCTGCGAATGGGCGCGGCCGGCTCGATGACCTGATGATAGAACTCGTTCAAGTCGAACAGGAGCGCGTCATGGGCACCGCTGCGGCGCAACGCAGCGACGATGTTGCGCAGCGTCGCCTCGTGCAACGCTTGCTCGCTGCGTTCTGGCATCAGGTTGCAATCAACGTAGACGAACAACCGATCGTCACTCTCGTCGCCCAGGAGCAGGGCGTGCGCGGCCGGGGCGCACAGTTCGCGCAACAGGGTGGACTTGCCCATGTTGCTCAGGCCGATGACCGAGGCGCAGTCGCCGTTTACGATGGCGTTCACGATGAAGCGCGCGTCTTGTTCACGGATCATGTAATGCGCTCAGTATAATCTTCGCGGATGCCTCTGCCGCTCTCCGCGCTCATCATCGCAGTGCCCACCTTCTTCTATGCGCGGTTGGTTCGGGGTGTGGATCGCTTCGAAACTGAGCCTGTCAAATACCTCATCGCAGCATTTTTGTGGGGCGCCATCCCGGCCGCGTTCTTTGCGCTCATCGCGCAGTTGGTGCTGGCGATACCAACGTCGGCTGCGATTGGCGAATCGGGCATGGAGGCCGTCGCCACCGCCATCTACGCACCCATCACCGAGGAAATAGCCAAGGGTCTGGCGGTCGCCATCGTTTACCTCTTGCGCCGGCGCGAGTTCGACGGCTGGATTGACGGCATCGTCTATGGCTCCACAGTTGGCTTCGGCTTCGCTTACGTCGAGAACGTGTTGTATCTGGCCGACACTGAGTCGCTGGGCGATTGGATTGGCCTGTTCGTGCTGCGCGTGCTGGTGCTGGGCTTCATGCATGGCTTCTGGACATCGCTCACCGGCATCGGCTTCGGTTTGGCGCGGCATGCGCCGTCGAATGGCCGCAAGCTGGCTTATATCCTCGGTGGGTTGATGCTGGCCATCCTGGCGCATGCAGTGCACAACGCCAGCATCGTGCTGGCCGATGTGACCGGCGCAGCCACGCTGTGCGGCGGCTTGCTAAATTACGCCGTGCTGATCGCGTTGATGTTTGGCTTGCGACGGGTGGGCGCGCGGCACGAGCGGCAGTTATTCCGCAGCTACATGGTGGATGAAGTGCCGGCCGTAATTACGCCGGAAGCCTACTCGGCCCTGTGGGATGCCAAGTCAAATTCAGAATCGCTGCCTCAGCCGCGCGCCACGTTTTACCAACTGGCCGGTGAGTTGGCCCAGCGCAAACAGCAGATCCTTCGCGGCGAAGCCTCCGCCAGCGCCGACGTGGATCGGCTGCGTGAACAGTTGCGCAGGATGAGTTACCCGGATGTGGTGACTGGTAATTCGTAATTGGCGATGACCAGTTACCAATTACCAATTATCTTCTTTCGCCAAGCGCCAACCTCTCACCCTTGATCGCCAAACGCATCGCCTCGCGGTCATCCCAGGCATATTCTGTCGTGCCGTAGCACAGCGATTGCTCGTGCCCTTTGCCGCAGGCCACCACCGTGTCGCCCGCTTCGGCCAGCGCACAGGCTTGTCGAAGCGCCTCGCCTCGGTCGGCGACGTGCATGATCTCTGCGGTCAAGGGCTGGGCGTTGGCCGCGCCGCGGTCCATCTCGGCGAAGATCGCTGCGATGGACTCGCGTCGTGGATCTTCAGCGGTGAAGATGGCGATGTCGGCCTGCTCGGCTGCGGCCTTGCCCATCAAGTAGCGCTTCTCGCGGTCGCGCTCACCCGCACAGCCAAAGGCCACGATCAGCCTGCCGGATGTGATGCGCTGCAGCGCGATCAGCACGTTCTCCAATGAGTTGGGCGTGTGGGCGAAGTCCACAATGGCCAGATACGGCTGGCCGCAGTCAATTCGCTCCATGCGGCCGGGGATGCCCTGCACCGCCGCAACGCCTTGCTGAACGGCATCAACAGGCACGCCCACGGCCAACGCTGCGCCGACAGCCGCGAGCACGTTTAAGACGTTGTAGTCGCCGATCAGGTTTGTGTGAAGCGGCAGAGCCAATCGCTCGCCATTTAGCTTGAAGGCATAGCCCTCAATCTGACCGGCGGCATGATCCACGCGCGGGGGATACAACCACCAGTCGTCGTAGTTGCCATTGGGTTGCGTCTCGCGCGAGTAGAACACGCGCCGCTTGGCCGATAGCGTGACCAGATGCGAAAACGAGAAGTCGTCGTCGGCGTTCAGCACGTGCGTCCTGGCCATCTCGAACAAGCGCGCTTTGGCGGCACGATATGCCTCGCGCGAACCGTGCAGGTCGAGGTGCTCGTGGGTGATATTGGTGACGACGGCCACGTCGAAGTCACAGCCGTCCACGCGATGGTGCGCCAGCCCGTGCGAGGTGACCTCCAGCACGCAGTGGGTCGTCCCCGCATCGCGCATTTGAGCCAGATAGCGCTGCACATCATCGGCGTCGGGCGTGGTGACGTGCAGGCCAGTGTCGAGCGTTTCGTCACCGATCACGGCGTTGACGGTGCTGATCATGCCGGTCTTGTGGCCGGCCGCCTTCAGAATGTTGAACAGCAGATTGGTGGTCGTGGTCTTGCCGTCGGTGCCGGTCACGCCGATCAGCGTCATGTCGCGCGAGGGGTAGCCGTGCCAGGCGGCGCACAAGTGGGCGAAGGCTTGGCGGCCGTTCGAGACAGTGATGTAAGGCACGGGCAGGGCAGTGCCTGTTGAGGCATCTTCGCCGATGACGGCGACTGCGCCGTGCTGAACGGCGTCGGGGATGAATTGATGTCCGTCACGTTCGACGCCTTTGTGCGCGACGAAGACATAGCCGGGCTGGACCTTGCGATTGTGCGATGTGACGCCGGTGATCGCGATATCCGGTGTGTCGGGCGGGCAGGGCAAAGAGGCGGCTTGAAGTAGCGACTTGAGCATCTGGGTCATCGCGGCGGGAATGTTACCAAGCGAGTTTCAATCTTCCAGAACTTACGCACAAGCTCGAGCATTGGCTGTCATTCCGAGTTCAAGATGGCCACGGGCCAGACGACGCGGCAGAAACGAGCGTTCGTAGTGCGCGCTCTGGATGGCCCGAATGGGCTACCGTAGCTCGCCGTCGTCGGGTTACCAGGGTCGCTACGGACTTGTGCCCCGCATGGGGTAGAGCGACCCCTACAGCCGAAGGCATGTTTCTGAGCAGCTTTAGCGAGGAATTTCGTTTTGAAATCGAGGTGGAACGAGATATCTCGCTTGCGCTTGACATGACAGTGCTTAAGTCCAGTCTTCTTAACTTCTCAACGGACGCAACTGAAGTTTGCCCCTTCTGGCGAATGCACCCTCTCAACGTGCGTTAACAAATCTCGGTTACAATCCCGCCATCGCTTCAAGGGAAGATCATTCACTCGCTATCTTTTTAATGGAGGTGATGTCACATGAGTAGTACGCAACTCAGCGCCGTGGCTTCACCTCTGGCGGTTCTCCGCTAGAACTTGCCACGGCGCGCGAATCGGCCACTCGAAAGGGTGGCCGGTTCGTTTTTCCTGCCTACCGCTTCTTCAACAGCGTCTGCCGCGCCGCCGCTGCCGCGCCGCGCATGAGTTCTACGTTCTTGAAGCGCGCCCGCTTGGGCATCTCGAATTCGTCGGGCAACATCGAGAGCAACCGCGCGGCGTCCTCGTCAGTGAACTTCTTGGCGTTGTAGGCCATGCTCTCGGCGACTTGCGACATGGGCAGCGCCCAGCTCATCTCGCGCCGCAGCTCCTCGGCCTTGGTGTGAAAGGTGCGCTTGTCCCAGGCGTTGGCGCTCTTCTCGGTGTCGTCGTGCACGCGCCGCAGGTTGATGGCCAGCACGGCGCACATGTCCTTGCACAAAGCGCTGTCGTCGAGATGCTCGAACAGATGCTCGCGAACGATCTCGACTACCATGTTCAAGTCCTGGCTGCGTTCTTTGACTGTCATTGCGGTGGGGAGTGTAGCACGGATGTTCTGTTGGATATTGGCTGTTGGTTGAGGCGCGTCAACCAACAACCAAAATCCAACAATTGGCGCTTCACACCTTCAAATACGCCAACGCCAGCGTCGCCAGGCCGAGCGCAAAAGCGAAGCCGCAGCAATCGGTAAAGGTCGTCACGATGACGGATGAGGCCAGCGCGGGGTCAATTTTGGCTGCCTTCAGCACGAACGGCACAGCCGACCCGGCCAAGCCGGCGACAACCAGATTGCCCACCATTGCCAGGCCGACCACGGCTGCCAGCGGCAGGCTCTGCTCCCACAGCGCCACGCCAATGAACACGACCCCGGCAATCGCCAGCCCTTGCAACAACCCGAGCAGCGCCTCCTTGCCGATCACCGGCAGCGCGTCATTTAGCTCGACTTCGTCCAGCGCCAGCCCGCGCACCAGGATGGTGACGCGCTGCGTGGCAGCGTTGCCGCCCATGCCAGCCACGATGCTTTGCATGGCCGCCAAAATTGCGACCTGGGCGATCGTCGCCTCGAACAGGCCGACCACCGACGCGGCCAGAAACGCCGTGCCCAGGTTGACGAACAGCCACGGCAGCCGCTTGCGCAACGAGAAGCGCAGCGGGCTGAATACTTTTTCCTCATCCGGCACGCCGCCCAGGCGATACACGTCCTCGGTCGCCTCTTCCTCGATCACGTCCACGATGTCATCCACCGTGATGATGCCGACCAGCCGGTTGCTCGCATCTACGACTGGTAATGCGAGGAAGTCGTACTTCTTAATCAGATTGGCCACCTCTTCCTGGTCGGTGCCGACCGGCACGCTGATGACCTTGCGGTTCATGATGTCGCCAATCAGGCGCGAGGGCGGGGAGACAAGCAATTGCCGCAGCGAGGCAACGCCCACTAGCTTGCGGTCGCGATCCACCACGAACAGGTAATACGGCATCTCGTCGTCGGGGTTCCACTCGCGCAGGGCGTTGATGGCGTCCTGGGCCGTCATGCCCGGCCGCAAGGTGAGGAAGCTGGTGGTCATCAGACCGCCGGCGCTCTCGTCGGGGTGGATGAGCAGCGGCCGCACATCGTCGGCCTCTTCCATCTCGGCCAACACGCGCTGCTGGCGGTCTTCTGGCAACTCGCCGATGACGTCGGCGGCGTCATCCGGCTCCATCTCGTCGAGGATGCCGGCCAGCGTCGCGTCGTCTACGCGCTCGGCGATGTCGGCCTGGTCTTGCGAATCGAGCTCGACGACGATGTCGGCGGCGGTCTCGGGGTCGAGGCGTGGCAGCAGTTCAGCCTGGTCTTCGACGTCGAGTTCGTCAAAGACTTCGACCTGATCTTCCTGCTTCAGCTTCTCCAGCGCATCAATCGCCGCGAGGATGTTGTTGCGGTCGAGCGCGTCGCGGACCTGTTCGAGAGTCTGCTCCACGACGTCGCGGGTCAGTTCGGTCATGGCTCACCTGCCTTTGGTGCGGCAAACAAGCCCAGCCGAGTGCCCCGCAACGCGTTAGCTCATGCTGCGGGGCATTCGGTTAGGTATGTTCCCACACGAACGTTTGGGTATCGTGCCGTCGCTTTCGCTGTTCATTACTTCGCTAGTTTCAGGACGATGCCATCCCGCCTGGGGAGCGCCAAACTGCTGAGTGCGCCTTCGCCTGTTGTGAAGCTGGCCTTCTTGCCCAACTCAACGGTCAGGGTCGCGCCGTCCTGCAAGATGCCGCGCGTAACGATGTTGATCGTTTCCGCAGCAGGGCCGGAGTTTAGCGCAACAACGAACGTTTCGTCACCCCATTCGCGTAAATACGCCACACATTTGCCCTCCGCGTAGATGACGCGGAAGCTGCCATCGCGCAGGGCGCGATATTGCTTGCGCAGGGCGATGCACGTTTTGAAGTAATCGCGCAGGTCGGTGTCCCACGCGCTTTCGTCCCAGGGGAAGGCGCGGCGGCAGTCAGGGTCTTTGCCGCCGGGCAGGCCGATCTCATCACCGTAATACACGCAAGGTGCGCCGGGGAAAGTCATCTGCGTCAGTGTGCCGAGCCGCAGTGCGGTCTTGTCTCCCTTGGCGATGGACAAATAGCGAGCGGTGTCGTGGCTGTCAAGCAAATTCATCTGCACGTCATTGATGGACTTGTCATACAGCCCCAGCATGGCGTTGAGCGAATAGGCGAAGCCGGACGCATCGAGCGTTGGCACGGGCGCATAGCCGGCACCGGTGATCAAGTGCTCATCCTTTTTGTCGCCGATGAAGAAGCCGATGCACGCCTTGGTGAACATATAGTTCATCACCGCATCGAATTGGTCGCCTTGCAGCCAGCGCCGCGCATCGTGCCAGATTTCGCCAACGATGTAGGCCTCTGGGTTGGCGGCCTTCACCCGGCGGCGGAACTCGCGCCAGAAATTGTCGTCGTCAATCTCGCCCGGCACATCCAGCCGCCAGCCGTCGCAGCCGAAGTTGATCCAGTGCTCGGCCACGTCGAAGATAAACTCACGAACCGCTCGCGTGTCGGTGTTTAGCTTGGGCAGGGCGGGAATGCCCCACCAGCAGTCGTATTGGGCCTTGCCCTCGTAGGCGTGCAGCGGGAAGCCGTGAATGTGAAACCAATCGAGATAGGGCGAGGCCGCCCCGTTCTCCAGCGCATGGCTGAATTGATAGAAGCCTCGGCTGGCGTGGTTGAACACGCCGTCAATGATCACGCGGATGTTGCGCTGGTGCGCCGCATCCAGCAGTTGCTTGAAGGCCTTGTTGCCGCCCAGGATCGGGTCCACGGTGTAGTAGTCGTGGGTGTGATAGCGATGGTTGGCGGTCGAAGCGAAGATGGGGCAGAAGTAAATCGCATTGATGCCGAGGTCGAGCAAGTAATCGAGATGCTCGGCCACGCCCAGCAGGTCGCCACCCTTGAAGCCGTAGTTGGTCGGCTTAGCGTCCCACGCTTCGAGGTTACTCGGCTTGGCCACGCGCTCGCTCTTGGCAAAGCGTTCGGGGAAGATTTGGTAGAAGATGGCGTCTTTAACCCAGTTGGGTGTAGTGATGGTCATGATGAATTTTCGATTTTGGATTGCCGATTTTGGATTGCATTAACGCGTAAGCACTAATGCGATGCCTGCCGCCACGGCCGCGCCGAACAGCGACGCGATGAAGTTCACCCAATCGTTGTTTAGCCAGCGCCAGCCACGGATGGGCCGATTCGGCGTCCCGTCTTTCTCAAACGGCCTCTCAGTTTCCTTCTGGCGTTGCTCGCTGTAATACATCGCCTGCACCGTTGCACCGAGGAAGCTGTCGAACAGTGAGCCGGCCACGCCGCCGATGATGATTCCGAGCAGCCAGTACCCGTAGGCAAATGGCCGCGCTAGCGAGCCTAAGAGCCGCACAGATCCAAACCTGTCGTTGGCTCCGACTTCCTGCATGAACAACCAGAAGAATACGATCGTCACAAAGATTGATCCGGCGAGGGCGGCCGAAAGTCCTACTGCCGATACGCCGCCACTCGTGCCGGGCTCCACGTGTTTGAATGTCGTAACGAGGCGCGGCTTGCTTTTGCTGAGCACGCCCAATTCGGTCGCCCACGTATCCGCGGTGACTGTGGCCAATGCGCCAACCATTCCAGCGACAATAGCGGGGACCGACCCTTGTAGCCAAACGACCACGTCCGGTACCGAAAGTCCAAACGCAATCGCAAATAGCGCTGCACCGCCGCCGTTCGCCAAGGCCTGACCCAAATCGCGCTGGCCGCCCTTGTCAAACATCTCGGCCGCGCGCTGCTTGCGAACATTGTTCTTCTTGAAATGGCTGAGCAGCGACGACGACACGAAGAACGCGATCAGCGTTAGCCCAGCCGCCCAGCCGCCAAAGCCGAAGATGAGCGTGCCTGTGATCACCGCGCCAAGCACGCCGCTCTGCGAGAGTGAGCCGCGACGATAGGCCAGCAAACCAATCAGCGCGCTGATGATCAGACCGAGCACCAGCCGCGCCGGGATGTTGAACAAGAGGCCAATCGGCATGCCGCGCCGGATTGTAGAGGGTCGGATCAAAACCGTAAACCAGTTTTAGCCCCGGGATTTCCGGGCGTGGGTGCGCAATGCGGCTTGCTCAGCCCGCCATTTGGCGATCTTGGCGTGGTCGCCGCTGAGCAGCACATCCGGCACGCGCCAACCGCGAAAGTCGGCTGGCCGGGTGTAGTGCGGATATTCGAGCTGGCCGCTGGCGTGCGACTCTTCGTCGGGCACGCCGGGCGGCAACACGCCAGGAACCAGGCGCGCCACCGCATCCATCACCACCATCGCCGGCAGTTCGCCGCCGGTCAGCACATAGTCGCCGATGCTGATCTCGTCGCTGCACAGGTGTTCGCGCACGCGCTCGTCCACACCCTCGTAGTGCCCGCAGACGAGCGCGATGTGTGGATGTTGCGCCAGCTCTTTCGCGATCTCGTGAGTGAAGGTGCGGCCGCCGGCGCTCATGAGGATGATAGGGAGTGGAGGAGCGGAGGCGCGGGGGAGCGAGGTGTCTTCTCTGCTCTGCTCCTCTGCACCCTTGCTCCTCAGCACTGCTTCCACGGCCGCGAAGATCGGCTCCGGTTTCATCACCATGCCGCCCCCGCCGCCATAGGCCATATCGTCGGTAAGCTTGTGCTTGTCAGTCGTGTAGTCGCGGATATTGTGGGTGTGCAGCTCGATCAGCCCGGCGTCTTGCGCGCGCTTGAGGATGCTATCGCCGAACGGGCCGGCGAACATGCCAGGGAAGAGGGTGAAGACGTCGAAACGCATTTTGGATTTGCGATTTTGGATTGTTGAGTGCAATCCAAAATCCGAAATCGAAAATCTTATTGGCCGTTATTCAATGTTCGGAGCGCAATGAGGCTCCCGACGACATAGTAGCGCTCGCCCGGTTGCACGGTGTGATCGCGGTGCGGGTTCATCTGCATGCCGTCGTTGGCCCATGTGCCGACGACCGAACAATTGACCTCGTCCTCGATGTGGCCCAGCGTCTTGCCGATGAACGGCGACGTGGCCTGAAAGGTGATCGTGCTGACGTTGAGCACCTGGCCTTCCAGCTTGAATGAGTAATCCACCTTGGCCCGCGTGGCTGCGGCTGCAAATGCCGGTGCGGCCAGGGCCGACACGCTGAACACCGTCTGGATGTTGAAGCCCTTGGACACGTTCTGCGCGAGCTTGGCGTCGAACATGCGCAGCACCACCTTGATGTTCGGGTTCAGCTCACGCGCGTCGAGCGACATGTCGAGGTTGGTCAACTCGTCGCTCGTGCAAGCCACGATCGAACTGGCGCGCTCGACGCCGGCGTCAATCAACGTCTGCTTGCGGCGCGCGTCGCCGATGATGACCGGCACGCCAGCCTTTTGCAGCGTGGGCAGCCACTCCTCGTTTTCGCTGCTGTTCACGCCCACCACCGATTCGCCAAATGCCAACAGCTCGTTGATGACGCGATAGCCGACGCGGCCGATGCCGCACACGACCACATGATCTGAGAACGTGGAAGCCAGAGCCAATTGACGCTCCTTTGGGTCGCCGAGGAGTTGAATCACGCTGGCCGCGCCGCCGGCCAAGGCGATCAACCCGGCAATGAGAATGACGCCTGAGATGATCTGCAACAGCACTGGCCTGGGCAAATCATCAGGGCCGGCTTGCAAGGTGACCAGGTTGAGCACATACAGCAGCGACCGCAGCGGGTTGTCGTAGGTGCCGTTCAGCCAGAACAGCAGCGTGCCGCCCAACAACGTGACGACTAACACCAGGAGGGGCCAGCGCACCTTCCACAACGCCACGCCCAGCATGCGCACCCAGGCGCGAGCGGTGCGGCTGCGCTTGCGCGGTGGCCGTTGGTTGGGCGTGGCCCATTGCGGCTTGGCGTCGCTCACTTCTGCTTCGATGCCGGCTGAGTCGCTGCCTTGCCCTTGCCGCCTTGTTCCTGCTCCAACCGGGCGATGCGCTGCATGTAATCCAGCGGGTGGCTAATGGCGGCGGGGATGATGCGAATCTCAACGCCAGGCGCGACCTCGATGCGGGCGAGGTCTTTCTCGCGATCTAGATACGTCAGCTTGCCGATGACGCCGCCGACAGTGACGATCTGTTCACCGATTTGCAACTCTTCGACGACTTTCTCCTGATTCTTGCGCGCACGATTTTGCGGCACGATCACGACGATCCAGACCAACAAAAAGACGGCCGCAATGGCCGTCGCCAGCACAATCGCGCCAGATGCCAAATCCATAGCGCGGCATTATAGCGACGGGGTGCATACGAAAATGAAACACGCCGAATCAACACTGGCAGGCGTATAATCCCGGCCATAAAGCGACGAGCGGAACACGCGATACGCAGCGCAGTTCTTAGCGAGCCACCGTCAGGTGAAAGTGGTGGCAACCAGCAGCGTGACCGCACCCTCCGCGAGCGTTGGCCGAGACAGCAAGGTCAGCCGGGTTCGCCCGTTAACGCGACAATAAGATGAATTGGTTGTTTGTTGTTGGTTGACCTTTAACCAACAACCAATATCCAATCTCAAGTTGGGTGGAACCGCGAGATAGAACGCCTCTCGCCCCAGGTGTGGGTGCGAGGCGTTTTACGTTTTCCGGTCAGGTGCAATCATGGACAAGCGCGTGCAATTTGATTTCGAAGTCGAGTTCACAAACGGCGGCGGCCTGCAAGGTCAGGGCTTCCGCCTGGACATTGCCGGCGACGACATCAGTGACGGCGAGCTGGCCGAATGCATCGTGCGCGACATGCGCTTGTTGATGGCCGGGCCGGTGCGCATCACCAACAGGCGCATCATCGCCGAGCCGCACAAGCGCACGCTGGCGAATAGCGGCGCGTCGCGGCTGGTGGATTTGAGCCACACGATTGAACACGGCCTTGTGACCTACAAAGGGCTGCCGCCGCCGATCATCTGCGACTTCCTGAGCCGCGAGGACTCGCGCAAGAACTACGAGCCGGGCACGGAATTCCAGATCGGCACGATCGAGATGGTGGCGAACACGGGCACGTATGTGGACGTGCCGTTCCATCGCTACGCCCATGGCAAGGACTTGTCGCAGGTCGGGCTGGAGGCGTTTGTTGATTTGGACGGCATCGTGATCCACGCGGATTACCGAGATAGGTTGGCCGTGGATGCGAGCTTCTTTAAGGACAAAAATCTGCGCAACTGCGCCGTGCTGGTGCACACTGGCTGGGCCGCGCATTGGAACACCGAGCGCTATTACAGCGATCATCCGTTCCTGACCGCTGATGCCGCTGACTATTTGAAGGCGTGCGGCGTGAAGCTGGTCGGGATTGACTCGCACAACATTGACGACACCAGGACTAGGTCGCGCCCAGTACACACAACGTTGCTGGGCGCGGATATCCTGATCGTGGAGCACATGTGCAATTTGGAGCTGCTGCCGGACGAAGGCTTTGCCTTCACCGCAGTGCCGCCCAAGTTCAAAAGCGTGGGGACATTTCCCGTTCGCGCGATGGCGAAGGTGCGTCGCGCGAATACGTAACTCGTCATTCCGAGGCTTGGCGAGTCCCTCGATCCCGTTCCACGTTCCGTGAAACGGAACGGGGATCACGGGAGAATCCCTGAAGCTTCAACAGACGAAGGTTGAGATCGGCTGGCCGAGCTTCGTATTCGTGGAGCGAGTCTCGCGGGATTCCTCACTTCGTTCGGAATGACAAAAGGTAAGTGGAGAAAGACATGGAAGACACATATTCAAAACTGATCGCCCTGCTGGATGCAAACGGCGCCAGCTATCGGCTGATTGACCATGCGCCGGAAGGCCGCACGGACATCGTGAGTGAGATGCGTGGCAACGCGCTGGCCCAGGCGGCCAAGTGCATTGTGGTGATGGTGAAGCTGGGCAAGAAGGACAAGCAGTATGTGCTGGCCGTCATCCCCGGCGATGCCAAGCTGGACATGAACGCGGTCAAGGCGCTTTACAACGGCAGCTATGCCTCGTTCGCGCCGCAAGATGTGACGGAGCAACTGTCCGGTTCGGTCGTTGGCACGGTGCTGCCGGTCTCATTCAACGAACAGTTGCCTCTGATCGTTGATCCATCGCTGCTCGAACACGACGAGCTCTTCTTCAACGCGGCGCGGCTGGATCGCTCGATGGCGCTGAAGACGAGCGACTACGTGCGCATCGCCCAGCTACGCGTCGAACCCATCGTTCAGCGCGAGGCGCTCAATCCAAAATCCAAAATCGAAAATCCAAAATCCGAAGACATGATCGCCTACGGCAAAGGCAAACAAATGCCGCTGGCGCTCTACCAGAAGCGCCACTCGCTGGCGCACGTCATGGCCGAGGCCGTGCTCGAACACTTCCCTGAGGCCAAGCCGACCATCGGCCCGCCGGTGGAGCACGGCTTCTACTACGACTTCGCCGTGCCGGTGCCGTTCACGCCCGAAGACCTGCAAAAGATCGAGGACAGCATGCGCGAGATCGTGCGCAAGCAGGTGGACTTCTCGCGTCGCGAGGTCAGCGAGGCCGAAGCGCGTGTGCTGTTTAAGGACAACCCTTTCAAGCTGGAGCTGATTGATGGGTTGGCGCAAGGCGCGGCAGATGACATGGGTGAGACAGCCGGGGAGCAATCGGCAATCGGCAATCGGCAATCGGCAATCATCTCGGTCTACACGCAGGACGGCTTCACCGACCTGTGCCGCGGGCCGCATGTGGCCAACACGCGCGAGATTGACGCCGGCGCGTTCAAGCTGTCTCAGTCGTCCAGCGCCTATTGGCGCGGCGACGAAAGGAACCCGATGCTGCAACGCATCTATGGCCTGGCCTTCAACACCAAGCAGGAGTTGGATGACTTCCTGGCGTTGCAAGAGGAGGCCAAGAAGCGCGACCACCGTAAGCTCGGCCAGGAATTGGAAATCTTCCTGTTCGATGAGGAGGTCGGCCCCGGCCTGCCGCTTTGGCAGCCCAACGGCGGCGTGCTGATCGAGCAGCTTGAGGCGCTGGCCAAGAAGATGGAATTGGAGGCGGGCTATGACCGCGTCAAGACGCCGCACCTGACGAAGGAAGATCTGTTCCTGCGCAGCGGCCATCTGCCCACGTTGTATGTGGACAGCATGTATCCGCCCATGACGCTCGACGACGGCATCAAGTACTACATGAAGCCGATGAACTGCCCGTTCCATCACAAGATCTATGCCGCCAAGCCGCGCAGCTACCGCGACCTGCCCGTCCGCCTGGCAGAATACGGCACGTGTTATCGCTTCGAGCAAAGCGGCGAGCTGTTTGGCCTGATGCGCGTGCGCAGCATGCAGATGAACGACGCGCACATCTATTGCACCGAGGAGCAGTTCGAAAGCGAGTTCCTCAACGTGGTCAGCCTGTATCTGAAATACTTCAAGATCTTTGGTGTGGACAAATACATCATGCGCCTGAGCCTGCACAGCGAGGAGGGCCTGGGCAAGAAGTATGTGGACAACCGGCCGATGTGGCTGAAGACCGAGGACATGGTGCGCCGCGCCATGCGTGATGGGGATGTGCCGTTCTACGAGGCCGAAAACGAAGCGGCGTTTTACGGCCCGAAGATTGACGTGCAAATCTTCAGCGCCATCGGCCGCGAGTTCAGCCTGGCGACGAACCAGGTGGACTTCGCCGTGCCGCCGCGCTTCAACCTGACCTACGTGGACAAGGACGGCCAGGAGAAGACGCCGCTGTGTCTGCACCGCGCGCCGCTGGGCACGCACGAGCGCTTCATCGGCTTCTTGATCGAGCACTTTGCCGGCGCGTTCCCGCTGTGGCTGGCCCCGGTGCAGGCCGTGGTCATCCCGATTGCAGATCGGCATCTGGACTTCGCCAAGCAGGTAAAGGCCCGGCTGGCGGCCAGCGACATGCGTGTGCAGGTGGACACGGGCACAGACCGCATGCAGAACAAGATTCGCAAGGCGCAGATGATGAAGATTCCGTATATGCTCGTCGTCGGCGACAAGGAGCAGGAAGCCGACGCGGTGAGCGTGCGCCTGCGCAGCGGCGAGGACTTGAAGAGCATGCCGGTGACCGCGTTTCTGGCGCGAGCGAAGCCGTTGATTGATGACTACGCGTTGACGCTATAACCGACGCGCAAAACGCAAAACGCAAAACGCAAAGCGTAATGTGTGTGGTCTTTACGCTTTGCGTTTTGTGCTCAGACATGCGCCTCGCCTTCTTCAACATTCCCGCCCACGGCCACGTCAACCCCACGCTGCCTGTCGTGGCGGAGTTGGTCCGGCGTGGCGTCGAAGTGAGCTATTTCTGCGCTGAGCCGTATCGCGCCCGGGTCGAAGCGACCGGCGCGACGTTTCACGCCTATCCGAGCATGGCGCAAGACCTCGCGCCGTCGGAGGGTGGGGCGGTCGCGCCGTTCCTGGCGATGCGGTCGTTGTTGGAGATCAGCGCTGACCTGTTGCCGGGGCTAATCGAGGATGTGCGCATTGAAGCCGGACGCGGTGATCTATGACTCGATGACCGTGTGGGGCAAGCAGATTGGTCAAGCGCTCGCCCTGCCGGTCATCGCCTCGTGCGCCATCTTCCTGGTATGTGTTCGCAACTTCCGGGCCATGCCTCGCGACACGACTGCATTTGCGCAGATGGCGCGCAATGCCCATCGCCTCGTGCCGGCGGTGTTGGGTTATCGGCGCGCTGCCAGTCACATCAAGGGCCGCTTCGGCCTGCCCAGTCCCGCCCCGCTGGACTTCTTCGCCAATCCCGGCGACATGACGGTGGTGTTCGCCTCGCGCGAGTTCACGGCCGGCGCGGACTTGCTCGACGACACGTTCAAATACGTCGGCGTGTCCATCGCCCCACGCGGCGACGCTGGTGACTTCCCGCTGGAGGCGCTCAGCGACAAACCCGTCGTCTACGTTTCTCTCGGCACGCTGTTCAACAAGCAGGCGCAGTTCTTCCGCAACTGCATCGCCGCCTTGCGCGATCAGCCCTATCATGTCGTCATGTCCATCGGCAGGACGGTGCAGTTGAGCGAGTTAGGTGACATCCCGGCCAACTTCATCGTGCGGCCGTTCGTGCCGCAGCTTGAGGTGTTGCAGCGCGCAGCAGCCTTCATCACCCACGGCGGGATGAACAGCACCAGCGAGGCGCTGTGGTTTGGCGTGCCGATGGTCGTCGCGCCGCAAGTCGGCGACCAAGTGCTCATCGCCAAGCGGGTCGAGCAACTGGGCGCAGGTTGCGTCGTCAACACGGCCAGCGCCACACCGGAATCGCTCCGATCTGCGGTCGAACGTGTGCTGAGCCAGCCGTCCTTTCGTCAGCGCAGCGCCGAATTGGGCGACTCGTTGCGTGGAGCTGGCGGCTATGCCCGCGCGGCCGATGAAGTGTGCGCATTTGTAGAACGGCATTCATCGCAATGATGCGACGCATCGGATTCATCCTGCCAGGGCTGATGGCGTTGGCGGTTTTCGTGCTGCTCTTAGCGGGGCTGTGGGCGTGGCTGTTCCTGCCGGCAGCCTATGCCGAGCAACGCGCCCGCGCCCTGATCCCGCCGGTCTACCCAGGCGCGGAGCTGGGCATGCTGTCGCAGGTCAACAGCGCCGGCCGGGCCACTGAGGAGCGGGCTTATCTGGCGCAGGCCGATGTGCTGGCCGTTGCCTCATGGTTGGAGCGAGCCATGCCAGGGTTCGTGCCGTGCCCGGGCACGACCAAGGCCGAGTGTTGGATGAACGAGCGCTGCGATGAAGCGCTCGAAGGCCTGATGGCGCTCCGGCTGAACCGGGCTGAAGGCCCAACACCACGGCCGTGTGTGTCCGTCATGGCACAGTCGGAAGTGCCCTTTGGGAACCGCACGGTGATTCGGATGAGCATCGGTTGGCCGATTGATCTGTAATCAAACGCTGTACAGCGGGGATTAAACTTGTGAGTTGCAGAAATTTATGTTCTTACAGATGCGGTAAATAGTCTTTATTTGCAAACTATTGTTTGCGGAAATGTGTTTCTCAGCGTAGACTCAGGTTCGTTTGGGGGAGAGTGCTGTCTCGCTCCCCCGTTCACCGATCAGTTCAGTCCAACATGGCAAGAAAATACATTCTCGTTACATCGTCGTTTATCGCCGCGCTCGTCGCTGCGGCCTCGTTCGTTACCTTGCTGTCCATCCGCCCGGCGCAAGCCGCCAGCAACGGCGTTGCAGACATCATCACTACCAAAACGGCCCTGCCAATTGACATAGACGGCAACGGCGTCATCAATGTTGGCGATCAGATTTCGTACACCATCATCGTCACCAATCAAGCTGCGCCGGCCGTGCAAAACGTGTTGATTTTTGATCGGCTCAATGGCAACACCCAGGAGCCGTTGCCCGACACGTTTAGCACGACGCGCGGGCAGATGGGCAGCTATTACGACTACCAAGCGCCCACGTCGAGCTACGTCGTCACCAATACGGTTGGCACGCTCAATGGGAGCGGTGGGAGCTCACGCGTGACGATGCGTTTTGCCGTCCGCATCGTCAGCCTGCCGTTTAACTCGCCTGCTGGGGCCACACTCACCAACACGGCCACGGTGTATACCAGCACGACCGGTCTGCCACAGGTGTTCATCAGAGACACCAACGTTATATCTGTGCCCGTCGTCGCTTTGCCGGATGTCCAGGTCACCAAATACGGCTACTGGCCACTCGCCCAACCCGGCGGTGGGGCAACCTACCAGATCTTCTTGAACAACAGCGCCGCTGTCACGGCAACGGGCGTGATCGTCACCGAGACTGTGCCTGTGAACACCGTCTTTAACGCAGTGGGGAGCCAGCCGACTGTGTGGAGTTGCCCCAACGGCAGCCCAGGTGGGACGATCTGTGAGGTCAATGTCGGCACGCTGCCCCCATACGGAGGCGCGAACTTGAGCTTTGCGGTGACCGGTTCGCTGACACCCGAAGATCCTGCGGCGACCGTCATCACCAATGTCGTGCGCGCTGGAACCACGGACAGCGACATCAATCCTGCCAACAACACCTCCACCGTCACCGCGCCCTATGACGCATCGCGCATCGTCGCGACCAAGGCGGCAACGTTGTTCAGTGACGCGAATGGCAACGGCTTGGCCGATGTCGGTGACGAGATCGCTTACACGATCAACTTGCAGAACACGGGTTATCAGGCCAGTAACGTGCGCTTGACCGACGATGTAAATCAGCAAGGCTGGCAGTTGGGGACTGGCGTCACGTTGTTGACAGACACACTGGCCAGCACGATCGGCACGGTGAATTTGCCGTTCATGTCGGCCAATTACTTTGAGGTGGACATTGCGCAGTTTGACGCCGGTGCGACAGGGCAGATTACCTATCGCACCCGCGTAGTAACCCTAAATGTATCGGCGCGCTTCATCCAGAATCAGGCGGTCGTATATCGCACACCGGGCCCAATTGGAACCGGCCAGGTGTTGACAGTGACAAATGTTGTGACGACGCCCGTGCCGACGCAAGTTGATCTGAGCGTGCAGAAATCGGTGATGATGCCAGGCGGCGCAGGGAACGCCGGGCCGGCACAGTTCACCATCAGCTACGTCAACAACGGCGGTGGCCGGGCAACCAATGCGGTGCTGCGCGAGGTGCTCCCGTCGTATGCGGTGTTTGAGCCTGCAAGCAGCACACCCGGCTGGTCGTGCGCCAATGGCGAATGCACATTGGGTATTCCGGATGTGTTGCCTGTCTCGGAGCCTGGCTCCAGCGGCTTCGTCTCATTCACGGTGCGGCCCATCAGCCCGCTGCCGCTCGATGTGAACGTGCTGACGAACACGGTTCGCATCAGCAGCAACGAGGCCGACGCGACACTGGCGAATAACACCTACACCCTCACGGTCCCGTTTGGCTTGCGTCAGCCACTGACTATCGGCAAGCAGTTCGCATTTGACTATGACGCGAATAGCAACGGCCAGCTTGAACCTGGCGACGTAGTGTCATTCACCGTCATTGTGCGCAATCCTGGCCCACGCTATGCAGCCGGTGTCATCATCCGCGACAGCATCGGCTCATACGGCTCGCTGTCTCTGGTGCAGGGTTCTGCCACGGTCAGCAAGGGCACGATTGTGCAAAGCGGCCCGTATGGTTACGGGCTGTCCGCGCTGGTTGGTGATCTTGGGCCAAATGAAGAAGCCGTGCTGCAATACCGCGGTCAACTCAACGTGGTTCAACCGCCCAGCGTTGACTCGATCGCGAACATCGCCACGGTCGAGGATGTGTATGGTCTGAACGAGGGACTATCGGCCGAAGTGCGCGTCCCGATTTATCAGGCCGTGCGTGTGGTGGCTACGAAGGCGTTGCTCGGCCCGGCGCCGGCTGAACTGCGCCTCGGCGACCTGCTCACGTTTACGATCAACGTCACAAACACCGGCGACGTGGCTATACCGGCGTTGCTCGTCGCCGACAGCGCAAACTTCAGCCTCGACACGTTGCGCTGCATGAACATCGTGACGAACAGCGTCATCCCTACACAGGGCGTCATCACCCCATCGGTGAACCTCTTCGATCCAACGGGCTTTGAGTGGCATATGACCGACTTCACGCCGGGAGAGGCAGCAAGTGCGACCTTCAATGCTGTTACTGCCCAGTCGCCGTGCGCAGAGGTGATTAACCAGGCCAGCGTCCTGCGCGAAACGAACGACTTCGGCTATCCCATGCGGGAATTGCTGCGCCGCACGAATATCGTGACTAGGCCGATTCGGAACCCACAGCATGTGTCCGTTACCAAGACGGCGGTCACACAATCTGGCCTGAACGAGCTTGTGCCTGGCGAGCGCATCACCTACACCATCGTCGCAGTCAACGATGGGGAGACGCCGCTTCAGTCGGTGCAGGTCACCGACAGCGATTTCAAATGCGCCAGGCTGCGGCCGGAGACGATTCAGGTCGTGAACGGCTCGCTGTTCTTCACGCCCCAGCCCCCAAGCGTCGGCGTATATACGCCGATGTTGAACGTCGGCGACGCCTTCACAGTGACGTTCGCGATGGAGGCTGTAGGTAGCTCAAGCTGTAGCGCCGTCATCAATCAGGCCACTGCAAGCTATTACGGCAACCTGTATACCCGCTCGAACGTGGTGTCCACGCCGATTGTGGCGGCGCATCAGCCGCAGCCCCCGCCACCTCCTCCGCCACCGCCACTACCG
>Ga0224722_1000086_pt1 | contig 52743 bp, 46 predicted proteins | sample Balambano_FR1_Me_FD_161646 | JGI IMG/M metagenome (GOLD analysis project Ga0224722, IMG submission 161646) | Freshwater sediment microbial communities from Lake Towuti, South Sulawesi, Indonesia - Balambano_FR1_MetaG | ecosystem: Environmental > Aquatic > Freshwater > Lake > Sediment | place...
ATGTTCTATAATTTCACGTTCGCTTAAATCTTTGTAATTAAACTTCTTTTCTTGTTCAAAATCATATTCCAACGTTGTTTTCAAACTGTCGGCACTTGCGTATAAAACGGTTTCGCCATTTAAAATCCATTCTTGTTTCGTAATGTTGTAATCGCGGATTTTACCTGCAAATTTGTAAATGCCTGCAAACAACCTGCGATGTATGGATAAATATTCAGCCGGTGAAAACGTAAATGTTTGTTCGCCTAAAATTTCCGTTATACGTGCCGAAACTTTGTCGGCTTCTTCGGTTCTGTCTTCGTGGGTTTGGGTTGGATGCTGCTGGTAATAACTGTCTAAGCGTTGTTTTACTTGTTCAATTGTAATTTCGCCTTCAATGTTTTGTTTGGCGATAGTAATTAGATAATCTGAGGGTTTTAGCCCGTCAACTTGTTGTAAGCCAATAGCCGTTTTCCAGACTTTCGCTTTTTCTGCTTTGTCAGGTTCGCCTTGTCTTAAATATTCATCAAAATTATCCATTGATTCTACTTTATAAAAATCTCACAGCACTCCTTATTTTATAGTAAATATAGCATCTTTAACCGATAGGCGCAACTCCCGCCGGTTCCCTTTTTCTTTTTACCAGCGATCATTTCCCTACTACCCCAGCCCTTCGCCCATAGTTTCCATTTACCTCATGCACCCCCTAACTTGTCACGGTTTTTGGGCTTACTCGCTTGCTATGCCCATCAAAAACGCGCTGCCAAGTCAGGCACCGAGGGGCAATCGGCAAATGGATGGGAAGACTTCGGAAATCCTGCCTTTAATGCCCGCTTTTTTTCGCTGCCCTGCCAAATTACCGCATTCGGTATTCCTCCCTTTTTGCTGTCCACAAAAATAAAGTCGTCCTCCAACTTCTGCAAGGGTCGCTAAAGCTAAGCCACACATTTTTTTGGCTTATCAGCGCAAAATAATAGGTGTCTTCCCCTTGCATAAGCCGTTTGCCGCCATTGCCAAAGTTCCCGAAAAAGGGAGGAATACCTCATTAGAGATTTTTTGATGGCTGCGGCACTGTAAAAAAAGCCGCTCTCAAAGCCATTTCCTCCGCTCCCAGGTCAGGGAGTTTCCTATTAGCAATTTTTTTAACACTTAAAAACGGCAGTTATGCAAAACGGGAATTTTCAGGTGGCGGAAATCAGCCTTTGTTACCGCACCAAAGTCAAGGCGAAAGACCGCCCGCAAATCAAAAGCTCATTCGATGCTTTTGTCATTCTTACCAAACAATGGAGCGATTTGATTGAGTTTCAGGAAGAATTTAACCTGCTTCTTTTAAACCGCGCTAATCGGGTGCTTGGCATTTACAATGTATCCAAAGGCAGTGTTTGCGGCACTGTCGTAGATGCAAAGATTGTTTTTACCGCCGCACTCAAGGCTAACGCTACTTCTATCATTTTAGCGCATAATCATCCGTCGGGCAACCTGCAACCCAGCCAGCAGGATATTGAACTTACCCATAAGTTGAAGAAATGCGGGGAGGTGCTGGACATCCAGATTTTTGACCACCTGATTTTAACCCCCGAAGATGGGTACTATTCATTCACCGATGAAGGCATGATGTAAGTGACTTAGGGCTTTGCCCCCGGCGCGTATCAAGGGGTGTTCCCAATCTTCCTGACGTGCAGATATGGGTAATTCCCTTCCCCTTGACACTTGCACCCCCATGTTCGCCACATGGCAGAAGGGTAATAAGGAACTTTTACCCTTCATTTATCAACCATTTAAAAAATTAATATTATGACCGCTCAAACTCAAAATAAAGTGAAAACCAACCATAACGACCTTTACGAGAAGGTAAATAACCGCATTATCACCATGCTGGAAAAAGGCGTTATTCCCTGGCGTTTGCCTTGGAGCAGATACGGGCTTGCCCGTAATTACGCTACTAAGCACATTTATACCGGCATTAATCTCATTTTGATGAACCACACCGAACACCCGATACCTTATTTTCTCACCTTCAAACAAGTGCAGGAAGCAGGCGGCAGGGTAAAAAAAGGCGCAAAGTCCGAAATGGTCGTTTTCTTTAACATGATATTCAAAGACAAGGATAATAACACTATCAGCAAGGAAACCGCTTTAGCAATGGGCAGAAACAACGATGTTAAGCCTATCCGTTTTATCAAATATTTTCATGTATTCAATGTGCGCGATATTGACGGCATTACATTCACCTACCCGGAAGTGGAATTGAACAACAACCAACGGATTGAAAAATGTGAAGCGGTGATAAACACGATGCCCAACCCACCGGAATTTATTGAGAATGATGCAAACCGAGCCTATTACAACAGCGTTCACGATTATTTCAACCTGCCGGACATCCGCCAGTTTGAAACGCCGGAAGATTACTATTCAACGCTGTTCCACGAATTAAGTCACTCAACCGGACATCAGAAAAGGTTAAACCGCGCAACTGTAACCAATCCAAATCATTTCGGCAGTAAAGAATACGCATTAGAGGAACTGATTGCTGAAATATCCGCCGCTTACATCTGCGCCAGCATCGGCATTGATGCCAACCCCATTATGGAAAACTCTGCCGCTTATATTCAGAACTGGTTGAAAGTGCTAAGGGAGGATAAAATGTTCATTTTCAAGGCAACGGCAGGGGCGCAAAAATCAGCAGATTATATTTTAGGCAAATATTCAACCTTCAAATCGCAGGATTAAGCAAGTAAAGCCCACTTTCCCGAAACCCGTCAGAATGTAGCAATTTTGACGGGTTTATTTTATTAAATTCAATAACAATACATTCACAAAAAAACGGTCGCCTATCAGCGAATCAATGGAAAAATTTACTTTGCTTGCGACTGAAAAACCATCTCGGTATTTTCAGTATAAACCGCACGTAATTCCCTTACTTTATCAAGCCTTTCTTTATTTTCCTCAATTGATTTTATATTTGTTTTGTGTGCAGGTTTGCCTTGCTCTTTTCTGATACGTTCCTTTTCCAAAGATTCACTGTAACGGTTTAAAAATCGGTTTTCCAATCGTGCCAGATTATACGCCAGATAAGGATTATTTGGGTCTAAACTCACGCCGTAAAAGCTGGGATAAGATTGTTCAGCCCGCTTTTCAGCAGGCTTTACACGTTTCCCAGTAAAGCATTTTCAGCGTTGGCAGTCGGTTTATCTTCTTCATCCGGCTGGCGAGTAGGTGTAGAAACTTCTTTTATCTCAACCAGTATTTCCGGTAGTATTCTTGGTACACCTTTGATAATCTGTTTTAGTTCCCGACGAGCAATATAGAAGTTACGCAGTTCTTCCCATTGTTCTTTATTTCTATATAGTTCCAGCTGCGTTGCAAACAAGGTTTCCCGCATTATCATAAGTTCAATTACCCAGCCAAAAGCATGAGCGTTGCCACGGAAATTATCCAGGAAACGTCTGAATTTTCTAACACGAAAAACGCTTCAATCAGCGATAAAAAAGCAAAAGGGTTGCCGATACGACCCCAAATGAAAATTTGGTTTGTAATCTCAACGGGTTTAATTGAAAGAAGAAAGCCAAAGTCCCCGACCCGCTTGAATAGCAAATGAAATGAGAAAGGCTGCCAAGCCAAACCCAAAGTTTGGCGCGCGGAACATATTCCTTGATTTTATCCACATCGGATTTGGAGATTGCCCTTTTACGGTTTTTTTCACTTTGAATTGTATAATCTTTAAATGGGTAATAATCGGCTGAAATTCTTTTCAGCTTAATAGCCTGATTAAATAATGCCCTAAGCGTCCGTAAATTGACGCTCAGCCCGTTTATGCCATTGCCCTTAGCCAAGTACCATGCCTCGTATCTTTTAAGCCAGGAATAGGTTATTTGGCGCATAGGGAAGTCTTTGTTCTTCGCATAGGTTTTGATACTTCTTACCACCGTATCGTAAACCCTGGCGTTGCCATGTTTTTTAGCTTCATGGAGTTGGGCAATTAATTCTTCCCCAAAAGCAAGGGTCATCAGTTCCGTTTCTTTGCCGGAAATCATTTTCTTAATTTCCCCAAAGGAAAGCGTTTCCAAACGCCCTTCGGATTGCAGCCGGGTAACTACTTCAAGGGCTTTTTGCTTTTCCTTGTTGAGCAAAGCATTAAACCGATTGATGTTCTCAATCTGTTTGCAGGATGATTTTACTTTTTGCCCCTTTTCGTCCCAATCTTTTTCAAGGATGCAGTATCCGAGCGAGATATGTTTGGAACTCCGATTGTGGACTAAGCGAAGTTTGAGCGGATGGGTATTGTCCCTTTTCTTTGTCCGAGTATCCAAGATGATTTTTACCGATGAAACCATAAGTCAAATTTTTTGCACGCCATATACGGTTTTTTTCGGTATCTTGTGTCGTCAAGTAAAATTAAAACGCCTGATTTTACTGGTGTTTCGGAACAAATGGAACCATATTAAACCAGAAGGGTGACGCTTTAAACACAGGTTGAATCCCATATTCCTTTTGATAATAGTCCGATTTGGCGTTTAATACCTCCATGTAGGTAAAATAACAATGGATACAATTATTATTTTTAAAGCCGGCTTCCATAGTCCAGCTTAAAACAGCTTCATCACCAACATACTGATATATTTCTACCTTATGTTTGTTAATTGCTGGGGTAAGATCTGCAAAACAATATTGGATCAGTCGGCTGAATTTGATATGTCCCAGCTTTTCTGCGATTGTTGTTGAAGATTTCAGATCAAGAAACATAAAAACGCGCATCTCTTCTCTGGGATTGCGGTACTTGCCGATGAACATATTCCAGAGAACTTTGGGTCCAAATTTTTGGCTGACCAGCCGAACAAAAGAGGTCAAACCTGCCACCAGTAGATAAAAAATAAAGATGACCCAATACGTCTCACTGCGAAGTATATGAATGACCTCCTCCCGTGCCATGACCGTATCAGTGAAGAAAGTAGCTGCCATAATTGCAAAAGCCAAGATGACTTTCACAGAAAAAAAGAATAATAGGAGCTTACCCAATAGGATACGACCATAGGAGTGTCGCTGAAAGTATGGGAGTTCAAAAATCAATTCTATAGTTGTATAAACTATCCCAGCCATGGCACCTAGTGCTATGCTAACTGGCAAGAATTGTTTTGGACTCACTCCTTTGATAAGGTTTTCTGCCGGTTCCTGATCTACACCATAATTACGCAAAAACAAAAGGAGCATGGAAGCAAAAATCCACAACAGAATCATTTGCAGGTATAAAAAAGCGCCTGATTTCAGATTGTCATTTCTCATAGCAGGTTTTCATATTTAGTCCATTTGCATATCCATAAAAAGGAAGCCTAAAATTAACCAATTCTCATTATTTTCTACCTTATAGGCTTGTAAATTGGGAGAATTTATTATACCATCTTAGCCCAAGTCACTAAATAGCTCTACCTGTTCATTTCACCTCCCCTTTTGTTCAATTCACCCAGATTGTCCCTCCATACACATCCATTTCTTACATTTTTGAACTCGTAAAAAATAAAACTAAAAAAATTTATCAAACCATGAAAAAGCATTTTTCACTTTCAGCCAACCCAGGCTTTACGTTTTTACTGTTCACATTTATCTTAGGTATTAGCCTAATATCTGCTAAGGCTCAAACCGGAATCGAAGGAAAATGGAAAGAGCCTAAAAATGGAGGCATCATTTTGATTTATGAAGAAAATGGCAAGTATTTCGGTCAATTAATTGCATCTGATGACCCGAAAGAAACGGAAAAGATAAAAGCCAAAGGGAAAATTTTACTTCTGAGAGATTTTGAAAAGAAAAGCGAGACGAAATTTTGCTGTGGTAAAATTTATCAACCTAAAAAGGAGAAGTTGATCTCCGCCGAATTGATGCTGGAGGACAAAAATACCTTGAAAGTCATTGGGAAATCTGGGTTTATGAGTGGCAGCCAAACCTGGAAGAGGTTATAAGCTCATAATCTTCTGGGAAAAAATTCAAATCAAAAAAATATTCAAGAATGAAAAACTGGTTATCGCTAGGGATGGTCTTGTGGTGCTTTCCAGCAATGGCGCAACTTCAGTTCCAATCCTTGCAGGAGGTGCTGCGATATGCGGATGCGCGTGCCATCGGAATACAAAGCGCCGATATTGGAGAACAAATCGCTAGCGCAGAAAAAAATGAGGCGAAGTCTTATTTATTTCCCTCGGCTTCTGTCTCTTTAGGCTATAATGATAATATTACATTGCAGCCCACTTTAGTTCCGACACAATTTCTTAACCCGGCAGCACCAGAAGGTACTTTTGAAGAGTTGACTTTTGGTACGAAATACCTTTATTCAAGGGGCTTACAGGTGCAGTGGGATATTTTGAATTTTCAAAAATTATTTGCTGTCAAAACGGCTGACTTGGCACTGAAAGAAAGTAAAATTACTACGGAAGTAAATAGATATAATGTTTATAATCAGCTTGCCTCTACTTATTATTCCGTTCTTTTAACCCAAGAAGCCACTCGCATTTATGAAGAAAACCTTCAAATCACTTCATCCATTTTTGAAAATGTTAACGAGAAATATCAAAAAGGTATCATAAGTGAAGCGGAACGGAATCAGGCGGAAATTCAACAACTCCAAAGTCAAAGAACTTTAACACAGGCAAAGAACAATCTGAACCAGCTTTTCATTCAGTTGCAAAGCCAATTGAATACTAATGAATCCATTATAATTTCTGACAAGCCTGAAAATTTTGTTCTGCAAGATACAACCATTCAGCTGACAAACCCCGAAGTTTTCTTGCAGGAAGCAGCGGTGAAAAAATACGAATCTGTTTTAAAACAAACCAAAGCGTTGCGGCTTCCTTCGGTAAGCCTTGTTTATCAAAACAATCAAAACTGGGCAACCAATGACTTTATGAATTTTTCAGATGCGAATAAACTCCCGCAACAGGTTTTTGGTGCGAAAGTCTCGCTGTCGGGTTTATTAACCCCTGTTACCAAACAAAAAATTAAACAGTCTGAATGGCAGCTACAATTGCAGCAAACACAATTAAATAATATCAAATTGGTCAAACAGCAAGAGGATCAATTATTACAATTGCAATTGCAACAAGCCGCCGACCAGTTAGCCAAAACCAAGCAGATTCTGGCTTTGCAAGGGCAAAATGATATGCACGCCGAAAATCAATACCAAGGCGGTATTATAAGTTTGGATCAGCGCCTGGACAAATATGATGACTTATTGACGGCTCAAAATAATTATTTGCAAAGCCTGGCGGACTATACCTTGGCGCAGTACAAAATTTACATCCGACAGATTGATTTTCAACCTAAATAAAAACAATAGCAATGAGTAATAATAAAACAAAGTACTTAGTGCATGTAATGGTATTAATCACTTTACTGACATCGTGCACACAAAAAGAAATCACATCACCGGCAAAGAAAAATATCGAAGATGCCGTATTTGCGAGCGGATATACCGAGCAGGAAAATAATTATACCGTTTCTGCTAAAGTGGATGGAATTATTACATTACTACCGGTAAAAGAAGGAGATGCTGTTATTAAAGGGAATTTAATTGCAATTGTTGAAAGTGAGGTGCAAAACACTCAATTGCAAGATGCTTTAGTGGTGTACAAAGATGCCGTTAATAACGCTGCGCCGAGTTCACCGCAATTGCAGCAGCTACAAACGCAAATCGAGCAGACACAGCAGCAATTGGATTTTGACAAAGAAAACTACCTGAGATACAAAGATTTGTGGAATAAAAAATCGGTTTCTCAACTCGATTTTGAGAAAGTCGAACTCCAATATAAAACCTCGCAAAAAAATCTCACTGCATTGCAAAAGCAGTATCAGGAAGTTCAGGATGCTTTGCAATTAAGCGTAAAACGCAGCCTCGTGCAAGTAAATACACAACAATCATTATTACAAGATTATAAACTTATTACAGAGGCATCTGGCGAAGTGATAGACGTTTTCAAAAAACAAGGTGAATTGGTTCGCAAAGGCGAGGTTATTGCTAAAATCGGCAGTGGAGATTATATCATCAGGCTATTTGTTTCGGAAGATGATATTACAAAAGTAAATGTCGGTCAAACTGTTGCGATAAATATTAATACGTATCCTAACCAAACTTTCCAGGCAAAGGTGACTAAGGTATTTCCGGCTTTTGATGAATCGGAGCAGTCTTATATCGTAGAAGCTCAATTTAGCCAATTACCCGAAAAGATGTTTTCCGGAACGCAATTGCAGGCGAATATTGAAACCGGCAACCGCAAGAATGTGCTGGTCATCCCGACGGACTATATCTCGAAGGGTAATTTTGTCCTGCTTGAAAATGGGGAAGAAAAACAAATCAAAACCGGCAGTAAAAACAGCGAATGGACGGAAGTCGTGTCGGGCATTGCGGAAGGAGATGTAATTGTAAAACCCAAAAATTAAACGATGAATACCAATCAAAAAATAGCCCGCGTGTTTCTTACCTCAAAGCTTCGGCAGTTGCTGGTGGCGGTATTGAGTGTCACATTTGGGATTTCTATGTATGTTTTTATGAATAGCTTCATGGCTGGCGTAAATAACGAACAAACGGAAATTACATTCACCTCGATGCCGCATATCAAAATTTATAATGACCTTTCGAGTGAAGTGAAACCCATTTTACCGAGCCCGAACGATAGCAATACCGTTTTGATGGTGAATAATGCCCGGAATATTCGATACACCGAAGGCATAAAAAATGCGGATGTCATAAAAGACAAGGTATTATCACTGAATGATGTAATAGGTGTGACGACGCAGCTCAATCAAAATGTGTTCATCCGCAATGGTGTTTCCAAGGCAAGCGCCAACCTTTCAGGTATTGAGACGCTGAGTGAAAATCAATTGTTTAATACGGCTGAATACATAATTGAAGGTGATTTATTCGAATTGGACAAACGCTCTAACGGCATCATTCTCGGTATTGGGCTGGCACGAACTATCGGCGTAGGTACAGGAAATAATGTTGCAGTAAGCACTTCGGACGGCATTTCCAAAACATTCAAAGTAATCGGGCTGATTGAAACGGGGGCAAGCGCCGCAGATAAAACGAGGGCGTTGATTTCTATTCAAACCGCGAGGCAGCTTTTTTCCAAAAACAAAAGCTATGCGACAGAAGTGATGGTCAATATTGAAAACTATTATAAAGCCCAGGAAGTAGCTGCTACAATAACCCCACTCACGGAATACAAAGTAGAAGCCTGGCAGGTGGGCAACAGCCAATTGGATTCGGCAAATGCGTTGCGGGACATCATAGCCATTGCCGTTTCGCTCACGATTTTAATTGTGGCGGGATTTGGTATTTACAATATCATGAATATGACGGTGAATGAGAAGATAAAAGAAATCGCCATTCTTAAAGCAATGGGATTCAACGGGAAAGATGTGGTTGAGATTTTTCTCACACAATCGGTTGTTATCGGCTTTATGGGCGGCTTGACCGGCTTGGTTTTGGGGAATATCATTGTCAGGATTGTGGACAACATACCGTTTGAAATCGCGACGTTAACGACGCTACCAGTCGTATTCAGAACTTCGGATTACGTCCTGGCTTTTGGCTTTGGCATTATCATTACTTTTTTAGCGGGCTATCTTCCTGCTCGGAAAGCATCAAAAATTGACCCGGTAGATATTTTGCGGGGATAAAATAATTAAATCAAAAATCATGAAAGCATTATCCGTCAATCAAGTTAACAAATACTTTCACGAACCCGTGGAGTTTCATGTTTTAAAAGATGTTTCTTTTGAAGTAAATAAAGGTGAATTTGTAGCCATTATTGGAAAATCAGGTTCCGGAAAATCAACCATGCTTTACTTATTATCCACAATGGATACAGATTATAAAGGAACTATTTCTATCAATGGAACACAGGTCACTGGGTTAAAACAAAATCAGCTGGCTCGTTTTCGCAATGAGCATATTGGCTTTGTCTTTCAGTTTCACTTTTTATTGCCGGAGTTTTCTGTTTTAGACAATGTAATGTTGCCAGCCCTGAAATTAAAGAAAAAAAGTAAAGAAGAAATAGAACACCAAGCGATGGAGCTGATAACGATGCTCGGCATCAAAGGACAAGAACATAAAAAAGCCTCCAGAATATCAGGCGGGCAGCAGCAACGCGTAGCGATTGCCAGAGCACTCATCAATGCTCCAGCGATTATTATGGGCGACGAACCTACCGGAAATCTGGACTCTAAAAACACCAAAATCGTTTTCGATATTTTTCGTCAGTTGGCAAAAGAACGCGGTCAAACCATCATCGCCGTCACGCACGATGACGAATTTGCAGCCAACTGTGATAGAATCATTGAGTTATCGGATGGAGTGCTGGTGTGAAAACCGTATTTTTGAAATTAAAAACCGTAAACTTTAAAATTGAAGTCAAAAATAAATATCATACTGCCCATTGTGCTGGCGATTGCCTTACCAGGCATAGGCTTTCTTACCAATCCAAAATTGAATTTACCCGAAATTCTCGGCTTCTTTGGAAGCTGGCTGGTTTTCTCGATACTTCTGTATTTGTTATGGTATGTACTGTTTTATTTGTGGGATTTGAAAGCCGGGAATAATAAGTGGCGGTTCATCGCAGTTTTTGTGGTGTTTCTGGCAGTTCTTTTTGGAGTTTTATCAATCGTTGATTTTCAAGCCAATAATTCTATCCGTATCATCCTGGCGGTCATTGTATTTGTGCCGATACAAATCGCGTTGAGAACCCAGGAAAACATCTCCCGCTTGCAGTTGGAAAAAGAGCAAATGCAAACCGAGAATTACAAAACCCAATTAAAAGCACTTCAAGCCCAAATTGACCCGCATTTTTTATTCAATTCCTTGAATACATTGCGCTCTATGGTTCGGCAACAACATATCAATTCCGAACAATTTATCATAAGCTTATCGGATTTTTACAGACAAACTTTAAAACATAATGAAAATACGACCCTCCCGCTGTCGGAGGAGCTTGCGGTATTACAATCTTATTTATTTTTAATGAAAAATAGGAATGAAGAAGCAGTCTTGGTAAATATAAATATTGACAATTCATTACATCATTTTCATTTGCCCACATTGGCTTTACAAGTAGTGGTGGAAAATTGTTTTAAGCATAACAGCATGACTTCAAAAATGCCCTTGCATATCGAGATTAATAGCACAGATGATTATTATATCGTAGTTAATAATAACGTTCAGCCTAAGATTGGAAATGGTGAATCATCTGGTTATGGGTTAGAATTATTGAGAAAAAGGTACGAACTGATGAATATTCAAAACGGCGTAATCGTTGAGCAAACACCTGACCAATTCAACGTAAAATTAAAACTAATATAAGTGAACGTACTAATCGTAGAAGACGAATCGCATACCGCCACACTCTTGCAGGAAATGATAGAGCAAGATGGAGATTTCATCGTCATAGAAAAGCTGGAATCTGTCGTGGAGACTGTTCAATACCTGAGCAAATACCAGAAGAACTTAGACCTGTTGTTTTTCGATATTCAATTGGCGGATGGGCAGAGTTTTGAAATATTTAAGCATGTGGATGTAATGGCACCCATCATATTTTGCACTGCTTATGATGACTATACCCTACAAGCCATTAAAAACAATGGCATAGATTATGTTTTAAAACCCTTCAAGGAAGAAGAAATTCATGATGCCCTTCAAAAATACAAGCGATTAATCGCCAATCTACGTACAAAAAATCGTTCGCCCATCCATTTTCAAATGGAGCCGACTAAGCCATACCAACAAAGTTTTTTGACCCAATACCGCGAAAAATCAATCGTGAAACGGGTGGAAGAAATTACCTTGTTTTATCTGGAATTGGAAACGGTCTATCTTTATACCTTTGCTGGAGAGAAATTTCCCTTGTTCAAAAAGCTGGAATACCTAGAATCTGTTTGCGACCCCGACCAATTCTTCCGCATCAACCGCCAAATGCTGGTCAACCGAGCCGCCATCCTCTCTTTTGAACCTTATTTCAATCGAAAAATAGTCCTGCAACTGAAGCTAAAGCTTGAAGACAAAGCCATTGTCAGCCGCTTGAAAGTAGCGCCATTCAAGGAGTGGTTGGAAAAGTAAAATACTATCACTCATTTTAAAATAGCCAAAATGAAAGACCAATTCGAATATTTCTCAACATTTGTTGATGGACTTTAGCATTTGCGCTATATAATTTTGTAGTGAAAAAAGCACTTCAAAAATGATAGTAGTAAAACAACTAATACCGTTTTCAATAAATGAAGACGTATATCGAGTTAAATAACACTTTGTTTTCCAATGTGTTCTGACTTTTGACATCCGACTTCTGACTTTCAAATTGGTATAAGATCTATTCTTTTCTCTTTTTTGGCGTTGCTTACAGCTTTCCAAATTCCTGCTTACATTTTATCAAAAAAAAAATACTTCCATTAAGAGACCATTCAGTTCACCTGCCATTTTGTTCAACTCACTTTGATTATCGCTTCCTTGGCTTTCTAATCCAACTATCTTTGGCACAGATAATCTTTTTAAACCAAAAATTAATATAAATGAGCAGACTATTTTTTTTAACATTAATAATGCTGTTTCTGAGCAAAAGCTATGCTCAGGAATTCTTAGGCTCTCACACTGTTGGTAAGGAGACCAAGACTTACTCCAAAATATTGGTTGTAGCCAAGGCAAAAAATGAAACCAAAAGAGTAGAAATGGAAGATGATATTGTGAAAAGACTGAAGAAAGAGGGTATAGATGCAGTACCTTCTTACTTGCGTCTTACCAATGAGTTACTTGAAGCAAAAAAGCAAGATGAGGAAGCTCTTGAAACATTTGTATCCATTTTAAGAGAAAAAGATTTTGATGGTATTCTTGTAACAAGTTTGGTGGGTACTAATGAATCCGTAGAATATAATCCTGCTGAATACCGCACGACTACCGTACCTGTTAGATATGGGCGATTTGGCAGGTACTATACCACTGCCAGAGTAGGTGTGTATGAGCCTGCATCAGTAGAGAAACACAAAAATTTCGTATTCGAATCCCTTTTGTATGATCTACGAGAATCTTCTAAGGAGGATAGCCTTCATTGGATAGGTAAAATCAAAGTCACGGATCCTACCGATTTTGACAAAGCAACGGATCAGTATGCAAAAACGATGGTCAATAAACTGACTAAAGAAGCTATAAAATAGTCTGGTTATTTCAATAAATTTCTTCAAAAATGATACTAACAAAACTAGTACCCTTACGCTCTTCTTTTTGGGTATTGCTGATAGGCTGTCAGTCGCTTTTTGCTCAAGAAGAACAGAATCCAAAATTTTACCTAGGCCTATCCTACGGTACAAGTTTTCCCATCGGAGATTTTGCAGATACAGATATTGCCAATCTTGATGCTGGTTTTGCAAAAAATGGTCGAAAAATAGATGTCTTTGGCGGATTTTTCTTGGATGAAAAAACGACTCTGACAGGTGGATTCAGATACCAGTCTTTTGAGACGGAGGCAAAAGACATCATTGAAATGTTTAATGCTGAAAATCCCGGAGCTAATTTTACAGGGAGTACGGAAAATTGGCAGACCTATAGTTTTCTAGTCGGGCTCGCTTATAGAGTAAATGTTGGAAAGCGATTCAATTTTTTTCCCAGAGTCGGCGTGGGTCCTTTATGGGCTACGAATCCTGGCATAACCGTAAATGCCCCCAATGCAACGATCACAAACAACTTTGAAAGAAGCTCGGATACGGGGGTTGGTGTAGGGTATGAATTTGGAATCGGTTTTCAAACCAATCTGGGAAAACACTTTTCGCTACTGCCGACTTTTACTTTCAGTGGTGGCGTTGTGACGATTAACGACATCATTACGGTAACCGATAATGTAATCATAAGAAGTGATTATCAACCTCGAATTCAATCCTTCAATTTGGGATTATCTCTTGGATATCGATTTTATTAACACTAAAAAAATTAAAAATGAAAATCCTATTCACTTTTTGCATTCTTTTTTTGGCTATAACCATGAATGCACAATCCATAGCAGGTATTTGGAACACCGGGCAAGACAATACCAAAATCGAAATCACTGAAAAAAGTGGTGTTTACAGTGGCAATGTCGTTTCTTCCGATAATGCCGAAGTCAAAATAGGAAAGTTATTCCTTAAAGAGGTGAAGTCATCTGGCGGAAAGTGGAAGGGAAAATTGTACAGCCCAAAGAAGGATACTTGGTACAATGCGGTGTTGGAAGAAAAAGGCAATCTGTTGTTGGTTACCGTCAAGGCGGGGATAACGAATAAGACCATCGAGTGGAAGAAGGGGTAGCCTGTAGAAATTGTAGAATAAATTCGCTCACTGCTACTTGCGGTTGTAAGCGAATTATTAATTTGGGCTTGTAGCCAATTTTACTTTGTTTTGGCTACAAGCCTATTACTTAATCCGTTTATAGCTTCTTCACTTCAACAAAATAAAAATGCAAAGACCTGATTCCATCCAAGCCCTATTGCCTGTTCAAATTCAGACGGTATTGGAATTTCTGAACAAAGCGCAGCGCATTGAAGACCTCACGGACATCCAACAATACCGACCAGACTTATCCGAAGCGGATTTAGCAAGTTACAGCATAGGAGAAAAAAGTGCTCAGAATCTGTTGGACACCCGTTCAAACCTACGAGCACAACGATACAATAACCTGGAAGAAGTGCTTGATGTGGAAGGAATTGGAGAGAATAAGGTCTTAGATATCGTTGAATTCATCTGGCAACCTGCCGAAGAAATTTTCAGGCAAGAACTCTTCAAAAAAACCTTGGGTGAAAACTGGAAAGTGGACTATTGGAGGTATGCATTGAGCCCCGAAGCGTTCCAACAATTAAACGAGAGCGAAGTCCTGCTCCAAGCCTTCATTGCTGATAAAGTACTGGACATCGCTAATGAAAAACACAGCAACTACCTCATTGGTGCATTGGCGAAGGAATTGCTCAAAAAGTCCTTTCCAGATAGAGTGGAGAGCTTGACGGCTGAGATTCAATTTGCCAGTTGGTGGATGCGCTTCGACGAAGACAATTGGTTTAATTTTGATACGATTTCCAGTATCATCAGACCTTTTATCAACTACTACGACAAACAGCGAGGTGCTTACATTGACCCCGTTTTCTACCGAGGCTTTAAAACAGGCGGTACGCTCACGGATGGCATTACGCCGGATGATTTGGTAGTGAGTATCAATCCAGCGGAGTATGCGATTGCGATTTGGGGTATTGCACTTTTTGATTGATGGTTCAATCTTCATCTTTTTTTCTGATTAGAATTAAAAATTTAAAAAAATGGCACTCATAACGATAAACGCTTTACAAACCACTTTACAAACCACTCGTGAAACCCTACTATCTGCAGCGGATGGAGATGGAATTGTAAGTCGGGATGACTTTCAGCGCTTGCTGGAACAAACGGAAGATGCAATGGAAAAAGCATTTTTGGATTACTTTTATAATTTTCTAATCAAGTTAGAAGATAGACCAAACGTGCGAGTTACAAGGGAGGTGATTGATAATGGCATCGAGTTTATAACAAAGGAAATCATGCCCAACTTTGAAGTGAAGCTGCGATTTACTCAAAAGACCAATCAAAAAATTGCTCAAATCAATGCATTGGCATTTCCGATAGCGGAAGAACTGCTCAAAATCACCGATTACCGTCAAACGCTGAGTCCTCGTGAAGTAAGTGAACAAATTGGTGAATATACCGGAGCGCTATTTTTCGATGATTTGGGTTCGGAAGCAGCTACTCCAATTGCATCATTCTTCTTAGAACATTCTAGTCCTGATTTAAGCCCTAAATCCTTTGTCGAAGCATTGGGTTTGAACCCTGATGAGCCAAAAGGCATCGTCTCTCGATTTGAACCTGCGGACTTAATCCTACAACATTTTATTGATAAACATAACGAAGAGCTTGCCCCAAAAGCAAGGGCGGTAGTAGAACTGATGGAGGAAAATCTGAGTGATTTAACAGTCATCGTACTGGGAGAAGAATACACGCCTGTTTACGAATCGAACCATCCTGTTTATGTAGTCGGTATCGGTTTAAATGGTAATCTGGCAGGCTTTGAATCTACTGTGATTTGGACTTAAATAGAACGGTCCTGAGTGACAAAATGAAAACTGTATTAGAAGCTAATCTAATAGCCCTGATACGAATCATAGCCAACTTGATAAACGCCTCGGAAGTAGCGGTTTGCCGCTCCTAATCTCTGGCAAGTCGGCGAAAATTGTACAACCAGGCAAAGGTGCGCTCCACAATCCAGCGTTTGGGGATAACTTCAAAGCCTCTACCCACGACACTTTTAACGATTTGAAGCACCCAGCCAATTTTTCCAAACATGGTTTTGAACCAATCCCCTAGCACAGGTCCTTGATAGCCCTGATCGGCTAAAAAGGTTTTGAGCCGAGGGTAAAAGGAGCCTACATCATACAATCGCTCCAGCAACCAACGAACTCCATGACGATCCTGAACACTGGCGGCAGTGACCACTACCACGATGAGTAGCCCCCGGGTGTCCACCATCATGTGGCGTTTACGCCCTTTGACCATTTTCCCGCATCATAGCCACAATCCGCTTGACTGCTAATGGCAGTGCTTTTTACCGATTGGGCATCTATCAAACCCAAAGAAGGGCTACGCTGCCGACCGCTTTTTTCCCGCAAATCCCCATACAAATCCTCGTGTAAAAAATCCAGGGTGCCATCCTTTTTCCATTGAGTCCAGTAGTAAAACACCCGCCCATACGGTGGATAAGCTTTGGGTAAATCCCGCCATACACAACCGTTTTTCAATACATACAGCATGGCATTGAACAGGATTCGCAGTTCGTATTTGCGTTTTCTTGCCACCACTTGCTCTGGCAATTTTTTTTCGATAACTTGCCACTCGGCAGTCGTTAGGTCTGAAGTATATTGTTTACTTGTCATTTACAAGTTTACTTCTTCTTAGCGACTTGCCTCTTCCTTTTTTTATATTATTCTATTTTGTAATTTGAAACAGCTTCTTAGACGTTAAAAAGTAACAATTTGAAAAAACTCGTACTATCGTGAATAGCCTATCTGCAGCCAATCGCCCGTATCTCCTTCAACAACTCCAATCGGAAACGTTTGATCTCCTCGTCATCGGCGGGGGTATCACGGGTGCGGGTATCGCGCTGGATGCGGCGGCGCGCGGCATGCGGGTGGCATTGGTGGAAATGCGCGATTTTGCGTCGGGTACGAGCAGTAAATCTACGAAACTCATTCACGGGGGTTTGCGCTATCTCAAACAATTGGAGATCAACCTGGTACGCGAGGTGGGGCGCGAGCGGGCAGTGGTACACCGGTTGGCACCGCACCTGGTCTCGGCAGAAAAAATGTTGCTACCCCTCATTGAAGGCGGCACGTATGGTAAATGGGCAACTGCATTGGGTTTGTACGTATATGATTTTTTGGCGGCGGTAGAAGACAATGACCGGCGGCGGATGCTCACGCAGGCGGAGACGCTGGCGGAAGAGCCGTTGTTGCGAAAAGAGGGAGTTGTGGGCGGTGGTCTGTACGCCGAATACCGCACAGATGATGCCCGCCTCACCATTGAAATTATTAAAACGGCAGTGCAGCACGGGGCTTTGTGTTTGAATTATGTAACAGTGGAAGATTTTTTATACAAACATGGAAAGATTCAGGGGATTATTTGTAAAGATACAATAAAGAATGAAGCATTAATTATAAAAAGTAATTTTGTAATAAATGCTGCGGGTCCCTGGGTGGATACCCTCCGACAAAAAGACCACTCATTGCAGGGCAAACGCATTTTTCATTCCAAAGGGGTGCATCTGGTCGTTCCGCACGAACGCTTGCCGATCAAACACGCCGTTTATTTCGATGTGCCAGACGGGCGCATGATCTTTGCCATCCCGCGCCTGCGCACCACGTACATCGGCACGACGGATACGCCGTATGAGGGCGATTTAAACCAGGTGTTGACCACCAAAGAAGATGTGGACTATATTTTAAACGCTGCAAATCAAATGTTTCCAGATGTAAATTTGACCGTTACGGATGTAGAATCGAGTTGGGCGGGCTTGCGCCCACTGATTTTTGAAGAAGGAAAATCCGCCTCGGAAATGTCGAGAAAAGATGAAATTTTTGAATCGGAAAGCGGCTTAATCTCTATTGCCGGGGGCAAATTGACGGGCTACCGAAAAATGGCGGAAAAAGTGGTAAACCGGGTGGCAAAAAAGTTTAAAACACAGCAAAACCGGCAGTTTGAATCTTGTAAGACCAATACCATTCCACTCACCGGTGGTGTGTTTAACGACGTGTTGGAAGTTAAAAATTATAAAAAATCCGTTTGCGAGCAGGTGCGTCAGCTAAAATTACCGGATTATTACACCCATTATTTAGTTGCGAATTATGGTAAACAAACCACTGAAATTTTAAACCATTTTGATACCAATTCTAACAACCCCGGACAAGCCCTGCTCCGCGCCGAATTGCAATTTTGCCTTCACAACGAACTCGTTTTCAAACCCTTAGACTTCCTGAACCGCCGCACCGGGCGTTTGTACTTTCACATCCACAGCATTGCGCCGAATCTGGAGGTCATTTTACAAGATTTTCAAACGTATTTTGGTTGGGATGACGCGCAACTAGCGCACGAGGAATTGGAAGTAAGGAATGCCATGCAGGAAGCTGCTACATTTGGTTGATAGGTTGATAGAAGTTGAAGGGTTGAACACGTTTCACATCAACCCATCAACCCATCAACTTATCAACTTATCAACTTATTCAATCTTCACCATCCGCTCGGTTTTCACCTGATTTTCCACTTGCAGGCGGTAGAAATACACGCCGCTCGCCAGATTTGCACCGTTGAATGGTATCTGGTGTGCGCCGCTGTTCAAACGTTTGTTAAACAACACTTGTAACTCACTGCCCAGGCTGTCGAAAACACTCAGGCGCACCCAGGCATCCTGCGGCAGTTGGAAGCGAATGGTGGTGAGGTCGCGGAACGGATTCGGGAAACTTTGCAGCTCCAGATTTTCCAGCAGATTCGGTTCATCAATGGAAGTCGTCGCGTTGCAGTTGCGCAGCACCGGCACGTAGCGGAAGTTTTGATGTAGTAATACTTTTGCATCCAGTTCGGTAGCACCGAACCAGTCCATTAAAATCGAACCGTAAATATCGCGAAAATCGTGCTGCATTGCTACCCCTTCGTCGCGGGTAACGTCGGCAGTGATGGTCGGGTTTTGACCGTGAATGCGCGGATTCACACAGGAGCCAAAGAGCATCAGCGGAGCCGCCGTACCGTGGTCGGTGCCCATACTTTCGTTGGAGCGAATGCGGCGACCAAATTCCGAAAAGGTCATACCCACCACCCGCTGCTCAATATTCAACAATTTCAAATCATTTTGAAATGCACTGATGGCATCCGAGAGGGCTTTCAACAACTCGGCGTGCTCGCCGGTGGTGGTGTCCGTACCGATCACCTGGTTGGCGTGCGTGTCAAAACCGCCGATGCTCACCACATAGACCTTCGTCTGCAAACCACCGGCAATCAACAACGCCACGTTTTTCAACTGCGCTGCTAGGCGGTTGTTGTCTGGGTAAGTGGCTTTGTTGGTCACGGCTTTGGCGGCAGCGGTGATGGTGGTAGCATAGGCATTGGTTTGTACAATCGAAGTGCGCAAAAAGGTGAGTTCCCGACCGTAAGGCGTGTTGGGGGGCGTACTGCCCGCACCCTGTGCCAGCGGAAAGAGATTGAACGGATTCTCCAGCGTCAGACTGAAATTAGAAGCCGTACCCTGGCAGGTTTGCGACACTACGCTGCCCATCGTGATGGCAAACGGGTGAGGCTCCTCGGCATTCGGATAACCGTTGGGATAATTTTCGTGGTCTTCCTGAAAATAGCGCCCCATCCAGCCGGTGTTCCAAAACTGGTTGGCGGGCGAAGCGGAAGTCCAAATGTCGGTGGAGCGAAAGTGCGAACGATTTTGATTCGGGTAGCCCGCTGCCTGCACCACGCCGAGTTTGGCATCGTCGTACAGTGCTTTCAAACCCGTCATTGCCGGGTGAATGCCCGTTTTGTCGGTGAGTTTCAGCACTTTGGCTTCCGGGATCATCACGTTGCTGCGCACAGCTGCCAGCCCGCTGTACTGGTCGCGCGGCACAATCATGTTCAATCCGTCGTTGCCACCGTTCATTTGCACCAGCACCAGCACGCGGTCGGAGTCGGGATTGAGAAAATCAAACATCGAAGACCGGGGCATTGCCGCCAATTGCATTCCGTTCAGAAACAGAGGAAGCGAGGCTGCCGCGCCGGCGTTTTTTATGAAGTTACGTCTTTGCATTTTTTTGGTGTTTTGGTGTTAAGGTATTTTGGTGTTAAGGTGTCTAGTTGCGACGTATTATAAGTTACGTTAACACCAAAACACTAAAACACAATAACACAATGAATTTTAGCTCAAGTAAAATTCCGGCATGGTCAGCATGGCTTTCAGCAGGTTGCGCAGTTTCGTTTCGATGGCTTTGGCGAGGGTCGTATCGTTGGGTTTTTCGAGGTATTCGGTGTATTCCACGCCCCATTCATAATCGGGTAGTCCGGGCAGCAGCACTTCTTTAAGGGCATCGCGTTGCTCGACGGGCAGGGGTTGCGGGAAGATGATTTTGGCAAATTCTTCGATCACTTTATTCGGATCATAAGGATCACTGACCGTTTTTACAAATTTCAACACATCAATTTTCACCCGGAAACCATTATAATTGAAACCGTTGCCAATCAGGGTATTTGTAAAATTCATGCGCGGTGCCAGCGTGGAGGCGTTGATCCAGATGCGGTAGTAGGCGGGTTCCTGGTAGTAGGCTTTCCAACCAGCTACATCGGGCGGATTGTAATAATCCATTTGCATATTCGGCGAGAGGCGATAGAGCGACAGCCAACCGTTGTATCGGGCTGCTAAATCCGCGTTGGGCAATTCTACCTCGAGCGGCTTGATCGCAGAAACGATAAAATCCAGCGGATTTTTGATAAGCGGACCCACGTTGAGCATATTATAAAAATGCTCACTTTTTAATAAAGCCTGTATGGCGGGTTTAATATTGTAATTATTTGCTATCAAAATCTGCGCCATCGGCTCAATTACATTCTGCTCGGCGGCGGCATCTATATCATAATAAATAAACCAGCGGTACAACTTTCGGCTGATAAAACGGGCAACCTCCTGTTTTTGAAAAATAAGGTCAATCAAATCCAGGTATTCCTTATCGTCTTTATTGGTAATAACAGCATTATTAAAACGGTGCGACAATTGTTTACTACCGGTATCATGTTGATTAGGTATAAAGTACGAACCCATCGTGATCATCGGATTGGCATTGTAATGCCCCCGGTCGCGCCAGCCGGTAAGCACCCGCGCCATCGCCAGCACGTCTTGCTCGGTGAAGGTGGTGTAATCGCCCGGACCCGCCAGTTCGCCTTTGCCCAAAGTATAAAGTTCCATCAGTTCGCGGGCGTAATTTTCATTCGGAGAGCCTTTGGTATTTTGGTTGCCGTTCAAAAAGCGCAGCATCGCCGGGTCAATCGTGATGGCTTTGATCAGATCGCGGAAGTTGCCCCAAGCGTGTTTGCGCAGGGTGTTGATGTAATTGTACAAAAACTTCGGATCATTAATATTCATTGTATTGATGGCGAAGTGATTGTGCCAAAACAGTGTCATTTTCTCGCGTGCGGAAACGCCCTCTGTGAGGAGCAGGCCCATCGTCCAGGCGCGCAGGCTCTGGTTGCGGTAGGTACGCACGTTGTTCGAGTCAATGTACGGCGCGTTGATCCAAGTGGAGCCGATCGGTACATTCGGGTCTTCGGTGGAGTTGTGATTCACGGGCGGTGCAGGCAGTGCCGTATCTTTGAATAGCTGGTCAATGGTGGCGTTTAAGCCTTTGGTGACCGCGTCTTTGATCTGAGCGTAGGTGGGTCCGAACATCGCGCGGCGCAGCAGGTGCGCGGCGAGTTCGTACGTCCACGCGCCCGTGTAAGGCGTGAGCGAGCCGTTGGGTCCCGGCGGTGGCGCGGGTGCTTCGCTCGGTTTTTTGCCTCGTAAAATAGCAAGCGTAGCTCTTCTATCCATAAGTTTTGTGTTTATAAAATGTGATTTTTGGAAGTCAGAAGTCAGATAACGGAGGTCAGACGATAACGGTACCGCGCTTTCGACCACAAAGGCGCATAGAACACATAGAAGTTTATATCAATCTATGTGACTATGTGTCATGTTGTTACCAGAAATGTAAACTTGAGTTTGCCAGAAACCTAAATGCAATGTTTGGATACCCCCTGTTTTCATCCGGAGGAGGATCATTTTACATGAATTTCCCCTTTGGGGGTCAGGGGTCAGATCAGAAATCTAAATGCAATGCTTGTAAATAACGGTTAGACTGTTCAAAAATACAAAAGTTTAAAATCAAGTTCAAAAAAGTTCAAGGTTTAATGTTCAAAAGTTCAATTAGCGCAAGTTTTAAACTTTAAACATTTAAACACTTGAACTTCAAACAAAAACGCTTCGCTTAAATTTTTACCATGCGTCGGGTACGCACCTGACCTCCCAATTGCAACCGGTAGAAATAATTACCCGCTGCCAGGCGCGAGCCGTCAAACGGCATCTGGTGTGCGCCGCCGGGCAGTTTTTTGTCAAACAGCACCTGCAATTCCCTGCCCAGCGCATCAAAAATGCTCAGGCGCACCCGGCTTTCGCGCTCCATTCGGAAAGCAATCGTTGTAACGGTTTGGAAAGGATTTGGAAAATTATTTACTTCTATTGCTTCATTTACAATCGGTTTGTCTTCCGAACTGATCACTTCGCACACCTGGATAATCGGCAGTTTCTGAAATTCGGGGTACATCAGGGTGCGCACCTGGGCTTCCTCCACCTCAAACCAATCTACCAGAATCGAGCTGTACACATCCCGGAAATCGTACTGCATAGGCAAGCCCTCGCCCGGCGATACATCGGGGTGAATTTCGGGGTTCTCGCCCAGCACGGTCGGATTGATACACGAACCAAACAAAATCATAGGTGCGGCGGAGCCATGATCGGTGCCAAAACTTTTGTTCGATTTGATTTTACGACCAAATTCTGAAAACGTCATCCCAATGGCACGGTGTTCCATGCCCTGGGCTTTCAGGTCATTTTGGAACGTAGCAATGGCGTTGGAGATTTTTTCGAGCAGCGTGGCATGGCTACCAATCACGGTTTGCCCCTGCTGCACCTGGTTGGCGTGGGTATCAAAACCGCCGATACTCAAGATATAGACTTTGGTTTGCAAACCACCGGACATCAACAGTGCCACGTTTTTCAACTGCCGTGCCAGCCGGTTTTGCATATTGTACTCCACCCGGTTACGACCGCGCATGGCAGCAGCAGTGATCTCGTCGGAGTAGTCGTTGGTTTGTTCAATCGCCAGTCGCAAAAATTTTAATTCGTCGCCGTAGGGTGTGTTCGTCAGCGCATTTTCATCTTCCTCAAACAGCGGATAAATGTTGAACGGGTCTTCCAGGGTCATGCTGTAATTCGCCACAATGCCCTGGCAGGTTTCCGACACAATGCTGCCCATCGTAATGGCAAACGGGTGCGGGTGTTCGGCGGTCGGGTACGGCTCCGGGTAGTCGGGGTACAGGGTGTCGAGGTAGCGCCCCATCCAGCCAGTGTTGATGTTTTCGCGGGAGGAGGAGCCGGAGGTCCAAATGTCAATGGAGCGGAAGTGCGAGCGGTTGTGATTCGGGTAGCCGACCGATTGGATGAATCCGGCACGACCTTCGTTGTACATTACTTCCAGATTTTTCATACTGGGGTGCAAACCCACTTTGTCGGTCAGGCGAATCACTTCCCCTTCCGGCACCATGATGTTGCCGCGCACGGCAGCCAGCCCGTCGTATTGGTCGCGCGGGATGACCATGTTCAAGCCGTCATTGCCTCCATTCAATTGCACTAAAATCAGTACCCGATCCGATTCGGGATTGATGAAATTGAAAATGGACGATTGTTGTAGAGTGGACATTTGCAGCCCGTTAAGAAACATCGGCGCTGCCGCCGCTACCCCGGCGCTTTTTATGAAGTTGCGTCTTTGCATTTTAAATTGTGTTAATGTGTTAGAGTGTTCATGTGTTCATGTGTCGGATCGGCACATTAGCACATCAGCACATTGGCAAATAGCTTTAGCTCAGGAAAAATTCCGGCAGATTCAGGATTGTGCGCAGCAGTTGCCGCAGTTTGTCTTCAATAACCATGCGTTGCTCCAGGTCGGTCGGGTTGGCTTCGTATTCGGTGAATTCTACCCCCCACACCTGATCGGGCAAACCCGGCAGTAGAATCTCTTTCAGAATTTTCATCTGATTGGCGGTGAGCGAATGCGGACAGAAAAGTTTCGCCAGATTTTCAATCAGCTTATTCGGATCATAAGGATCATCCAGGGTTTTGACGAATTTCAGTACGTCAATTTCCAGCCGCACATCCTCGCCTGCCAGACCTTCCAAAATCAGCGTATTGGTAAAATTCATACGGATGGGCAGGGTAGAGGCGTTGATCCACAGGCGATAGTAAGCGGGTGCCTGGTAGAATACCTTCCAACCCGCCACTTCCGGCGGGCGGAAGTATTCCATTTGCATATTAGAAGGCTGGTCGAACACCCGATACCAAATCTCGTAGCGACTTTTCAAATCTTCCGGGTACTGTGCCACCCCAAAGGTTTTAATACCCGTGATAACGTGGTCAATCGGGTTTTTAATGAGCGGTCCCACACTCAAAATATCGAAGAAATGCTGGCTTTTTAAAAAGGCTTGTAAAACCGGTTTTATATTAAAATCATTGCTAATGAGAAGTTGTGCCATCGGTTCGATGACGTTTTGCATCGCGGAATCACTAATTTTGTAATAAATAAACCAGCGGTAGAGTTTGGTGCAAATATAGCGGGCGGCTTGCGGGTGCTGGAACACGATGTCCACCACCTGTTTGTACTCGTCTGCGCCGCCGTCGTTGATCGTGGCATTATTAAAACGGGGAGATAGTTGTTTGGAAGTTGTATCGTGGCGTTCGGCATCGTAATAAACTTCTATTTGCTGCATCGGGTCGGTGGTGCTGTGACCCCGGTCGCGCCAGCCGGTGAGTGCCCGCGCAATTTCCACCACATCCTGCTCGGTAAAGGTAGTATAGTCGCCTTCACCTACCTGAATGCCTTTGCCTACGGTGTGCAGTTCGAGCAATTCGCGGGCGTAGTTTTCGTTCGGCGAGCCTTTTTCATTTTGATTACCGTTGAGCATCCGCAACATCGCCGGGTCAATCGTGATGGCTTTTACCAGGTCTTTGAAATTGCCCCAGGCGTGAGAGCGCAGCAGTTGAATGTGCAGATAGAGGTACTTTGGGTCTTCAATCTCGTGAATGGCGAAGTGATTGTGCCAAAAGAGCGTCATTTTTTCTCGGATAGACACGCCTTCGTTCAGGATCAGCCCAAATGTCCAGGCGCGCAGGCTGTAATGGCGGTATCCATGCAGGTCAATTTCTTCTTCGTCTTCCTCCTGCTCCAGGTAAGGTGCGTTTATCCAGGTTTCACCGATCGGCACATTCGGGTCTTCTTCCGAGTAGGAATTCACGGGCGGCTCCGGCATAGGCAAATCTTGAAACAATTCATCAATCGTGGCATCCAATCCTTTCGCAACGGCGGCTTTGATCTGGGCGTGGGTGGGCGCAAACATGGCGCGGCGCAGCAGGTGGGCAGCCTGGGTGTAGGTCCATTCGCCCGTGTAGGGTTCGAGAGAAAGGTTACCGCCCGGCGGCGATAGCGGTGCAGTAATAGGCACAGCCGCTTTCCTCCCCAACAGGGTGGCGAGCGTAGCTCTCCTGTTCATAGGCACAAGATTTAATCGGTTATTGGAAATAAGTTGTCTTTTTAAAACTTTAGATATTAGACGATAGACATTAGATGCACGCAGGGCGTACTCTATGGGTTTGACTTCAACTTCAAAACTGTTTTGAATTGTCAATAGAATTTTGTAAAATTCTATCAGCAAACAAGCAGGTCTAAGGTCTATCGTCTAGAGTCTAACGTCTTCATTGAAAAGCCGATAAGCAAGTTTTCTCTCGAATGTAAGTGCAGTGTAAGAAGTGCTTGTTGTAAGAGCCAGGACGTTGGGGGTAGGGTAGTCAGAATACAGGCTCCTTTATACTCAAACGCAAATCGTTTTTGCCTAGTATGAATCTTGCACAAAGATACGTAAAAATTTTATCTTGTGGCGTTTTTTTTACTGTTTTTATATGTTTTTGTGTTAATGTGTTTTTGTGGCGGTGAAAGGTTGAGAAAGTGTAGAAGGTTGAGAAAGTTTAAACCCTCCTTATTTACGCTCCTACTCAACCTCTCCGGATAAACTCCACTTTCTAAACCCTCTCTACCTTCTCAACGTTACAAACGACGAGCTAAACAATCTATGAAAAACCATATCCAAGCCTGCATTTTCGACCTCGACGGGGTGATCGTGGATACCGCCAAATACCACTTCATCGCCTGGCGGCGGCTGGCGAACCAACTCGGTTTTGACTTCACGGCAGCGCAAAACGAACAACTCAAAGGCGTGAGTCGAATGGGTTCGCTTGAACTGATCCTGCAATGGGGCGGTGTACAACCGGACGAAGCCACAAAACTCCAACTCGCCGACCAGAAGAATACCTGGTACGTGGAATATTTGCAAGACATGAACGCGTCGGATATTTTGGAAGGCGTGCTGCCGTTTCTGGAAGACCTCAAACAACGCGGTATCCGGCGGGGATTGGGTTCGGCGAGTAAAAATGCGCTGACTGTGGTAGAAAAAATCGGGTTGCTCAATGAGTTTGAAATCATCATTGACGGTCACCAAGCCCTCAAAAGCAAACCCGACCCGCAGGTATTTGCCCTGGGTGCAGATGCTATGGGCGTGGCGCACGATCGCTGCATCGTATTTGAAGACGCCGAAAGTGGGGTAGTAGCAGCTTTAAACGGTGGCTTTTACGCCGTCGGCATCGGCAGCCCGGATAATCTGGGACACGCGCACCTGGTCATTCCGAATTTTATCGGGCAGAACTTTGATACCATTGTAGAAAATATATTTGAAAAGGTGAAGCGGGTGGAGAAGGTTTAGCGAGTTGAGTTCCGAGCGTTTCTTAACCTTCTAAACTCCTTCTCCACGTAACCCTAACACTATAACACCAAAACACAATAACACCTTATGAAGAACTACCTCCAACACCACGAATGGTCTATCATCGAAACCGACTTCCGCGAGGAATACAACCGCATCAGCGAAAGCGTATTCAGCATCGGCAACGGGCGCATGGGGCAGCGTGCCAATTTTGAAGAACAATTCACCGGCGAAACCCTCCAGGGCAACTATGTGGCGGGCGTGTACTACCCCGACAAAACCCGCGTGGGCTGGTGGAAAAACGGCTACCCGGAATATTTTGCCAAAGTGCTGAACGCCGCTAACTGGATCGGCATTGACGTGGCGTTCGACGGCGAGGCACTCGACCTGGCGAAGTGCGAAGTGGAGGAATTCCGGCGGGAGTTGAACATGAAAGAGGGCTATCTGGAACGCACGTTTGTAGCATTGCTGACAGCGGTAAGCGCGTGAAGGTGGAAAGCAAACGATTTTGCAGCATCGCCGAGGACGAAGTAGGCGCAATTCGCTACTGCATCACCCCGCTCAATTTTTCTGGTACCCTCACCCTCACGCCCTACGTGGATGCCGACGTGGTGAACAAAGACTCCAACTACGACGAAAAATTCTGGCTGGAAGTGGAAGTCAAAGCCAAACGCCGCTCGGCTTATGTGACCGCAGAGACCAAGAAAACTGCCTTTCAGGTGTGTACGGGTATGAAGTTTGCTATGGTACAAAACGGCGAAACCATTGATTTTGACACGTTTAAAATTGAAAAAGAAAAATACGCCGGTTGCACCGTGGATTTGAAATGTGAAGAAGGCGAGCAAACCATTGTTTATAAATATGGTGCGAATGTTTCTTCTTTAAATTATCCGAAAGAGCAACTCATCGAAGCCTGCCAGACGGCGGTGAAAAAAGCGTTTGATAAAGGTTTTGACCAACTCCTGCTCGAACAAAAACAAGCCTGGGCGCGCAAATGGGAAGAAGCCGACATCATCATTGAGGGCGATGTGGCAGCCCAGCAAGCCATTCGATTCAACATTTTTCAACTCTATCAAACCTATACCGGCGAAGACGAACGCCTCAACATCGGTCCGAAAGGCTTTACCGGCGAGAAATACGGCGGCAGCACGTATTGGGATACCGAAGCCTACTGTTTGCCGTTCTACTTGTCCACCGCCGATCAGCACGTGGCACGCAACCTCCTGATTTACCGGTACAAACATTTACAAAAAGCCATCGAAAACGCCGAAAAACTCGGCTTCACCGACGGCGCTGCCCTCTACCCCATGGTAACCATGAACGGCGAGGAAAGCCACAACGAATGGGAAATCACTTTTGAAGAAATTCACCGCAACGGGGCGATTGCTTTTGCCATCTATGACTACATCCGCTACACCGGCGACCAAAACTACCTGGCGGAATATGGCTTGGAAGTGTTGCTCGGCATTGCGCGGTTTTGGGCGCAGCGGGTGCACTGGGCAGAACCCAAACAGCAGTACGTGATGCACGGCGTAACCGGTCCGAACGAGTACGAAAACAATGTGAATAACAACTGGTACACGAGCTACATCGCAGTGTGGTGTTTAAAATATGCGGCAGAAGCCATTGATTTTGTAAAAGAAACCGCGCCGGACAAATTCAGGGAAATTGCGGATCGCATTAAATTTTACGAACAAACCGAAACCAACCGCTGGCGCGACATCATCGAGAGAATGTACTTGGGGAAAGATGACGCGCTGGGTATTTTTTTACAACAAGATGGCTATTTGGATAAAGAATTGCTGACCGTCAGCGATTTAAAACCCGAGCAACGCCCGCTGAACCAAAAATGGTCTTGGGATCGCATCCTGCGCTCGTGTTTTATCAAACAAGCCGACGTGTTGCAGGGCATTTACCTGTTTGAAAACCATTTTGACCTCGATACGATACGCCGCAATTTTGAATTTTACGAACCGCGCACCGTGCATGAATCCTCGCTTTCGCCCTGTGTACACGTGATCCTCGCCGCCAAACTGGGCATGGAAGAAAAAGCCTACGAAATGTACCTGCGCACCGCCCGCCTCGATCTGGACGATTACAACAATGACACCGAGGATGGCTGCCACATCACCAGCATGGCAGGCACCTGGATGGCAGTTGTCAAAGGCTTTGGCGGTATGCGGGTGTACGACGACACGCTGCAATTCAGTCCGTTCATTCCGAAAAAGTGGCAATCGTATGCGTTTAAAATTCGCTATCGCGGTAGCATTTTGCAAGTACAGGTAGCGCAAAACAAAACACAAATTTTAAATTTGTCAGAACAACCATTGGATATCAAAGTCTATAATCAGCCGTACCATTTGGAGGCCGACGGGCATTTGCTGGTGGAACATTAGGAAATTAGGATATTGTGATATTATTTTTGAGCAACGTTGGGCATTGTCCCAGCGGGACAAAACATTTGTAGAACCATGGATAAAATTTTTGCTATAATATTGATATTGTCATTGACAGCCGCCTGTAACCAGGAAAGGAACAGCAAGAACAGCACCGCACGCGGCTCGGCGGGTATTCCGGTGATGCCGGCGGATTCGCGGGTGTCGAAAATTGTACAAACCAATCTCTGGATGTTTGAACACTACATCAGCTACACCGACTTTGAAAACGGCAAGAAAAATCGCGGGCGCTGGATATGGTTTAAACGCGACGGCACGTTTGAAAGTGGCTATTGGGAACAAAAAACCGGCAGCGGCTCCTGGTACCTGGAGGAAGGCGGCAAGTATCCGGTGTTGAAAATAGATTCGTTCAACGATGCAGAAGACAGTGCCTGGGAAATGCAGGGCATCCCGACGGACGCGTCAGAAATGTCGTGGGTTGGGGTAAAAGACTATCCGAACTACGGCGATATGGTTAAAATGCTCAATATGCTCACGCCGCCTACGAAGAAGCAGTTTCGGGAAGAGTGAATTATGAAATTGGGAAATTTAGGAGATTGGGAAATTAAGAAATTGGGAGATTTTTTTCTCAACACCAATACAATAACTGCTAACAAAATTACCGATTACCCGGTCAAAGTCTGGTGTGCAAGATAACAGATAACCAATAACAACTCACCAAATATGAACCGAATTTTTTATTCCATTCCAGCACTTTTCATCTTGCTAAGCGTTGCTTGTAAAAAGGGGAATGAAACCCGCCAGGAAATGACCAGACAACCGACGACAACTGTCAGCCGCTCTGTGGCAACGCCCGACTGGGCGAAAAATGCCAATATCTACGAAGTCAACATCCGGCAATATACACCCGAAGGCACTTTCAACGCCTTTGCCAAGCACCTGCCGCGCCTCAAAGCCATGGGTGTGGACATCCTCTGGCTCATGCCCGTTTACCCCATCAGCGAGACAAAACGCAAAGGCTCCCTCGGCAGCTATTACGCAGTGTCGGACTTTCGGAAAACGAATCCGAAATTTGGTACGATGACGGATTTTAAAAATCTGGTGCAACAAGTCCACGCGCAAGGTATGAAAATCATCCTCGACTGGGTACCCAATCACACCGGTTGGGATCATGTGTGGATCAAAAACCACCCGGATTTTTACACCAAAGATTCGACCGGAAGCATCATTGACCCCGTTGATTCCCGCACGGGCAAACCCTTTGGTTGGACGGACGTGGCAGATTTGAATTATGATAACCGGCAACTGCGCGACACCATGACCGAAGATATGCTTTTCTGGCTGCGGGAAGCGGGCATTGACGGTTACCGCTGCGATGTGGCACACGAGGTACCGGATGATTTCTGGGCAGAGGTAGCACCGAAGTTGCGCGCTGCCAAATCAGACATTTTTATGCTCGCCGAAGCCGAACATCCCGAACACCGCAACTCAGAAGCTTTTGCCATGTCGTACGCCTGGTCGTTCTGGGAATTGCAGGTTGCCATTGCCAAAGGCGAAAAAAAGGCGGCTGCTATTGACAAATGGTATCAAACGGATCGCGATTCGTTTCAGAAAGGCTATCCTATGCTCTTTACCACCAACCACGATAAAAATTCCTGGGATGGAACGGAGCAGGAACTCCTCGGCGATGCCACCGATGCCATGCGGGTGCTGGCGTTTACCTTTACCGGAATGCCTTTGATCTACACGGGTCAGGAGGCGAACTTGAATAAGCGGCTGAAATTTTTTGAAAAAGACAGCATTGCCTGGGGCAATTTTGTAAAACAGGATTTTTTTAAAACTTTGCTCGACCTTAAACACCAAAACCAGGCACTGTGGAACGGCACCGACGGCGGCGAGCCGCAACGCCTCAATGTGGGCGCGCCGGATGTGTACGCCTTTTACCGCGAAAAAAATGGCAATAAGGTAATCGTGCTGCTGAACCTGAGTGCAAAACCACAAACCGCCACGCTGAATGACCCCGCCGCCCTCGGCAGCTATTCGGATGTATTTGCCAAAAAAACCACCACTATTACCAAAGGAATGACGATGCAGTTGAATCCCTGGGCATATGTGGTATTGTCGAACCCCTGATGAAGCTATCATTGCAATTCGCACGGCTTCGGAAACTTCCAAAGTTTCCGAAGCTTTTCATTTTAACAAAAGTTGGATTATGTAAACAACAATGAACCTTTGAGAAATCCGTTCTAATACAAATAATCCCTCAAACACCTCGCTATGAACGGTACCTGGCTATTCCTTTGGCTTTCCATTTTTCCTCTATTTTTGTTTGGGCAAGTGTATATCGGCGTGAATGGGGGAGGTGGTTTGAACGATCTGGTGAGCCTGCGGGTAGCGGTGCCGGTAGAGGTGCAACTGTCGAAATCCTGGCGGCTGCAACCGGCCCTGGTTTATACCCAACAACACACACCGGCACTACTGTTTCGGTTGAGTAAGTTGGGGGATTACCGAAGAGCGACTATTGAATATATCGGACTGCCAATTTTATGCAGCGGACGTTTTTCCCTGCCACCTTTTGCCGTGTATGCCACCGCCGGACCTGAATTGAATTACGCACTCACCCTCAAAGCTACCCTGGAAAACAGTTCCTTTCGGCAGGAGCGGCTCGATTTCAATTCCTTACAAGTGTCGCGTTGGAGCGTGAGTGTGATAGCTGGGATTGGACTGGAAAAAGTCATTCACAATGATTGTAAAATTCGTTTTGAGTTTCTGTATCTTTTAGGCTTGTCGGATATAGATATAAACTCTGAAAGTTCCATTTACACCGAAGGCAAGATTTTTAATTTAGGGTTGTTGATTCCGCTTTAACGAATCAATTGCAAAGCTACTCCACCGCAAATTCCGGTATCCACTGCCGCCGGTACGGTGCCTGAAACCCCAGCACAATTTCATTTTTCGGAATGCCCTCCTCTACCAGCCACAGCGCAATTTTCAAATCCGTGCCGTCATGCTGCAGCCACACCTTGCCGTCCGGCTTCACGTCAATGTGTACGAAAGGGGTGTACTCCCGGTAATCTTCATTTTCCCAGCCCACTGAAAACAAAATGTAATGCCCATGTTCCTCATCCGTGATCAACTGCGTCTCCACATGTTGGTCAGAAGGCGACATCCGTGCGATCTCTTCTACCACTTTGCGCACCGCGGCTTTGTGGTGGGTTACTTTATCCATTGGAGGATGGGTTAAAAATATCTTTTAATTCTTTTTTTATATCTTTGTCTGTCAAATCGTCCACTAAGTTAAGAAGAGATTTATGGATTCTATTAATTTCTATTGAAACGTCTTCATTAGAAATAATTGCCTTGTCTTGTTTTTCCTTTATTCTATTATATCTTCCTCTTTGTAATGTTAAGTTAGTCCATGAATTGGTATTTTCAATTATAAAATTATCTAAGTCATTAAAGGATGCTTCTAAATCTTTAGAAATCAATCTTTTAAAATAGGCTTTTATTTCTTTTGATCCAGAAAATGATGATTTGACAACTCTGTTTTTTGTTTGCAGTATGCTTATAAGATAGTTATTTTCTTTTTCTAAAACATCCTGAACATATTTTCGACCTTTCAAAGTTAGATTCGCAAGCATTTTATTGGAAGTGAAACTCCCAGTGATAAACTGATTTTTATCTAAATCGTAATATATTTTTTCAAATTCTTTATAAAAGTCTTCTTTAATTCCGTTTCCTAAGAATAATATATCAACGGGGTAGTTATATTCATCTTTAAGATTACTCAATCTTTTAAGAAGAAAGTCTTGTTTTTTCCTGATTGTAAAATTTTCTCTTTCAATAATTAAATCGCTGCTCAATTTACCTAGTATTTGGTCACAAACTTCTAAAACACTAATGATGTATTTCAATGCTTTAGCCCTTTCTTTAACTTTCTCTATCAATCGTTGATGTATTGATTCTAGAGCCAGATAGTTGCCTGGTATATAAAATTGATTCATACCGGCTTCTTCAAAGGTCATATAAAAATAATTTCTTTCGATATTAAATGATTTTTTTAGATGCTCGTTTATTTCATTTGAAACTCTCTGAAATAATATTTTAAAATGATTTGACTGTTCTTCATTTTCATAACTTTTGTTTTGATCACATAAATCATCCAATAAAGCTATAAATTTTTCTGTCGTGATTTTAAAATCATAGAAAGGCAAAATTAATTCTAGTTTCTCCATAATTATAATTATATCATAATATTTTAATACATCTGATTTCCCACACCTCTAACCCAGTAGCGTAATACTGTCAACCTCCCGCGTCCAGCATCTGGCATCTCCCAATCCGGCATCTCCCTCACTTCTCCAAACACCCCATCTGCTGGGCAAAAAAGTTCAGATTATACACCGGGTATTCCTCGTAGCCGCTGCTCCAAAACATGATGACACTGTCCACCTCGCTGTGGCGCAGGAGGTTCATCTGGCTGCGGTCGAGCGGGTAGTGCACGCTGTACGTGAGGAGTTCGGCGGTGGTATCGTAGCTGCCTTGGTCCATGCGCAGGGCGGGCAGGCTTACAAAATTGCCGTCTAATAGTTTGATAATCAAAATACTGCCTTTTTCGATAAAACCATAGGCTTCGCGCGCGTTCGGGTAGGCGAAAGTGAATTGCAGCGACAGAAACCGGTAGCCGCCCATGGCGGTGAGAAAACCCTCGCAGCGCAGGTATTCCTTGTCTTTCAGGTAGGTGCGCAGGCGTTCGTCGGTGTAAGTAAAGAGGAGTTGCTCCTGCACATCGCGGCGCATTTGCCCGGTGATCTGGTCTTTGCCCTCGTAGGCGATTTGACAACCGCTGCCCGAATGATTGCTACTTACTTCGGCTGCCAGCAAATTGCGGTAAAAATCATCCTCCAGGGCTTCGTTGCCTTGTGGAGTGGTGCGATTGCGCGATTGCGCCGCCTGCGTCAGGGCGTTCAGGTAGTTGCCTTTGCGGGTGAGTTCATCGGCAGTGCCTGCCTCCCGGCGGGCTTGGAGGGTTTCCTGGGCGGTTTCCTGTTCGGTTTTGCGGGCAGCGGTAAGGCGCAGGTTGAGTTGGCGCAGCGTGGCTTCATCGGCTGTTCGTTGTTGGGCGGTTTGCAGTTCGCGTTCCAGGTTTTCACGTTGCTGACGGGCTTCGGTGGCGCGTTTTTCGGCAACGGCGGCGGCTTCCTGCGCAATTTGCGAGCGGCGTACAAAAATACGGCGGGCATCTTCTTCTGTGTTCACATACACATTGTTCATGGGTAGCACAGTGCCGCTAAACACCGGATACTTCGAGTTGGGGTCGGGGCGTTGATAATCGGGCGAATCCCCGGGGTCAAACAGCGCATCTGAAGGTACACCGAAATTGGTAAAATACTGCCAGGTGCCGTCGGGATTGACGATGATTTTTTCGCCGCGCTCGTTGATGCGAATTTCCTGGGCAGCAGCGGTTGAAATAACAAGGAACCATAGCGTAAACAGGAGAAAATAGTTACTTTGCATACCGTTGTTGTTTTTGGGATGGAAATTATTTTTCGTTTTTGGTTGCTCGTTTGACGGTTCAACCAAATTCTAAACTTTTTTACAAAGTTAAGCATCAAACGTCAAACAGGAAATTTCAAATATTTAAATAAAAAAATAACTACCTGAAATGCCAATGCGACTTTTGTACCCAGCCATTTTACTTGCACTAATCGCCTGTAACCGTACAGAGAGCGACACAACAACTGTTTTTAAAACGATCTCCGTCACCTACCCACCGACGCTGCGCGACACTACGCGGGTGGACACGCTCTACGGCAAACGCATCCGCGATCCTTTTCGCTGGCTGGAAAATGGCAACTCGCCTGCCACGCGCGACTGGATGATTCAACAACAAACCCTGACCGAACGCTACCTGAATCAAATTCCTTACCGCGCCCCTATTCGTCAACGCCTGGAACAACTCTGGAATTTTGCATATGTTTCCAATCCGATCCGAAAAGGTAATTTTTACTACGTATTGCAGCAGGAAAGGTTACAACCGCAGCCCGTTTTGTATCGAATGCGTACTTTGCAGGATACCACCCGGCAGATGGTGCTGAACCTCAATTCGTTGGGAGTAAGCGGAGCGCAGTTGCTCGAACATTTTGCACTATCCCAGGATGGCTCGCTGCTGGCTTACGAGGTGTCGGAAAGCGGAGCGCGCTGGAATACGATTTTTATTAAAGATATGGGGAGCAATCGCCCTTTGCTGGATACGCTGGAGGGGGTGCGTTTTTCCAACATAGCCTGGTATCGGGATGGATTTTTTTACAGCCGTTATCCGCAAGAACGACAATTGCCACCGAATGCGCCTTACGAATTTCAGCAGGTGTATTACCACCGGGTAGGTTCGCCGCAAGCGGATGATGAATTGATTTTTGCCGACCGCTCCAACCCACGTATCAATTTTACGGCACAAACGACTTCCGATGAGCGGTTTATGATATTATATGCCCAACAACATTCCAATGGCAATGCCCTGTACTTCCGCAATTTGCAAAGTGAAACGCTGGATTTTACACCAATTATCGAAAGTTATGATGCGGTTTTCAAAGTAGTGGATCATGTAAATGATAACCTGCTGATTTATACCAATTATAAAGCACCGAATTACCGGCTGGTGCAAATCAACACGCAGCGCCCGGAAGAGCGTTTTTGGGAAAATACCATTCCCGAAGCGGCGGAGGTATTGCAAGATGTGCAGCTATACGGTGGAAAACTAGTTACAACTTATATAAAAAACGGTGCCAGTGTATTGAAAATCTTCGATGTACGTGGTCGTTTACAACGCGAGATTGCTGCACCCGCCGAAGGTAGGATCACCGCTTGGAGTGGCAATGTGCAAGACGCACGGCTCTTTTTTACCTTGCAATCCTTTTATCAGCCGCCTGCCGTTTACACTTTAAATATGAATGATTTCAACTTCAATATTTACAAAACAAGTGTAAATAAAACCGATACCACCCGCTACGAAACCCGCCAAATCCGATACAAAAGTTATGATGGTACGGAAGTTTCGTTGACGATTGTGGCGAAAGCCGGTTTAAAACCCGAAGATGCCCGCCTGACTTTACTGTTGACCGAAGCCATGGATTTCCCGATTGCGCAAGCTGTATTAGAACATAACGGTATTTGTGCCATCGCACACGTGCGGGGTAGCAGTGGCTGGGGCGACACCTGGGCGCAGGCGGGTCGGAAAGGCAAAAAACAAAGTGCGCTGGATGATTTTCAAGCGGCAGCCGAGTATCTAATTGCCAACCATTACACCAATCCGGCGAAATTAGCCGTTTACGGTCGGGGCAACGGCGGCTTGGTCGTAGGTGCCAGTATCACCCAACGCCCGGATTTGTTTCAGGTGGCTTTACTAGACGCAGCCGTCTTGGATATGCTTCGTTATCAGGCACATACGGTCGGTTGGAACTGGATGGACGAGTACGGAACCATCGAAAAGCCGGATGAGTTTGATGCCCTGGTGGCTTATTCCCCTTTGCACAATGTGGTGCCGGCAAACTATCCTGCCACGCTTTTGTTGACCACCAACCGAAACAACGCGGTGGTGCCCGCGCATTCGTATAAATTTGCTGCTGAGTTGCAACAACACCAGCGCGGTGCCGAGCCGATTTTGCTGCGCATTGCCCAGGGCGGCGAGCGACAACTGCTGCCCGAACAGGTAAGCCAGGCGACCGATCTGCTGGCGTTTTTGTTTTATCATGTACAGGAACAATGGTGAATAAGGATTTGTAATTTGTGATTTGGGATTGACTTGCTAATCATCAGTTACATTTTCAAGTCACTAATCACCATGCCCCAATCACCCAATCACTGATTACTATTCACCAGTCACTAATCACAAATCCCGTTTCCATGATATTTCTGTTTCAAATCGGATTTTTGCCGGTGCGCATCGTGGATGTGCTGGATGTGTTGATTGTGGGTTATCTGATGTATCAGATTTACAAATTATTACGCGGTACAATTGCATTTAATATTTTTATAGGTGTGTTGACTTTGTACATTGTCTGGTGGATGGTAGGGCAGTTGCAAATGGAATTATTATCGAAGGTATTAACGCAATTTGTAAATGTGGGGGTGATCTTGATTGTGGTGATTTTTCAGGAGGAAATCCGGCGATTTTTATTATTTTTAGGAAATAATACCCTGAACCGGCAGATTAAAATGGTCGGGCAATTGTTTAACCGCGAAAGCACCCTGACCGACGAACGCCGCTTGCACAAACAATTACTAAAAAAAACGCTTACGCGAATGAGTCGGCGCAAAACCGGCGCGCTGGTAGTGCTGGCAAACAACATGAACCTGGAAGGCGTAATTAACGAAGGCGTAGAACTGGATGCCAACATCAGCGAATCGTTGTTGGAAAGTATTTTCAACAAAGAAAGCCCCCTGCACGATGGCGCAGTCATCATCGCCAACGGCAAAATTCAGGCGGCGAGTTGCATTCTGCCCATTTCTGATAGCCAGAGCCTGCCCGGCAGTGTGGGAATGCGGCATCGGGCGGCGGTGGGTTTGACGGAGCGGGCAAACGTGGCGGTGTTTATTGTATCTGAAGAAAACGGGCGCATCGCAATGGCAGAAGATGGAAAATTACACACGAATCTGTCTGAAGAACAATTAGAAACGTTTTTGGAGGAGCATTATAAACTTTAATAGCGTTTAAGTAAGGGAGCAGCATTAAATTATAAAATTAAATCGTTTAAGTGTTGATTGTCAACGACTTGAGCGACTGCTAACTGCCAACTTTAAACTGCCAACTTACTTAAAAGGACAAAATCTGCGGTATCTGTGTAATATCAGGGAGATTCTGAAAAATCCATACTATCTTTGGCAGTCATTTTTGAAATAGTTTTTATTAAAATGCAAGCAGTACAAACGTACATCCAACAACATAAACAACGCTACCTCGACGAACTGTTCGACCTGTTGCGCATCCCCTCCATCAGTGCCGATGAGCAGTACGCGGCGGAGATGCAGCGCATGGCAGCGGCAGTGGTGGCGCATTTGAATAAAGCCGGTTTGGACGATGCCCGGGCGCATCCTACCGCCGGTCATCCCATTGTGTTTGCTCAAAAAATGGTGGATGCCGGTTTGCCGACCGTGCTGGTGTATGGGCATTACGACGTGCAGCCGCCTGATCCGCTGGATTTGTGGGAATCTGATCCGTTTGAACCCGTGATTAAAAAAACGCCGATTCACCCGGATGGAGCTATATTTGCACGGGGTGCCTGCGACGACAAAGGGCAGGTGTTCATGCACATCAAGGCGGTAGAAGCGATGCTGGCAACTGATGCCCTGTCCTGCAACGTCAAATTTATTCTGGAAGGCGAAGAGGAAGTCGGTTCCAAAAATCTGCACCCGTTTGTACAAGCCAATCGGGAGCGGCTGGCGTGCGATGTGGTGCTGGTGTCCGACACTTCGATTATTGCCAACGACATCCCCTCGCTCACGGTGAGTCTGCGCGGGTTGGCGTACATGGAAGTGTTTGTCACGGGTCCGAATCGCGATCTGCACTCCGGGGTGTACGGCGGCGCAGTGGCAAATCCGGTGCATATTTTGTGTGAGCTGATTGCCCGATTACACGACGAAAATAACCATATCACCATTCCGGGTTTTTATGATAAAGTGGTAGAACTAAGCCCCGAACAGCGTCAAAAACTCAACGAAGCACCTTACAACGAAGCAAAGTACAAAGCCGACCTGGCGGTAGATGCGTTGCTGGGCGAAACGGGTTTTAACACGTTGGAACGTGTAGGCATTCGCCCAACGCTGGAAGTGAACGGCATCAGGGGCGGCTACATCGGCGAGGGAGCAAAAACGGTGCTGCCGTCAAAAGCCAGTGCCAAGATTTCCATGCGGCTGGTGCCGAATCAGGACCCCGATGAAATTGCGCAACTTTTTACCGAACACCTGCAAAAATGCGCTCCCGCAGGCGTGACATTGGAGGTACACAAACACTCCACTGGTATGTACAGCCGCACCCCGGTGGACACGGTGGAATACCAAGCCGCCGAAAAAGCCATGCAAACCTCCTTTCAAAAGCCCGTCATTCCAACCTACGAAGGCGGCAGTATCCCGATTGCACCGATGTTTAAAGCCGAATTAAATGCCAATACGGTGTTCATGGGTTTTGGGCTTAACTCCGATGCCCTGCACTCCCCAAATGAACATTACGGGCTGTTTAATTTTTACAAGGGCATTGAAACCATTCCTTATTTTTATCAATATTATAAGGAGCTGAAACAATGAGTAAAGTGCCGGTGTGCCAATATTCAACGGAACTTATAGATATTTAGCAAAACAGCATAATCAGTATAGCCGGTTTTATTTAAAATTTGTAAAAATACATTACAAAATAGAGGTGTAAGATGGTTAAAAAGCGGAGAACAAGCCATGAGGGCAACTCAGCTTTCTAAACCTTTCCGCCGGGGCGGATCAACTCAACCCTCTCAACCTTTCATCACATGAAGAACCTCTTGTTGATTTTGAATATCGTATTGTTAATTGCAGTAGTTATTTTGTATGTTAAAGTGTTCAGCACTCCAAAGGCGTCACCGGAAACTGCACCTGCATCGGCGCAAACAGACACCGTTAAACAGTTGAAAATCGTCTATATCAACGCCGACACCTTGTTGGAGAAATATGATGAATTTAAAAAACAGCGTCAAGCCTTGCAAAAACGCGAGAAAGATGCCGATGCTTCTCTGAAAGCCAAAGGAAGGGCATTGGAACAAGACTTCCTGGCGGTGCAAAAAAAAGTGCAAACCGGCACAATGGCTCCCAGCGACATTCAGAAAGAGGAGCAGCGGCTGATGCAAAAACAACAAGCGCTGCAACAGGAACAAGAGCGCGTGACCAAATCCCTGCTGGAAGAAACCAAAAAAGTAAACGACGCTTTGCAAAAATCTTTAATTGATAAACTGAAGGTTTTCAAAGACCGGGAGGGATATGATTTTATCTTCAGCTATGCCGCAGGCGGGCAGATTCTGGTAAAAAACGACAGTTTGGATATTACACAGAAGGTGCTGGAGGAGCTCAACGTGCAAAAGAAGAAAGAAAATTAGTTGTATCATTTAAGACTCGACAGGTTTTCAATATCTGTCAGGTTCCGAATTATAAAGAACTTAGTATGCAAAAACGCTATTTCACATCCATATTACTGTTGTTGACAAAGAGTCTTGTAATAGCACAAAGCAATTTCGGTCAACTAATTGATACCAAAGCCAACGCCATTGAGCAAAAAGTAATCGAATGGCGGCGGCACATCCACCAAAATCCGGAGTTATCCAACCAGGAATTTAAAACCGCCGAGTACGTCACCGCGCATTTGAAAACATTAGGTTTGGAAATAAAAACCGGCGTTGCCAAAACCGGCGTGGTCGGCATTTTGCGTACGGGTAAACCCGGACCTACCATCGCCTTGCGAGCGGATATGGACGCGCTGCCCGTGCCGGAGCGGGCGCAATTGCCCTTTGCCTCCAAAGCCAAAGCGATTTACCAGGGGCAGCCCGTGGACGTGATGCACGCCTGCGGGCACGACACCCACGTAGCGATGCTCATGGGCGCAGCGGAGATTTTGACCGGTATGAAAACGCAGTTGCGCGGCACAATTGTGTTTATTTTCCAACCGGCAGAAGAAGGCGTGCCACCCGGCGAGGAAGGCGGCGCAGATCTGATGGTACGCGAAGGCGTGCTGGACAATCCTAAAGTAGAGGCTATTTTTGGTCTGCATATCAATTCGGGCACAGAGGTCGGAACGCTGCGGTACAAACCCGGCGGGCAACTGGCGGCTGCCGATATCTTTAACATCAAAGTAAAAGGCAGGCAAACCCACGGCTCTACCCCCTGGACGGGCGTGGACCCCATCACCACTGCCGCGCAGATTATTTTGGGTTTGCAAACCATTATCAGTCGGCAGACCGAACTCACCAAAGAAGCCGCGGTGATCAGTGTAGGTAAAATCACGGGCGGCGTGCGCAACAACATCATCCCCGAAGAAGCGGAATTAACCGGCACCATTCGCACCCTCGACACTGCGATGCGCCGCATCATTCACGAAAAAATTCGCCACACTGCCATCCACATCGCCGAAAGTGCCGGTGCAACTGCCGAGGTGCAAATCACCAAAGGCGTGCCGATTACCTACAACAATCCGACTCTGACTACCAAAATGCTGCCCACATTGGAGCGCACTGCCGGGAAAGAAAAAGTGATTTTGACCGATGCGGTGACTGGTGGAGAGGATTTTGCCTACTACGCCGAAAAAATTCCCGGCTTGTTTATTTTTCTGGGCGGTATGAAGAAAGGGCAAGACCCCAAAACTGCGCCGCCCCACCACACGCCGGATTTTTACATTGACGAAAGTGGCATGAAGCTGGGCGTGCGCCTGCTGTGCAATCTGGCAATGGATTATTTGGGAAAGTAGTTGTATCGGGGAGTTTGGAGGGAAGAAGTCAGCCGTTTGGACATCAATCAGGAGAAAAAGGACTCTCGCCCGTTTTCCGGGCAATCAAAAACTGTAAAACGAGCGAAGAGCCCGGGAGAATAGTTTTTTTGCGCTAGCAAAAAGCGAAACATCAAAAGTTTTTTCTAACGCCTACCGCACCTTGTAAAAAAGAAGGGACTTCCTCGAGAGAGCAGGAAGCCCCGCTTAGTAAACACGCTTCTTGTTGATAGGTGAATAGGAAGGCTCTTTATATGGTTGAAAACCAAATTTCGTTTCTCCACTGCAAATATACAATGTACTTTATTGCCGCGAAACCACATATTAATGGGGTAGGGGGTAGGGAACGTTGAAGAGACAGAGCGTAGGGAGGTTTCTGCCGTTTTTTTAGCTTATACAGCAAGAGGTTATTGCTGTATGTTAGAATTAGGGTATCAATTGTGTAGAAAAATATTTGATAACCGCCGGAGTGCTGCGCCCGGTTAACCGATTAAACAGTAATAAAAATTCCAGGCACTGAAAGCCCTTCGCAAAAACCCGGGCGCAACAAACAAGCGCTCAGTTTCTCAACTTCAAATACAGGCGACGCATTCTTAAACGAATCGTATAACCATCTTCTTTAATAATTTCTACTTTGGCGTTGATCCGTTGAGCCCGCATTTTCATACTCGACAAACCCTGACCGGAGGAGTGAGGCGTGTGTCCGTTGTGCTGGCGGAGCAAACCCTCTCCATTGTCCTGAATTTCGAGGCAGAAGATACCGTCTGTCATAGACATTGTAACCGTTACCCGGCTGGCGTTGGAGTGTTTTGCCACATTGTTGACAGCTTCTTTAAAAATAAGATACAATTCCTGCCGGATGGTCGGTGGAATGCGTTGCTGCAATTCCAATCTTTTGATATTAAAAAAATATTGTATTCCTAAAGGCAATAAAATATCATCAGCGTGTTCGTGCATCCGCTTGATGAGGTCTTCCAGCCGGTCTTTGCGCGAATCAATAGACCAGATGACGTCATTCATTTTCGACATTGCTTTGCGGCTCACCTCCCCGATGTGGCGCAGGCGCGCGTTCAGGGTACTGTCTTGCGAACTCATTTGCAGCATATCGGTTTGCATGGCAATGCCCGACAGCAAGCCGCTCAGTTCGTCGTGTAAATCGTTGGAAAGCCGGATTCGAAAGCGTTCCACTTCTAATTTTTGTTCCAACTGATAACGGGAGACCACGTAAGCAGTAAAGATTGCCACGCCAATCAGGATCAGATAAAACCAGGGTGTTTGAAAAAAAGTACGTTTTACTTCAATCGGCAGCCGGGCTTCCTGCCTGCTCCAGTTTCCGTTGGGGTCGGCACCGCGCACCAGCAGCGTGTAATTGCCGGGCGGCAAACGCGAGTAACGAATAAAAGGGGTATTGTCAAGCCGCGTCCATTTGTTTTCGTAGCCTTCCAGTTTGACAAGAAACTGGTTTTTGGAAGGGTTGGCAAATTGCGGCAGCATAAAATTAATTTGAAAATAAGAATCAGAGGGGTAAATAGTGATGGGCTGATTGGAAGTCAGGCAGTTGTAACAGGTAATCAGGGTATCTTTTTGAGTGTCAAAACGTGTCAGTTTGGTAAAAACAACCGAACCGATATCGGCGCTCACCAGCAAGTCGTTGGCACGAAAAATATTCAAACCATTGACACCGCCGAAATAGTAGCGATTATTCACATCCCGGTAGTACGAAAAGCGGTTAAACTCGTCGTGGCTCAATCCATCTGCCTGGTAGAAATTGTGAAATTCCTTTTTTTGCACCTCGAAATACGACAAGCCGTTGTAAGTGCTGATCCAGTAATTGCCTTTTTCGTCAGGCACAATACCGCATACGGTGTTGCTCGCCAAGCCGTCCTGACGGTCATACGTAACGATGGTGTTGTCGGTAGGATTCAAAATGCTCAGTCCATTGTTGGTGCCCAACCACAAATTGCCTGCCGGGTCTTCGTGAATGCAGTAAATGGAATTGCTCTTCAACCCTTTGCCGTGTACGGTGGATTCCATGGTGTACGTGCGCGAAAATTTTTTCCAACGATCAATGCGCACCAGGCCACTGCTCGTACCCACCCACACAATTCCGTCTTTGCTTTCAAAAACAAACCATGGAGCGGTATCTTTGATCGGATTGGTTTTCTCATGATCTTTATACACGCTAAAACGACCCGAACTCGGGTAAAAATGGAGCAGTTCGGTTTTATTGCCCCCGGCAAACTCCGCCAATAGCCAAAACGTGCCATCGGCGGCGGGGTTCATTGCCTTGAAGGGATGCGAATAGCGATACACGTTGGTTGCGCCGGTAGCCGGGTCACATTGCAGGAGCATTCCTTCGCCCAGTTCATTACACGAGATACCCCACAGCCGGTTTTGTGCATCCAGGTGCAAATCCAGGCTACAATTCAACTCCAGCGGATTACCAGTTTTTTTGTCGTACAAAGCCATTGGCTGCCAGGTATCTGTGGCTAAGTCGAGGGCGTACCAGGCACCGCTCTCTTCGGCAAAATACACGGTACGGTCATTGCCGGTAATGCCGCGCAGGATGTGTCCGCGCTGGTCGGCGTTCAAAGCGCGCGAAAGAAGCGTGGTAAGGCGGGCGTAATTATTTTGAGCAATTTTTAATCCGGTGTCAATACCAAAAAAAATCGTTTTAAAAAAATCCTCGCTATAAACACACTGAATGTAAGGACCCAATCGGGTCAGATACGAAAAATCAACAATGGAGCCGTTTGTTTTCAGGCAAAAAAATTGCTCATTTTTCGGGAAGGGGATGTCACCGTTGGTTTGCGCAAACAATAGGTTGCCGGCTTTATCCTCCCAAATGTTGGTGTAATGGCGCAGGCGCGGCAGTTTGTCAAAAAGACGGATTTCCGGTAGGGTTGCCGACCATTGGTACACGCCCACACTCTTTTGCCATGCCAGCCACACCCGCCCCTGGCGGTCTTGGCGTAAAAAATAAAGATTGCCCGGATAGGCTTCCTGATCAGGCGGCACCTTGAAATCCTGCGCCCGGTATCGTTTCAGCACGTTTCCCCGCGCATCGAGCAGCCGCAGTCCTTTCTCGCTGTCATTGAGCAGGTATTGCCCGTTTTGCAGGTGTAAAATCTGAGCCGCAGCAGTTGTTGAATTATGCTTTTCTTTAATTTGAAAAACCGGTTTAAAATGCCCATTGTCTTGGTATCGGTACAAATAAGTGCCTTCACTGCCGATGGTGAGTACGAGTACCGCACTGTCTTTGTTTACAGTAATTTGGCGTACAATACCCATAATACCTGTTTCAGGGAGGGTATTTACTTTTTTTACCTGATGGGTAGTGGGGTCAAGCAAGTCAAAAAAAGACAATTTGGTATGATATACGATGGCTATATGACCGTTTTTAGCAGGTAGTAGTTGGTCAATATAGAAGTAAGACAGTTGGTGCAGATTGTCGGGGCTATTGTTAAAAACCACAAATTCGTACCCATCAAATTTATTCAATCCATTGCTTGTGGCGATCCAGATATGCCCATCGGCACCCTGCATGATGTCGGTAATCAAACGATCCGATAAGCCCTCATTCAGAGAATAATACTGGGTAGGCACCGTGAGCGGTTGCTCCTGCCCGGTTAGCACCGCTCCGGCGCACCCGAGCCAGATGATCAGCGCAAGAACGCTGGTTGGCATACCTTTCATCGTCCGATCTGCGTTTTGAGCAACTCCGCTTTGCTGTTGATTTGCAATTTTTTATAAATTTTTTTAATGTGATCCCGTACGGTTTCCATTGAAATATTCAAGCGGTCGGCAATCAGTTTATAACTTAGTCCGTCAATGAGTGCCTGGGCGATCTGCATCTGGCGGGGCGTGAGCGGCTCGTCGGCAATTGCTTTTTTGGGGGCAAAATAATCCATCACCTGCCTTGCAATGGCGGGCGACATATACGCGCCGCCGCCGTGAACGGTAAACACTGCCTCCCTGATGGTAGGCAGATCCGTGCGTTTGGAAATGTACGACACCGCTCCGGCGCACAGCGCATTGAACACTTTTCCGGAATCATCCGAGGAGGTCAGGATCAAAATATCCATGCCGGGTCGCTGGTCTTTGATATACCGGATGCCTTCCAGCCCCGACATACCGGGCAGATTGATATCAAGCAGCACCATGTCAAGCGGCACCTCTTCTTTCAGGTTCTTCAAAAATATTTCCATCGAAGTGGCGGTAAGGGCTACTTTAATGTCAGCTTGTTTGTTCAAAAAAGTTTCCAGGGTGTCTAATACCAAGGGTTCATCTTCCACTATTGCAAGTTGAATCTGGTTCATATTATATTAAAAATTAATATATCCTATATAGAAGTATGTTTTGTACAACGCTATACAAAAACCGGTAAGCGGGAAAAGCGAATGATTGACGGCAAAGCAGCAAGGCGAAACGGGTTTACAGAATTCCATCCGGCAAATCCAAACAAAGATATATATTTGTTCGCCAATTTGCAAATAAAAAAGGAAAAATGGGAGCGTTCACAACAATTTACACAATCACGAATGAATAAAGTGTGGTCGGTACGGTTGTTTATTCAATTGTTTAATAAATAAAATAGAAGATGTTTTTAAAGTATATCATTTTTATAAAAAAATATTGTTAAATCGCTTACAATTGATCTGTCTATGTTACACACAAAAATTGCGGGTATCGGGCATTATGTGCCGGAAAAAGTAGTGACCAACCAGGATTTGGAAGCCATGATGGACACCTCCGATGCCTGGATTCAGGAGCGCACCGGCATTCAACAGCGCCGCTACGGCATTCGCAGGGAAGAAACCACGACGACGATGGGCGTACGCGCCGCCGAAGTTGCCATTGAACGCGCCGGCATTACCAAAGACGAGGTAGATTTTATTATATTTGCTACCCTGAGTCCCGACTATTATTTTCCGGGTTGCGGGGTGTTGTTGCAACGCGAAATGGGCATCACCCATACCGAAATCGGCGCGCTCGACATTCGCAATCAGTGCTCCGGCTTTATTTACGGATTGTCCATTGCGGATCAGTTTGTCAAAACCGGAATGTACAAAAACGTGCTGCTCGTAGGAGCAGAAATGCACTCGATGGGCTTGGACTACACTACGCGCGGGCGCAACGTGACGGTCATCTTCGGCGACGGAGCGGGCGCGGTGATCTTGCAACCCACCGAAGAAAACGATACAGGAATCCTTACCACCCACCTTCACTCCGACGGCACCTACGCCGAAAAACTTGCCCTCATCAACCCTGGCTCGCACGGCGGTTATCACTACAAAAAAATAGATGAACCCATTGATTTCGGGTACTCGGATGCGCAGTACGGGGAGATTTTTATCAACGAACATATGTTTGAAAATGCCCAATTCTACCCGCAAATGGAGGGGCAATTTGTATTCAAACTCGCCGTGCAAAAATTTCCGGAAGTCATATTGGAAGCCCTGAACAAAGTCAAATTACACGCCTCTGACATTGACTTGTTCATCCCGCACCAAGCCAACCTGCGTATCAGCCAGTTTGTACAACAAAAAATGGGCTTGCGCGATGACCAGGTGTGGAACAACATTCAGCGCTATGGCAATACCACTGCCGGCTCCATCCCCATTGCTCTATGCGAAGCCTGGGAAGCGGGCGCGGTAAAGGCAGGCGACCTGGTGTGTCTGGCGGCTTTCGGAAGTGGATTTACCTGGGGCTCAGCCTTGGTCAGGTGGTAAGATTGGGATATGGGATAGTGAGATATTTCGTTAAATTTATTTGAACACAAAAAGTGATGTAGATCGTTTCCCAATGTAATCTTTTGCCGTGCGAAGAGAAAAATCTGCGCCATCTGCGGGACACACACCACAATAAAACCACCCCGTTTTTTGTTATTCACCAAAAAGGAAAACAGGTATGAATCTAAAATGGCTGCTTTTTATCAGCTGCTTTATGGTGCAGGTCAACATATTTGCGCAACTTGAAACCAAAGCAGAGTTTGAAAAAGCCTATCAACAACGCATTCAGCAGGAAGTGTTGTTTGGGCAATACATACCCAAAGACCTGAGCGACGCTTTTGTAGAATTGAACAAACGTATTGACGCGGATTCTAAAATTCGGTTCAAATCGGTTCCGGAGGAAGAAGCCGTACACAAACTTTATTTCAGTCTGGGTCGCTGGATTGTCGAAAACTGGGGTTTTTACGGCGGCTCGCGCCTCTCGCACTACCTGCGCGAGCTGGGCATTACCCACCCGGAAGACATGGCGCAGTTTATCATCGTTTCTTACCACCGAAATCTGAATCGCAAAGACCTGAATGTCAAGGAACAAGTGGCGGCTTACCAGGAAAAACGCCAACAGGAACACCTTGAACGCGCCTCGAAAGGCACCGTGCTGAAAGAGGAAACGCGACAAGTGAAAAAGAATGAGAAAACAAAGAATAAATAATAAATCCGCGCCGGAGCATGAAAATCTGGAAGCCGGCATTCGGATGCTGGAAATCAGATAGTGTTGATTGACAGTAGTTTAGCAAAATAAATATACGGTGTTATTTATTAAGATTTGGTATATTACACCGTAAGATCAATGAGTCATCCTCATGAAGTTTTCTTCGAGCTACGGTAGGTTGCCATTACTTCCTCAAACACCGCTTCCCATTGTTTTGCCACATTCGCCGCACTGTACCCGGCTTCTACTTTTTTGCGCAAATTATTTCCCAAATTTTTAGCAACGGTAGGATTTTGTAACAAATATTCAATACAATCCGCCACCGCCGCCGGATTTTGGTGCGGAACAAAAATGCCGGAAACGTGATCCATAATTTGCTGCGCCGTGCCGTTGTCTTTTGTTGCAATCACCGGTAAGCCCGACGCGCCCGCCTCCGCGATGACGTGGGGCATCCCCTCGCCTTGCGACAGCCACACGAAAATGTCCATTCCACTCATCAAACGCGGCACATCCGGGCGGTCGCCGAGCCAAATGATTTTATCCACTACATTTAAATCCTGACTTAAGGTTTTCAATTCTTCCACATACTCCGGCATGAACGCATCGGCTCCCCCGACGAAGAGAAAACGGGCATTTGGATATTTTTTTTGTACAATGGCTGCGGCTTTTATAACATCTTCGACGCGTTTTTTGCGGTCTAATCGCCCCACCCAGCCGATGAGGGGCGTGTCTTCCGAAAGTTGTAATTCGGCTCTGACTTTGGGGCGTGCGTCGGAATCAAATTCTGACAAATCCACCATCGAGGGGATTTCCAGCGCATGATGGGGTCTATCCGGCATCACACTTGCCGCCGCCGCCCGGATGCTGTCGCACACGCCAATGTAGCGTGCTGTCAGGTGTTTGGGTCCGAGCGTGGCTTCTTCTACCAAGCCTCCGTGTTCAATGAGTGGCGGCGGATTTTCGATTTTTTCCAACGCTGGATACACGTCGGGTACGGCTTGGCAGGCGACAATCAAACCGTAATTTGGGATTTTTTGTACCAAATAATCCACTGTATCTTCAAACGAAAGGGTGTAAGGCGTGGTGTCCACGTCCACGCCGAGTGCGCGCAATTGTGTATGGGTTTGCTCCGGCATATTGGGCTTGCGAAAACAGGCGATTACGTCAATTTTGAACTTGGTGGGGTCGAGGTGTTGCACCAATAGCCGCACTTCGGTTTCTTCGCCGCCGACGACGAGCCAGTTGAAGACAAAAAGAATTTTTTTGGGTGGATTCATTTACTTAAACGGATTATTCATGTGGCTTGTACTATCTGTTTTTCACCACTAAGAGTACTAAGGACACTAAGTTTTTTGCCCTATCTTGTGTACTAAACGTCAGCAGTTCACTAAGAACGCTAAAGCGTTTTGCAATCACAAACACACGAGCATACCAAATACTCTTAGATTCTTTTCTCCTTTTGTATAACTTTTTTACAGTAAAGCTTAGTAAAAAAATAAGTGAACTAAGTGTTCTTAGTGGTGAAAAAGCCGCGCCGTAGGCGCATCACTCCGCCACTTGAAATACCGCTTGCAACATATGCCGCCGCCGCTCTGATAAATCTTCAAACAACTGCGGGGCTTCGTCAAACGGTACAATATCCGTTATCAAATGTTGCTGAATCAAATTGCCACACGATTTTAAAAATTCGATGGTTTCATTCGACAAACGCCGCCGATTCCAGGTATTTGCCAAGCCACGCGGCACTCTGCCAATTTGTGCACACTGAATGCTTAAACCATTGTGGTGAAATTCTTCGCCCAAACGCACCGCATTCGCACCGTCTTGATAAAACGCCAAATCAATCACCGCCCCTTGAGGACGCAGGCACCGCAGCGCCATTTGCAATGCCGCATCCTGCCCCCGACACTGAAACACTACATCCGCGCCCCGGTCGTGTGGATGCGTAAACCAACGCTCCTTGCACCAACGCGCTGGGTCTAATTCTTTTTCGTTTAATGCAATAACACCAAATGCACGCGCCACTTCTAAACGTTCCGGTGTGCTATCTACAATTGCCACTTCGGCTGCGCCCAAGTATTTTGCCCACAGTGCCGTGAGCAAACCGACCACGCCGGCACCCGTCACCAGCACCGCACGTCCGCGCATGCCCTGTGCCAGCTCCGTCACGTTGGGTCCGTACAAATCCGCCGCCGCGTGGAGCAAACCGTTGGCGCAAATCGGTCCCATCTGCGCCACATAGATTCCTAAAATTGGGTCAATCCCTTCCGGTAATTTCACAAAAAACTCATACGCCGGATGCACCGTGTGACCAGTTTTATGACCGTAATTGTGCGCCACGATGTCGCCCACCTGCACGGCGGGCGTTTTGCTTTCACTTACGCGCCCTACTTCCATGTAGCCCAAAAACGGCACGGGGTAATGCTGACCAGCTTCATTTGGTATAAAAATACCGTATTCCCCATCCCAACGGGAATGCAAATACGGATTAGTGGCTTTAAAAAACGTCAATTCCGTACCGGCGGATAAACCCGTGTACAAAGTGTCCAACCGGAAATGCCCATCCGGCAGCAGACCTTCCTCGTAGCTCCAGATATACATTTTGTGGGGTGCTTCTACGCCGAGTGAGCGGATTTGTCTTGGATGACTCATAATTTTGATTTGCTGATATGCTAATGTGCCGATGTGCCAATACTGATAAGCACAACTTGTCAACGTCTTGTGTGTCATTGGCAAATTTACAAATCAGCACATTGGCATATTGACGACTTGTTTGTTTTGTAAGGATTCCATCGCCGCGCATACCAAGCGATGGGTTTGCAGGGCTTCTGCGTATGGTACGCGAATGTGATTTTCTCTGCCTTGCACGGCGTTTATAAAATCGCGGTCTTCCCGCACCACGGGGTCAATTTGCGAATGCGTGACCGGGCGACCCTGCCCAATGTCAGTCATGATTTCTCGGTCTGTGATTTCCAATGCCATGCCTTCCGAAAACAAGTGCAAACCCACCCGATGCGACCAATTCAACAAACACGTGGAAGCCACCGTACCCACAGCGCCCGATGCAAACGACAAATTCGCCACGCTCACATCTTCAATATCCAGATCAGGAAAATGATTTCTTTGCAAATGCGAACCAAATGCCTGCACGGAAGTGACTTCTCCAACCAGATGTCTTACCAGGTCAAAAATATGCGTTGTCTGTTCCACCATTTGCCCACCCGATTGCTTGCGGCGATGCCACCAGGCGGGCGGCGGCGTAGCATCCAACCAATAGCCTAAAGCCAATCGCGCCGGACGTTCGCGCAGCATTTCCTGGGCTCGTTCCACCACATCCAAATAACGCCAGTGGTAGCCGACGGCGGTAATCGTGTCGGATTCGGCAACTTGTTTGGCAATGTTTTCAGCCGTTTGTAAATCAACGGCGAGCGGTTTTTCTACAAAAAAAGGCAACTTTTTTGCAATTACATCCCATTCTACCTGCCCATGCGCAAAAGGTGGTACACAGATGTAAACAGCATCCAAGTTTTCTTTTTCTAACATTTCCTGGTGAGAAGGGTAAGCCTCGGCTTGATGGTGCTGGGCGAGTTCCTGTGCTGCTGGAAAATGTACATCCGAGAAAGCGGCGATTTGTATGTCTTTAAAATGTTGCAACACGCCTAAATGTCTTCGCGTGATACCACCTGCTCCGATGAAGCCGATGCGGATTTTTTTCATTGGTTTTTTGTTTTTCTGAACGGCAATGATACGACGAGTTGGGATATTTTGATACTCGCTGCGCGATATTTTTAGGATAGTAGGATGGTTCGCTATGCTGATACTCGTTTTGCCGATGCTCGCTACGCTGATGCTTGGCTTCGCCGATGCTTAGATCCTACAGAATCTATAGTATCCATAGCATCAAAATTTCTCAATTTCTTAATTTTTAACACTTCCTGATACACTTTTTGCATATCGGTTGCCATGCGCTGTGCCGTCCAGTGGGATAGAAAATCGTTATACCCTGCGGTTGCCCAAGTAGTTACTAATGTAAAATCTCCTAATATTTCGCACATCGCTGCCGCCAATGCCGCTACGTCATTCACCGGCACCAAACGCCCCGTCACGCCGTCGCGCACCGTCTCGGCGATGCCGCACACATCCGAGCCAATTACGGGCAAACCCAACGCCATCGCTTCCAACACAATCAAAGGCAAACCCTCAAACAACGACGGCACCACCAGCGCATCCGCCGCTTGCATGAGGTCGGGTACGTCCTGCCGACTGCCTGCAAAATGAACTTGTTGCGT
>Ga0224722_1000087_pt1 | contig 51676 bp, 43 predicted proteins | sample Balambano_FR1_Me_FD_161646 | JGI IMG/M metagenome (GOLD analysis project Ga0224722, IMG submission 161646) | Freshwater sediment microbial communities from Lake Towuti, South Sulawesi, Indonesia - Balambano_FR1_MetaG | ecosystem: Environmental > Aquatic > Freshwater > Lake > Sediment | place...
GATGGGGGGATGAGGAGAAGTTGCTTTATGGGTCTTGGTTAAGTTAGTAAGGATAGCTGACTGTTAGGCGGGGTATGACCCAGATGCTTCCAGGCGGCGGGAGTGGCAATGCGTCCACGGGGAGTGCGGTTGAGGTAACCAATTTGCAACAGGTAGGGTTCGTAGACTTCTTCTATAGTTTGGGCATCTTCACCCGTGGCGGCAGCCATAGTGTCCAAGCCAACGGGACCTCCGTTGAAATGTTCGATCATGACGGTCAGCAAGCGGCGATCGGTCCAGTCCAGTCCACAGGGATCCACATTGAACAGTTCCAGAGCTTCGGCGGCGATCGGCTCTGTGATACTGCCAACGGCTTTGACCTGCACATAATCTCGTACGCGGCGGAGCAGGCGATTAGCAATGCGAGGGGTGCCACGGGCGCGGCGGGCAATTTCGGCAGCACCTTCAGGCGTAATGGTCGTGGTCAAAATGGCAGCGGTTCTCAGTACAATCTGTGTCAGTTCATCCAACTCGTAAAAGCGCAATCGCTGGACTAGGCCAAAGCGATCGCGCAGAGGTGATGTCAGCGCGCCAACTCGCGTTGTGGCACCCACTAAGGTAAACCGTTGCAAGGGTAGCGATCGGGTTTGGGCACTGGAGCCTTTGCCAATGGTGATGTCTAGCCGAAAATCTTCCATTGCTGGGTAAAGAATTTCTTCGGTGACCCTGGGTAAGCGGTGAATTTCGTCAATAAACAGCACATCCCCTGGTTTCAGGTTGACTAGCAGTCCCACAATGTCACGCGGGCGCTCTAGGGCCGGAGCGGAGGTGATTTTGCAATTCACACCCATCTCGGCGGCCAGGATAATGGATAGGGTGGTTTTACCTAGTCCAGGGGGACCATACAGCAACAGATGATCCAAAGGCTCTTGGCGGCCTTGCGCTGCGCGAATGGCAATAGTCAGGACTTCTTTCAGGTCTTTTTGGCCAATGTATTCGGCCAGACGTTTGGGTCGCAATGTTTCTTCAGACTGGGTGCGATCGTCCGAATTTGCCTGGGGTTTGAGCAGTTGATCGTTGGCATTAGCGGTTGGTTGGGGCGATCGCACTAACGCTGGACTAGTGGCCTCTGCCAATGGCAAAGACAGGGTGTGATTGGGCTCGTTGGGAGTGGGCTGCTTGGAAGAAATAATCGCCATACTTGACCCTGGGAGGCAGTTCGTTAGATCATCTGCTCTGTAAATCATAGCGATAGATCCCTAAAATGATGCCGTTAGAAACTCCATTAACCCTGCCTGATGACCTTAGTTTTGAAACGGCGATCGCCGTTTCTCAGTCGTTGCTAGACCAAATGGAACAGCAAGCATTGGCTGAGGCAGATCTGGAAGCCGTATTGACTCAGTTAGTCCGATCAGAAAATGGTGCCCGTGGATTCTTTGTCACTTATCTGAGCGATGAGCGATCGCTAGCCGATTCACCCTCACCAGCGATAATCCAGGCACTCAAAACGTCTCCTGATACAGTAGCTCCGTTGATGGTCAAGAATTTGGCCATGTCCACGGCTTCAGCCATTGCCCATCGACGAAACCAGGATGCAACGGCGGCACAAGGGTCAGATCGGGTTCAGCGGCGATCGACTCAGCTACTGCAAGCGATCCAATCCCCCACAGTCGAGGCTCATGTAGCAGCACTGGCTACTAGCTTAGATACAGGCGCGGGGGACTACGCAGCTTTTCTCGATCGCTGGGGCTATGACACCGAACAACGCCAAGTCATCCGCCAGCAACTAGCAGCCACAAATCTCCTTGCTTAGGCAATAATTACCTACTCACTACAAATCCCTAGTAATGGCCTGCTCCACTCAACTAACTCATCGCTGTGCCATCGCTCTGGGTAGCAACTTGGGCGATTCTTTAGCGACGCTGGAAGCTGCGCTGGCCGTGCTAGCAAGCATTACTGGTATTGACTTGATAACACGATCGCCCTGGTACCAGACCAAAGCAGTAGGGCCGCCCCAGCCCGACTATCTCAACGGTTGTGCATTGTTGCAGGTTACCCTAACCCCCCACCAGCTCATGGATATATTGCTGGAGATTGAAGCGGCTTTTGGGCGCATTCGTCAGGGGAAATGGCAGCCTCGCACCCTCGATTTAGATATGTTGCTATTTGATGACGTGATTCTTGATACACCTCACCTGCAAATTCCCCATCCCCGCATGACTCAGCGTGCTTTTGTGCTGATACCGCTGGCAGATATCGCGTCGGACTGGATTGAGCCAATTTCAGGAGAGTCGATCGCAACTCTGCGCAACGCAGTAAACTGTTCAAACGTAAATAAATTAATGCCGTAAGCCGTGTCTCGGTTCACTGGTCTAGTTGCCTACTACCCCTTTTGTCATGCCCTTTGGCCCCGAACCCCCCCAACTGTTGAAACAGCGCCTGCTCTACCAAGGGCGCAAGTTCTCCTACGAGGTAAATCGGCTGCGGTTGCCCAACGGTGCCGAGGGAGATTGGGAATGTATTCGCCATCCTGGTGGTGCGCTGGCAGTGCCCGTTACCGACGAGGGTAAGTTTGTGCTGGTGCGGCAATATCGCTTTGCCGCTCAAGGACGAATTCTAGAGTTTCCAGCCGGTACTGTTGAGCCTAGCGAAACCCCAGAAACAACCATCAAGCGGGAAATTGAAGAAGAAACGGGTTATACGGCTCGTCATTGGCAAAAGCTGGGTGAATTCTTTGTGGCTCCGGGCTATTCCGACGAAATTATCTACGCCTATCTCGCTCAGGATTTAGAGCATCTGGAGAATCCGCCGCAAACTGATGCTGACGAGGACTTGCAGCCTGTTTTAATGACGGCAGAAGAACTTGAAGCGGCAATTTATGCTGGCGATCTCACCGATGCTAAATCTATCTGTAGTTTCTTCTTGGCGCGCCAATACCTAAGCACTATTTGAGCTGACATGCCGCAGCTACTTGCCCTAGATTGATTTGGGTTTGAACCTGTTGTGGATGAAATTTCCTTGGGCGATGTTGACTGTCCTGGTTGGGGCAGTCTTAGGATGGATACGGTAGCAGCGTAGTTGTATTGAGGAAATACCCATGAGCCAAGTGGGAATGGTGGCGATCGGACGCAACGAAGGGGAACGCCTGCGGCGATGCCTGGAATCGGTGATGGGTAAGATTACACAAGTAGTGTATGTTGACTCTGGCTCTACCGATGGCAGTGCTGAACTGGCGCGATCGCTCGGTGTCAATGTTGTTGATTTAGATTTGGCTGTTCCTTTTACAGCAGCGCGGGCGCGCAATGCTGGTTTTGCTCGACTGCTAGAACTAGTGCCACAGCTTGACTACGTGCAATTTGTCGATGGTGATTGTGAAGTTGTTCAAGGCTGGCTGGAAACGGCGCAGTACGAACTTGATGCCCAGCCCGATGTAGTGGTTGTGTGTGGCCGCAGACGAGAGCGATTTCCAGCAGCATCCATCTACAATCGCCTTTGTGACATTGAATGGGATACGCCTGTGGGTGAGGCTAAAGCGTGTGGTGGCGATGCCATGATGCGAGTGGCCGCGTTGCAGGCTGTGAATGGCTATAACCCTACACTGATTGCAGGCGAGGAGCCAGAACTGTGTGTGCGGCTACGCCAACGAGGTGGACGGATTTTGCGGTTAAATGCTGAGATGACCCTGCATGATGCCCAAATCTTCAAATTTGGGCAGTGGTGGAAGCGATCGCTGCGAGCTGGTCATGCCTATGCCGAAGGAGCTTGGCTTCATGGATCCCCTCCAGAGCAGCATTGGGTACGTGAAGTAAAAAGCATCTGGATCTGGGGAATTGGCATTCCAGTGCTGGTACTGGCAACCCTATGGCCAACCAAAGGCTGGAGCCTGTTGCTGCTGCTGGGTTATCCCCTGATGACGGTCAAAGTCTATCGCTACCTGCGCAATGGTGAGGGGCGATCGCCCCAGGACGCTTGGCTCTACGCCCTGTTTTGCATAATAGGTAAATTTCCACAGGCTCAAGGATTGCTGCGATTTTATACCGGCAAAGCCCTAAAACGGCAGTCCAAGATCATTGAGTACAACACAGTGTCAGATAAACCCGTAGCTTAATAGACTCTTCAAACTTGCCGTGCGTCGATGTTAATCCTCATTATTTTTCCTACTTAACTATCCTGAGACATAACCTCTCGAATAGGATGAATGGGCAAGGTGGACTGTCTAGCTTCAGCCTGAGCACTTTTCGAGCAAAGCGGGCATCCTAAGCAAAGTTGTGCCTGAGGAGCAATCATCAATTGTGGAGGAGAAAATGACTCAGTATCGTTTGGGCTCCATTCTGATGGATATGGGATTGCTGAATCAGAGCCAACTGGATGCTGCCTTGCAAAAGCAGCACCAACAGGTGGATTCGGTAGGATGGCAACTGTTAGGAGAACTGCTGATTGGCGATCGCGTGATTCGACCAAAGGATTTAGACACTGCTCTAGAACGGCAAGCGCAGCTAATTGAACAAACGCTTTTTAATGCACCGCCTCATCCATCGACGCGCAACCCACTCAAGCGTGGTCTGGACATTGTTGGTAGCCTGGTTGGACTGGCCATCTTACTGGTGTTGTTACCATTTGTGGCACTGGCAATCTGGCTTACTGCTCCTGGCTCGATTTTTGTAGCGCAGCCGCGTGTAGGATTGCGAGGTAAGCAATTCAAACTATGGCGATTTCGCACCACAACGCCCAATGCCGAGCAGCAACGCCAAACGTTGGCCAATCAACAAGGCCGCAAATTTTTTGAACAAAGAGAAGACCCCCAAGTTACTCCAGTTGGAAAATTATTGCGGCGGTTCTATATTGATGAAGTCCCTCAGTTCCTAAATGTGCTTAAGGGTGAAATGAGCCTAGTAGGAACCCGTCCGCCTACCCTGGATGAGGTCAAGTTCTACAACGATCGCGATTGGCAACGACTAGCTGTTAAACCTGGAATGACTGGGCGCTGGCAGGTTCATCGTGATAAGTATCGTATGAGTTTTGATGAAATTGCGGCAATGGATTCAAGCTACATAAACCGCTGGCAAATCTACTCTGACCTCCAAATTCTGACTAACACGGCCTTCCACATTATGGTGGGGCCACAGCCCGATCGCCTTGAAGGGTTACGCGTTGCCAGCGAGATTAACAAAGTTAGTATCTTGAGTGTTCCGATCGACAATTTCTCGATGCAGGAATTTCTAGAAGAGCTGAAATCGGGTTTTGTGCTTACACCCAATGTTGACCACTTGATGAAACTGGAGAAGGATGCAGAGTTTGCCAATCTTTATGCCCTGGCTGATTATCGAGTTTGTGATAGCCAGATTTTGATGTACGCTTCAAAATTTCTGGGTACTCCGCTCAAGGAAAAAATTTCTGGATCTGATCTGTTTCCAATCTTTTGCGACTACCACAGAGATAATGAAAACATCAAAATCTTCTTACTCGGTGGTAGGGAAGGCGTAGCTGATCAGGCGCGTATTCGCATCAACAGCAAGATTGGTCGAGAAATTATTGTCGATTCCTACTCGCCATCCTTTGGTTTTGAAAAGCGGGAAGATGAGTGCCAGTACATTATTGACTTAATTAATCGTAGTGATGCCAATGTATTGGCTGTTGGGGTAGGCTCTCCCAAGCAAGAAAAGTGGATTCATAAATATCGAGATCAACTGAAAGAAATTGAGATCTTCTTTGCTGTGGGAGCCACGATCGATTTTGAGGCAGGTACAGTACAGCGTGCTCCCAAATGGATGAGTAAATTGGGGATTGAATGGCTCTATCGCATTTATGCCGACCCTAAGCGTCTTTGGAAGCGTTACCTAGTGGAAGATTTGCCTTTTTTCTGGTTATTACTGCGCCAGAAGTTAGGACTTTACAAGCCTCCAACCTTTAGCTCTATGTACAGAAGTAACGAGGCTGTGAAAAATTCATCCCAGGATTTGCATTAGGTTTAGTGCCAGAGGCTCTAGACACGCGGTAAAGGTTTTAGGGAGTATCGCTAATCTAATCTCTCTAGTTTCTTTTGAACTTATGCAAACGCGACCACGACCCATGACCGTTTGCTGAGCAATAGGCTTAAGCCTATTGTTTATGTATCGCTGCGTAAGTCGTTTGTTTTCTAGTGTTTAGATGGGTAAATCATTATGGCTGCATGTGCTCGCATCTGATGGTAGTCCCATTGGATGAATAATCCTGACAAAGGTTTGCTGTGAAGGGGCAAAAGGGACGATAGAGATGGAAATATTCTGTTGAACTCACATTAATCTGGGGTGGCTAAATGGTTTTGTCTACCTGTTTGGAGCCCAGTTTGGCAGGAAGCTGAAGCAGGTATGTCACAATGAAAGTCATTTGCAGAGTGAGAGCGTTAAATCTGTGATTGAAGTCGAGGTTCACCAGCAACTACGTGCCTTCCTCCGTGAGCGGGGTGAAGCCTACTGGGCGCACCATTTGACTATGGCACGGCTGGTTGCACGAGCCCTGCGGTTGGGGCGAAGTGCCTTGATGCAGACGGGAGCTTTTCCGGCGTATCATGGCCGCTATCGCCTGAGCTATTTAGTGCCCATGCTAATGTGGCCGGGACAGGTGGTGCTAGTGGTGCCGGAGGCAGTGCAGCAGCGGCTTTTGATGGTAGAAATTCCACAACTGAGGCAATGGATCCAAACGCTGAAGCCAATCCGCACAGGCGATCGCTTACCAGAAGATTTTGAAGGTGTGCTGTTGACAACACCGGAATCGTGGCTACGCGATCGCCTGAACCAGGAAGGACGATTTCCCGCTGGTGTGCCTACCTTGATTGACTGTGCCGATGACTTGGAAGCATTGACCCGTAACCAATTGACGGCTAGTTTGCATCCCAGCGATTGGGATCACCTGATGCAGGCAGTCCCTGACAAGGCAGAGGTCATTCGCGATGCCCGCATTCAACTTACCAAATCTGTTTTCCAGCACCCAGCCAATCCCTACGACTGCTATCTACTCGAACCTGAGGAGCAGACGCTACTCCAAAGTCTGTTGCATGGGCTTTCTGGTGTACCTGATGCGTGGAAGTCATTTTCTGTGGCATCGCAACGACCCAATCAACTGTTGTGGGCAGCGATTCAGCGATCGCACGGCCAGTTTGTGGTGCACTGTGGCCCTGTGGAGGTAGCCTCTGCCCTAGAACCCATTTGGTCGCAACAACCAATCGTTCTTGTAGGGGGCAGCCTCGATCCAGAAGCAGAAGCTCCAGTTTATCGGCAATGTTTAGGGCTGACTGAACCGATGACCTGTCTCAAGTTTCCGCCTGACCGCCAAGATGAAGTTATTCATCTCTACTTGCCCGATCGGCTACCCATGCCCAACACACCGCAGTTTCAACCTGCCCTGCTGCAAGAACTACACACCCTGCTCCAGGCGCGTACTGGCATTCCAGGCTTAATTGTGGTGTTAGTGGGGGATACTCCCCTACGCGCTCAGGTAGGCTCAGCGTTGGCCGCCGAATTTGGTTCGCGGGTTCAGGTGGAACGTACCTGCCTAGATGACAACGGTGTATTGGTAGCAGGCTGGGAATTTTGGCGCGCTCACCAAACTGTTTTTCCATCGCCTCACTTGCTAATCATTGCCACGCTGCCGCTGCCCTCGCTGGAAAACCCCCTAGTAGCTGGACGAGTAGCTCACTACAAACGGCTACGGCAGGACTGGTTCCGCCTATACCTATTACCTGCAGCCCTGAGTGAATTGCAACGGGCGATCGCCCCTGTTTGCGAAAATCAGGGTGTAGTCGCTTTACTAGACAGCCGCGTCCTACACCGCACCTACGGTAGCCAAATCTTGGCCACGTTGCAACCAATGGCTCGCCTTAGATATTTAGACACCAGCCTATTTACCCATCCAGACTTCTTGATTTTGGAATAAATCTGTAGCTCACTCCGCTGCTGGCGCCGAGAACGCTATTATCGGAAGGCACTGAGTTAAACAAACTAGTTATGGGTGAATCAAAGCGCCGCCAAGAAGCATTAGGTGAGAAATACGGCCAGTCTGAGCGAATTTTGCCTTGGGTGCCCATCACCAAACGCCAATCTCAACAGTTTATGACTTGGACATCACGCGGTTCCTGGATTGGCATTGGCCTGTTGATTGCTGCATGGTTAACGATTCGATTCATTGGCCCTGGACTAGGCTGGTGGGAAGTCAACTGACGCAACACAAATTTGGACTAGGCGATGGAAATGTCCTAATCCAAATTTGCGTTTAGGGTGTGTCATCAATTCATTGCAGAAACCTTGAGGCACAAGCCTTGCCTTGCCCGCTGTAGTCAATCAGTCTAGGGGCTGAACGCCTTATTTTGAATGATGTGTAGCCGGTAACTGATCACAGCCCCTAGTTGAGCGTGCGATCGCTTTACGGACAATTGCTCAGGTTACTAGGAGAGCCGGGAAATCCATTAGAGACCCAGCCAGCAGTAGGTTCAGCAATTTGTATCCAGCGGCGTCCTTCTGGACCGGTCCTTACTGTAGCCGGGTCAGTACTCAACAGCACACGACTGCCCAAAGCGACGGCTCCCCGGTTAACAGAATCTGGATCGGGTTGCGATCGAATAATCAGCCCGTCTGCCCCCCCAGCATAGGCAACTCGCCGACATCGACTACCAACGGGGCCAGAAGAGCAGGGCTTCAGATTTTCTGCCAGGACATAACCACGAGTAGGTGAGGAAACAGCGATAAAACCGTTGGTGCCAGAGCCTTCTGCTAGGGTGACCCGATCGTTGGTGCCCAACAGTCGCAGGGCAGGGCTAGGAGCCGATCGCTCAGAAAAAATAGGGGTTGAATGCTTTACGGCACGACACTCACCAGCAGCGGCAGCAGGAGCAATATCTTGAGCAGTGGCAGTAGAGTTGAGTCCAAAGGCTGAAATGCTAGCCATAATCAGCGGTACGACCCAACGATTAGCATAATTCATTCGGTTTATCCTTTCTACAGTGCGAAGGTCAACAGCACTGTACCAGCGATCGCCTGCCTTGTAGCACCAGCGCTACAAGGTTTATCATTTTCATACCGCAGCACAGAATGGTTACGTATTGCTGCGAACATGTGAATGTACTGCGGTTAAGAGCTGCACAATCATTCAATAACTTTCGCTGAAGAAACGATGCTAACGAGCAGAATTAACCGAGCAGCTTACCGGAGTAAAGCTAAAGCATTCAATCGCATTTGAGATCCAGCCATTCATCCTCAATCCAATCCATTTGAGAACTGTAGCTGCAAAAGGGACAGCAGCAACCCTCATCGTTGCCAGCTCTGAAATCGCTATTACATCTGCATCAGTTTGATGCGATAAACAGACGCATCCACAACTGGGAGTATAATGGATCTACTCACTAGGGGGCTGTAACGGTTTCGACGTTTTGGCGAACCCTACACTGTGATGCAGGTCGAGAGCGAGCTAACTCTCGTGAATCAATGGCTCAAAAAAAGTAGATGCGAACAACATCGTACCTTTTGCTCGTAAGCAAGCACTTGTTGCTGCCTAAACACCTCTAACTGGTTCGAGCGCTCGTAATTTGACTCCGTTAAGGATTACGGGCAACCCCCAACGGATGCACTAGCCGATCGCCTCTGGTCGATCGCTGGTTAAGACCTTACCAGAGCATCCCATCGGCAGGGATAATTGCCGATCCCCGCTTCTAGGGTAATAGAAGCTAAACCTGTGAATGAGTGGTGTACTAATACCCAGAGCGGACACGGGTTCGACTCCCGTCAGCTCCACTTAAACCTACTGGCGATGGTACGACATCTGCAACTTCTTGGAGAAGCCAAAGATGTATGGCAAATTTGGCCATTTTGAGGGTGTGAAATGCGGCAGATGCGATAACTCAAACGCAGATTTCCTCGCAGGTTGGGCACTTTCACCATGTCTACAATCGGGGTAACAATCGTCAAAATATATTTTTTGAGTGAGACAACTATCTTTATTTTTTTGCGATTCATCCGATAATCCCTTGTTGCCCATGATGTAGATGTGGTGGCATACTGCCTGATACCAAATCATTATCATTTACTGATTTGTCCCAGAAGTGAATGTTTGTCGCAGGCAATGAAGTCCACAGCGGTTACTCCCTATTGATTGATCTATAATCGAATTGTTAAGAAAATTTAATGTGTGTTATTCCTGTGACTCAACCAGATCTCCAACGGATTTCCGTACAGCTAGAAAGTAACAGAACCCGCGATCGCATGATTGCCTTGGCGTCCCTACGCGATGTCCCGGCTGAAGCAGCAGTGCCTCTAATCAAAAAGGTGTTGAGGGACGAGAGCATTCAAATTCGATCGATGGCTGTATTTGCCCTGGGATTAAAGCAAACCGATGAGTGCTTCCCCATCTTGATTGAGTTGTTAACGACTGAGAAAGATTACGGCATTCGCGCTGATGCTGCCGGTGCGCTGGGTTACTTGGAGGATCCGCGTGCCTTTGAGTATCTGGTGCGCGCTTTTTACGAAGACACTGATTGGTTAGTGCGGTTTAGCGCCGCGGTGTCGTTAGGAAATCTGAAGGATCCGCGTGCTTATAATGTGTTGATTGAAGCTCTGGATAGTCCCGAAGTTGTTTTGCAGCAGGCTGCGATCGCCGCGCTGGGAGAAATTAAGGCGATTGATGCAGTTGAGCACATTCTGCGTTTTGCCCAATCGGAAGATTGGTTAGTGCGCCAGCGATTGGCAGAAGCTCTCGGAAATTTGCCAACACCCAAGAGCGTTTCTGCTTTGAAATACTTGGCCAAAGACGCCCATCCCCAGGTAAGTGAAGCTGCCAAGCTGTCCCTACAGCAATCGGGGAAATCCCTCTAGCAAGCGAACAACACACAGTACACTGATAGGGGCAGTTGCAGAGGAGCAACCATGTTTGGACTCGGTTGGCCCGAAGTGGTCATTATTGCGATCGTCGCTATTGTGATCTTTGGCCCTAAAAAAATCCCAGAATTGGGCAGCACCCTGGGCAAAACCCTGCGCGGCTTTCGGGAAGAAATGAGCAAGCCCCAGGATGATACGGCTCCTGATGATGAGGATGCAGCATAGCAAACTGGGTGCGATCGCAGAACTAGAGTCTGTCATAAATTTCAGCCAGAATCCTGATGATGGATAGGTTACAGTTTCTAGCTTGTTCCTTTAAGGCGGGCACAGTAAGGGCTATGCTGCAAACGTTTGACCGCTCATTGATGACGCGCCTTAGGCTACGGATATGGCAAACGAATGGAAGTATGGCTGGCAGCATCCCCCTCTGAGACTGAGGTTGGTGTTGTTTGGCGGATTGCTAGCGATCGCGGCATTAGTCTTGATTTGGCAGGTTGGCAGTATTGGCCTAATTGATGAAACTGAACCTTTGTTTGTCGAAGCAACGCGCCAGATGACGCTAACAGGTGACTGGATAACACCACGTTTTAATGGGGAACCCCGGTTTGACAAGCCTCCGTTGATCTATTGGCTGATGGCTGTTTGCTTTAACCTCTTGGGGGTGAGCGAGTGGACAGCGCGCCTACCGTCAGTGTTGGCAGCTATCGCTATTACCTTGCTAACGGCTTATACTCTGCTACGATTTGCGGCTGTTTTACCTAGTCGTAGTACTCACCCTCTGTTCCTGGCTTTCTTAGCAGGGATGCTGTTGCTAGTGAATCCCAACACCTTCTTTTGGGGACGCACAGCTTATTCTGACATGCTGTTAATGGCCTGTGTGGGTGGGTCGTTGCTGTCCTTTTTCTGGGGTTATGCCCAACCTGACGATCCCCACCAGCAGCGACGCTGGTATCTCGGATTCTTTGCTCTGATGGGGCTGGCAGTGTTGACCAAAGGGCCGATCGGCCTTGTGTTGCCGGGACTAGCGATCGCCCTTTTCTTGGTTTATGTGGGCAACTGGGCGCGGGTGCTGCGAGAACTGCCCTGGCTATTGGGAATGGCTCTGTTGCTTGGCATTGCAGTACCGTGGTATGTCCTGGTATCTCTGGCCAATGGCCAATTGTTCATCGACAGTTTCTTTGGTTACCACAACGTCGAGCGGTTTTCTAGGGTAGTGAATAGCCACGCAGGCCCCTGGTATTTTCACATTGCGGTGATTTTGGTGGGGTTTTTGCCCTGGTCGGTTTATCTACCTGTGGCGATCGCCCGTTTGCGTCCATGGCATCGTCGTTACTGGCAAATACAGCCGCGATCGCACCAGCTTGGGTTGTTTGCCTTAGCCTGGTTTGTAGCAGTACTGAGTTTTTTTACTCTAGCTACAACAAAATATTTTAGCTATACGTTGCCATTAATGCCTGCGGCAGCGATTCTGGTGGCACAGTGGTGGACAGCGCATTTAGCCCAGAAGCATCGTCCTTACCTAGCCACAGTCCTTTCGCTTGGGCTAAATGGTCTACTACTGGGAGTTTTGGCAGTAGCAGTCTTCCTGGCTCCTCGCTGGCTGGGGAATGACCCCTGGATGCCTAATTTAGGGCAGCGATTGCAAGCATCGGGATTGCCAGTGGTGGGCTCTATGATTTGGGGGGTTGCTGCTATGGTGCTGCTGCTGTTGCTGTGGTGGCATCCACGTTGGATTTGGTGTGTAAATTTGGTAGCTATGCTGCTGTTTATGGTGGTGGTGATGCCTCCTGCTTTGGCGATCGCAGATGCTGAACGGCAACTGCCCCTGCGGCAATTGGCACAAACGGCGGTGCTTCAGGCAAAACCCCAGGAAGCATTGCTAATGCTGGGTTTCAAAAAGCCAAGCGTGGTTTACTACAGCCAGCGCCCGGTGACCTACCTGACTAATCCTACGGAAACGCTGCCTTACCTACAGCAACGGGCGACATCCGGTGCCCCCAGTGCCTTGATTGTGGCAGCCTCAAAACCTTTGGTTGAAGCAGGATTAACAACCGATCGCTACGAGACTTTGGCTACAGCGGGTGTATATCAACTGGTGCGTGTTGCTAGGTTGAACGACAGCCCAAAGTCTCCGGCTGGTGATCGTTCCCCGAAAGGGGCAAATAAGCAAGGGAACTAAACCAGCATTAGAAGGGAACAGTTAAGGAAACTCCCAGCACTACGACTGCCAGGGTGTCAACTAAACCGTGTAGGGCGATCGAGCACCAGAGGCGATTAGTTTCGCCTAATCCTAGCGCGTAGAACAGTGAGGCGATCGTGGCCAATCCAGCATAAATTGCCTTGTAAAGCACGGCTGATAGTGTTCCAATTTGAGGATTGTTGCCAATATGACAAACACCAAATACGACGGAGCAAAGCACGATCGCAAGGAGAATTTGTTGCCTATGATCGGTAGTAATTTTCTGTTGTGTGGTTAAGCCATCCCGCAGAAAGGTCATCAATCCACATCGAAACAGAACTTCCTCAAATACCCCCACTCGAAAGCTAAATAAAACCATGTAGCTTAGGAAGAAAAGGAGGCGATCGTAGGTAGTATTCAAACTCATTACTGGTGCTAGCTGAATATTGGCAAACCTGGTTAGAATTGCCAGCGGTATCAAGGTTAGAACAGCCGCAAGAACAAGCTTTACTAGGTAGTTATTGTCTTTCCTACGAATTTGGAAACTATAGCCAAAATGCTCTCGTCCTAGGTGAGTACCATGTATTACCACTACAACAAATAAGACAAGACTAAGAAAGGAGCCAAAGCGAAAGAAGGGGGTAGAGAGCCAATACAAACTACCAATACAGGCAGTTGCTAATAGCCAGTCAAAGCGAATCAGTCGATTGGGGAATTGGCGTGGTGCCAGTTGAATGGCCAACCCAATCAGGAAGAAATAAGCGAGTGCAATGTAGTAGCCAGAGCTATCAGACTCCGGAGCTTTTGAAAAGAAATGAGTATGGGTTAGAACTAGATAAAGACTGTTTAAGCCTAACAAAATGAGCAGCTCTAACCGTGGCCAGAGAGAAGTGAGAGAGGCATGATTATAATGCGATCGATTGCGAAATTCCAGTACCCAAAAGCAGAGCCGAAAAATAACAAAAAGCCCTCCAATCATAATGGCAGCATTCAGCCAAAATTGCCCTGAGAAGACTAAATTCGTCAACTGACTAATCCAGCGAAATTGTTCTGGATAGACGGCCAACCATCGCACCAAAGCAAGATAACCAAACAATGTGCCGCAAACTAGTAGCTGAAAGACTAGGCCGCGTTGTTTAAGTAGTATGGTCTGTGCAAATCGAGTACCTGGCCGAGTAGCGAGAAAAAAAATTGGAATGCCGCCAAACAGAACATGAGAAGTAGCTTCTAGGATGCGATCGGTCAATGTCCATGGCACTGCTGCGTACTGCAGCCGAATCAAAATCGCTAGAAACCAAACTCCACTGGCAATCACTGCGAATGCTAGTTCCCCTTTACCATCGTAGGAGCGAGGTTTTGCAAATTCGCAGCGACGCAATACCCAATCCCACGGCATGAATCGCCCACACTCGGTCAGAACCTTGAAATCATAGCACCTCGTTGATTGCTCCTGTGACAGACAATGAGGTTGTGGAAACCTGGTAGCTTGATAAAGCGTCGTGTGTACTATCTTTTTGGGAATGTTCTTGCAACCAGTTTCACAATCAACCGTTGCCCCGGTGATAGGGCTGCTAGTGGGTGGATTGCTGGTGCGAGGGGCGATCGCGACACTGCTGCCGCCCGGTTTTGATGAAGCGTACTACTACGTGTATACGCGCCACTTGGATTGGAGCTACTTTGACCATCCAGTATTGGTAGCGCTAACCACAGGGCTGGGCGTTTGGTTAACGGGGCAGGTATCAGCCTTCACGATTCGGTTGGGGGCGTTGTTGAGTTTCACGCTAGCGCTGGTGCTGCTGTACCAAACGGCATACCAGCTTTTTGGCGAAAAAGCTGCCCGGTTGACCCTGGCGATCGTGTCTATTGCCCCCATCTTGTGGCTCGGGTTTGGTGTGTTGACCTTACCTGATGCACCGCTGATAGTGTTTTGGACAGCCGCAATGGCTGTGGCAGCCCAGGAGTTTTCTCAACGACCGTATCGGCCTAGCTATCGGCTGGCTGGGCTGGGGCTGCTGGTGGGGTTGGCTTGTCTGGGAAAATATCACGGTGTGGCGCTGGGGGTTGGTTTGGTAGGGTTTTGTCTCACCAGTCGGCGTCATCGATCGGCCTTGACCTCGCCTTATGTTTGGATAGGAGTGGCTTTGTTCTTGTTGGCGATCGCTCCTATTCTGTACTGGAATGCTCAGCATGATTGGATTTCGCTGCGGTTTCAGTCGGGACGTGCCGTTCCAGAGCGAGGCTATAACCCATTAGATGCTCTAGTTACCCTGTTGGTAGGAGCCTCCTACCTATTTCCGTCGATCGGCCTGCCCCTGTGGTGGAGTAGTCTCTATAGTGGAGTCGCTCAGTTGCGTACCGATCCGTTTGGCCAGCAGCTTACTCCCCACCAAGAGGCTCAACGTTTAATCTTGTGGATATCGCTGCCGGTCATGCTGGGGTTTACGGCGATCGGTGGCTATCGTGCCATTTTGCCCACTTGGACAATGCCGGGATGCTGGGGAGCCACTGTGCTGCTAGGTTACTGGGCGTCCCATTGGCCGCGGCGTTGGGTCTGGCGTTGGTTGGTGGGGTCGGGTCTGGCGATCGCCACTGTACTGTTGCTGCTGCTGTCTCACATTCGCCTGGGAACCCTTCAACAACCCAGCCGCTATGCCTTGTTTGGCGGGCTTATCCCTGCTACTACGGATGCCTCTGTCCAACTGATTGATATTCACCAACTGCGTCAGGGTATTGCTGCATCTGATTCTCTACGAACTGCCCTTGACCGGGTTGGATTTGTGTTTGCAGACAACATCTTTCTGGCTGGGCAGGTAAGCATGGCGATCGCCCCCTTGACCCAAACTCCCGTTACCTGCGTTGGTGACGATCTGCGCGGGTTTGCCTTCTGGTCGCAACCCAACCAGTGGTTAGGCCAAGATGGTCTTTTGTTTGTCACTGCTCAACAACGCGATCGCACTCTTGGCCACCATCGTCCCTACTTTCAGCGCCTAGAAAAAATTGCTGACATCCCCCTGCAACGGGGGGGCACTATTGTCGAAACGGTACAGGTTTACCGAGGCTTCCGCTTGCTACAAGCCTATCCTCGCCCCTACGGAAACTAACCATCCAAGCCTGCCCGCTGAGCCCGTTTGCGCTCTTCCAGCTTGAGCAAAATCTCGGCATGAACCTCGCGAGTAATCGGATAAAAGTAAGCCAATACCAGACCCAGCAACAGGGCGATCGTTGGTAAAGGGCCGATCGCCACTCGAATCGCCGTCAACGCCGACTCTGGCTGCACTGGTACTGGTTGCCCAGGAATCTGCTCCCTAAACCCGGCCAGCGCCAACCCTTGTCCCAACAGAAACAACGCCACAGCTAGCCCCACCTTTTGCAACAGCACCATAAATGCATAGAACACACCCTCGCGCCGCTGCCCTGTTTGCAACTCATCCAGTTCAATCACATCTGGCACCATCGACCAGGGAATGAGATACGCCGTCGATACACCAAACCCAGCCATGGCCGCTAGAACATACATCAGGCCAATTTGCCCAGGCTGGAGAAAAAACAGCCCTGCTTGGGCAATAATCCACGCCCCCATACCCATAAAATAAACGGCCTTCTTACCCACGCGGCGACTAATCGCACTCCAGACAAATAGCATTACCAGTGAGGTTCCCTGCACCGCTAGCAAAACACGAATGAACTGATCTTCCCGCTGCATCCAATTCACTACGAAATAGGGAATGATAGAAGCTGTCACCTGTACCGCCAGCCATGAGCAAAAGTAAATGCCAATTACGTAAAGAAATGGACGATTGCTGAAGGCAATACGCAATTGTTCACGCAAGGGAATGGACTCTTCAGCTCCAGCATCCAAGTACTGCTGTTCCGCCTGAAGCACGCGACGCCGAATGCCAAACACACACCAGTACAGTGCCAGGATTGACAAAATCGCGCAAACAATACTGAGGACAAAGTATTGATAGTCTCCTGAGTAAGTGTTGCCAGGAGCTGGTTTGAATCGATCGAAAATAATTTGGGCTAGAACTAGGGAAAGAATGCTGCCGCCGATCGAAAACAAAAATCGGAAGCTATTCAAACTAGTGCGCTCGTTGTAATCCTGCGTCATCTGGGGGGTCAGTGCCGTATAAGGCAAGTTAACCGCAGTGTAGGCTGTGTTGAACAAAATGGATATTAAAACGTAGTAGGCAAACAACCACCACTGATTTTGTTGCGGATTTTCGGTGAAGCGCGGCACAATCCACTGCAATACGTAAAGAATGCCAAACGGGATTGCGCCCCAAAACATCCACGGTAGCCGCCGCCCCCAACGACTGCGGGTGCGATCGCTCAATACCCCCACCAGCGGATCATTAACGGCATCCCAAATTTTGCCAATCAGCAAAATATTTCCAGCTAGGGCAGGATTTAGCCCAGCTACATTAGTAAAAAAGAACAACAGAAAAAACGCCAGAATATTCGCCGTTATCGCAGGCCCCAAGTCTCCTGCACCATAAGCCAGCTTTGTAGCGAGGCTGAGTTTACCCTGCGATGCATCAGGTTCAGCCGAATCAGAGGCAAGATTGTTCATGGGGGCATGCCAGAAATAGGATAGGCAGTTGTATGATCCTGTTCAATCTTTATTTTCCGTGATTGTCAGTATCGTCCAAACTAGGCAAAAGTCTACCAGTTCTTCACGCCGATTCTACTTCCCACCAACCATGTCAGACCTTTACATTTCCTGGGCCGATTACCATCAAAAAATTGAGCTCCTTGCTGCCAAAATCTACCAATCCAACTGGTCATTTAATCAAATCGTCTGTCTTGCCAAAGGTGGCTTGCGAGTTGGGGACATTCTGGCGCGTATCTACGATATTCCTCTAGCTATTTTGGCAACAGCCTCCTACGGTGGGGTCAACAACCAAGAACGGGGGCGCATCACTTTTTCGCGAGACTTGACTATGACCACTGCTAATTTGGGCAGTCATGTGCTGCTGGTTGATGACCTAGTAGATTCTGGGGTGACCTTAAAAAAAGCAATTATCTGGCTCGATCGCCACTACGGCTTTTACGTCGAAGAGGTGCGCACAGCCGTTCTCTGGTACAAAAACTGCTCTGTGATTGCACCCGATTACTATGTTGACTACCTGCCCGACAACCCCTGGATTCATCAACCGTTTGAGCGCTATGAGCAAGTTACCCCTGCTGAAATCGCCCAGGCACTGACCCCAAACACCTCGATCGCTTAAAGTTCTTGGAATCTAGCCCTACACCATTGACCGACTCTAGCTAGGAACTGGTTAATTTTTTCTTAATGTTAAGCTTAAAGCCTTTGAGGCAATCGTTCCGGTGCCTTATCCGTAAACGACCCATAGCCAAGTGATTCTATTGCTATACTGAACGAGAGCAGACGGAACCTAATAGAAATGTCAACGTCTATACCGATAAGTTTACAAACTCTTGAAATAATTTGCTCAATTTACATTGGCAGATATACCTAAGATAAACTTCTAGGGCAAGCAACCTTTTACACATTTTCTCCTAAGTATAGAAAGGTTTAATCCAGTGAAGTGTTGAGTTTTCCCAGACACTCTAGCTGTATCAGATATTGCTTTAGGGAGCAACCTACCTCTTCGATGATTGTTAGTGGCTTTGGTTTAGACCTTAGATAAAGTTATGCACGACTCCACCTCTTCTACTGGAAACGCAGGAAATGGTAGCGGTATGCCCCATGTCAAGCGCTTGGGAGGGTATTTGGTGGAAGCAGGATTGCTGACCCCATCCCAAGTTGATGTGGCGTTGAATGACCAACAGATGACTGGTATGCGCTTTGGTGAAATCCTGGCAGCACGGGGTTGGGTCAAGCAACAGACGATCGAGTATTTGATGAACAAAGTTATCATTCCAGAGCAGCGATCGCTCCAGGCCAGAACCAACGCTGCTAATCGCAAGCATCCTGCACCTGCACCTTCCCATCCGACTCCTGAAGAACCTCCAAAGGTGGCTCGACGCGAAGTTCCAGTATCCAAACCCCTACCCTCTGTTCCCACGGGTGACGATGTGAGCTGGGTTGGTTAGTCGCTCGGATCTAGAATGCTGCTTGAACTTCAGAATGGAAACAGCCATAGCCACAGTGGTAGCGTTAGGGTCATCAGCAGGGTGCCAATCACAATAGTCGTCACGGCCAAATCCTGATCAAGGTCGTAGGTCTCCGACAGTATTAGGGTGGCGAAAGCGGGTGGCATAGCTGATTGCAGTAGCAAGGCACGGTGCACATAACCATTGATGCCAATGCACCACAAGCCAACTCCGATTAAGCAGGGAACCAGCACCATCTTGATCGATAGTCCCATAATTGCCCAACGTACCTGCTTTAAAGATCGCAACTGTCCTAGCCGCATTCCCACTAGCAGTAGGGAAAATGCCACCGTTGACCACGCCACCGTTTGCATTCCCTGTTCCACCAGCCATGGCAATGGCCAACTGTGAAAGGCAATGCCAGCGACAAAACTCAACAGTGTTGGGTTTCTCACAAACTCCAGCACAATTCCCCAGAGGCTGGGTCGATCGGCTTGCTTTGCCTGCCCCGCGATCGCCACGCCTAGTCCATAAGCACCTGTTGTAGAGCCCAATAAATCGTAAAATACTGCCCAGGCAAAGTAGGGCGTTCCTACCAGCGCCAGAGCAATGGGGTAACCAATGTAACCCGTATTACCGACCATAGTGCTCAGCAAAAATGTGGCGCGGGTGCGGTGGCGAGAACGGTCTGTGCTATTTTGCCGTTGCCACACTAGCCAACCCAATCCCACCCCCAGCAAAACAGCCACCCAAGCGACAACTGGAGCCAACCAAAGCGTACTGGTGAGTGTGGATTGCCGCAAAAACGACACCACGCCGATCGGCACCCCCACCCAAAATAATCCTTTGCCAATGCAGGTAGGCGCTGAGCGAGGCAGCCAGCGTCCCAGTAACACCCCAGCCAGGATGCCAATTAGTAGCGCGGCATAAACTGTAAGAAGATTAGCCAGAGCAGTTGAAGTAAAAAGAATGGACGATCACAACCGTAGCTAACTCATCTGACGCAGTTCGCCTTGAGTTGACAAAATTTCCAACGGTTGCACTGCACGTCAATGGAAGTTGCTGCGGTGCATGATGAGCATAGCGGATTTATTACCAGTTTGGGTGGTTGCTAGGAAACGCCGGTTCCCGTGTAGGATGAGATGGCGATCGCAGGATAAGGAGGAGGAGCTTGGATAAGACCAGCGAGCCGGATCCCATACAATCAACGGCAGCCGTTCCAGACGATATTCCCGTTGCGCTGCGAGATACTGCTGAAGCACCAACTAAGCCTAAGGTATCTGGCAAGGTTCTGCTTGGTGGTCTAGCAGCTTTGATTATGACAGCCTTATCGATCGGTGGACTAGTGGCCTTGCAGCTACAACAGTCTTCTCGCGCCAGATCTGAGCCTGAAGAATCCCCTTCTCCTGTGGCGCAAGTTTCCCCCCCTAGCCCTTCCCCAACGGGAAATACGCTTTTGGGGCATTTTCGCTATGCGGTAGCCCCCCTTAGCGAACTGGTTCCTGTGACAAGCGATGGCGGGATTAAGCTGCGCAAAGCAGCCGCTCAAGCCTATCGAGAAATGGAAGCAGCGGCACGGCAAAGTGGAGTGGTCTTAGCTCCCATTTCTGGATTTCGCTCTGTCGATGACCAAAACTATTTATTCTTTGGCAAAAAGGCAGAGCGCGGTCAGGTCGCTAGTGAACGCGCCAAAGTCAGTGCTCCCCCTGGTTACAGCGAACACCATACTGGTTATGCGATCGACATTGGAGATGCCAACGTACCTGCTACAAACCTCAGCCCCGACTTTGACAAAACGTCTGCTTTTCGCTGGTTGCAAGCGAATGCTGCTTTCTATAGTTTTGAGTTATCTTTCCCAAAGGGAAACAAACAAGGTGTTAGCTATGAACCCTGGCACTGGCGGTACACAGGCGATTCTCACAGCTTAGAAACCTTTTACAAGGCACGGACAGTAAAGTAGAGACAGATGTCTCGCTAACTGGCTATGTCGTTGAATTTGGTTGCTGTTGTTGTTTTTGTCTTCACCCTAACTAGCTTGTTGGGGCCCTTGGTACAGATTTCACCAACGATTCCTGCGATCGCCACGGCAGGTTTGCTGGGACTGGCGGCGATCGATACCTTTGGGTGGCAAGGTCAGGGGGCAACGGTTCTGCTGGACTGGCTAGCTCGGTTTTCCCCTGCCCATCGCGATCGGATTCTGCACCACGAAGCTGGACATTTCCTAGTAGCCCATCAACTAGGTATTCCCGTCACTGGCTATAGCCTCAGTGCATGGCAGGCATTGCGCCAAGGGCAGCGAGGGCTGGGCGGTGTTCGGTTTGACACTAGTGCCCTAGAGGCTGACTTACAGCAGGGTAAGGTATCGGCACAAACTGTCGATCGCTACTGCACCATTTGGATGGCTGGATCAGCCGCAGAATATCTAAAGTATGGCGAAGTGCAGGGAGGTACGGACGATCGCGCAGCCCTGCGAACCTTGCTAACTCGCATTGGTGTACCACCCGCTCAAGCCGACCAAAAAGAACGTTGGGCTGCCTTACAGGCCAAGACACTGCTGCAAACTCACCAGGATGCCTACGAAGCGTTGGCTGCTGCTATGGCCGAAAACGCCAGCATCGAGGAATGTCTCCAGCATCTACCGGCTACAGCGAAGTAGAGGCATCCTCACAGGAAAAGCTGTAGACTACTTGAGTTTGCAGTTTTTCCAAGACACTTAGTGGTTGGTTGTTGAGGGGAAAAGTGTAGCGATCGAGTTGCACCTGCAAACCCACCAACGGATCAGAACCCGTGGCAATAATAAATTCAATTTTGTGTAGCGGCTCAATCTGGATCATTGTATTGATAATATTTGCAACAGCTTGGATGTAAGGGTCATGCTGATCTTGATACCAGGCTGGAGCCAGTGTTGTGGGGTAATCTAATCCCAAATGTAAAATAATATCTGAGTTGCCAAATAATGCGGTGGAAACGGGGCGTATCTCTTCTTGCAATGTTAAGTTATAACGTTTAGCAAGATCCCGCAGTTTCTCCAAGTAAAGGTAGCGATCGCTAACTGATTGCGGCGTCTTTTCTCGATAAATAGCAACAGTAATTAAGTAGGTTTGTAGCAGCCAATGCCCCAGCTTTTCTGCTTTAGCAGCTAGGTAATCTGAATTGTAGGAAGTTGCTTCGATAATGAGTGGGACGCGATCGACCATTTCTAACCCATAGCCTTTCAGACCAGCAATTTTCCGTGGATTATTGGTAATTAATTTGATTTGATGCACGCCTAAATCATTAAGAATCTGAGCCCCCACACCGTAGTCTCTAAGATCGGCTGGAAAGCCCAAACGTTCGTTAGCTTCTACCGTATCCAGACCCATGTCTTGGAGAGAATAGGCTTTTAACTTATTAATTAAGCCAATGCCTCGCCCTTCTTGTTTGAGGTAGACAACTACCCCCATGCCTGCATTTTCTATCATTTTTAAGGCGGCTTGTAGCTGCATCCGACAATCACACCGCAAGGAGCCAAGAGCATCGCCGGTTAGGCATTCGGAATGGACACGCACCATTACTGGACGATCTTTAAATTCTGCGGGATCGCCCTTAACGATCGCAACATGGTCGGAACCATCAATCGTATTTCGATAACCATAAATTTTGAATTGACCAAATTGAGAAGGTAGGTCTGCGACTGTTTCTCGAACTACGAAGCGCTCGTGTTTTAGCCGATAACTGATTAAGTCAGCAATGCTAATAATTTTTAGGTTGTGGTGTTTAGCATACTGCATCAATTCAGGCAAGCGCGCCATGGAGCCATCGGGATTTTGAATTTCACAGATGACCCCAGCCGGATATAACCCTGCTAGCCTTGCTAAATCGACAGCCGCCTCAGTATGTCCAGCACGTTTGAGGACACCACCCTCTCTGGCTCGAATTGGAAAGATATGACCGGGACGTCGCAGATCCCCAGGACGGGTAGCCGGATTGAGAGCAACTTGAATGGTACGGGCACGATCCTCAGCTGAAATTCCCGTCGTCACACCCATGTTAGGTGACGCATCGATGCTGACTGTGAAAGCGGTTTGATTGGTATCTGTATTTTGAGCCACCATTAACGGCAAATCTAACTCATCCAGGCGATCGCCTGTCATAGCCAGACAAATTAACCCCCGTGCTTCCACCGCCATAAAGTTGATCAGATCCGGGGTTGCAAACTGTGCCGCACAGATCAAATCTCCCTCGTTCTCACGATTTTCATCGTCAACCACAACGATCGCTTTCCCCGTTACCAAATCGGTCAAGGCAGCCGAAATTGAATCAAATTGAAACCCACTGCTAGGCAATTGCGAAAATGAGCTACTCAAGACTCAGACCTGTAAAGGTTAGTTAAGGTTGTGATGCATCTCTGATTTTAGTTCTTTTGTTCAGGAAAAGGCTTTGGACTGACTGATTGCATCTGTCTTTGCGCTAAACTGCTTCAGCTTGATAGGAATTCAAATCAATTAACGGAGGCAAACTTCCACCAAAGCTAACCAGCTCATACCGCAAATCTGGCTGGGGATATTACAATGCAGCAAAGTCATGCGAGTCAATCGTCGTTAGATAAACTATGGTAGCTGGAATGGAGCGCATACCGGTTGGAGTTGTAGGTGCATCAGGATATGGTGGTGTGCAACTGGCGCGTCTCCTACAGGATCACCCATTGCTGGAGTTGGTGTATCTCGGCGGCGAAAGCAGTGCTGGCCAGTCCTACGGGGAAATTTATCCGCACTTAGGTTCCTCAATTCAGCAAACGATCGAAGCGATTGACCTAGACTACATTGCAGCCAAGTGCCAGATTGTTTTTCTATCGCTGCCTAATGGCCTTGCGTGCAAGATGGCTCCAACCTTACTAGAAAAAGGCTGTAAGGTATTAGATCTGTCTGCCGATTATCGATTTTTTGACTTAGGGGTCTACAGCAACTGGTACGGCGTCGAGCGTCAAGATCAAGCCGTCGCTGAAATGGCCGTCTATGGACTACCAGAACTGTATCGCGATCGCATTGCCCAAGCACAACTCATTGGTTGCCCAGGTTGCTATCCAACGGCCAGCCTACTGGCACTTTCTCCTTTGCTAAAGCAGGGATTAATTGTTCCAGAAACAGCCATTATCGATGCTAAATCGGGTACTTCAGGAGGTGGACGGCAAGCTAAAACGCACCTACTGCTCGCCGAAGCCGATAATTCTCTAGCAGCCTACGGGGTTGCCCGTCATCGGCACACACCTGAGATTGAACAGATTTGCAGTGATCTGGCAGGACATGAAGTTACGGTGCAGTTCACACCCCACCTCATTCCTATACCAAGAGGTATCCTGGCTACAGTCTACGCCACGCTACGAGATCCAGGGCTGGTACGGGAAGATTTGCTCACTGTTTATGGTGCTTTCTATCGCAACTCCCCCTGGGTTAAGATTTTGCCCAGCGGCATCTATCCTCAGACAAAGTGGGCTTGGGGAACTAATCTCTGCTACATCGGACTGGAAGTAGACCCACGCACTGGGCGCGTGATTGTCATGTCAGCGATCGATAACTTGATGAAGGGACAAGCTAGTCAGGCAATTCAGTGCGTCAATGTGATCATGGGTTGGGAAGAAACCCTTGGCCTCCCTAGACTGACGTTCTATCCTTGAGTCAACCCATTTTTTTTATTGTTGGCAAAGCAATAGCTAAGTGTTTTTCCGGTAAAGCTTGTTAACTCATCCGTGTAACTGGGTATTCTTTTTGTGAAGCTCGACTGAGGACAATGGCTGTTAAGTAGTTTCACAGACTAAAACCATATAGTAAGGAGGCTTCTTGATTGAAGCCAGTTTGAGTATTTGCGCTATTTACGCCAAAGCCATGACTAGCAAAAACAGTAACCACTCTATAGGGTTGGATGTCACTCAAGCTGAACTATCTAAAGCCTTCGCACAAAAGCTTTGGGTGGGTCTAGCTATCGTTGTTGCCGCTGTTATAGCGATCGCTGCCCTCTTTTGGATTGCTGATCATCCCTTTGGTACTAACTGGGATGAAGGTCGGTACATTAACCGCGCCTACCGAGATGTTTTCTTCTTTCGCAAGCAAGGGCTTGGTGGACTTCTGAGTGTGTTAGTAGGAGAGGACCGATCGCGTCCGCCTGCTTATCGCCTACTGGCCTTGCCGTTTATCCTGCCCTTTGGAGCTAGTAGTTTTCTAGTGAGAGTTGTATCGCTTATCTACTTGGGATTGAGCGTATATCTTACCTTTTTAATCGGCAAACGAATTGCCGGAGCCACAGCAGGTGGATTCGCTGCCGCATTTCTCATGCTGTGCCCTATTTTTGTGGCACCTGGAATGCGCTTTTATGTGGACTATCCGTTCTATCTTGCTATAGCCGCTATTCTCTACTATTTGATCCGCGATTGGGACTCCCCTCAACCTTCTAAAAATTGGATCGGCTTAGGTTTGGCACTGGGACTTGGTGCACTGGCAAAACCTCCGATTCTGTTTGTGGCTCCTCCCGTATTGCTGTTCACCTTTGTGCTGGCTTGGCGAAAAATAATTGCTGGCCCAAGCCTACCTAGCTTGTTCAAAGCTTGCGGTCTGGGTTTATTGATTACCCTGCCTTGGTGGATCTTTAACTTTAAGCCAGCGCTGGCAAAAGCATTTAGGTCTGGTGGGTTCATTCGCCATTCGCTGGGGCCAAAAGGATCCCCTGAAGCATTGGGTAATTGGCTTTATGTGTTTGTGCAAACGTTGCTAGGTCCTGCGTTAGCTCTGTTGGCAGTGGCGATCGTGGTAATGTTTGTGCTTAGACTGTTGAACAAACGGCTACGGCTAGATCGATTCCAGGTAACTGCGATCGGCCTCTGCCTAGTCGCCTGTTTACCAACGCTGGTGGTTGGTATTGTTGCGACTAATCAAAACCCAAGACTAATTGGCCACGCTACTTTGCCACTAGCTATTGCGATCGGCGTTGTCGCTGCGTTGACAGGCTGGACGACCTCGCGTTGGTTGGCTGCGACGGCTGCGGCAATCATGGCATTTCAGCTAGCGGTGATGGTGTCGCCTACCCCTGGTGAAGCGCGCTACCAGAGCGGCGATGCGGCTGCTTCTGCCTTGCTATGGGGGAACCCAACTAATGTTATGCAACGAGCAGAGCAGTGGGATTGGTCGAAACTCCGAGAACTGGTGCAGGCGAATAACATTACAAAGCCATCTATTGTCTATCTGGGTAATGGTGGTGGCTTAACTGCACCTGAAATCGGCACTCCCTGGATTATGGCCAATGATGATGCTGAAATACGCTGGCTTTGGCGTTATGAAGATGGGGAATTTAGTTGGGATAAAACGATGGCTTCAGTGCGAGCCAGCAATGTAGTGGTAACTTCTCCAGATGTCACAAGTGGTATTGCCGATCGCCAAGATGTGAATGACAACGCCTATAACGTGGAGTTAATTGAACGCTTGAAGGGAATGCCTGATTTCTCAGAGCCAATGGAACTTATGATGGGTCGGTTCAAGCCATCTAAGGTCATTGTGTTTTTGCGCAAGCCTGGAACAACTCAAGCTGAACCGACTACCAAGAAATTAGACCTGTACTAAATCAAATTGATTAGTTGTTTGTGAAGGAGCAATAGGAGATTCAAACCCACTGTTTCTTTACCTTTAAAGTAGAAAAGAGCAACTCTTACTTGAGTAAAATGAGTAAAACACGCCACATACCTTTTGATGCTCTAATTCCCTTGACTTCTCTACTCAGGCGAGAATTACTATAGCCTATCTATCCCTGTTTTGTTTCAGTCACACGCCAACTTAGCTTCAGATTTAGCCAGAAGTTCCATAAGGTGACGACAGCGATCGCAATAAGTTTTGCGATCGCCTCATAGATTCCAGGTTTGGCACCAAAAAAGAAATTGTGCACAATGTTAACCACGATTACTTGAAGCACAATTCCTGCTAGACAAATGATGTTGAATTTCAAGAAACGCTTAAGCCGCTTCCGCTTACCTGGCTGGCGTCTAGAAATATCTCTAAATGTCCATAAATCATTCCAGAGGAAATTATTAATAACAGCCGTCTCGGCAGAAAGAATTGTACTGCGAGTCAGTCCAACTCCTAAGACTGAGCGGAGTAAATAGAAGACTGCCATATCCACAAAAACACCGGACAGACCTACGAAACCGAATCGAATAAATCGATCGAGTGGGAATTTTAACTTCTGCCGCAAACGCCCAATCCGACCCCGCGATCGTAACTTTAACAAATGCAAAATGTAATCTACATATTGTTTGCGAGTGACCTTACTTTCTCCACTTTGCCGTTCCTGAAAAACGTAGCCAACCTCTGCTACATTGTCGATCGTGCCGCGACCTAATACCTCAAGTAAAATCTTGTACCCTAAAGGATCCATAACAGCACCAGCAATAGCAGTACGCTTTACTAAGAAGTAGCCACTCATTGGATCAGAAACACGCCCCACAACCTTCGGCAGAATAATCAATCCAAGCGTCTGAGCCCCTCGCGACAAAATCCGGCGCGCCAGACTCCAATCACTTACACCACCTCCCTCCACGTGACGGCTAGCAACAGCTACATCTGCACCTTGTCGAACCGCCTCTAACAGTTGGAGTAAGGTTTCCGGGGGATGCTGCAAGTCGCCATCAATCACCCCCAAAATTTCACCTTGAGCAGCTTGCCACCCTCGAATTACCGCCGTTGATAATCCCCGTTCATGCTCCCGACGCATCACCTTTAGCTTTGGATAAGTAGCTGTTAACTCTTGAGCAACTTTCCAAGTTCCATCAGGGCTATTATCATCAACAATGATCAGCTCATAGCTACCCTCAGTTGCTTCTTCCAATAAGCCACACAAGATACTAACAATTTGTCCGACATTCTCAGCTTCATTAAAGGTTGGCACAATGAGTGAGAAGCTTACAAAACCAGGCTCAGAGTCTAGGTGAGGTTCATGGCCTTTGGCTTGGGTTGTGTGACTAATAACTAGCGCTCCGGTTGGAACAGGTAGAAACCCTATTAAATCACCGCTTCCAACAGCAGAGCCTTGGCCATCTAACGGAGAAGAAATTGATTGGTCGTCAGCTTTTATGTCCATTGAAACCAACTCTCAGTTACTAAAAATATGTGAAATGCACAGAATCATATGAAAATACCTAATCGGGCGTTGCTCTGCTTAGATAAAAGTTAGATAAAAGATTGCCTATTAAATACAAGTGAGATAAGTATACAGCAGTTCCCACTCAAACGAAGTACGCTACACATCCCTTGACGCCTTAATTCCCTCGGCTTGGGGTGTAACCCAAACTAACGTTTTGACTCGAAGTGCTCTTAATAGGGCTGCACTGCAAAACAAAGTTGTGGCAGCCCAAAGACTGTACTCTCTGGCTTCTTGGGTGTAGAGAATTTGGACGGGTGAAATGGCTACCAATGCCATTGCTGTCCAACAGACTAAATGAGATTTAAACAGTTCCCAGCACAACCAATAGAGACAGGGGAAGACCAACAGACTAAGGAATGCAGCAACTCCACGAGTAAGGGTGATTGAACTGCCAAACCACTCCATAGCTAGACGTGTCACCACATAGTAAGCAGGCAGATGTTGAGCATCTTCAATCGCTAATGTTTTGAAAACATCTGCCATTGTGCTGCCTGGTTTGACTTGTTGGTATTCCTGCAAATCGCCTAGCTTAATAATGCGTCCATCTAGCTTATTTCTAAGCATTCCTTCAAAGGTATAGCCAGCACATCGGAGTGAGGTGATGGTTTCATCTTCCCAATAGACTTTGCGATCGAGATTTGTAAATCGCAGTCCAATTTCGGCGACAAGTAGTGCAGCAAGAAAAATCAACAACCATTGTTGAGACTTGAGGAAACCTGCCATATCGCCTCCTTAAGAAAATAAGTCATAGCCCCTTTTAGGGACTTCTAGGCTAAAGAATCTTTAGAAGTTCCAGCAGAAGAGGTAGCCTGAACAGAGGATGACCAAAGTGGATCAAGCTGTGGGAAAAATCTGTCTCGATAGGCATATCCCATCACTAGCAATCCAGGCCAATAGTAAGCTGCAATAAAGTCAATATCCTCACTGTTGGTGTAGATAAGCAGTGCTATCAACACAGCTAACGCAGCCTGAGCTTCCTTACTATGTTGAGCCTTAATTGCAAATTCCCCAAAACTCCAAACTAATGGAATGGCTACTGCAAGTAGACCAACTAAGCCCTGATAATAAAGGAGTCCATCCCAGGTATTGTGTGACCCTAGAGGCTTCTCTTGGAGGATGGGAGGAAGTTCATCTAATGGAATGCCGTGTCCCCACCAAAAGGCTTCGGTACGCCAACGATAACGAGTCATACGACTAATAATCTGGCGTAATGCGGAAGAATCAGCCCGTTGATCATTAATAGCTGAAACGGCGTCACGAAAAAATAGATGAATCTGCGAACTGAAAATGCCTGCAAAGAAGCCACCTACTCCTAGTAAAAGAAGGGTAGAAATACGATGCAGACTTGATATTAGCAGAGTTGCCACTGGTACAATTAAGAGGCAAACTTGTCCAGCTCGTGAGCCCGATGTCCAAATTGAAAGAATGCATCCTAAAATAGCTAGCCACTTCCAACGATAATTTTTTTCTTGATAGGCTAGGCACATAAAAACTGCACTGAACAATCCCATAGCTGGGGGCCAAGGTGCATATAAGCTAACTCGTTTTTCGGTGATGTATTCGTCGATCGCCACTAAGGAGACAATCGGAGTCCCACCAACTTTTGCCAGAAAAGAAGGAAAGGTATAATAGGGTAATGGCAGACTAACTTTAGTAGCTAGAAAGCAGTAAAAGCCAATCACCAAACTTTGGACACAAAGAATACAAACAGCCCGATAAAGTAGTTGTGGGCGGATTTTAAGACAAACGGCAATCAACGGAGCAACAGTGAAGAAACTCCAGGTTCTTAAAATATGATTGATCAAGCCTTTTGGTACTAAATGCTCATTGCCAAAATCTACATGACCAATAACGACAGCAGTAGCTAACATCATCAACCCAACAAACCACACCCAAAGTCCAATAGGAACCTGAATGCGCTCAGCTTCAGGTATTTCTTCAGCTTGTATCCACAGCCGAAAGATGGCATATCCAGCTAAAACCCAGGCTGCAATAGTGTAGGTTCCTGCAAGCAAGCCAGCAAAATAGAGAGGATAAGTCAATAGAAGGCAGTACCAAACAACCTTTTCTTCAAAGTTCCTGGGTTTCATAAGCTCTTAAATGCTGCCTTCTAAAGTTAATAATGACTAGACCAAGCCAGTTGTCTTGCGCTTATGTAGCATGTTCCTAACTAAAGACGTTTTACGTAGCCATAGTAAGAAAAGAGCCGTAGAAACCAATGCGGAGGCAGCTGCCGCACCCAGAAATAACATCCGGCGCTGAGGACTGGTTGGTTCTGATGGACGGCTAGGCTCAGCAACTAACTGAACAGGTGGGTAAGCGCCAAAGATATCAGCTTTACTTGCGTCTAAACTCGCCAGGTTAGAAGAGAAGACCGCATCGGCAATTTCCATATCTCGATTGAGAGCTTCTAATGTAGCCCCTCGTTGTGCCATGTCTGCCAAGCGTGCTTCCAATTGGTTAATTTGGCGATCAAGTTCCTGTGCCCGCGCTGCCAGTCCTCGTTGTTCCGATTCATTAATCACCATTGTCCTCAGCAATTCTTCTCGTGCCCCGCCACCGCTTGACTTTTGCTCAGGATTCAAGCGAGACAAGATTGATAAGTCGATGGGATAGCCCAGCACTTCACGACCACGATTGACTAAGGCTACTTGAGCGAAGGTTCGCTTTGCAGTTTCTGATTGAACCAGAGGATGGTTTGGGCCAAATCTAGAGGTCACAGATGCATAGCTGGCTTCAGCTTCACTGTATGCCTTCAAACTCTCTTGAAAAATTGCATCAGAGTTGAGCTTAAAGATGTCCGATGCGATTCCCGAAGAAACTTGCAGATTTTGAGACAGTTGAAGAGCACGGTTACCAAGGTCTTGCTGCTGAGAACTAGTCTCAGCCTTAAGCCGTCTAAGCGCTTCGATGCCATTTGCAAGTTGATCAATTTGATCTTTTGAAACTAGGCCAGATCGAACCTTGTAATCTGAAAGGCGACGTTGGGATGACTCTAATTTTCTACGAGCAACACTCAAAGAATTTTCAAAACCGATTTCCTGTTCCTTAGCTTGCATTTCTCTTAGTTGAGCTAAGCGCTCTTGAAAGGCTTCCTGCAGAGCCAAGGCTTTTCGTTTAGCTTCTTCCGCTGTAGCGCCGTTAATCTCAAAGTTCATCAAGGCCGTGCCATCCAGCACTTCGATACGGGGCTTGCCGAACTGAGACTTGTTCATACCCATTTTACTGGCGGCAGATGTTAAGACCTCGTCTGTTGTGGCAATTAGCTTGTAGCTAGCTTTAACATCTTGATCTTTGTTAAAGGGAGACTCGGCTCTAGCTGAAGCTGTACCAATGTTGGGAAGGTTAACGTTGGAGCGAGTGCCTTGCAAAAAAATAACTGACCACTGGCTAGTGTAAGTACGTGGTACACGTCTTTGAACTAAGAAGGGAACTGTCCAAAAAATACCATTAACAACTGCACCGATCGCCAGGTACTTTAGCAATCGTCCCCAATTGGGTGAGGAAGTTGAATTAGAAGTAGAAAGCTCAGTCATAGGAGCACCATCACTAGACTAGTTGTTGCCATTAAAAATTTCACGAATCAAAAAGAACGGACTGAGCACATCACTGATGATACGTAAAACGGAGGAGATACTTGTGCCAGTTGAATCGTAGCAAACAACGCTATCTAACGGCATTAAATAGGGGTTTTCCTGAGGATCGCCTGGGTTTTTTATTAATGATTCAACCTTGCGTTCAAATACCCTGGCTCGTCCGGTAGCGCGATCGGTCTGTACCAAAGCTGCCCTACGTTTCGAGTTAATTTTGTTACCCCCAGCGCACCCTGCAGCGATCATAGCCTGAGAAAAGCGAGAACCGTAGGGTATATCAACTATCTGCCCCCCCCGTCCCATCGGGCTGGTTTGGTTAGAAATGATCACAGGAATTTGTAATGGAGTCAGTTGGGACGGGCGAACTAGCTGAGCTTGATAGGAATCGGCTCTGGGCACAACCACTTGATCTCCAGCTATCAGGGGCACTTCTGGAACAGCTTCTCCAGTGAATACGCCCGAGAGATCGTATACAGATTCCTTTTCGCCACGAATCAGTTTGACATTGCGAACATCCGCAGTTGGTTTCAAGCCCCCAGCCAAGCGAATAGCCGTAGTCAGGTATCGTTCGGGAGGATAGCCTCCTGAGACGATCGCACTGGGTTGCTCTCGTATTGTAGGAGCTTGCCTATCATTGAGATCTGGTAAGGCGTTAACTAAAACACGTCCTGGTAAGAAAATCTCGCCTGCAACACTCACTTGGGCTGGGGCTAGCTGAGTTAAGTTGACGCTGATCTGGAAAATTTCAGGTTTGAAATAACCCCGGCGAGTTAGCTCCTCAAACAGTTGACGCTCCACAACTTCTGGTTCTAAACCAGCTACAGTTTGAGACGGGATGAAGGGAACATTCAAGTTTCCGTTCAAATCTACTTCGTAGACACCACTAAGACGAAACCGACTGTCTTCGGGTAGGTCGTCATCAGCAGGCGTTAAGATCCGGAGGCGATCGCCAGGAGATAGCGGAATGGCCTGCCCCGCAGAGTTGGTTGCAAGCAGCACTGCAATTGCTGAGAGTAAAAGGGTAGCAGATTTCAACACTGAACTCACTGTCAACAAACTCCCTAACTCACTACACGCCTTACTAGATTTATCGGACATTATCCGGAGATACCGAACATCTACCTAAGAATTCCCGTTATTCAGTTATGCTCACAGATAAACTGGACTCAATCAGCTTAAGCCAAACTGAGATGGATTGTCGTATATCTTGGCCAGAAGTCCATTTAAGCTAAACACAGATTGAAAGCGTACTAACATTTGTACCGATACGACTTGAGGCAATAGGCAAATACAAATTAGTTTGAGTACAACTCGCCACATAGAGCGCATTTTAAGAAGAGACGGGTCATAGTGTATTGCCCGCCGCAGGTAACGTCGTGCCAAATCCGGGCGTTGGTTAGTGGGGGAAGCCGTCAGCACTTTAAACGCCAAGTACTTGTAGCAATTACCTAAGCTATGCGGCTTGAGAATCTGTAGTGAAGCAGGTGCTTGACTGAACGATCGCTCGATAATTTTCAGGCAAGACTGCTCCATATCTCCAATGTTTGAAGAGAGGCTATTTTCAACAAATCGGTAGAGAATTTGCACCTTTTGGACGCAAACAAATTCATAGCAAGCAGCCAGACGCAGAGCTAGATCCCAATCTTGAGCATTACGCAGGTTTGGATCAAATTGACCAACATCTAATAAAGCTTGGCGTCGAATTAGTAGATTTGAGCCGCTAGCAATAAAATTCGACAGCATTAAATGCGGCAGTACGTTGCCGCTAAAGGTCGCGTGGGAACTAGTCCGCAAGAACTTACCTTGCATATCGATGCGATCGGTCCAACTGTAAGCAACCGCTGCTTGAGGATTCGTTTCGAGTGCTTGGAGTTGAGCCTCCAATTTATCTGAGGTCCATATATCATCGGCATCAATGAATGAGAGATACGCACCAGTCGAAACTTCAACACCACGATTGCGGCTATAGTTCGAGCCAGATTTGGGGTGTGTAAATACCCGAACCCTAGAGTCTACAAAGGCATTGACCTTTTCTAAGGTGCTATCAGTTGAGCCATCGTTCATGACCATCACTTCAATATCAGTAAAGGATTGCCCCAGCACCGATGCGATCGTCTCTGCGATCGTCCCAGCACCGTTATGAACAGGAATCACAACCGAAATTTGTGGCATCGCTTTACCCTACAAATGGCAAGGACTCAGCAGCCCCCGCCAAACCTAATCAACGAAGTAACCTAGCCTATCAAACAGAAAGATGGCATCAATTCCTATACGCTTGCTGCCTCACGAGTAGACTGAACCATAGGTTTGCCCTCGAAGTAATCAGGAATAGGAGCACCCATCAACTCCAAAACTGTAGGCGCTAAGTCTAGAGCATGGCCGTGGGGCAGGGAGGTTCCAGGCTCAATACCAGGCCCCTGAACCACCATAAATCCACGCGAACGGTGGCTACCAGTGCGAAGATAAGGAACTGGGCCAATGCGTCCCAGTTCAGGGCTATCCACTACATCCGTTGCATACTCTTCTTGCCATAGCACAACCAGATCCGCATCGGGTAGTTTAGGGTCGGGATCCATTGCTTCTTGGCGGGTACGGGTAATTTCACGCACCATAGGCTTACCTGTTCTAGGATCCTTCAGGTTGTACAACATGCACGTAATTTCCTCGCAGAGGGCATCGTACTCTGAGGGATCCACAATGCCTTGTGCTTCACGCCCCTTTAGATTAATCCGAATATAACCTTCGGAGTAGCTAGGCAAGGCAAAGGCACGCATTTTGCTCCAGAACGGCTGATACCAGCGACCAGGCTGGAAGTAGAGGTTGTCGCCTTCAGCCATAAGAGTATGAGGGCTGAGCAAGCCTGGATTGGGAGAACCGCCTAGAAAAGGCTCAATCTTCTCAAATAATTTGGTCGGTGCCCACATTCTCAAAAAGCGACGTAGAGGATTAGGATCCCGTTGCAAGCTCCAAATCTCACCGAGCCAGCCACGCTTCATGTAGCTGGTTTTTGGGGAAGGCAGGGAAGTTCCAACCACGCCAGGGGCGATCGCAGCTTGGCCAAAGTTAAAGCGATACATCAATTCCGGCAGGAACAGCATACTAGGTAAATCCATCACATTAGGCCCCATGCCGTGGGCTGAGAACACAATGATGGCAGCATCTTCAGGGGCTTTGCTGATGATCTCGCCGATCGCCTCATCCATTGCCACAAAGGTTTCCAGCATCAAATCTGAAGACTTACTAGCAAGTCGAGCATAGAGGGGATGCTCCGGTTGGCTCAAGTGCCAGAAGAAGTGCCCTGCTGTGTGAGCTTCACCAAATACCGTCAACAGGAGATTCCAGCGTTCCCTTGCCAACATATCCCGACAAATTTCTGCGCGGCGACGAATACCTATTACTAAACCATCCTTTAACTTCTGGAGTGCTTCCAGGTTGCGAGTGTCGGCATGATCCTTATCAAACATAGGGTGATCACCATACTGGTCAATCACCTGCTGGAACAGGGTCTCTGGAAGGGAATGGCGCGGTGTTAATGCCGAGTGGGCTCCCCAGGCCAATACTTGAGGGCCATTGGCTTCTTCTACCAAAGCCGATTGTGGCATATCAAAGACAGCTACTCGGTAGTCTGCCCCCAGCCCATAGAAGGGCTTGTATTCAGTGAACTTGTAAGCGCCTGTATCAACGACACCATAGGTGTCTTTGCTATAGGTCACAGGTGACCAAAAGCCAGTGTGTTTAGGTGAGCAGCCAGTAAGAAACGTAGTCCACGGGGTTTCGGCCCGATAGTGCTTGAACGTATCTAGCCGAGCATAGGCTCCTTTCTGCCGCAACTGGCTCAGGGTCTTCAAGTGGCCTTCATCCATCCACTTCTCAACGACAGATGGATCTGCTGCATCCAGACCGATCGCAATCACAGGAGTCTTCATAAGGTTCCACTTCGCCACACTGAAAGGGTCTACAAACAAACGCGCCTTAACCTGGAATCCGTCAACACTAATACACCAGTCAAATCAGCTAGTTCGGATTTATAGGAGCAAAATAGTTATGTACCTATGTACAAACACCCTAAGCCGATTCTCGGAAATAGGTGTAAAAATTCCTCAAACTTCCGCAGAATTTGCATGAAGCTGAGATGAAACCTGTAGGGAAAGCCCGCGAAATCGGCTTCGGAAGGCTCATTGGGTATTAGTTATAACTACTAGGGTGCTCGCTAGGGACAGGCTTGCAGTGATTGATATGTGAATTATTCGTGAATAGCACTATCATAGTGGTACTTTAGTACTACTAACTCACCCAATATTGAGCACAAATGCATTGGCATGAAAGGATCCCTCTCAAGTATTAGCCTCACTAGCCTATTTGTATTGTCCTCTGGATCTGTGTTGGCAGCTACTAGCCAATACCCGCCGGATCCGCAGGACACTGATTTTTACTATCCTTTACCGCGGGTTGTGCCTTTCACTAGTGATTTTGGCTGGCGTGTGCATCCTATTTACGGGGACGATCGCTTCCATGCTGGCGTAGACTTGGGAGCGCCAGAGGGTATGCCCGTGTTGGCATCTCACTCTGGGTGGGTAAAAGAAGCTAGCTGGGTTGCAGGCTACGGCAACATGGTGCTGCTGGAATATGGCGATGGCAAATATCAAACCCGATATGCCCATCTGTCAAAAATTACTGTGAAAGTCGGAGAAGCTGTGGCACCCCGCCAAATCATTGGTGCGGTTGGCAGCACAGGCGGTGTGACTGGGCCTCACCTACATTTTGAGCTGCGTCGCAAAACAGCGTCAGGCTGGACAGCAGTCAATCCTGCCAGTCCCGTTAAGGCGGTAGAAGCATATGCCTCTATTCCTACCCCTCAAAAAACAGCTAACGGCGATCGCCCTGCTCAAGCCGAGAAAACCCAAACTGCTAGCTTAGATAGCAGTAAGGCTGTAACATCTCCGGGTAGCGGAATTTTAGACTTTGGGGCTCCGGTTACCGAAGCCGACTGGGTGACTGCCTTACCAGCGACTCATGTAAAAGCTTCTGATGAACTGCCCAAAGCCCAATCCTCAATGGCTGTTGAACAACTCCCTGAGCCAGTTGTAACCACTGATCCTCAAGCCTTGGCCAGTAGTATTGCTAATCCACCACTTAGCTTTGCACTCTGGTAGCATCCGTTCAACTGGTTTATTCAGGCAGTACAAATTCTTCCCCGAGCCTAACCACTAGTGAATACTAGCAAATATAGTGATCGAGGTTTCACATGCTTGATCGTCTAGGGGTGCGGGGTGTTACCCGAACTAAAGACTTTGGACTTACCCAGCGATCGCACTAACCACCAAACAGTGACCACAAGGATACGATGGAATGTGGCAGACGTTGGAGCCTCTTGCCTGTATCACTGCTTAACTTGGTCGCGAATCCATTGGAGATAGGGTTGGGAGCCTGCTTGAATAGGCAAGGCAATAATTTCAGGAACCTCGTAGGGATGCATGGTGCGCACAGCCGCTTCAAGCTCGGTAAACCGCTGCAAGTCGGTTTTAATGACCAGTTGCCATTCTTCGTCCTGATGAATTTTTCCTTCCCAAGAATATATAGAATGGACAGGTATGAGGGTGACGCAGGCAGCTAGGTGGTTAGCAACCAGAGTATGGGCAATTTCTTGAGCCTGAGTTTGGCTGGGAGCGGTAATCAGCACTACGGTGGGTTGGGCGATCGCATCCATAGGCTACTCCACCCGCTGCACCGGGGTCAGTTTAGGGTCAATAATTTTTTGTCCTTGGTCGGGAAAGCGAGCCGCAATGCACAGCTTTTTGCCTGTGCCAAAGATGTGGGTAATTTGGCCAATGCCAAACTCACAGGAAATTAGCTCGCCCACCTGCCAATCAACTTCATTAAAGGACATAGTGGCTGTAGCTCGGCGCTTGGCTTCAGCGATCGAAGTACCCATGCGTTTTGGTAGAGCCGATGCCACATTGGATTCAATCAATTCTCGTGGCAATTCTGCCAGAAATAGCGAGGGGCTGGCGGGTTCACGGGAACCGTAGAGACGGCGCTCGCGGGCATAGGACAGAAACAGTCTCTCCTTAGCACGAGTGATGCCCACGTAGCAGAGGCGGCGTTCCTCTTCCAAAGAGGCAGGATCCTCCATTGATCGATGGTTAGGAAACAACCCCTGTTCGATACCCACCAGAAATACGGCTGGAAACTCTAGTCCCTTAGATGCATGCAGTGTCATCAAGGACACTTGCTTATCTTCATCTTTCAGGTTGTCCAAATCCGAGGCTAGGGAAGCATTAGCCAAGAAGTTAATCAGGCTGGTGTCTTCATTTTCCTCCTGAAATTGCAAGACAGCGTTGTAGAGTTCTTGGACGTTTTCCAGGCGATCGTCGGCTTCGTCGGTACCCTGTGCTTTTAGATCAGCGAGGTAGCCAGATGCTTCCAAAACGCCTTGAACAATTTCGTTTGCAGGTAGGCTGTCCAGTTGCTCTCGCCACTGGTACAACATTTGGGCAAAGCTAATCACAGATTTGGCCGATCGCCCCGCTAGTGCCTTAACTGAGGTTTCGTCAATCAAGATCTCCCACAGGGGTTGATCCAGCTCTTGAGCCGCTTTCGCAAGAGCGTCGATCGTCGCTTTGCCAATGCCACGCCGTGGCGTGTTGATTACGCGCAGTAGGCTTACCGTATCAGCAGGATTGGCGATCGCTCGCAGATAGGCCAACACATCTTTAATTTCTTTGCGATCGTAGAAGCGCAGGCCACCCACTACTTTGTGAGGAATACTGTAGCGTGCCAGAGATTGTTCCAGCACACGAGATTGGGCGTTAGTGCGGTAGAGAATGGCCATGTCGCCGTAGTGCCAGTCATCGTGGGTACGCTGTAGCCGACGAATTTGTTCGACTACGTACTCAGCTTCGGCCACTTCATCATCGGCTCGATAAAGCTGAATCGGGTCGCCTTCTCCACGGGTAGCCCGCAAAATTTTATCAATACGTTCAGTGTTATTTTCGATTAACTGATTGGCTGCTTCCAGGATATTGGCGGTGGAGCGATAGTTTTCTTCTAGTTTGACCATAGTGCGGGTATCGTCATCGGGTAAGCCATCCCCAAAGTCCTGCTGGAAGTTCATAAGAATGGTGAAATCAGCTGATCGAAAGGAGTAAATTGACTGATCGGCATCGCCCACAACGAAAACCGATCGGTGCTCCCAATGGGTAAAACTATGAGGGCTATCACTGTTAGTGGCAATCAAGCAAATTAAGTCATATTGAGTACGGTTTGTGTCTTGATATTCATCTACCAATACATGGCGAAATCGGCTATGCCAGTAAGCACGAACCTGCTCATTTTGGCGGAGCAATTGGACTGGCATTAGAATCAAATCATCGAAGTCTAGGGCATTGTTAGCTGCTAGCGTATCCTGATAAACGCTGTAAACATTAGCGATCGTGCGCCCACGCAGGTTAGGTTGCTCTTGCTCTAAATCTTGGGGTGACCAACCTTTATTTTTGGCATTGCTGATGGCATAACGTACCGATCGTGGATCAAACTTTTTATCATCTAGATTCAACTTTTGGGTGACGATTTCCTTCACTACAGATTGAGCATCAGATTCATCAAAGATAGAGAACGATCGCGTCCATCGCCGACCGTTTTTATCTTGAAACTTTTCAATATCAAATCGCAAAATCCTGGCGCACAATGCATGAAAGGTACCAATCCAAAGGTCTTTGGTTAATGTTTTGTAGACCTGCGATTTTAGCCGAGTTTGTTGTTCTAGTGATAGTTCTTTCAGGGGTTGATCAAACTTTGTCCGCGCTTGCTGATCTGCAAACAATACTTCAATCCGTTCCTTCATTTCGCGGGCAGCTTTGTTTGTAAACGTTACTGCCAAAATATTTTCAGGGTCAACGTGGTGGTTAAGTACCAAATTGGCAATGCGAAAAGTGAGAGCACGGGTTTTGCCAGACCCGGCTCCAGCAACAACCAGTAGGGGGCCGTAATAATGCTCGACGGCACAACGTTGGGAGGCATTTAACTGGTTCAGAAAATCGGTGGAGGAGGGCATGGGGGTCGGTGTCGCCTGGGTAGGGTCTGCGCCAAAATAGGTGTGCAGATTCTAGATTAGGATATCGCATCCAGCCAAAGTCTGGGACAAGACGAGCGTAGTAAAAAGATGGACGTGTTGGAAACTCTTAATAAACAGGTGGCAGACTCGGTAATTGCCAAGTTGCAGGAGTCGATCGGTACATCGGTGCAGGGCTGGATTGGGGCTCATCCGATCGCGGGTTGGTTTGTTACTCATCCCCTATGGTCATTGGCTGGCTTAGTGGTTATTCTGTTGTTGTTGCGGGGCTTACTAGGGGCGATCGGACGATTGACGGAGTCTCTATGGATTGCCCTGCTGCGTGTCCCCATGCGCCTAGGTTGGGGGGTAATGCGGATGGCAATGCGTCGCTGGCAGCCTACCCCAGCCAAGTTAGACCTAGCTGCGCCCCTCAGTAAACGAGAGCAGATGGCCTATCTGCTGCAACGGTTAGAAGCGTTACATCAAGAACAGGATCAGTTGCTGCGAGATATTGCATCCATATTGGCTGCAGATGAGTAAACCCAGTAGACCATTGCCCAGCCTACTGCGATCGCATCATTTTCTTTAACTTATGTTGCTGGAAATCTTAGCCACCCTTCTACTAGGAGCTGTTTGTTTTCATTGGGGAATGCGACTGGGGCGGCTGATGCTGCGCAAAGGAGCTACTGCCCAGGATTTGTTCAAAGGCAAAACAGCTTGGTCACTACTGGTACTGGGGTTGTATGTGGGGCTGGTGGTGCTAGCGCTGAACCTGCCGCAAATGCAAACCTTGCCGCTGGAAGTCCGAGTTTATGGAATGCGAGTGACGTGGACGATTTTGCGGATTGCCTTGCTGGGGTTTTGCGGACTGGCTGCTGTGATTAGTTGGCAGACAGCACGCAGGCAGATAGGGGCGATCGCCCTTCTGGGTTTGTTGGGTATTGCCGGTTTCACTGCCTCAGAGCATTATTTCCTGGCTCCGATTTACCCAGAGTTGGGCAATAACCTGCAACCTAATGGAGTCTACCGGCAAACGTCCATGAGCAGTTGTGCGCCTGCTGCCCTGGCAACTGTCCTGCGGCGCTGGAACCTGGATGCCACCGAATCTAGCGTGGCCAAGCTAGCTGGAACCAGCCGTTTGGGCACCTCAATGCCTCAACTGATTTTGGCGCTGCGAGAACTGGGGCTGGATGGCGTGGAACTGGCTCCCACCTGGGAGCAAATGCAGCAGATAAACCGTCCGGGTGTGTTGGGAGTATGGCTGTTTAACGGGGTAGCTAGGTTGCCCCATGCTGTGGCACTGTTGGCGATGAACACTAATCAAGTGGCGATCGGCGACCCAGCCCAAGGCAAAATTTTTATCCTTAATCGCAACCAATTTGCCCGCATTTGGCGCAATGAGTACGTTCCTGTGTTTCAGCCTGAGGAAGCCACACTCACCTCTGTACAGGCCACTACCTACCTCACCCAACTGGGCTACCGTCCTACGCAGGATCTGCCCCAAGCGGTTCGACAGTTTCAGCAAGCCCTGGGACTGAAGGAAACGGGCAAGTTGGATACCATTACGGCCTTGGCGCTTTCTGGCAAGAGCGGCAGAACTTCTCCGACCTTAGCAGAGTTAGAAATTCGGCAACCAAGATGAAATTTGATGCTAGGGTGTTTTCTGGCAGTGTTGACAGAGGACAGACAAGTTATGCGGCAGGTGTTGACTAGATGGACGCGATCGCACCTCAGAAAACGCCCATTACACCATCGAGTTGATACAACCCATAGAGCATGGCAACGGGCGATCGCACTTGTCCTGAGCATGCTGGTAGGATGGAGCACCCTACCCTCTGTCGCACTAGCACAGCGAACTACCCCAACAACTTCACCTGACAGTTTTTTGCAACCCTACCTAGATGGTGTGATTAGCAATGTCACTGAATTTCGCCTTGATAACGGCATGAAATTCATTGTGCTAGAGCGCCACAAAGCACCGGTGGTGTCCTTCCTCACCTATGCCAATGTCGGTGGTGTGGATGAACCAGAAGGCAAAACAGGGGTAGCTCACTACCTGGAACACCTTGCCTTTAAAGGCACTACACGCATCGGAACCCAAGACTACACTGCCGAAAAGCCCCTACTGGATCAGCTAGACCAACTGTTTGCCCAGATTGAAACAGCGCAAAAAAATGGCCAAACCGCAGAATTAGAGAGACTCCAAGCTACCTTTAACCAGCTTCTGACAAAAGCCCTGAGTCTATCTAAGCAAAATGAGTTTGGCCGCATTGTAGAGCAAGCTGGTGGTGTTGGACTCAATGCCACTACTTCTGCCGATGCTACCCGTTATTTCTACAGCTTTCCCTCGAACAAGCTAGAACTGTGGATGTCGCTAGAGTCTGAGCGATTCCTGGATCCTGTATTTCGAGAGTTTTACCAAGAGAAACAGGTAATTTTGGAAGAGCGGCGGCTCCGAACTGATAATTCTCCGATCGGCAAAATGATTGAGGTATTCCTTGACAAAGCCTTTCAGGTACATCCCTACCGCCGCCCAGTTATTGGCTATGAGACAGATCTGCGCAATTTAACCCGACAGGATGTTGAGCAGTTTTTCCAGACGTACTACGTGCCTAACAATTTGACTGCGGCGATCGTCGGTGATGTCAATCCCGCTGAGGTAAAGCGGTTGGCTACCATTTACTTTGGTCGCTACCCGGCCAAGCCTGCCCCACCTCAGGTCAAGGTGGTAGAACCTACACAACAAGAATCGCGTGAAGTAACCCTGCGGCTAAATACCCAACCGTGGTATTTGGAGGGCTACCACCGCCCTGCTGTTAACCATCCCGACCATGTGGTGTATGAATTGCTAAGCGGCATCCTCAGTAGCGGACGCACTGCCCGCCTGTATAAGTCCCTGGTAGAAGAAAAACAAGTAGCTCTCAATGCCCAAGGCTTTAGTGGTTTCCCTGGTGATAAATATCCCAACTTGATACTGTTTTATGCCCTGACAACACCCGATCGCAGTGTGGATGACGTAGCGCAAGCGTTGCAAGCTGAACTACAACGGTTGAAAACTGAACTTGTTTCTGCTCAAGAGCTCGATCGCGTCAAAACCCAAGCTCGTGCTGGTCTACTGCGCTCCCTCGACTCCAACAGTGGCATGGCAGAACTACTGCTAGAATACGAAGCCAAAACCGGTGATTGGCGCAACCTGTTTAAGGAACTAGAACAAATTAACGCAGTTACCTCGGCAGATATTCAACGGGTAGCACGATCAACCTTCACCCCACAAAATCGCACGGTTGGTAAGCTGCTCCCTGGCTAACGTTGCAGTAATGCAATCAGTGCGATCGCTCTGCACCCTGTAGGATTTAGCGATCTCTACATGCCGATCTTCTGTTGGTAGCTCAGCCGAATTTTGAAGATAATGAGGTATCGGGTTCTGAATGCTGCCCATGAGTCAACCCCTTCTCGACACTGAAGATCTTCTCGATGCAGAAGCCATTGTCACTGAGCTTGACATTAGCCATCTCGTCATTGAGGACGACACCCCCGTGGATAATTTTCAATCGGCTCAGCAGCAGCGGCTATTAGTGGATCCGCTCTATAGCTCTCAAGCATTGCCACTGCCGTTTATTGCCGAAGCTAATGTGGGCTTGTTCTACAAGCTTAAAGGCGAACCTATTGTGCCCGATATGCTGCTTAGTCTGAAGGTGAAACGGGCTGAAGATTGGTCGCAGCGGCGCGATCGCTCCTACTTTGTCTGGGAATTTGGCAAAGTCCCGGATGTTTGTGTCGAAATTGTTTCCAATCAGGAAGGTGATGAGTTGACCGTGAGTCAAAGATCGCAGCAGAGGGGAAAGGAAATCTCCAAAAAAGCGATTTACGCTCAAATTGGCGTACCTTACTATGTGGTATTTGACCCGCTGCGGCAAATTCAGGCAGAAACTGACATGAATAGGGCACTGTTGCGGGTGTGGACATTAGTATCAGGAAACTATGTAGAGATCACATCTGCTGAGGGAGTTACCTCAGTAGGACAGTCTGTCTGGCTAGATGGGGTGAGTTTAGGACTAACTCTATGGGAAGGGGCATTTGAGGAAACTGTAATTCGCCTATGGTTGCGCTGGTGTAATTCGCAAGGGCAGGTAATTCTGACAGGAGCCGAGGGACAAGCAATGGAACGCCAACGAGCTGAGGCGGAACGCCAACGAGCTGAGGCGGAACGCCAACGAGCTGAGCGGTTGGCAGCAAAGCTGCGCGAGTTGGGCATTAATCCTGAGGATATTTAGGTGATTTTGCGTGGGAGAGCCTAATGGGATGTCTGGACTATTGTGGTTAGTCAAGCTCTGATAGGTACTTTCGCGATCGCTCTTTTTCACTACTCAAATAAAAATTAACGCGATACTCTTGTGACAGCAGCTATTCGGCAGTGACTATGCCAACACGTCCCTATTTGTTCTACGCCTTAACCAATAGCCTTTGTTCCAAATGCTTGACCAAAGTAGAAGCAAAGGTGATTTTCCGAGAGGAACAGGTGTTTTTGGTGAAGCACTGCCCTACCCACGGGCGTGAGGAAGTGCTAATTGCCGATGATGTGGAGTATTACAAGCAGTGTCAGGCGTTCATTAAGCCAGGAGATATGCCACGCAAGTTTAATACGCCGATCGCCCGTGGCTGTCCCTTTGACTGCGGCTTGTGCCCTGACCATGAACAGCATAGTTGCCTGACGTTGGTGGAAGTTACTGATCGCTGTAACTTATCTTGCCCTATTTGCTACGCTGATTCTGGTGTAGAAGACTGGTCAAGCCAGCAGCAACCCCGCCGTCACCGCAGTTTAGAGCAAATTGAACAAATGCTGGATGCTGTAGTGGCTAACGAGGGTGAACCCGACATTGTGCAAATTAGTGGTGGTGAACCAACGGTTCATCCCCAATTTTTTGAGATTTTGGATATTGCTAAACGCAAACCCATCAAACATCTGATGGTTAATTCCAACGGTGTGCGGTTGGCACAAGACCGGGAATTTTGCGATCGCCTGAGCCAGTACATGCCAGGAATTGAAGTCTACTTGCAATTTGATAGTTTTGAAGCGGCAGCACTGAAGGAATTGCGAGGAGCAGATTTGCGGCGGGTACGCGACCAAGCGATCGCCCATTTGAATGAATTCAACATTTCTACCACGTTAGTAGTGACGCTTAAGAAAGGGCTAAATGATCACGAAATTGGCAAGATCATTGACTATGCATTGCAGCAACGGTGTGTACGCGGAGTTACCTTCCAGCCGATCCAGGCAGCAGGACGGTTAGAAGGTTTTGACTCCACTCGCGATCGCTACACATTGACAGAAGTGCGGCGGGCAATTTTGCAACAGTCCTCCCATTTCAAACCAGAAGATATTCTGCCAGTGCCTTGTCACCCTGACTGTTTGGCGATGGCCTACGCACTCAAGCTAAACGGCCAAGTGATTCCACTGACGGGCTTAGTCGATCAGCAATCTTTTCTGCAGATGATGCCAAACTCAGTGATGTATGAGCAGAATGAGGAATTGCAGCGGCAATTTTTTAAGTTATTTTCTACAAGTCATTCACCCAGTTCTTCGACTACTAGCCTGAAGCAATTGCTGTGTTGTTTGCCGATGGTAGCAGTACCCAACTGGCTAACTTACGAAAATATTTTCCGCGTGGTGATTATGCAGTTTCTAGATGCCTATAATTTTGATGTGAAGTCAGTGAAGCGATCGTGTATCCACATTGCTCATCCTGATGGTCGAATCATTCCTTTTGATACCTACAACATGTTCTATCGAAATGAGTTTCTGATGCCATCGCTGATTTAGCAAGTTGGAACTAACTTCTACCAAATTTGAGAAGGGGCTACCGTTCCTGCTGCAAAATTTCTAACTCCTGAACCACACGATTCTTGCTAGCAACAAGATGTTGTTGCACAGCTTCAACGGCTGCTTTGGCATCTCGCTGGGCGATCGCAGTGTAAATTCTGCGATGCTCAGTGGAAACTTCTAGTACCCGTGGGTTGTGTAGAGTAGTTTGCACACGCAGCAAAGCCATCTTACCGAACACATGATCCAACAGTGATAGCAAACAGGTGTTACCTGTACATTCAGCGATCGTGCGGTGAAATGAACAGTCCAATTCCAACAACTGATTGGGACTAACTGGCTGCAACTGCTGCAAGTGGGCTTCAGCCTTCAAAACCCAGCTTTCCAAGTATTCCAACTGTTCTGGTTGAACCTGTTCGCAGGCATGGGCAACTGCCAGCGTTTCTAGGGCAAGGCGGCAGTCGTACAAATGCTCGGCTTCCTTAGAAGAAATGGTTGTTACCCGCAACCAGCCCAACTCGTCGGCACTTACTAGTTCTTCTTGCTGAAGTTGTCGAATCGCCTCACGAATCGGTGTTCGGCTCACCTGCAATTGTTCAGCAATTTGAGCCTCTATTAACCGCGAACCTGGCATTAACTCTCCTGAGAGAATACTTCGCCGAAGCACTTGGTAGGTTTGTTCATGGAGAGATAAGCTGCGTTGAACCGATTTTGCTGAAAGAACCAAACCGTTAACTCCCGCATCCAAACTCAGACTTTCCGGTTACACCCAGGCTCCCTGCTCAGCTATTCACTGCCTGATTGCATACAAGAGTATAACCTGTCGAACTGGAAGGAATCGGTATGCGGAAAATGAAGATAAGCTAAACAGCCAAATTAATTAAGAAAATAACCCATAAGCAAAATGCGGGGGAACAATTTCCACCCGCACTCCGCATATATCAAACGCCTATTGGTATTGGTTTGAGCCTCACTAATTAGTGGCGCGATCGTACCGATGATGACGTTCTTCTAACCAAACCAACAGTTCTATCTCAGACAGGCGTTCAACCGATTCGCCTGTAGTCGGCAGGTAGGCATGCCAGTGGGTACGACCATCGGCATGGGTTGTGACCCACACGTGGGGGTCTGAGGAAGTGGTCAACGACTCAAGCATACGGTGCCACCAGCGGTTAAACTGCCTACGTAGGTCTAGCTGGGGCTTGGGTGGCGTCTGGGACTGAGGGATAAGCTGAGAGGTTTCATACCCATGCCAGTTTAGGATGAATTTCATAGGTAATCCTCCTGAAAATCGATTACCTCTTTACTATAGAAATCAGTTACATAAGATACAAAAACTTAGATTCATCACCTCCATGAGTAGAATTAATGATGAATTGCTGACATAACCCTGCTGATGTTTTAAGAGTGTGTTCAGCAAGCAGCGCCCAAGAGCGACCACTGCTAGAACCGGATGGTTTGAGGTGCCGAGGCGCTATGCCAATCAATGCCCATAGTATTAAGCTGTCTCACTTGCGGGCTTTGTTGGCCGTAGCCAAGCATGGCAACTTTACGGAGGCGGCGTTGCAGTTAGAAATGTCGCAGTCAGCAATTAGCCATGCGATCGCAACGCTGGAAGAGCATTTGGGCGTAGCTGTGGTGCTGCGGGGACGACATGGCGCGCATTTGACACTGGTGGGTCAGCAAATTGCCAACCATGCCAGAGAGATTATGCAAGGAATGGAGGCGATCGCCCGTGTGGCTGAGGTGGCCAGGGGCGTGCATGGCGGGCAAGTGCGAATTTCCTCGTTTCGTAGTGTGGCCAGCCAACTATTGCCAGGAATCATTGCCCGGTTTCACCAGCAGTTTCCTGCGATCGCCATTAACTTGATTGAGCATGACGACTGCCCTGATGTGGAACAGTCGCTAAGGGAGGGGCGATCGGATATTGGGTTTACGTTGCTACCTGCCAGTAGCGATATTGAGGCTTGGGAAATTCTGCGAGATGAGTTTATCGTGTTGTTGCCACCCTCGGTTACGGTGCCGCCACCAGCCTTGACGTGGGAGGTGCTAATGGCGCAACCGCTAATTTTGCCGCCGATCGACTATCCTATGATTCGCCAGTTGCACGACCATGTGCGCGACTGTGGTTATGTGTTGCAGGGCACGTACGAGGTGGAAACGGATGGAGCGATCGTTAGTTTGGTAGCTAAGGGTATTGGTTCAGCTATCTTGCCACGGCTGGCTGCCGAGCCGATCGCCCCGTCAATTCAGGTGTATTCCTTACCAAAGCCGCTGGCACGGGTAATTGGCGTGGCAGTGCTGGCTCAAGCGTTACATCCACCGATCGTCCACGCTTTTTTGGACAGCCTCAAAGCCGAATCGAGTTCTCGTCATCTAAACTGGTAACCAGTTAAGTCAACCTTATGCGGGAGGAACTTTCCCATGCCTGCACAGTGTGTGACCGCGCTGACAGTTGCCTTAGTCTGCCTAGGGTTAGGTTGGCTTGCGACACCCTTCCTGTTAGCCCAGCGCCAGCGAGTAGCGGCTTTGCTGCTTGGAATAGCTCTAATATTGGCACCTAGTTCAGCCTGGGCAGAGCCTGCTATCCAAAGCAATCTCGATGTAACGCTAATTAGCGAGGTCACTACGGTAAAACCTGGAACGCCATTTTGGGTTGCGTTTCAGATCAAAATTCGTCCTGATTGGCATATTTACTGGAAAAATCCTGGCGACTCCGGAGCGGCTCCACTGGTCACGTGGGATTTACCAGAAGGCTTCTCGGCTGGCGATTTGGTGTTTCCCTATCCCAAGCGAATGCCGATCGACCCTTTGATGAACTTTGGCTACTCAGATCAGGTGTATCTGCTGACGGAAATTCGACCGGCGGCGAGTATCGGGGGCGATCGCGCCATTACCCTGCGTGCCGATGGAGAATTTTTGGTCTGCCGGGTGGAATGCATTCCTGAACAGAAACGTGTCAGCCTGACACTGCCTGTAACTGACCAGCCCCCTACTCCTAACCCAGCTTATGGTGCCGCCTTTAGCCAGACGCGGCAGGCCGTACCCCAACCGTCTCCCTGGCCTGCGACTTTTGTTGCAGAGGGTAAACAACTTATGCTGCGTCTACAAGCGCCAGAAATGAAAGCTGGCCAAGTAGCAGAGGTGCAGTTTTTTCCCAGTGTCGATGGTGTGATTACGAATGCGGCTCCCCAGTCCTGGCGGGTCGATCGAGAAGGGCTTCAACTCACGGTGGAACAGGGTTATCAAGACCCACTGGAAACTGTTGAAGGGGTTTTGGTGATTCAGGAAAAGATGGGTGACCAAGCGATCGCCCGTGCCCTTGCCATCCAAGCTAACCCAGCCACTGCGGCTACAGTGCCCGCCAATACCCCAGCCATTCCCTTATGGCAAACCGTACTTTTGGCGCTGACAGGCGGAATTATCCTAAACCTGATGCCTTGTGTTTTCCCAGTTCTCTCTCTCAAGGCATTGACCTTGACCCAGCAAGCACACCACAGCCCGCGCCAAGCTCGCCTGGGTGGACTGGCGTTTACGGCAGGAGTGCTGGTTAGCTTTGCTCTGGTAGCAACAATACTGGTAACTTTGCGGGGTTTAGGGCAAACGATCGGCTGGGGTTTTCAGTTGCAGTCGCCAGGGTTTGTTCTGGTGATGGCCTATGTACTGTTTGCAGTGGCGCTCAGCCTCTCAGGGGCACTAACGGTGGGTGCTTCGATAATGGGCTTGGGGCAGGGACTAGCGGCGCGATCGGGCTACACTGGGGAGTTTTTTACCGGAGTACTGACCACGATTATGGCTACGCCCTGTACGGCTCCCTTTATGGCTACGGCGGTGAGTGTGGCGCTGGTACAGCCTGCTCCCAGTGCGATCGCCATTCTCCTTACCTTAGGACTAGGGCTAGCATTGCCATACCTCTTACTCAGCTTCACTCCAGCACTGCGCCGCTTTTTGCCCAAGCCTGGAGCCTGGATGGAAACCTTCCAACAGGTGCTAGCCTTTCCTATGTACGCAGCTACCGCATGGTTGGTCTGGGTGCTGACGTTGCAAACCGGCACAAATGGCTTGGCGATCGCGCTGGCAGGCATCATTCTGATTGGCTTTGCGGCATGGTTGTACCAAAAAACGCAGCTTACCCGACAAGGTTGGCGACGACTTGGTACGGTAGGAGCATTGGCAGCTATTGTGCTGGCACTGACGCTTACCCCACTGGTCAACACCAGTCCTGTGGCGTCTAACTCTAGCCCAGCCCAAACTGAGGCACAAGGGGTGCCATGGCAGCTCTACACCCCAGCACAACTGAATCAACTGCGCCAGTCAAACCAACCTGTTTTCATCAACTTCACAGCGTCTTGGTGCATTACCTGCCTGGTAAATGAACGGGTAGCCCTGAGCCAACCAGAGATTGTAAGCGCCTTTGCCAGTAAAGGTGTGGTTCCAGTCAAGGCAGACTGGACAAATCAAAATCCTGACATTACTCAGGCATTGGGAAAATTTGGACGCAGCGGCGTACCGCTTTATCTGCTCTATCCCAATGGATTAAACAAGGGCGAACCAACGATTTTGCCGCAGATTTTGACCCCGGCGATCGTTCAAGATGCCCTGGCCACGGTTACTGCCTCGTCAACATCATTTAACTAACTCTGGAGGTACTTCACAATGAGCTGTATTAAGCGTTTGTCTGCTCGTTCCTGGGCTGGCGTAGCTGCTATCGGTGTTGTATTGCTAACGTCTGCTTGTGCTGGGGTTTCTGAGAAGACCACAACCCCTGAAGCTACAACATCAGCTCAGCCTGTCGCTTCAGCAACTCAGCCTGCCACCACGACTCAATCGACTACGGGTACCGAAGTAGCTGTTGCTCGCGTGGGGCAGCCTGCACCTAACTTCAGCGTGGTTGATAGCAACGGTAAAACTCGCCAACTGAGTGAGTTTAAGGGCAAAACCGTAGTGCTGGAGTGGACAAACCACCAATGTCCTTTTGTCCGCAAGCATTACGAATCTGGCAATATGCAGGCACTGCAAAAGCAGGCCACCGGTAATGGGGTCGTTTGGCTGTCGGTAGTGTCTTCGGCTCAGGGACAACAGGGCTATGTAACTGGCTCTCAGGCTAATGAACTAACCAAGAGCCGCGGTGCTACCCCCACAGCCGTGCTGCTGGATGCCAGTGGCAATGTTGGTCGGCTCTATGGTGCCCGCACGACACCTCATATGTATGTGATTGCGCCCAGCGGCAACATGGCCTACATGGGCGCGATCGACAGTATCCCTTCTGCCAATCAGGCAGACATTGCGAAGGCTAAGAATTACGTGCCCGCTGCTCTGGAAGCAGCTAAGCAGGGACAAACGGCGAATCCTGCAAGCACTCAGCCCTACGGCTGCACGGTGAAGTACGGCAGTTAATCAAGTCTAATTAAGTTGAAACTTAAGTTGTAAAGGGCGCTGGAGATAGTCAGACATTACCAGCGCTCTTTATCTGTTGAAGCAGTACACTAGCCAATTTGTTGAGGCCGATCGCCAAAAAGTAACTCCATCACCAAAAAACAGTTTAGAGTCCATTGCTTCCACAAATAAGCAAGAACAAATCGTTTTAGCAGAGCATCTGGTGTCACCAATTCTTCTCAGGTTTATTCAGAGGAAATGCCAGGGGCAGGAGGGGCTGGATTGCTAGCCTGGTAAAGGCAAAGTTGAACTCACGGGTTGCTCATGACTAACTCGACACAGCGATTTTTGGGGTTGATGGGAGGAGCGATCGCGCTTGCTGTGATCGCTGATTAAACCGGCAAATCAATTTATCAGGTTACGCAGGGGATGCTATTGGACTATTTGATCGCGCAACTCAAGCACCCATCTATGCTCCCTCGACTTTGACCAGTGAACCCCATTACCCGATTATGAGCCCATTACTTTTGGCGGCGACGCACGATGTATTGAGCAGATATTTGAACGTCAAGTTCATAGTTCTCACTCAAGCCTCGACGTTGGAGAGCGTTTTCG